>Ga0206946_1106_pt1 | contig 24853 bp, 21 predicted proteins | sample Alteio_BWOrgHeat_2_FD_152965 | JGI IMG/M metagenome (GOLD analysis project Ga0206946, IMG submission 152965) | Enriched cells from forest soil in Barre Woods Harvard Forest LTER site, Petersham, Massachusetts, United States -... | ecosystem: Environmental > Terrestrial > Soil > Temperate forest > O... | reverse complement strand
ACGATCCGCTGAGATACGTCGTTGGTATAACGGCTATCAGATTGGATCACATACCGTCTATAACCCCTGGTCGCTTTTAAACTGTGTGAAAGAGAAAGGATTATTAAAATGCTATTGGCTCAACACCAGCGACAATGCGTTAGTCAAGGAATGTTTATATCGTTCCGGTTTGATTCATGAAGAAAGTTTTGAACGACTCTTAGAAGGAAAAACGGTTGAGTGTCTGATTAATGAGCATATAGTTTTTCCCGATTTAAAGAATTTAGTGAAACAAGATTCAGTCATTTTAAGTTTTTTATTGATGGCGGGTTATTTCAAGGCGGTATCGGTCGAGTATACAGAGCGAGGCGAACCACAATGTCAGTTAGCGATTCCTAATAATGAAATCAAAGGCTTGTATGCGAAACTGATTGAAGATTGGTTAGTGGAAGGGCAGAATCGGATTCAGGTCAATGAGTTTTTAAATCAATTATTACAAGGGGATATAGAAGCCTTTGAAGAATCCTTTCAATTTTTATTAGAGAACACGATCAGCGTGCATGATTTAAGTAAAGAACCTGAGGCGTTTTATCATGGCTTTATGATTGGCTTAACCGCGCATATTCAATTTCATCGGAATTATTGTTTGAGATCGAATCGAGAAAGCGGACAGGGGCGTTATGATTATTTAATTTTATCAAAGGATCCAAGCAAACTCAGCGTGTTGTTGGAATTCAAGCGAGTACACCTATCGGCAAAAAAACCCTTGGTAGCTCAGATCAATAAAGCCTTAGCACAAGCGGCTCAACACGCGTTAAAACAGATCGAAGTACAAAACTATGCCACACACCTTAAACACTCAGGTAATTTCATTAAGCTCGCTATCGCTTTTTACGGTAAACGATTTAAATTACTGCAGGCGGATCCCTAATGGAACAAAACCTTCTTGCGCAACAACGCATTTTAAGCCTGTAAAAAACGTCCGAGTGTTTATTACGTTCGAATTCATCTCTTGTGCCCTCTTATAGGCATGCAAAAATTCTTCAGGCTCTGGTATTTTTTTGTAATTAAGAAGCGCAAGTAATTCTTCATCACTGAACGGTTCACAATATAGGTAGTGTATGCGATTCCTCTGTGCGTTACTTGTCGGTTTAAGTTCATCCTTCGATTGACCATTCGCAACATTTTGTGAGGACCAAAGCATAAATCCTCGTTTCTTCGCGGGTTTTCCCTCAGGATCTTCTCCACTGAGTAAACTATTAATGAAGATCTCTAAATCAGAATCGAGATTTAACTCATCCAAAACAACGATAGATCCTTCATGAAACGCTTGCAGTAATAAAGCGCGCGTTTGTTGAGCATTACCAGCACTGAGTTCATAATAACGTTTGGCTGGATCAGGGTGATTTTTATCAAAACCTTCACGTTTTAAGATCGCACGATAGAGACTGGATTTACCCAAACCTGGGTTGCCTTCTAATAAAATGCCGCGTGGATACTCACAATGAGAATGCGTTATCGCGTAATTGCGCATAGTGAGATCCTGCTCGATTGCATGCAATAGATATGCTTTCGTTCCTGGCAATACGTGCTCGGGTGTAATCGGCAAAACAGTCGGTTTGTCACCCAGATCGTTAGCACGAACGCCAAGCATCATTTCTGCAATAAAACGAATCTCTGTACTAAATTTCTGACGCAGCTTCTTTTCTTGAAACAGGCCGTAGAAGGCAGCACAGCAAGTTTGTTCCAAACTATCAATCACCGTATTATTTAAATTATTATTTACATTGCGTAACACACACGCTACAGAAAAACGATGCACCAGCTGTTGAAAATCGCGGATAGAAAACGGAAAGAATGGTTTATAATGTCGCACTAAATCGAAGGCTGCAAGTAATGCACGTAGATAACTGGGTTCATAACAATTATAAGATTGTAAAATTGGCTTTCCTATTTGTTCTTGAATAAAGTTTCTATCAGGCTGTTTAAACAAAATTGTGACTGCATACTGTTGAAACAGACCGTGAAAATGACGACCGGGATCCGTTTCTAAATTTCCAGTTGCAATTACTTTATGTTTAACAGTGAATGGATAGATTTGACCTTGATAGTAAATACGTGCAGGTTTGCGATATAAACCTTTTAAAAAATCCCAATGTCCGGGTAACGCCCTATTCGCTTCGTCCAGTAATAGCAACTTAATTTTTTCTGTGGTATCACGCAACCACGCGACGATCTGTCCATCTCCTTCGTAGAAATGAATCGTTTCTTGATTAGCTATGTGACGCACATAATGCGTTTTACCCGATCCAGGCGATCCTTTGATGAAAATTAAAGGTATTTCTGAATCAAATAGACAGTTTGTTAATTGAATCTGTCGTTTTTCTACATGCATTCGCGCCACAACTGGAATAGTGATAAGCCTAAAACCATCGTTTCGAAGCATTGCTTCAAACTTAGCAAAGCGTTCAGGATGTAAATAAGGCTTTGTTATATTGGGATCTAAAGCAGACATTAAATCCGTACCGAGTAAGTTGTTTAATGCAAGAAGTGGCAAACAATTGAGTAAGCGCCAAGTATAGGCTTTTAATTGATCAGAATTTTCTAAACAGCCTGATTTTCGAATCAACTGTGTTAATTTTTTATGCTGTTTCTTTGTGATCAAAAATACGGTTTCTTTCATCCATTGTTTTGCATCTTTTTTCTGATGACTAAAAATCTGTTTCGCTATTACGTTCAGATAAGCATAGGCTTCTGTATTTTTTAAATAATTGTGATGCCAAATTAATTTTATCGGATTATTTCTTAGACCTTGCTGTTTTTTTAGCGCATTCAGACATTGTACTAAGCGTTGATAAGACAGCACATGCTGCTTGGGTTGACCCAAACCGATCAGTGGCATGCGCTCTGCAAGCTGATAAAACTTTTTTATATGTCTTACAGTGTTCTGATCGCGTTTGTCTAAAAACCCGTTGTAATCAGCAAACGTATAATGACATGCACCCTGCGGAATAATCGCGATCGGATAATCCTGCGAATGATCTGGCACTACAGCGAATAAACGACCTGATATCGTCTGTTGTTCGCCGTTGAAATTAATCCGTGCATTCTTCCGAAATAAAGGTAGAAGTTGCTGATAAAGATCATAGGTGAGATGACCATTGAGAATAACCATTTCACCTTGTTTCAGATTCTGCCATAAAATCTGTTCCTGATACTGAAATAACAGCGCTGTAGTGTGCTCCGTTGACAGAAAAGTATTTGCGATTAATGTTTGCAAATTTGTTTCTGGCGTGACATCTACAATCAAAGCTCGATGCTGTTGTGAAAATTGTTTTGCAAAAAAATCAGGATCATTACTTACGATAATAGAAGGTAGATCGTCTAATTTTAAAGACGCTAGATCGCTTTGTTTTATCGTAAATGATTCCGTGATGACGGTATCATTTACAGCCTCTATCATTTCTACTGGGGATGCAACACCGGGGGCTAAAACAAAATCCAGTGTTTTTCCTGGAACATGATGCTGAATATGCGTCCATAGTTCTTGCCAACCTGTACCCAGATCTTCCGTGACATAAAAAAAATCATTTGCTGTGCAAGTGACTAATAAACCAGGCAGTGTTTGGATACCTTTCTCTGAGATCCTCTGTTGGCGAAAACACAGATGTAAGGTCTGCAGATTAAGATAAATCGGTGGATTGCTTCTGCGAATTTTAACAGAGTCATACGCTGATGCTTTTTGTATCCAAACTGTAATCGGACAAGACAACCGACCTTGAACTTGTTTACAGTGAAGTTTTCCAAAAAATTGATGAAACGATCCATTATGGAAGAATTGTTTTTGCGTAGCCAATTGTGCCAACAAACTCTTGAAATCTGGATCGTACTCAGGCGGATTATGAATGATCAAGTCACATTTTTCTCGAGCAGCCTGCTGCAGCGGACCTTCCTGAAGCTGTACTTCTTTACCGAAAAATTCAATCGTACCGAATAATAATTCTTGCCAACGATAATCGCTACGAAACAAATCAACGACGATCGATTTTTTATCCGTATTATATTGGCTACAATCTGAGTTAGAGAAATTTTTAAATACAATTGGATTCAAAATCCACTGTTGACAACGTGATAAAAAAGCCTCTCCCATACGTGAAGCATCATCAGTGAGACCGATGACATGCAATGAAGCACTGATCGATCGCCCTAAAAATGTTGGAGGTCGATCTAATACACTTTTATAACTAGCTAATGCTTTGGCTGAAAATTTTGACCAATTGATTAATAACCATTTTTTTTCTTTCGCTTGAATAAAAGGGAATAAAGGTCCCTCAATACTGCGCAGCTGATTATTTTTTATCTGACGTGGACATACATAACGAATCAAATCCTCGGGACCCTCAATATAAAAATAATCGTTCTGTACATGATATCCACGCTGTTCCAGCGTATGAGCCAATTGCTGATAAACCCTACAGGCAGTTTGACCTGCTTGCAATACGATGAGCGGCACTAACGAATATTGCTTGTTTATAAGAGGATCAAAACTGTCTAAACGCTGTTGTTGCACGTACGCTTGAAATAAAGCGGTATAGGAATTTGGCATTACACTGGATTCAGATTCTATTGAAGCAAATAATGAAGCGCGCAACTCAGGCGGCGTTAAATCCTTCCTGCCAGATGCACCACCTAGATCAATGCTATTCCACTGTGGTTCATCTGAATTACCATAAGGGATCTCACAAAATGCGTGTTGCTCGTTATAAATAGCACGAGCCGGTATGCCCAAATACTGTGCCAGCAGAACAAACGCTTCAGCTCTGTGACAACAAAAGCCTTTTTTTTCTGAGATAATACGCAGTAAAATGTCTAAATCAGTGCCTTCTTTAGACGTTAATGCACTATTTTCAAAATTACGACAATAGGTGATCAACTCAGTCAGCTTTTTATTTAAAGTTAAGGTTGTATCCCATAGAAAATTTAACTTAGATTCTTTTTGTAATGCTTCTTTACAAGCGTTACGCAGTTTGCTCGATAGTAAATTTGAACTTTTTAGTGGCTCTAATAAATTAGAGTGCTGTGCATCGTAATGATCGCGCAAATAACAAACGTAGAAGAAATGAACCTCTGTAGTTTGACTTACTTTACAATAATACTGTTGATACGACGCATGCCAGTAAAAAGAAAGTGCAGACGAATCTTCACTGTAGATCGTTAAATTATTAGCCATGACTGAACCGAGATCAGGCAAAGGGTAATAATGATTTTTATCCAGTGTACTCTTGAATGCGCCAACCACAGCATGTGAATTATTTTCCAGAATACTTTGTACGTTAAGATTTTGCACGGAATCACTGACCACAGAAACTTCTTTGTACGCACTGGAACTTTGGATAAATTGTAAACTGCAAGTTATTATTGAACTTTTATATTCGATCTTATCCAGAATAAAAATGCGATAATCATCACAGGTTGTTTGAAAATTTGAACGTAATTCAACACTTAGCGAACCGCTTGCACTATAGAACTTGTTCGTTAATTTCGTATTAGCATCAACATTTATCTTTTTTCTCAAAGGAAGAACCGATACATGATCCTCATCATCCTCCTCCTCATCACCATAATCTTCTTGGGGAAATATAAAATAGGCTGGCCATGGTTCCTGCCTTTTAGTCATCAAGCTTTCGTCATAAGGTCGGAAATACAGAAAATAATTTTTATAATATTCAGTATCATTTATCTCTGAACTAATACCATATAATTTTGGTATAGAAGACCCCAAATCTATTTCGTCTGCCTTAATAGCCAACAGTCCAAGTTGATCACACTGTTCTATGTTTTTAATAATCACGGCAGTATTTGCAACACTTAAAGCCAATAAATACTGTTGATGCTCTAAATCTAATAAAGTTTGACGCGTCGTGTTTTGAATAACGAAAAGCACTCTCAGTGATTTAAGCTGAGATAACGCGGATGTTATTGTATTTCCTGCGCAATAATGGAGTAATAGAATTCTGAGTTCTGAACACTCCTTTATATTAAATAAAACAAGCTCGGGATGCGGAATGATACATTCATATTTAATCGCTAGAAATTTCAATTGCGATAATCCAGATAAATCAATTTTACTTAAATTTGGACAATGTGTTATCGATAAAAATTCTAATTGCGGATAATTATATGAAAATCTAATTCTAGACAAGACATCGAACTTATGAATTCTGAGCTCTTTTAACGTTGACTTTAGAGCAAATTCGCAGTGAGATATCACCAATCCCTCTGCTGCTAAAATAGAAAAATCTGGAAATTCCTTTTCTAGCTGTTCAATATTTTTATCCCTGCCGGTGCATTGTTTTTCATCTATTTCTACTTTTTGTAATAATTGAACCAATACTACTTCATCTAAAATGTGAAATTGATTTAAATCAATCCCTTGATCTAATAAGCTGTTGCGGACTTTTTCGGCTGAAACACTGGGATGCACTTTATCTAAAGCATGCCAAAAATCGCTTTTCTGCATAAATGGCGTGCATTCAGCCATTGAAGTGGCTGCATTAGGCCAAAGCCAAATCTCAAAGTATTGAAATAGCGTATCGATTAAATCGAATATTTTATTATCTTGTTTTAAAGAATTAAGACTGATAACATGCGAATATCCTATTCCTATTTGAATAAAAAGATCATCGATAAGCTGCGATCCTGCAGAATAAATTAATTTTTTTTTCGTAGTTTGTAGGGATGATGTGTTGAACTGCTGCCAACAATCTTGCTTGCCATTTAAAAAATGATACTCATTAAAGTAAGCATTGAAGGATGCTTTGACAGGCTCAATGATTTTAAACGATGATTTTTCATTCGTTTCCAAATAATTTTCTGGTAATCCGAATACGTCTGAAATTATTTTTTTGAAATTATAGTTTTTAAGTGTCAGACTGAACATGGTATCACTCCAAAAAAATTAATTTTTTCTGAAGCATGACATAAAAATTGTTATAGTGTTTAAAATATAAATTTTTAATTTAGAAAAAAATATGCCTAATGATAATTCCCCTATCGATGTACAAATCGACGCACAAGAAGATTTTCTTATTATCAATATTTGTGCGGACTATGATAGGTGCTTTCAGTGGTTGACGCTACAAGATGATGATATTGTGGGCAAATCAAAATGGATTCATTTTTTGAAACATCAAATAATGAAAGAAATGAAAGATCGTCCTATTAAGCAGGTTATCATAAAACTTTTTTCTTACTCGAATAGAACAGACATAGGACTAGATACAGCAAATGCAATCACACGATACCATTACGGAGAACCTAAAAAATTATGGCTAATTTATGGTTTATTAAAATTACTAACACAATTAACAAATGAATTTGCAGATACAAGGGATGAATACGGAGAACCCATTGTTAAAGTATGTCTGAACGGTTTTCAATTCAGTGACTTAACAGAACTCGTTCAAACCCATCAAGATAACCCTAATCAAAATGTTTCTCAAAACACTGTGGAAGAAGCAATACTCAATAAATCGGGAAATTATCTGTATTCTGTTCTGAAAAATGTTTATGCAGAAACACGATCCGAAGAAATAGTGAAGGAATTACAAAACTTAGAAAACTCCCCTTATACGTTTGGTTCATTTGTTTATGTCGATCCAAATAATCAAGAACAAATGAACACCTTAACCGATATTTTACCGCTTTCTTTACTTCAAACCTTATCTGGCCATATTTTTTTTCATCAGAAAAAATTTTACGTCATCACGCCCAAGAGCTATGTTTTACAAGACTCCAAAGAAATAGTAAAACCACAACTATATTCTGATAGACGAAAACTTGCCACAGCGATTGTATTAATCCTGCGTCAATAAATGAAACAGAAGAAACACCGACGATAGAAACAACAACAGTTATATCAGAAAAGTCTGATTTTAATTTACAACCTTATTTAAATTTTATGATGAACGTTCTGAGTAACGTTAAACGTCTCTGGGATAAAAATAACTCTAAATTCCCAATAGTGTGGTTTGAGGATATTGATAAATGGGCGAAAGAAAAAATAGAAAATAAATCTGTTGTTGATAATAAAACGCCTTGTTTTTATCAACCAAGTGGACAGACAAGAGCTGATGATCTTACTCAGTCAAAGCCCGGCCTGCTCTTTTCAAAATGACACAAAAATTGATACAGCACGCGAAACTCAGCATTCGTTAAACTATCCGGCAAAATAATCGCAGAGAAACGACGCTTTGCTACTTTGAAATTCAATAGCAAACAACGAGACGTAACGATACTGTTGCCGCATAGCGTCGCTGTAACGACGCTGCGACGACTGCGTACTAACCAGGCGTGCTCGCACGGTTGAATTTCTAAAGTAGAACGTGCATCTGTCAATAACGCATAACGTTTTACGTAATACAGACAACTCAGAAAGCAAAGCAAGCTAAGTGGAACAGATAAGCAAAATGATCGCAGGGAGCATAATACAATGATCACACTGCAACCGTGCATAAAAATAAAAGCGTAGGCTAAAGCGTAAGACGGTCTCAGCTTAACCGGAAGGACTGTCATAATGAGCACGTATTTTTGCAATAATAGCCTGCAGTGTTTTATCAGAAACAGGCTCGGCACGCACAAGCCAATTATATAAAGTTTGATCGTCATGCGCGATTAATTCGGCAAATTTATCTTGCTCTAGCGCAGATAATTCTGGGTAGATTTGTTCTAAAAATGCAGACAAAATTAAATCTAACTCTAATAAACCGCGCCGACATTGCCAATGTATTTTTGACATAACCATAAAATTAAAACGTACACTTAAAGCGATGCAGGCATGAACATATCAAACAGTTCTGCTAACGTGTCGCGTAAACGACAACGCTCGATCAGCAAATCAATCGCTCCATGTTCTAATAAAAATTCGCTACGCTGAAAGCCTTCAGGTAATTTTTCGCGCACAGTTTGCTCGATTACACGCGGGCCTGCAAAACCAATCAGTGCCTTGGGTTCGGCAATGATAAGATCGCCTAACATAGCAAGACTGGCTGAAACACCGCCCATCGTTGGATCGGTCAAGACAGAAATAAAAGGTAAACGCGCTTGTCGTAAACGCGCTAAAGCCGCGCTGGTTTTCGCCATTTGCATCAATGAAATTAAACCTTCTTGCATACGCGCACCGCCACTGCTTGTGATACATAAAAAAGGAAAACGCGCTGCTAAAGCGGCTAATACACCTTGTACAAAACGCTCGCCTACGGCCGCTCCCATCGATCCACCCATAAATGCAAACTCAAACGCGCAAACAATGATGGGTCTGGTTTTAAGGCGTCCTTGCACAACAATTAAAGCTTCACGTTCGCCGGTCGCTTTATACGCCTGAGTCAAACGATCTTTATATTTTTTCTGATCTTTAAAACGCAAATGATCAACAGCCTGCACATCTTGTGCTAATTGAGCATAGGAATGCGGATCTAATAACTGTTGTAAACGCCTGCGTGCTGTGAGACGATGATGGTGACCGCATTTGGGGCATACTTCCAGATTGCGCTCTAACTCACTGCGATACAAAAGCGCAAAGCAGACGGAACATTTAGTCCATAAACCTTCGGGTATTCCTTTCTGCTGATCAGAAACCGCTGTACGGATACGCGCTGGAATTAATTTTTTCAGCCAGTTCATGATTATTTCCAATAAACTTCAAATTGCAGTTATTATCTTTTACTCCCTACCACAAGACAATAGACAGGAGCAATAATAAATATGAAAAATAAAAATAATACTCAGTCACTTGATTTGCTTTTTGATGCCTTGGAATCCAACAAAGAAACCTACGTCATAGAATACGAGGGAGAAAATAAACGTTATGATGAATTGTCGCGCGACGACAGAACTTTCTTAGGATTTAATCCGGATCACGTTTTACTCATACCCAACCTTACCTCCCTTGCGAATCTAAACAATCCTGACATAAATCTTAACTTGCCGATTTATGCAGCACTGAATGAAAATGGAGAGCTTACTTTTGCTGAGCGGTCGCAACAACCACAGCTCACTCCATTTGATCTCGCTTGTTATCTTGCTGATTCTAAGCTCATTGAAAAATTGCTGGGACATGAGCAAGTGGAAAAATTGCTGAAACATGCACAACTCAATCTGAATAACCAACAAAGTTTTCATAAAAAACACACAGCAATGACTCTTTTGATACACGGACCTGGCAGGGTAAGTGATAAAATCAAAATAATGCAAATGTTATATAGCAAGATAGTAAAAACTAATAAAGTAAACAGTAAAAAATGGAAAGCTGAACGAAAGGAGTTCATGAAATTATTTGAGGCTAAAAATAGGGGAGGCGAGAACGCACTTAGTTATTTCCTGTACAAGGGAGTACCATACACCAGAGATTTATTCATGAAACGTCTGTATCTTGAAAGCAAGATCGCACGATCTCCTTTACGCGGACGATTAAATGAACTTAAAGCGCCTTCAGCAAAAAATAATAATTATGATACAACCATTAGGAGTGTAACAAAATCGCTTATTGCACTTAATACGTCACGCAAAAATGAAGTTTTACCTGAATTAGAAAAGAACAAAGCTTTATCTACATTAGAAAAACAAGTAAACGATATTATCAAGAAAGATATTATCGAGAAAAATGTAAAGATTACTGAAAAAGACTGGATCTTACTTAATGCGCTTTGTCATATCATCCAATTTTTAAGTTCTAATAATATAAACCTTGAATCCTATTTAAAAGATTCAGGGCGTAATAGACAAGATAAAGATTTTCAATATACTAATGAAATACATTTAGAGTATCAAGAAAGCTTAGAGAAATACACGGTATTGCTGAATGAGCATATTCAATGGGTTATGCGCGCTCAAAAGATTTTAGCGGATGTAAAAGCGCGAGCTCAGCAAAGCATTTGTGAGAAGGAAAAAAACAGAAAATCGCAATATGAAGGACTAGAACCTTATTTGAACTCAATCCTATCGTCCTTACACGCAAGTATGGCTACTGTGATATGGAATCAGATGTGCTGTCAGATTTATACGGTTGAAAAATTTCCAGAAAAATCAGAAAATTTATTAGATGAGGCAACGTTCGCTCAACTTGTGCTGAGTTGTATGATGCATTATACACAATGTAACCCTACTTACATTCTCCAAATAACAAAAGACATAACAGAAACTCTAGAAGAATTCGAAGCAAACTTTCAAACTATAAAAACCAATGCGCTCAAAAAAGGGATATCCATACCTCTTCCTTTGTCAAAAGAAGAGACAGCGCAGCTTGAAACAACAGATTTAGAGAATCTTGAAAAAATAGCCAAAGATTCAGAAGATCTTAAAAAAATAGCCGATCTAAAACTGAAACACTTGGAAACAAACTTTAGTAAACTTGAAGAAAAATTTAACGATAATGATAACAAGTGTATTGATACAAACCTAAAACGCAAATTACCAGAAATGAAATCATTATTTTTTACAGAGGACAAACAAACTTCCAATCTTGATGATAATTATTACTTTGCTGCAAAGCATTTTAGAGCAAGTCATCCATCGTGTAGTGCCCCGCTTAAATAAGAATTAAAATTATGCCTATATCGGTCAGGATTTCATTATTTTTATTCTTTCTCTTGATCAACACGCTTGTTTACGCAGCACCGATACGTATTCTAGCCGCTGAAAATTTTTATGCGCAAGTTGCACAAGAAATCGGCGGCGATCGCGTGCAGATCAGCAGTATTTTAAATAATCCCAATCAAGATCCTCATTTATTTACAGCAAATCCGAGTATCGCAATCCTGATCAAAAACGCAGATATCATCGTTTACAACGGAATTGGTTATGATGCCTGGATGGAGCGTCTCATAGACGCGCTTGGCTCACAAAGGCAATCGATTCTGATCATCTCTGCTTTACTGGGCAAAAAAAATGGCGACAATCCACATATTTGGTATGATCCAACTACCATGTTGATCTACGCACATACACTTTGTCAGCAATTGATCAGAAAAGATCCGCAGAACGCAGGCTTTTATACGCAACGTTTGCAAAAATTTACGGATAATTATCAATCGTTACGCACCATGATACGAAATTTTAAACAAAAGCATCTCAATTTACCCGTGATCGCTACAGAACCTGTATTTAACTACATGGCCAACGCTTTAGGAATGCGCATGTATGGCAGTGCTTTTCAGATCAGTGTCATGAATGGTATTGAACCCAGTCCAAGACAAATACAAGCATTTATTGAAGCAATGCGCACACAGGTCAAATTACTTTTGTATAATCAGCAAGTCAGTAGCCCATTGACGCAGGCTATGGAACAACTAGCTCGCAAAAATGCTATCGCGATCAGCGCCGTCAGCGAAACATTACCTCCTCACACTTCTTATTTGAATTGGATGAAAGAACAGTTGATTCAGATCGATCAGGCTTTGCATGACAACACACATTGAATTCAATGATCTATCCTTGGGCTATCGTAATCACACCGTATTGCACAACTGCAATGCACAGATCGCTCACGGTGAATTCATCACGATCTTAGGTGAAAACGCTTCGGGCAAAACGACTTTATTACGCGCTATTTTGGGTACCTTACCTCCCACCTCAGGCAGTATTACTGTATTCAAACGCACTCCTTCCCGAACAACGGCACGTCATATTGGTTATATGCCACAAGCACAACCTTGGTTAGACACGCATTATTTGCACGGAGAAGCGTGGTTGCACGCGAATGTCTGCAGCTTTCGTTGGGGGTTACCGCGTATTACGCAGCAAGCACAGGATGAATGCGAACATTTAATCCATTTAGTACAAGCACAAGATTTTATTCGCAAACCTTTGTACACACTGTCGGGTGGACAACGTCAACGTTTATTATTAGCACAAGCCTTATTAGGCAATCCTAACTTACTTTTACTCGACGAGCCGTTCATGCATTTAGATCCTGGATTTCAAACCTATATGATCACGTTATTACACACTATACGTAAAGCAAAACCCTTGACTGTTTTGCTCAGTTCACACGATATCAATCCTTTATTAAAAATTACCGACCGCGTTTTATATCTCGCCTCCGGTGAAACAAGTATTGGATCGGTTGCGAGTGTTTTCACAAGTGAAAACTTAAGCAAATTATACAAGACAGCGATGATGGTTATTCGACACGGAGACTATGTGTTCATCACACCACGGATTATACAATAATGGTTTTATTGCATTATGAATTTGTACGTCACGCATTGTATGCCGGCACGATCGTGGCCTTACTCGCAGGCATCATCGGTTATTTTGTTGTACTACGTCGCGCTGGATTTGCAGGACATGCTTTAGGTCATATCAGTTTTGCTGGTGCCGCCGGCGCCGGCTTAATCGGTTTGCAACCCTTTCTTGGACAATTACTTCTCACTGTTTTATCTGCACTCGGTATGGGATTATTAGGCGAACGCATGTATAAAAGCGATTTGGCCATCGGCATTGTTTTAGCATTTGCGCTCGGTTGTGGTGTCTTGTTTTTGCATTTATATACAGCGTATGCAGCGACGGCTATGACTGTTTTATTTGGAAATTTATTAGCCGTATCTTCTGAAACATTATGCAGCATGCTGCTGTATTCGCTACTGGCTTTACTGGCTTTGGCATTCATCGCACGCCCCTTATTATTTTGCAGTTTGGAACCTGAACTTGCTCAAGCAAAAGGAATTTCTTTGCGCTTCATTTCTACCGTATTTATGATCATTCTTGCGATTTCAGTCACAGAAGTGAGTCAAGTAGTCGGCGTATTATTAGTATTTACTTTGCTCGTCGCGCCGGCAGCTGCAGCGTTGAATTGTACGCGTACGGTTTACAGCGGATTAATAGTAACCGTATTATTTGCATTTACAATCGTTTGGTTCGGTATTTTTCTAGCGTTTATCACCGACTGGCCTATTCCTTTTTGGATCAGTTGTTTGAGTTTATTAAGTTATTTAGGAAGTTTGTTGGGAAAGCGGTTAATGCAGTAAACGGATTAATTTTTTTAAAATATCATGACTGATATGTATTTATTTACATTAAATTCAAAACCTACGACTCATATTCGCAGTTTTGTCTGTCGATCAGGACGATCAAAAATACGGCAACGAAATACACAAACGCTTTATCAACAAAGTAATGCAATAACAGGCCTGTTCAATTTTCAACACGTGTTCAAACAGGAGCAGCCTATTGTCCTCGACATTGGATTTGGTATGGGTGACACTTTATTGCAAAGTGCGATAGAAAATATTCAGATAAATTACCTAGGCATTGAAATGCATCGCCCTGGTATTGAACGCATTTTAAATCAGATAGAACAAAATAAGTTGTCAAATATAATGATTATTTACGGCGATGCCGTACAGCTTTGTACGCAACATATCGTCGCTAAAACTTTGGCAGGTGTGCAACTTTTTTTTCCTGATCCCTGGCCTAAAACACGTCATCATAAACGACGGCTTATACAATTGCCGTTTATTAACACGCTGCAGCGTCTTGTACAATTCGGTGGCACCCTACAATTGGTAACCGATTGGCAACCGTATGCGCAGCATATACGCCAAGTGTTCGTGCAATCTCCTCATTGGACTCCTCTCAAGGAACAAGCATATCCTATCAGTAAATTTGCTAAAAAAGCGCAACTAACAGGTTTAATGATTCACAATTTCTGTTTTACAAATAGTTCTTATTGAGTTCCCCACTTTATTAAGTTTTTCAGTATATAATGGCTGTGCTCACACTTTTTAAAAATCACAGAAATTTTTCTTATGATCGATTTCTAACACCCTGTCATGATGAAAAAATCGCCTTCCTTATTAATGCGTCTCGTTTTAAGTACGTTAAGTCTCTCCATGACGGTCATCATTATTGCCAGTGTGAGTTATCTCTATCTAGACAGTCAATTACCTGATGTTGAAGAATTAAAATCGATTAAGTTACCCGTGCCTATGCGTGTATTTACACAGGATAAACAATTGATCGCAGAATTCGGACCCTGGCGCCGCAGTCTTGTTACCTTGAATGAAGTACCCGCGCAAATGATTCAAGCATTCTTAGTCACTGAAGATCAACGTTTTTTAGAACACCATGGTATTGATTTTTATGGCTTAGCACGCGCCACCTCTGAATTACTTATGACAGGTAATAAATCACAAGGTGGCAGTACTATCACGATGCAAGTGGCTAGAAATTTTTATTTGACGCGTAAAAAAACATTTATGCGTAAATTTCAAGAAATTTTACTCTCTTTAAAAATTGAACGAGAATTTACTAAAGATCAAATATTAGAATTATATTTAAATAAAATTTTTTTAGGCAATCGCGCGTACGGCGTTGCAGCAGCCGCTGAAGTTTATTACGGTAAAAAATTAAATCAACTTACCTTATCTGAGATCGCGGTTATCGCAGGTTTGCCTAAAGCACCTTCCATTATTAATCCATTTGCTAATGCAAACGCGGCAAGACAACGACGCGATCATGTATTAACGCGTATGTATGAATTGAATTATCTTGATAAAGGTCAATATCAAGCAGCTTTGCATGATTCTGTAACCGCTGATCTTCGTATAGAAAAAATTCAATCGATGCAAGCGCCCTATGTCGCTGAGATGGTTAGAGACATGATGTATAAAAGTTTCGGTCAAGACAGTTATACACGTGGTTTTAATGTATACACGACGATCAATGCACAACAACAAGCGGCCGCTAACATGGCTGTTTTTACGCATTTACTTGCTTACGATCAACGTCATGGTTATCGTGGTCCTGAAAAAAATTTGGGTACATACAGTCCAAAGAAGTTAAATCAATGGCTCAATTTATTGCAGCGCATCCCGGTTATTGCAGGATTAGAACCTGCACTTGTCATTCACGTCGGCACACAAAAAGCGAGTGTGCTTATCGCAAATGCGGATGTATTGACGATTGATTGGCCCAATTTGCGCTGGGCTGCGCGACATACAGAATCCGCTCATAGCATTGTGCGTGTGGGTGATTTAATTCGTATTTATAAACATGATAACCAAATAGCCTTAGCACAGATTCCTAGCATTCAAGCTGCATTAGTAGCACTCGATCCACAAACGGGTGCTATTACATCGCTGATCGGTGGATTCAATTACCGATTAAGTCAATTTAATCGTGCTATCCAAGCACAACGTCAAGCAGGATCTGGATTTAAACCATTTATTTATGCCGCTGCCTTAGCAAAAGGACTGACTTTAGCCAGTATCTTTGATGATGCGCCCTTAGTTTTTAATTTGCCTGGTACGGATGAAGTCTGGAACCCACGAAATGATGATCTTCGCTATAACGGACCTACACGTTTGCGTGTTGCCTTAGTAAAATCGATCAATACAATTTCAGTGCGCTTATTACAGACGATCGATGTTCCTTACGCCTTAAATTATGCAACACGTTTCGGATTTAATGCGCATAAATTACCACGTAATTTATCGTTAGCACTTGGGACTGGTGAAGTGACGCCCTTGCAGTTAGCACGTGCCTACGCTGTGTTTGCCAATGGTGGTTATCTCGTTACGCCTTATTTGATTGATCATATTACCGATGAACATGGGAAACTGATCTATGCGGTGAAACCCAAAATAGCCAATGCTATCCCTATCTCTTCTGATAGCGCACCGCGGGTCATTCCCGTTGATGTTGCTTTTTTGATTACCTCCGCTTTGAAAGATGTCACTCGGTACGGTACTGGCGCGGCCGCCGCGCAATTAAATCGTGCTGATATCGCGGGTAAAACAGGTACCACCAGTGATTACGTCGACACTTGGTTTACAGGATTTAATGGTGATTTAGTAAGCAGTGTATGGGTTGGTTTTGATAGACCTAATTCTGTTCGCGAGTATGGAGCAAAAACTGCCTTGCCAATTTGGATCGATTTTATGGGTAAAGCATTGGAAGGTAGACCTCAACACAGCTTGGCGCAACCAGACGACATTATTGCACTCAGTATTGATCCAATTACGGGTACGATCATGCCAAGAGGCGAACCTGGAACAGTGCTGGAATATTTTCAAAAAGATAATATACCAGCGACTCGTCCCGCAAATGATGCTATCAATCCCCACTTGCCATCGATAATATCAGAGCAGGCCGATCGCACGCTCTAAATCTTTTTTAGTTTGTTCTCCAACCAAAACCTGTCGTACTTTGCCGTCTGGATCAATCAAAATTGTTGTTGGTAATGCAGTAATTTCACCGATATGAAATAATTCACGGGGATCATCGATCAAAATTGGAAATTGTATGGATAGTTTGCGTGCGTAAAACACAGCGGTTCGCGCTGGAGGATGATCGTAATTGACGGCAAATAAAGCAACTTGTTTTTTATGTGCTTGATAGAAAGCATTTAATTCCGGAACCTCTGCCCAACAAGATCCGCACCAAACAGCCCAGTAATTGATAATGATCCATCGGCCTTTGTAATGAGCAAAATTAATTTCATGACCTGAAGCGTCTTTAAATAAATACTGTGCTACTGCAGCTCGTCCTGGACACGTAACTACGCTACATACAAACAAGACATAAATTATTCGCAACATAAACCTATACATAAAAATTCCGATGTCTTAAAAATACAAAAGAGATAAGATATTCATTCACTTTCAACTTCAACTTCAGATTTTTCTCCTTCTGTTTGAAATTCAGAATTCACTAATCGCTCAAGCGCTGTTAACGCTTCGCGTTCATCTTGACCTTGTACTACCACTTCCAGCAAATTGCCTTTCTGCACTTGTAATCGCATCATGCTCGAAATATTTTTAGCATCAATATACTGATCCTTAAAATTTAAAGTGATATCACTGATGAAGCAGCGTGCCGTTCGTACACACTGCATTGAAATATAGGTATGCAATCCAAACCGATGACGAACCGTGATGGTTTTACGTAACATAATGAATAAACTTATTCCTCTGTTGATAACGTCGTTTCCACATTAAAGCTAGAGCCACAACCACAAGTAACTTTAGCACTTGGATTGGTAAACGTGAATCGATAACGAGGGAGTTCAGATCCTACTGAATCACACACGTAGTCTATCACTAAACCTTTTTGTAAAAATCGAATCAGTGTATCGCGATTGATCCAAATAATAATCTGTCCGTTTGCAAATTCAAATGTTTGGTCAACGCACTCATCAACCGAGTAAGCATAATCAATATGATACGTATGTCCAGCGCACCCTTTGTTTTGAATACTTAAACGTATGCCTCGCGCTCCTTGGGCTTCGGGTGCTTGGAGAAATTTTTTCATCTGCATTACTGCAGCCTCTTTTAATTCAATATTCATGAAAGTCCTCCGTAGATTTGAAACAGGTTGACCACTATATCATTTTTATAAACTCCGTAACAAAGTAACGGCGGAGCGAATCTGAATCAAAGCAAAACGCAGCTGCGCTTCAGTCGTGAAACGACCGATAGAAATACGTAAAGATGACAGGATTTGTCGCCTGTCTAAACCTAAAGACTTAAGAACGTGTGAAGCAACATTTCGATTTAAACTTTGACAGGCTGCACCCGAAGAAACAGCTAAGCCGGGTAATACAGGTTGTAAAGCGTTCCCTGCATTTCCTTCAAATCTTATATTCATAATACTGGACAAACGCAGTACGTCAGATCCATTTAAATATACTTGCCCTAATGCATACAACTCAGATAATAAATAATCACTCAGCGTACGAAGACGTGCCTGCTCACTCTCCATAGTTTGCTGCGCTAAATAACAAGCTTCGCCCATAGCGACGATCTGATGTGTTGGTAAAGTGCCGGAACGTAGCCCCCATTCTTGTCCACCACCGTGCAATTGCGCATAAACACGAATGTTCGGTTTAATGTAAAGCGCACCAATACCTTTAGGTGCATAAAGTTTATGCCCAGAAAAAGACATTAAATCAACAGGCAAATGAGATAAAGGTAGCGGTAATTTTCCAAGACTTTGTGCTGCATCAACATGAAATAAAATGCCTTTCGTTTTAGCGAAACGCCCTAATGAGGCGATATCTTGAATGACGCCGATCTCATTGTTGACGTGTGCAATTGATAACAAAATAGTATCTGGACGTATATTTTTTTCTACATGTTCTAATGTCAGCAGACCCGCAGAGTTTGGCTGTAAATAAGTAACAACAAAACCTTCTCGTTCTAATTGATGACAGGTTTCCAACACAGCGAGATGTTCCGTCGCGCAGGTAATAATATGGCGCCCCTTATCGCTATATGCCTGCGCTGAACCTCGAAGCGCTAAATGAATCGATTCCGTTGCGCCTGAAGTCCAGACAATTGTGTTTGCTTCTATATCAAGTAGATCAGCAAGTTGTTCCCGTGCTTTCTTAACAGCTAATGCAGCCTCGCGACCATAAATATGAGCAGAACTCGGATTTGCAAAACAATCATTCGGCCCTAAATACTTTAACATTTTTTTAATTACACGTGGATCAACCGGTGTGGTCGCTGCGTAATCAAGATAAATAATTTTGGCTGAATCGGATTTCATAGGTATGATGATGAATTTGTTGCAAAATAATTTTAACGATGCAATAGGGAGTATTGACTGTGTTCAAACGCGATACAAAGCTTCTAGGAGGCATTCTACTCATCATAGGCACAACGATTGGCGGTGGAATGTTAGCACTGCCTATTGCAACCGCTGAAGCTGGTTTTCTCAGCTCAACTTTGTTGTTATTGATATGCTGGTTCATCATGACAACCAGTGCCTTACTCATGTTGGAGGTAAACCTATGGTTACCGGCCAATACTAACATGATATCCATGGTCAAAACTATATTAGGACCCTGGAGTGCTGTTCTCGCTTGGATTGGTTATCTGCTTTTGTTTTATTCAGTCTTAGCGGCTTATATGGCAGGCGGTGGTGATTTTCTGCATGCTTTATTAAACAGTGCTGGCATTAAATCACCGTATTGGTTATCTATGCTTTTATTTACGGCCGCTATAGCAACCGTGGTTTATAAAGGCATACAGGCTGTTGATTACGTGAATCGCGGTTTAATGTTTGGTAAATTAGGGTTGTATCTATTATTGGTCATCGCGATTTTACCCTCCATATCATTCGCTAAACTTGCAACGGGCCATTTGCGTTATTTAATGGGAGGAATAACTATTGCGACCACTTCATTTGGGTTTGCAAATATCATACCGAGCTTGCGCACTTATTTTGATGACGACATAAAAAAACTACGTAAAGCGACCATCATTGGTAGTTTGGTTCCGCTCATGTGTTATCTAGTGTGGGAAATAACTATCATGGGTGTTATTCCCTCTCAAGGCAAAAATAGCTTAGTAAGTATGTTACATGCGCATCATGCCACCAGCGAGCTTGTCGCACGACTCAGCATTGTGATGCATAGTGAAACAGTGAATACGTTTGCACATGCTTTTACTGCTATTTGTTTAGCCACATCTTTTTTAGCCTGTGCGCTTGGTTTGTCCGACTTTCTTGCTGATGGGTTGCGTACAGATAAACAAGGCAAAGGAAATATTATCGTTTGCTTGAGTACTTTTTTACCTTCGGCACTTATTGTATTGTTTTACCCAAATATTTTCATTCGGGCATTAAGCTACGCGGGTATTTATTGCATCATACTGTTTGCATTATTACCCAGTTTAATGGCTTGGCGAGGCCGATACAGCAAAAATCCAATTGCGCATGGTTACGAATTAAAGGGAGGAAAGCCCTTACTCGCCGTGCTGATTCTCAGTTCAATGTTCTTTATCCTCTATGGAATTCGAGAAATGTTTGTTTAGAAAACAAAATTGCTGTATGAACCAAGCTATAAGTAGTCTTTGTTCCTATCTAAGTTCTTACAACCCTTTCTTACCAACTAACTAGGCCTTTCTAATCGCGAGGTCTATCATGGAAGTAGGGTAACAACACGACGGTAAGGGAAAATAAAAACAAGACCAAGACCGTAACTCTAGGGTAAACAAGGTCTTTCAATCCAAGTCACCAATTTTTAAAGCAAAGTTACGCATAAATCATTTGAACTAAAAAGAATTGGTTTGTGCTTACAAAAAAATAGAAGACGTGTTTTTACCGACGTGCGAGTCAATACCTAATTATTTTAATGATGAAAACCTAATACAAAGGAAGGAAAGGTGAACATATGATACTTGACGGTGTTTTGGTAGGTGTATTATTAGCGGGCTTAGAGTTAGGAGTTGCGTGGATATTAGCGGTCATCACAAATCATGGATCCATAGACGACAATGAGGAAAATAAAAACAAAATTACAAAAACTAAAAAGTTCTCCACCACACTAGAGAATTTAAGTAACTCTGAATAGCTATTTAATTCTAAATATTTAAAAATCCCCATTCATTTTGGGGATTTTTATTATCATCTCTGAAAGCTAGTACTAGTAGTAGCAGCGATTTTTTTATCTACAGTGTTATCATCAAAGAACAATGTAGAATTTTTAGGTGCTTGATCATATAAACCATTAATATATTTTTTTATATTTTCTTGTTTATCCTGATTTGGCACTGCTTCTTTCGCGTAGTTAATCAATTGATTAACTACATCTTGTTTCAATTTCAGAACAATATCAGGACGATTCCACACAAATTGACCAGCCCATGCTGTACACAAAAATTCATGCTGTAATAGGAGCTTAAAACTATCTGCTAAACAGTTACTTCTATAGAGTGTGTCCATCGCAGAAACAACGCTATCCCATGGACCATTATATTTCATAATGGCACGAAAGTTATCTTTATCTAAGGTTATTGAAGTCGCCTTTTTGAGTATCTCTAGTATCTCATAAATTTTTTTATGTTGGCTTTGGCTTGGTATACTTTGCAATTGCTTTCTATCCTCTTGTGTTAATTGGATATTAGCTTCCTTAAGCTCTGTCAGAACTACAGCAATGAATGCAGGATCTTTGGATGCCATTAGAATATCAATGTTATCTTGCAATAATAAGCTCTCTTTTATCAATATTCTAATTCCATCAGCGAGACTTTTAGGTTCTTTATGTACTATGGCGCTATTAAAATTTTTTGTTAAGAAGCCATATTCACCAAGCAAAATCATCACAGAAGCAAGTTCAATAGTATCACTATGTTTTACAACGGAATTAAAATTACTTTGCTCTGAAAGGCTTGCTTTACGAAGTTCGCACATCCCATAAGCAAGGTTAAAAGGGTCGCTATGTTCTCTAACGGCGTTAAAGTTATCTGATGTAAAAAGAGAATCATTTTGATCAAATTCGCCTATTGCTTCAGCTAGGGATTTAATCTCAAAGGAACTCAGTATAGCTCGATAAACTAAGTAAAGTGGATCTGACGAATCTTTTGGCAAATTGCTTTTTTCATTGTTGTATTTTTGAATAAAACATGCAATGACGTGAAAAGCATCCTCCTGTTCCTCAGCAGAAAGCGTTTCTAATGCTGCTATTACTGGATGCGCTTGAAATGATTCTTTCTCTTTTAATTGTTCATATTTAACTAAAGCTTCTTCTATCTCTTTTGACCATGGCATAAAAATTATCCTCGAACTGTGTGTAAGTTATTTATTATTTTATTCGTGTGCTTTCTTTTCCAACCAAGCAAGAAACATTTCTCGTGTTTCTCTGAGTATCTGAATGAGTTGCTGCAGTAACCTCTCGCTCACTTGTAAATCCGATGCAGATAATGATTCCCCTAATGCCTTACATACTTCATGAAGTCGCACCGCGCCAACATACGTGCTCCCTCCTTTTAATTTATGCGCCTGAAAGTCAATGACCTTCCAGTCGTGTTCTTCCTGCGCTTTCTTTACTATCTCTATCTCTTCTCCCCAACTCGTTACTGCTACCTCGACTATGTCTCTTAGATCCGTTTCATTAAATAATGTGCTGGCTTGCGCCCTGTCAAAAATCGGATAGCCATCCATGTCTTTCGGCTTCGCTTGCTCTATTAACTTCGGTATCTCTTTCACATCCCTTTCTTCTAAGGGCTTTACAAAAACACCCTCCATCCCAGATGCTATATACTTCTCTTTCGCTTCTTCCCCCGCATGCCCCGTTAAGGCAATGATCGGCGTCCGATTTCTTCTGTGCTGCTTCTCCCACGCGCGATACTCCTTAGTGAGCTCCATCCCATCTCTGTCCGGTAACCCTATATCGCTCAGTATTAATTCAAATTCTTGCTCTTTTAAAATCTTTATCGCTTTGACCGCATTCTCTACCGTCACTACTTGATATCCCGATCGCTTTAAACGTGATTGCGCCCCTAATCGCGCCGCTAAATCGTCTTCAATTAATAAAATACGTGGACCTGTTCCAGAAAGTTCTGTGGGTTCTGATAACTTAATTTTTTTAACACGTAGATTATTCACCGCTTCTGGTTTTAATACCGTCTCTGTTTGATTCGATTGCTCTCGCTCCGTTGCAATCGGTAAGTCTAAAATGATCGTAAATGTCGTGCCTTCTCCTAACTTGCTTTCTACGCGAATCCTTCCGCCTAACGCTTCTACGTATTGCTTCACAATGAATAATCCTACGCCATGGCCTTTGTATAAACCGCGATACGAAGGATGTACTTTCGTAAATCGGTCGAAAATCTTATCGAGCTGTTCTTCAGGTATCCCTATCCAGGTATCCTTGATGCAGCTTTCTATCCGTGCTTTACCTTTCTCTTTCAATACACAATGACACGATAAACAAATCTCTCCTCGCTCCGTAAATTTGATCGCATTCGTCGCTAAATTCAGTAAAATCCGTTCGAGCTTGATTCGATCGGTTTCCAGAAAATTCGGTATCTCAGCCTCTATGTCAATTTTAAGTGCTAACCCTTTGCTTTTAATCGAGGGTAATAGTAAATCACGTAGCTTGCTCACTATCTTACGTATATCAACCGCTTCTTTCTTGATCTCTTCTTCACAAATGTATTCGGCTTTGCTGAGCTCAAGTACCCCTTCTAACAGTTCGTGTAAACGTCGCGAGGATCGTTCCAATAGTTGCGCGCGTTGCAGCGCTTCTTCATCATGTCCTACCCTCTCCGTTAGATCCTCTGACATGTGAATCATGCCAGTCAACGGTGTCCGTATGTCGTGCGCCATGTTCAATATGAACGCGTCTTTCGCTCAACTCGCTGCCTCCGCTTTGTCTTTCGCTTCCCTTAACTCCACTTCCATTCGCTTACGCTCCGTTATGTCTAATGAAATCCCTAGTAATCCAATGACTTTACCCGAGCGATTGTATAATGGAACCTTCTTCGTTAAATAAATTTCCGGTTCCGCAGAGTAAATGCTTTCTTCTTCTCCATAATATTCTTCTCCTGTTTTTAAAATACGATTATTAGTTTCCAAGTGTAAATCCGCCACAGATTTAGGCAGCACATCATACAAAGTTTTCCCTTTAACTGCTTCCCTAGAAGGTAAATGCATACTTTCAGCTTGCTGATTATTACAACCTTGTATAACGTTGTTAGTATCAAACCAGTAGACGTGTCCGGGTAATAAGGCAATTAGATCTTCATAATAATATTTTATTTCTCTTTGGTTCTCTCTACTCGCTTTTAATTCCTGATGTAAATGAGCAATTTCAATTTCTTTATTTGCAACTAATTGACGTAACTGTTCAATTGTTTTAACTTGCGCTTTGCTACTATCCTGTTTCATTTTTACCTTCTATTTAATAATATGAGAAGCTCTTGGATCTACCATTTTTTGTATTCATTTGTATTACTTCTGGAATGTTAGGATTAAACTGAAAAAAAGAATTTGTTTGTTTTCTTAAAGTACCTTGACCTTCTTCTTTCGGATTAAAAATGGCATTTAATATATTAAGCGCTGAATTAAATATCTTATCTGGATCACCACA
>Ga0206946_1104_pt1 | contig 25072 bp, 21 predicted proteins | sample Alteio_BWOrgHeat_2_FD_152965 | JGI IMG/M metagenome (GOLD analysis project Ga0206946, IMG submission 152965) | Enriched cells from forest soil in Barre Woods Harvard Forest LTER site, Petersham, Massachusetts, United States -... | ecosystem: Environmental > Terrestrial > Soil > Temperate forest > O... | reverse complement strand
TGGTATTTCCGCTATCCCGGCACGGATGCGGCCTTCGGCCTCACACGCCCTGAGCTGATCAATGCGCCCGCAGGAAACCCGCTCGGCATTGACCGCACCGATCCACACAGCACCGACGATATCATCTCCAGCATTCTGGTCCTGCCAGCGGGCCGGGAAGTCGACCTGGACCTGCGCTCCATCGACGTCATCCACGGATTCTTCATCCCCGGCATGCGCCTCAAGCAGAACACAGTCCCCGGCATGCCCATGCATATCCATTTCACGCCATCCATCCCAGGCGACTACGCGATTCTCTGTTCGCAAGTCTGCGGACTGGGCCACGCGCGCATGCAAACACATCTGCGCGTCGTATCAAACGATGAATACCTGACATGGCTGGCCAGTCATGCTCCAAAGCCAATTGAGGGGGCGACGCGGTGAGCATTCAACTGCAACAAACCATGCAACGCCACCGAGGACTCTTCACCACGGACCATCGCACCATCGGCATCCGTTATCTACTGCTCTCGCTGCTGGCCGTCGCAATCGGCACAGTGCTGTCGCTCTTCATGCGTATCCACATCGTCTCGCCCGATCTCAAGCTCCCGCTCTTCGGTCAGATTCCGCCTGAAGGCTATCTCGCGCTGGTGACGATGCACGGCACGCTCATGGTCTTCTTCGTGCTCACCACTGCGCCGGTCAACGGATTCGCCAGCCTGATCCTGCCGTCGCAGATTGGCGCACAGCGCATGGCACTGCCGCTGTTAAATGCTGCTTCTTTTTGGCTTACTTCCCTCTCGCTGACCGTATTACTCGCCGCATTTTTTGTGCCGGGCGGTGCTCCGATCTCAGGATGGACCAACTATCCTCCACTCAGTGCCATCGCAGCCGCCGGTCCCGGTCAGGCCACAGGCATGGATCTCTGGCTGGTAAGCATCGGCATCTTCTGCTTCGCCTCTATCCTGAGCGCGATCAATATGCTCACCACCATCGTCAGCAAACGCTGCCAGGGGATGACGCTGCTCCGCATGCCCCTTACCGTATGGTCGTGGCTCGTGACCGCGGTGCTCATTCTTTTCGCGTTCAGCATTTTGTTCGCGGCTGTGGTGCTCTTGCTTAGCGACCGTCACCTGGCTACGGGCTTCTTTGTGCCGACTGGCGAAGTTATCAATGGACTGCTGCTCGACCGTGCCAATTCGCATGCAAATGGATCGCCGATGCTCTGGCTGCATCTCTTCTGGTTTTTCGGGCATCCAGAGGTTTACATCGCCGTCCTGCCTTCCATGGGTCTTACGTCCTCGCTCCTGGCCAACTTCACACGCCGGCCCGTCTTCGGCTATCGGTTCATGGTGGCGACAACCCTGCTCATCGGCGTCTTCGGACTGCTTGTCTGGGGCCACCACATGTTCGTCAGCGGCATGAACCCATATGCCGGGACCGCTTTTTCTCTGATGACCATGGCCATAGCGATTCCCAGCTCCGGCAAGGTCCTGGGCTGGTTGGCCATGTTGCTTCGCGGACGCGATAGCCGCGTCCACCCGATGCCCACACCCATGTTGTTTACTTTTGGCTTTCTGTCATTCTTCATCGCTGGCGGGCTCACCGGCCCGATCCTCGCCCAGCCGATTCTCGATGCCTATCTGCACAATACATACTTCGTGGTGGCTCACTTCCACCTCATCATGGCCATGGCCGGGGCATTTTCCCTGTTTGCTGCCGTGTATTATTGGTTCCCGCTGATGACCGGGCGTCTGATGCATGAAACTCTCGGCAAATGGCACTTCTGGCTCTCACTTATCGGGGCTTATGCGACCTTCTTCCCGATGCACTTTGCCGGATTAGCTGGACAGCCGCGCCATTACGCGCAGCTTATAGGGAGCACGTCTACTTTTTTAAGCTCCCTGCTACCGCTCCAAACCGGTATCACCCATTCCGCGCTGTTTCTGGCGAGCGCGCAGCTCCTCTTTCTTGCCAACCTTGCGTGGAGCGCTCGCTGCGGCAAACCTGCCGGTAGCAATCCCTGGCGAGCCACGACGCTTGAATGGGCATCGGATCTCACACAGTGCAGGGTCGTCCGGGGACCTTATGAATACAATTTTCAGTCAAATTTATCGGACTTCGTCATGCAGTGTGCCGCGGAGCCCGAACAGGAGTAATCTGTAGCCGAGAGGGATTCGCGCCATGCCCGCTACCTTCACTCGTACACCGGCCGATATTGAACGGAAAGACCCTGGAATTGGTGGCAAGCCACCTGTTGACAGAAGACCTACAGGCGGCGGGGGTGGCGATGACAACTGGGATAACCATCCACAAGGACGGCGCGGCCCGCGTGAACTATTGACTCGCTATCGGCTCGGTCTTTTTTTCGCGCTTGCAGGCGATCTCATGTTTTTTATAGCGCTGGTCGGCGCTTTTTTTGTGCGGCAGAATGCCGGCCACTTCGATCCGCGCGACAACTATATTTCCGACTGGCACCCGCTCGCGGTCCCACCGATTCTTTGGATCAATACGGCTGTCCTGCTCCTGAGCAGCGGAACCATCGAAATCGCCCGACGGCATCTCTTTCATGAGGTCGATGTAATGGAAGAATGGCTCGGTCTGGGCCGTCCTGCAGTGCGCCGCGCATCTCCATGGCTCATGGGCACGGCTGTTCTCGGAGTGATATTTCTTGCGGGACAGTGGATTGCATGGCAGCAATTGGAGTCACAAGGCCTCTTCTTCGCCAGCAACCAGAATAGCCATTTCTTCTACCTCATTACTGCTACGCACGGCATCCATCTCGTTCTCGGCATTGTCGCGCTAGTTGGCGCGCTATGCGCGCTGTTCTTATTGCGTCGCGTGGAGATGCGCCAAATTGTCGTCGATTGTACCGCCTGGTACTGGCACACAATGGGCATCTTCTGGATTTTTCTATTCGTTTTGCTCACTTATTTCCAATAAGCAAAACGAAAAAATTCATTCACCGCCGACGCACTATACTCGCCACAGAACCATGCTCACGTGTTCCCAACTTGGCCGCACTCTTCTGCCGCCCGAATCGCGAGTCCTCCTCGCAGATATTAATTTCACTATCGAACGCGGCGAGGTCCTGGCAGTCGTCGGTCCCAGCGGCTCGGGTAAAAGCACATTGCTGCGTTTGCTGAATCGGCTAGATGAGTCCACGGACGGCAAGGTTCTTCTCAACGGTGTAGACACGCGTACATTGGCCCCGCACGAGCTTCGGCACAGGGTTGGGATGGTCATGCAGCGAGCGTATCTTTTTCCGGGCACAGTCGCTGAGAACATCGCCTTCGGGCCGCAGCAGTGTAATCAGACTCTATCTCCCGAAGAAATCGGCTGTCATCTCGCTCAGGTCGGACTCCCGGGGTATGCGTCCCGCAATGCACTCACCCTCTCAGGCGGGGAAGCCCAGCGGACCGCGATCGCGCGAGCTCTGGCCAATCAGCCAGAAGTGTTGCTGCTCGACGAGCCAACCGCCGCACTCGATGAGACAGCGCGGCGCGGCATTGAGACACTGCTGGAATCGTTGATTCGTCAGCGTCATCTCACCTGTGTTTGGGTTACGCACAGCATTGAACAGGCTCGCACCATGGCAGACAAGGTGTTAGCCATCGAGTCCGGGCGTGTCTCCGCTTTCGGATCGGCTGCTGAGGTGCTCGGTGCTTAACTACTTCTTCCACTCGCAGCTTTCCCTCGGCATTGCGGAGTGCGTTGTCGCCGGACTGCTGGCATTTACGGTTATGTTTCTGGCGCGGCATCGCGCTCCGGGACTGCTCCGCGAATTACCTCTTGCCGAATTCCGTGGACTCGTACAGATCGTCGCCGTAGGGACTGTACTTGCCTTTATGCTGCGCGGCCCTCAATGGACATCGCTTTTCGTTCTTGCCGCCATGATGCTCGCTGCGGCCAGCATCGTTCGCAAGCGCGCCAGGCTCATTCCACGCGCCTTTCAGCTTGCGCTGATCTCCATCTGTGTCGGAGCAGGCGCAGTACTTATCATCATGATTTTCTTCGGCGTCATTCCGCTGAAGATCACGATGCTCGTCCCGGTCGGCAGCATGGTGATTGCAAATACGATGAACACGCAGTCACTCTTCCTTGACCGGCTACGTGGTGAAGTCACTTCGCACATCGGCGAAATCGAGTCGGCGCTGGCGCTTGGAGCGACCTCAGAAGCGGCGGTGCTTCCTTACCTGAGGGCCGCATTTCGCGCTTGTCTGATTCCATCGATGGACAACATCCGCTCGCTCGGCATCGTCTGGATTCCCGGAATCATGGCCGGCATGATTCTCTCCGGCGCCTCACCGCTCTTTGCCGCCCTGTATCAGTTCGTAGTCCTTACCACCATCTTTTCCTCAGCTGCTCTCACTTGTTATGTTTCCAGCCATCTGGTTACACGCCGCATCTTTACGCCGCAGGACCAATTACTGCTTCGCGCTTAATGAAAAGCCGTCTGCAACTTGAAGTTGTTGAACATTTCCCTTGACATTCAAAACCGGTTCGTAAGACCATGCACACGATTATTGAATCGTTTGAATGCTCGCTGCACTGTCGTATCCATGCAGTCTTTTCTGCGAAGTCTCAAGGCCCCCTGCCTTAAGCAAAGGCCCGCAAAGAAAGGAAGTGTCCATATGCAGTGTCCGCTTTTCTCTATTTGTTACCGTGCAACACGACATGGATTGTTCAGCGTGCTCGCGTGCGTCCTGACATTCGCTGCTACGGACCAGGCTCACGCGGCCAGTTCCTATGTGCGCGTTAGTCTGGTTGGTTACGAGTCCGGGCTTTCTGCTTCCGCCTATTTGATGACGAAATCGTCTGTCGGCGGTGAGACATTCACGATCGTCAATTCCAACGGTAGAACCGTTGCCTCCGGCAATGTAGGGGCAACCTCCGGCACGTGGGGTAGCTTCAACATCTACCCCATCGACTTCACACTATCCACCCCCGGCACGTATACGCTTTCGGTCAGCGGCTCGGTTTCTGCAACCTCTCCGAAGTTCGCAGTCGATACGCCCGTAAATCTTTACTCCAATGCACTGGCCAATACGTTGTCGTTTTACCAGAATGAACGAGATGGCGCGGACTATATTCCTTCCGCACTCCGCAACGGAGCCGGTCATTTGAATGACACCAGCGCCGCAGTTTATCAAACGCCCAGTTTCGATAAAAACGACAACATCAAAGGCAGCCTCAATGCTACCGGAGCAACCATCGATGCGTCCGGCGGCTGGTGGGATGCGGGAGACTATCTGAAGTTTGTGCAAACGCACAGCTATGTCGTCGCGCTCATGCTCGCCGGAATTCGCGACTTCCCCGGACAAATGGGCCCGGGGTCGGGCGCTGACTTTTCAAGCGAAGCGAAATTCGGCCTTGATTGGCTGCAGAAAATGTGGAACGACAGCACCGAAACGCTCTATTACCAAGTAGGCATCGGCACAGATTTTGTGAGCTTCAGCTATCTGAGCGATCACGACATCTGGCGTCTCCCCCAGGTAGATGATACCTATGGGGGTTCTGACCCAACGTATCAGTACATTCGCAACCGTCCTGTCTTTATTGCCGGAACGGCAGGGTCAAAGATCAGCCCAAATCTTGCTGGACGCCTCGCCGCAGATTTCGCGCTTTGCTATAAGGTCTACAAATCGATGGACGCATCGTATGCGAACCACTGCCTGCTCTCTGCTGAACACATCTATGATCTCGCAGATACTTCACCCGCGAATCTGCTCACGGTAGCTCCCAACGACTTCTATCCAGAAGATGAATGGCGCGACGACATGGAACTGGGTGCAACCGAGCTTTACTTTGCGTTGCGAAGCGGTGAGCTTCCCTCCGGTCTGCCGCACAAGGATGCAAGCTACTATCTTAAGCAAGCCGCAACATGGGCGCACGCCTATATCACAGGCCCGAATGACGGCTCGGACACGCTGAATCTGTACGATGTCAGCGGCTTCGCTCACTTCGATCTCTACCGCGCCATCACTCTCGCCGGCGACCCAGGCGGGTTGGCCGTATCACGAGCCGACCTGGTCAGCGATATCGCCAATCAGATACAGACATCTTTCTCCGGTGCGAATGACCCATTCGGCTTTGCATGGCCGTGGAGCAGCAGCGACACAGTCTCGCACGGCGCTGGACTTTCGGTGATGGCGCGCGAATACTATTCACTCACTGGAGCTGCCAGCTATGCCACAGATTCACGACGCTGGCTCGCGAATGTACTCGGTGCAAATCCCTGGGGAGTTGCATTAATCGTCGATGACGGCACGCCCTTTCCCTACTGTATGCAGCATCAGGTGGCAAACATCGTGGGAAGCACAAACGGAAAACCTCCCGTACTCAGCGGAGCAGCTGTTGAAGGCCCAACGAATGCCGCTACCCGCGGAGCACTAGACGGCATGGTCAAGTGTCCTCCGAATGGAGGCAACAAATATAAAGCCTTTAACGGAAATGGTGCAGTCTATAAGGACAATGTTCAGTCTTACTCCACAGATGAACCGGCAATCGATCTCACGGCAGCATCTTTTCTCATGTATGCCTGGAAAATTGCCGGTGAGCCATCCGGAACTCCATAGGCAAATTAGAAGTGGTGCCATTCTGAGCGGAGCGAAGGATCCAAAAAAATTCCGACAATCGTAGTGTCTGAGAATTTTCCTCGCTTCGCTCAGGATAGGTTCTTGCATCAGTTCGGAACCTGCCATCCCACTCCGGCATTGGCCAATGTATTTTCTCCAATAGCATCACCGGAAAATGCCTTCGCCATCTCAGGAAAGGCTTTTTGCATTTGTTCCGTCTTCGCCCACACGGGAACGTCCATCATTTTGTAGTGATACGTCACGTGTGTTTCGAGAAAGCCATTGTTTTTGGCAGGCGGAGTAAAGCTATCGATACTCGTCACCTCTCGATGCCCATAGCAGAATCGCCCGCCGGCTCGCGTTCCGGCGGCCGTCAAAGAATAAACATCTACGTGGATGCTCTTGTCTTCCTCACGCTTCATCAGATCTGCATCCGTTAACGCATCCATGCGTTTCTTGTCTTCTTTCGCATTTTCTCCGGGGCTTACCTCATAGGGAAATCGCAATGCACTGGGAAACAAACAGTCGTCATGGGTCGCATAATATGTGTTCAATCCCGCCATGAAATTTTCATTCGTTGGCTTTGTTTTGGATGAGCAGCCACCTGCAAGCAACAAGACGATACTGCCAATTGACGCGGTCACTCGGAATTTCATCGTACCTTTCATTTTTCTCCTTGCCTATTCTTTCAACTTGTCATCCAACTAAGAAGCATTCGTGATCAAAACGGCAGTCTGGCAAATGCGAGAAATACTTTCTGCGCGGGATGCAGAAAACCGCACGAGAGTTGTCAGTAAAAGATATTTGCGTGGCTGCGTAAGCTGAAGATAGGTCAACTTAGAATAAACAATGATGCGATTCGAATCCCCCACGCGCTTCCTGTTTCTCGTCCTGCTTGTCGCCTTTGCGGTTATCCCGACCAGGCCGCGCATTGCCTGCGCCCAGGATCAGACCGCCGCTCCCGCCCAGAAGACAAATGCACCGCTCATCGATGAAGCCCAGATACTTCATCATCTCAATGAAGTCATCACCTGGTACCGTCATGTAAAAACACAAATTCAGCCTGTCGGCTTACCAACCGACATTATTTACCAAACCAACGCAGAAAGACTTGCCGGTGACGTGGTCAACTTTACCTTCAAGTCCGCGGAGAACGCAGCTCCGCTTATTCCGAGTGAAGATATACAGTCGACATCCACTTCTCGTCGGAATCTTCTTAAATTGAGCGCCGATACCGCTGCTCATAACTTAGAGTTGGAAACAAAGATTAATCAGCTGAATGGCGAGATTGCCTCCGCGTCACGCCGCAACCTAAAAACACTCACGGATCAGAAAGATCAGTTGCAAGGTGAGCTCGATCTTGGCCGAGCCATGCTGAACTCCCTGGACCAGTTGACCAATGTCTCTGATCAAAAAAGCCAAACTGGTGGGAAAAGCCAGCAAGTTCAGATCTCTTCGAATGGACTTCTGAGCAACATCATCCAACTTAAAAGCTCTCTCCCCGAAGTCTTCGACACGAAAAATAAGCCCACAGCGCCTACCCCTGCCGTGCAGTCTCTGAGCAATCCTACGGGTCTAATTGGAATGCTTCGTCGGCTCTACGATCAGTCCATGAGTCTGCGCCAAATTGACAATCTGGTGGTTGAGACGAACCAGTTGAAAAATTCTATTGACGCTATGCGTGGTCCTCTGCGCACTCAGATGCGAGCAACCATCGAGCAGGGACGCGCCTTATCCAGTGCTGCCGACAACCCGCAAAGCGGTCAGGCGGTGCCCACAAAAGAGGACTTCGATGCTTTGGCGTCAAAGTTCGGCCAGCTGGCAGGTGTAGAAATACCCCTCAGCCAGGCGTTGACGTCGCTGGACGAAAGCAAAGCGAATCTGGCGGATTGGCGCAGTTCCATTTCCAGGGAATCCCGCTCCATTCTAAAAAACGTTTTCATCCGCGTCGGGATTATTGTCGGCATCCTCGGTTTCCTGTTGCTGATTGCCGACATCTGGAAGCGGATGACATTTCGCTATATTCCCGATCCACGACGCCGGCGTCAGTTTCTGCTCATTCGCAGGGTTGTCATCGGCTTTTTTATGGGCCTGGTCTTCATTTTCGGCTTCGTCACCGAGTTCAGCGCCCTCGCCACCTTCGCCGGTTTTATCACTGCAGGCGTGGCCGTTGGACTACAGACAATTCTTCTCTCCGTTGCCGCTTATTTCTTTCTCGTTGGGCGTTACGGACTTCGTGTAGGCGATCGGATCAGTATTGCAGGAGTGACTGGCGATGTAGTGGATGTCGGCATCGTACGCTTCTATCTGCTTGAACTTGCCGGCACCGGAATCGACCTGCAACCTACGGGCCGCGTGGTGGCATTCGCGAATTCAGTGCTCTTTCAAGCCACTTCGCCCATGTTCAGGCAGCTTCCGGGAACAAACTATACATGGCATGAGATTGCAATTTCGCTCAACCCTGGGAGCAATCATGCAATGATCGAACATGCGATGATGGAAGTGGTCCAAAGTGTCTACGAGAAATATCAGACAGTACTTGACCGGCAACAAAGCAGTATTGAGCGACGATTCGAAATACCTTTCGCGCCTTTAAAGCCGAAGGCCCAGTTGTTGCTCACCGATTCCGGATTAGAAGCTGTAGTCCGCTATCCTGTAAGCCTGCACCACAATATTGAGGCCGACGATGAGATCACACGTACCCTGATCGATGTGATCGCAAAGAGTGAGGAATTGAAGACCGTTGTATCAGGGTTGCCAAGAATCCGCGCAGCGATCCGCAGTTAATCAAACGACAGAAGAGCATGAAGACGCGGTCTATGCTCTTTGTCTTAGTAGCGGCTTGTTGTCAGCGGAATGACTACTTTGCAGAAATCGCTGCAACCGTGCGTGGAAGCACGACTTGCTTTCCTACCCGCTGGGACCAAATGACCAGAGCGATACCCGCAACGACAGAACCGATGCTGGCAACCTGCGCGTTGCTCATACCCCAATAGATTCTCGGGTTGATACGGATAAACTCCACCAGGAACCGAGCGACGCCGCTGAGGATCAGGTAATCGCCCGTAATCTCTCCTGCCGGTCTGGCTGCTTCTGGACTGCCGCGCCGCCATAAAATCCAGGCGATCACGAGTGCCGCAACCAATTCATAAATCGGCGTGGGATGCACGCGCTGCGTCGTTGGAACCAGGCCATTTGGAAAGCTCATTCCCCAGGGCAGGCTTGTAGGAATACCGTAGTCGCCGTCCCCGGAGGTCAGGCACCCTAGCCGTCCCACGCCATAGCCCACAGCAGCGGCAGGAGCGGCCAGATCCAGCATCCCAAGCTTACTAAGTCCCGTACTCCGGCCCTGCCACAACAGTGCGATAATACCGGCAACAAGGCCGCCAAACCAGGCAAACCCAGCGCGGTCGAACAGTAGTCCGGCCGGATCCTGCATCAGCAACTGAGGAGTTTCAAGGACATGCCACAGCTTTGCGCCGATGACGCCAATCACCGTGGAAATTGCGACGATTCCAATCGCATCTGCGTCAATCTGCCAGCGGCGGAAATTGCGATGCAGCACCCAGCAGGCACAGACTGCCGCCAGCCAGAGCATAATACCGAAGGTGCCTATGGAAAAACGGCCAATATGAATAAATGGATACATGTAGGAGTGACCTTCTCAAGTATAACTTCCACAGCCGTCTTTGGAGATATCCTGTAAAGGAATGAGTTCGAACGTGACGAAGCCTGCTCTTAAGGTTCTTTTCAGCCGGAAACAAATTGCCGACCGCGTCGTCGAACTCGGCAACCAGATCGATCATGATTACGCAGGCCAGAGCATCGTGCTGCTGGGCGTACTTAAAGGTGCCGCAATTTTTCTCGCTGACCTGGCTCGCAACATCACCGTAGATTGCACCTTTGATTTCGTCGCTGTCTCCAGCTATGGCAAAGGCCAGAAAACCAGCGGGGCGGTCAAGCTCATCAAAGATGTCGACCAGCCAATTGAAGGCAAACACGTCATTGTCGTGGAAGATATTCTCGATACCGGCCTTACACTGGACTTCCTGCAGAAGCTTTTCCAGCAACATAAACCGCGTTCTCTGCGCATTGCCACACTGCTCGACAAACCTTCGCGACGCCTGGTCAAGATTGAAGCCGACTATGTTGGATTCAAAATCCCCAATCAATTTGTGCTTGGCTATGGCATGGATTATGCCGAGCGTTTTCGGAATCTCCCCGATATTTGCCTCATGCCTTCCGACTACCCGGAGTAGGCATGCCCGGAGTGAGTACCCTCATGACAGCCAAAGTAGTAACAATCGAAGAAGTAGAAAAGGACAACGGGTTCTTTGACGCCGTTGCCTTGAGTCGGCAAACCCTTTCCAGCAGCCATGCTCTGGCGGCTGTATTCGATCACACTCTCCTCAAGCCCGACGCTACACGAGACCAGGTCATCCGTCTCTGTGAAGAAGCCGCGCAGCAAGGCTTTGCCTGCGCCATGGTGAATCCAACCTGGGTCAGTACAGCTCACACCGCACTCGCAGGTACCGGCGTGCCCGTTGGCACTGTGCTTGGCTTCCCGCTGGGAGCATCCCTTTCGATCTCCAAGCGCGAGGAAGCGATAGAGCTCGTAAAACTAGGGGCGCATGATCTCGATATGGTCTTGAGCATCGGCATGCTCAAATCGGGCATGAATGATCGCGTGGAACAGGACATTCGCGGCGTTGTCGAAGTTGCTCATGATGCGGGCGCGATCGTGAAGGTCATTCTTGAAACCTGCCTGCTGAATGTCGCCGAAAAACTCCGCGCTTCGGAACTTGCCATTTCCGCGGGAGCTGATTTCCTCAAAACCAGCACGGGATTCTCCACTGCGGGAGCCACAGCGGAAGATGTTGCCCTGCTGCGGGGTGTAGCCGGTTCACGCTGCGGTGTAAAAGCATCTGGCGGCATCCGTTCGCTTGCGGACACCCGCGCCATGCTCGAAGCAGGAGCCAACCGTATCGGAGCAAGCGCCTCAGTCAACATTCTGCGCGAACTGGGCGAAGCCTGACTGTTTCACGGGAGCAGGGACCACCTTCGTTACTGAACACCATCACCATATGTCGCCTGGCCGCGATATCATGTCTCGTTCACCTTTCGTGTGTTCAATGGGCCTATTAGGAGTTCCGTGACCAAAGAGCAAGATCGAGCAGAAACCAAAAACACCGCTCCACTGGAACGTCCCGGAGAACCCGATCGCTCTCTGCAACGTGGAGATGCCGGCCCAGATTTCGAGGGAGACTATCGGCCTACTTCTCAGGCTGCTGCTCCACAAATACAGGTGCGCGTCGAACCTCTGCAAACTGAGTTTCTGATACGGCTCGCGGATGCCCTTAACACTACGCTCGATCTCCAGACACTACTGCAGCGTACGGCCGATCTTGTCCGCGCCGTCATTGACTACCGCATCTTCGCCATTCTGCTGCTCAACGATCGGACCAACGACCTCCGCATGCGCTTCCAGATTGGACACACGCCGGAGGCCGAGCGCCTGCGCGTCCGGATGGGCAAAGGCCTCGTCGGCCAGGTTGCCCTTACCCGTGAAGCCATCCTTGCTAACGACACCAGCAAATTGGAAAACTATATCAACGTCAACCCTGACGTGCGCTCCGAGCTCGCTGTCCCGCTGATCGTCAAAAACCGCGTCATCGGAGTCATCGACATCCAATCGGAGCAGCTGGACTACTTCCAGCCGGAACATCTGCACCTGCTCAAGCTCACGGCATCGCGCATCGGGCAGGCGATTGAGAATGCCCGTCTCTACACGCGCGTCTCACGCCAGGCGCAGACCTTGCAGGTATTGAACGAAATCAGCCGTGAACTGACCTCTATTTTGGATCTTGAATCCCTGCTCGAGCGCATTGGCACATTGTTGCGGCGCATCATCGATTACCAGATGTTCTCCATATGGATCGTCAATGAGCGGGAGCATTATCTTGAGAACCGTTTCGCATTGCGCTTCGGCGAACGATTCTATCCTGACGAAAAACTTCCCCTCGACCGCGGCCTCATTGGAGCAGCCATCGCGGAGCGACGTCTCATTCACGCGCCGGATGTGCGGAAAGACCCGCGCTATCACATGTTCAATCCAGAGACTCGCTCGGAAATGGCGATGCCGCTTATCTATAAGGGCAAAGTCATCGGCATCCTCGACATTGAACACACACGAGCGCACTTCTTTAACGAAGATCACGAGCGTGCTCTTGCCACTCTGGCTGCGCAAATTGCCATCTCGATCGAGAACGCCCGTCTCTACCAGCGTGTCGCCCAGCAGGAGCAGCGGCTGGAAAGCGATCTCGCCATGGCGCGGGAAGTGCAGCTTCGCCTGTTGCCCCCGGTCAAACCGAAGCACGTACGCGCGGAGTTTTCAGCGCGTTTTTTGCCCGCCCGCACCATTGGCGGCGACCTCTACGACTTTATCCAATACGACACGGGCCGCAGCGCTATCGTACTCGGCGATGTGAGCGGAAAAGCATCTCCGGCTGCGCTCTATGCCGCCCTGGTCAGCGGTATCATGCGCTCAGAAGCGACGCAGCGGCCATCTCCTTCAGAGATGTTGAAAGCTCTGAACGATGCACTGCAGGAGCGCCGTGTCGATTCGCAATATGTCACCATGCTGTACTCCGTATGGAATGACGAAAATCAGACACTGCAAATCTCGAATGCCGGAGCGGTTCAGCCTCTATTTTGTCGCGAAGGCGAGGTCGAAACGGTCAAGGCCGAGGGCTTCCCGCTCGGCATGTTTCCCAACGTAAAATACGAGGAATTCACGCTGGCGACGCAGCCTGGCGATTCGCTCATCTTCTTCTCCGACGGCATCGTCGATGCGCAGAACGCCGCCGGCGACATGTTCGGGAACGAGCGCCTGCTGGCTGTGGTGAAAAAACATCAGCACAAATCCGCGTCGAAGATCGCTGAAGCTATCCTTGGTGAGGTCGGCAAGTTTCAGAAGGGCATGGAACGCTTCGATGACGAAACGGTCGTAGTGCTCCGTGTGCTTGGATGAGCAGTTCAAAGGAATTGGTGCTGGACTTACAGAGTACTGTACACGAGGGTCACAAACTGGTCAGGTGTCAATGAGCCTTTGCCCCACACCGCATCAAAGTTGGCTGTAGGCTTGGCTGCTATCGCCTGATCCAGCGTCTGGCCGCTAGTTTTTAGCTTCTCTACGCGGGTCGCAATCGTCGCCATCATGTCTCGGTATTTCTGTAGTGCGTCTTTGTCTCCCAGTGGACCATGTCCCGGCACAATCTTTGTTTTATCGTCCGCCAGTGCGAGACATGCATCGGCAGCGCGAATCATGCCATTGATTGTTCCACCCGTTCCCGCGTCGATAAAGGGATAGAAACCGTTAAAAAAAATGTCGCCGGCATGAATCACATTTCCATTCACAAAGTGGATGTAAATATCGGTGTCCGTGTGTGCCTCCGGCATGTATCCAAGGTCGACCTCGTCGTTATTTACAAAAACCTTCTCGGTGTCCGTGAATGTCTCCTGTGGCAAGGAACTGGTCGGGGATGCGGGCAGATTCAAGTGGAAAAACTGGATCTCCTGCGGCGTCGAGAGCCGCTTGCGCGTATTCTCATGCGCAATAATCAACACGCCCGGGTCATGCATCGCGGCGTTTCCATCCGTGTGATCGAAATGCCAATGCGTATTGATGAGCAGCTTCAGGGGATGCGGTCCCAGCTTACCCAGCGTATCTTTCAGCCGCGAAGCCGCCGTCGCGGCGCTCGAATCGACCAGCAGTTTTCCATCCGGACCGGTCTGAGCTACCATGTTGCCGCCCACACCCTGTAATAGAAACACCGTGTCCCGCAATTTGGTTACTTGAATCGGCGTCGTCGCTCCCGCGGCCCGAAGCTGCTGCAGCCTGTCAAGAGGCGGAGCCGCAGGCGAAGGACTCTGCCCATTGGCTGAAAATGCAAACCCACGTGAACTAGCGGCAAACGCCAACCCAGCTCCAGCCCAACCCGCTTGTTTTAGAAAATCACGCCGTCTCAAACTGCCTCCCGGTTAGCAGAACATGCGTTCTTCAACAGCCCGGTTTCCTACATTACATATAGAGGATAAAGGGTCTAAAACAAACCCGGAGGCAGATTCAACCCACCCAGCATCGCAGACGCACTCGACTTGATCACTTCTTCGGCACGCCGCCCCGCCTCGTTAAAGGCCGCGGCGATCAAATCTTCGAGCATCTCCACATCAGCTGTATTTCCGCTGAGGCTCGCCACTGCGCTGGGATCGATCGTGACCTTCAGCACCTGCTTCTGCCCATTCATCTTGACTGTGACCGCGCCGCCACCTGACGAAGCCTCTACCACCGTCTGGCCCAGCTTTTCCTGCATCTGTTCCTGCATCTGCTTCGCCTGCGCCAACATTTCTTGCATCTTTAACGGATTCAAAACATATCCTCCAACGGCGTGGACACGCCATTTTTCAATCATGTCATCCTGAGCAGAACGCGCAGCCGATGAACCTGTCCTTAGCTTGCAGAAGAGACTGCGGAACTCTCCGGTTGTCGCAACTCCGCGCTCTTATCCTGGACGAACGTCAGGGGCGGCCTTCACTTCCGATCCCGTAAATCCAGCACGCTCCGAACTTCCGCACTGAACAAGTCCATCGCCTGCTTCACCAGAGGATTCTCCAGTGCAGCTGCCTGCACCGATCCGCTTGCAGCGGCGCGCGGCTGGGCATTGGAATTCGCAGCTGCACCCTCGCCCGGAATGACGACTAGTTTCTGTGATGCGCCTATCTCGCGCAAGGCATTCTTCGCGATTTTTTCGGCTTCGATATTCATCGTCAAGCCCAGCATGGTTTTCTTAATGCCGACCTCAACGCGAATCGTATCGCCCTCCAGCGTCCATCTACCCGCATCTAGCAGCACTGCCGCCGTGTTATGGCCCTTGTCGTTCAGGGCCGCACACACGGCCTCGCGAATTCGCTCAAGGTCGGTCCCGTCACTCGCAGCCTCTTCCAGATTGGTCTCAGTGAGCGTCTCGACATGCGGCTGGGTCGCCAACGCGAGTGCACCGTTGGTAGTCTCCACAGTTTCAGCAACTCCCGCAACAGGAGCCTTCAACCCCTCCGTTTCCACCGCCCTTGCTGTCACTTCCAACGGAGTCAGTGCACGCGGAGCCGCGACGGGTTCCGCAGCCATCTCCACGCTAGGAGCTGCGGGCAACTCAGCCACAGCCGTTGCCTCACCCGTAATCTTCCGGTTCCGGTCCGTCTCAAACGGAGAGAACGCGGGCTTTGCCGGTTCTTGAACGCGCACTGGTTCAGAGGCCCGAGCCGATACCGTTGCAGCCGGAGCTTTTGCTGCAGGCAAAGCCGCCTTCGGCAATGCCCCACCGCTCAACCCGGATTTACCGCCGCCTGTCGGCAACTGGCTAAGTAGTTCCTCGACCGGAATCAGCCGTTGCAGATGCACCAGTTTGACCAGTCCCAGTTCCAGATGGAAACGCTGCTCCTGCCGGTAATTCAAATCATCGAAGGCCCGCAGCATCACCTGCAGAAACCGCGTCAGATCCTCTTCTGAAAAGAGCACAGCCGATCGCGCCACGCGCGCCCGTTCGTCTGCCGAAATCTGTAACAATTCTGTGCTTTCGCCCGCAATCCGCGTCATCAATACATTTCTCAGGTAGCGGACAAACTGTCGTGCCAGCGCAGCCGGACTGTTCCCTGCATTTAGCAGCGTATTGATCTCCTGGATCACAGTTGCAGTCTGGTTCTCGCTCACCGCTTCCAGCAAGCGCTCGAAGACGGTATTCGGAACCGTCCCCATCAATTCGCGAATCTGCTCCACATCGAGCTTCGCCTTGCCATCAACCAGCGGAGCCGAAGCAATTGCCTGGTCCATGATTGACAGCGCGTCGCGCATCGAGCCATCGCCTGCCTCGGCCAAAAGCGCCAGCGCTGCGTCATCGGCCGCGATGTTTTCCTGCCCGGCAATTGTCTTGAGCTGCGTCAGAATGTCATCAAACTTCACAGCGTGGAAGCTGAAGTGCTGGCACCGCGACCGGATTGTCTGCGGAATGTCCTCCGGCTGGGTCGTCGCCATCATAAAAACGACGTGGTCAGGCGGCTCCTCCAGTGTCTTCAGGAGGGCATTGAAGGCGGCATCCGTAATCTGGTGCGCCTCGTCCAGAATGTAGATCTTGAACCTGTCCCTCGCAGGCCGGTATCGGGCCGCATCGCGCAGCTCGCGAATCTCGTCGATGCCGCGGTTCGTCGCTGCGTCGATCTCGATCACGTCCACCGCGTTGCCGTTGCGAATCTCCGTGCATGAGTCGCAGACGCCGCAGGGCTCGGGCGTTGGCCTTTCCGCCGCCCCCACTTCGGTCCGGCAGTTCAGCGCCATCGCCAAAATGCGGGCAATGGTCGTCTTCCCAATGCCTCGGTGCCCGCTGAAGATGTACCCATGTGCAATGCGCCCCTGCTCCAGAGCATTGAGCAACGTGCGCGTTACATGCTCCTGTCCCACCACGTCGCTAAACCGCTGCGGACGGTACTTCCTCGCTAAAACCTGATACGCCATGATTGATCCGAAAAGTTGATTGTAATGCGGACTGGCCGTCCCGGCACACGCGCCTTCGGCGCAAAGGCAAATCAGGCAAAGATGTCATTCTTCGTCGCGCATTTCGCGCCTAAACGGTAGAAGAGCATATCTGCCCTCAAGTCTGTCAGTTCACTGCGACGGACAGCCATCGCGTAGCGAATCATTCAGATTCTGATGATCCACTGTAAAAGTAAGCTCGGGCTTTCCGCCTGTCTGAGTGATCTTGAAGACGTAAATTCTGTCGTAATCATTATTCGGCCAGTCGGGTACGACCGATGGGTCTTTCCCATAACGCTTTATCATCTGCTGTGCAAATTTATTCAGCATCAGGTGTTCCCACGCTACAAAGACCAGGGCATGAGCATTCGCAGGCCGGGTCAACTCCTTTCGCAGCTTGGCAATGTCCGTGAATCCAATCTGCGTATTCACCGGCATTCCTAACTGAATCGCTGTCGGCGCGATTGTGATGAGGGGTCGAACATAGGAATAGGGCATATTGTTCGCATCGACTACCTTCACCGCCGGATTCGGCGCATAAATGAGGTCTGGCTTGCCATAGCGTGCCAGAACCTTCGGCAGTGCCAGGGCGCGGTTCAGTCCCCTGCAGTTCAACTGTCCCAGTCCTGCAGGCGGTTTCTCTCCATGCCGAATCGCCACTATCGTCTCTTCCTGCGCTGTGGCAACAGCATGGAGACCGCCCATGCAGAAAACCACTATACAAAGCACTGTTAGAACAACGCGATTCAAGTTCGAAATCCTTCCTCGACGTATCCGGAATGTTAAATGATTCGCCTTCTGCAATCATCTGTTCACATTAGCGGATTATGCTGGCCATCTTGCAAGGAGCCAGTGATGTCGACAAATGGGAAGATGCCCATTTCAAGGAAGAAGAAGCTCGCAACAAGGCCAAGGATGCTAAGAGCGACTATGAAGACGCACTCCGCGAAAAATTTTTTGGCTTTTGAAAAGGGGCGAGCTTCACGGCTGCAGTTGGATCTCTCAGCGGCAAAAGCCGCGCTGGGCTCCGGAAGACCTTCCAAGGTGTGAAGCCATAGTTCCTGCGTCCTGTTTCGTTGCGATACGATAAAAACAAATGCTTGAAACGAAAACGGAACGCATCGTTACGCCCGCACGCAACATTCTCGGCAGCCTTCGCCTGCCCGGCGATAAGAGCATCTCTCACCGCTACGCGCTGTTGAGTGCGCTCGCCGCTGGAACAACCCGGCTTACAAATTTCTCGACAGGCGCAGATTGCGCCAGCAGCCTTGGCTGCGCCGCTGCCCTGGGTGCCACGGTTGCGCGCCGCGACGACGGAACCGTCGAGGTCACCGGTACCGGTGGCAACCTGAAGCCCTCTGACAAACCGTTAGACTGCGGCAACTCCGGCTCGACGATGCGCATGCTCACCGGCCTGCTTGCCGCTTCGCCCAACACCTATACGCTGATCGGCGATGAGTCCCTGAGCCGCCGACCGATGGAACGCGTGCGCAAGCCTATCTCGCAGATGGGCGCCGAGATCACTCTCACCGAAGGACACGCTCCGGTTACGATTCGTGGCGGCAAGCTCACCGCCATCGACTACACGACTCCTGTACCCAGCGCGCAGGTAAAGACTGCCGTGCTCTTCGCCGGGTTGCAGGCCGAAGGTACGACAACCGTGCACGAGGCTGTCCGCACGCGCGACCATGGCGAATTGGCACTGCGGGCCTTTGGCGCTCAGGTAGACCGCACTACAGATTCGGTCAGCATTGCAGGGGGCCAGCCATTACAGGCCATCGAGGCTGTTGTTCCCGGCGATATTTCATCGGCTGCTTTCTTCCTCTGTGCTGCGGCGCTCTTTCCCGGCTCAAATCTGCTCTTCGACTCGCTTGGGCTCAATCCAACGCGCGCGACGTTGCTGGACGTTCTGACCGCTCTGGGCGCGCACATCGGCGTGCTCAATCTCGAAGAGAGGCATGGCGAGCTGATCGGCACCGTGCAGGTCAATGCTCCGTCAAATGGGCTGACGGGAACCACGATTTCCGGCGCGCTTGCGGCGCAGCTCATTGACGAGCTGCCGGTGCTTGCGGCCATCGCGCCCTATACGCAGAGCGGCATCCGCATCCGCGATGCCAAAGAGCTGCGCGTCAAGGAATCCGATCGCATTGCTCTGGTCGCCAGCAACCTACGCGCGATGGGGGCGGAAGTCGAAGAATTCGAGGATGGTCTCGATGTTCCGGGTGGCCAGCAATTGCATGGAGCCGAGATCAACTCGGGCGGCGACCATCGCATCGCCATGGCCTTTTCGGTCGCAGCACTCCGGGCAACAGGAGAAACGGTTATTCACGGCGCAGAATCCGCAGCCATTTCCTTCCCTGAGTTTTACGAATTGCTGGATCGCGTAGCGGAGCGGTAAGGGGGGTACCCCTCCCCCCTTTTCTATTCACTTCCATTGTTTTCAATGGTTTAGCGGGGGATCATCCCCTGCTAAACTGATGAAAACAATGGTCTTAGGCACGATGTAGTGTTTTCAATGACTTAGTGCAGGGTATCCCTAAGACGAGCAGAAAAACAGATCCTTCGCTTAGCTCAGGATGACAATTGCTTTCGGTGGCTGCGTGCGCGGGCTGAACAGGCTGACGGGTTATTTTTTCCCCTATATCCAGAATAGCAAATTCAAGGAAATAGTACGCCAAGCGTCGCTGGCTATTAAACTACATGGAATCTGTTACTTACATCGCTTACTGTCCCGTCAGGGCTTGACACGGGTTGATCTTCGCGCCAGAAGCGCGATGGGGAAGCCAACGAGCACGACGTGAGCGAAGATTTCGCTGATGAAATCCGCGATGGAAAATGCGGCATGAGGATTTTTGGGAAGCGCCGAGAGCGGGATCACGATGTGGTACATCACGACATACAGGCCCAATCCAAGGACCGTACCGGATAGAAACGGTCTCCAGATGAGAAGCGAGAATTTCAAGGCCGCGAAGTAGTAGACCGTTGCTGCGCCCAAAGCAATCGAAAGATGCAGGACGACACCCAGGACCACGCCTGCCCATCCAGCCTGCCGTGCTGCGTGCGAGCCGATCAGACCGCTGGCAATATAACGGAAGATGCTCGGGGCCGAAACGCCGGATTTCACGCCGTAGTAGACGATTGCGTGGACGCCGTTGAGGAGACCTGCCAGTAATCCCCCGCCCCAGATGGTGAGAGCTGCCTGTGGCCGTGTGATAGGAACCGTGGAAATTGCCATTCAGACGCATCTCCGGCTGCAGAGGACGGGAGCATCATTGCATTTGCCTGTAGAAAAAAGAAAGGCCCGGCGATGAACCGGGCCTTCGTTGCGCTGCGCTGCAGTTTACTGCGGCTGCTGCGGTTGATTGGGTTGCTGAGGCTGCGGCGGGTTCTGCGGCTCCGGAACGGCCTGCTGCTGCTCCCGCTGCAGGTTCTGCTGCTGCCCGGGAAGAGTCACTTCCGGCTGGTTCTTGGCCGGTTCAAGGCCCGGAATCGTCGGTTGCTGCGTGATTTTTCCAACGACCGCGTCGGCGATACTGATGCCATAACGGTCCAAAGTGCTGGCCAGAATCTGCGAGAGTGCGGCTCGGTCGATGGCATACTTCGCTGTCGATGAAATCACCGTGCTCTCCGCGATCGCGAGGGAGCGCTGCTGTTGCAGCACGAGAGCGGTGGTGGAGGCGCCGAGGTGCAGCTTCTTCAGCTCCGCATCGAGACTCTGCCGATCATAGTCACGCGTGGCTATCGCCGACTGCACAGATGCGCGGTCATTCGTCAGGGCGAACTGTGCATTGACCACGTTCATGCGCGTCTGCACATAGAGCTGTTGCAGCCTCATTTGCGCCTGGCGAAATTCCAATTCCGACCGTGCCTGCACGGACTGAGCGAAACGATTGCGGATGGGAACGGTGATATTGAATCCCACGCCCTTATCCGGACCGGTGCTGTTGAAGAGATTTGAGAAGGTGCTGCCAAAACCGACGTCAGGATATTGTCCTGGAGGGCAAGGTGTCTCTCCGGTGGCGCCGAAGTTCACGCATCCCGGATTTTGCGAGCCACCCAGCGCTGAAGCTCCATAAAACGCATACACATCAACCGTGGGCAACAGGCCGTTCCTTGCTCCTTTTAGCGTCACCTCATCGTTCTTGAGGGTGAGTATGGACTGCTCAATTGCCGGGCTGTTCGCTTTGGCCTGGCGTACCAGGTCATCGGCAGACTGACCCTCCTCGGGCACCTCAAGCAGGCTCACGCGATCGGTCGGAATGACCGGAGCATTCGCCAGCGTGGGATCTTCCAGGCTGCGCGCGATGGCCTGTTTCATGATGAGTTGCTGATATTCGAGATTGCTCTGCGAAGCAATCACAGCCTGCTTATCCGTTTCCACTGCGCTGTTTGCGCTCACCACATCGAGGGGAGCCAATGTCCCAATTTCCAGTTGCTTTTTGTCGTCTGAAAGCAGCTGGGTGGATTGTTGCAGGGAGCGCTGCTTGGCTTCCAGATCTTCATAAGCGCTCACCAGCCCCCAGTAGATGTTCTCGACCTGGTTGATGGTGAAGAGGAGTTGCTGGCGGAAGGCCGAATCCGCGATGCGTCGGGTGTTCTTCGCCTGTACGATAAAACGTCCATTGACGCCCCATCCGAAGCCCTGTAACAGGTGCTGCGTCAGTTGCGCACTGAAAGTCGACTGTAATTGAGGGCTGAAGACCGCGAAGGCATTGTTCGTGGTCGTGTAACTGTTATTGAAGGTTACATTCAGGGCAGTGCCGGTGATAAATCCCTGGTTGTAGGCGAAATTATATTCGTTCGTGTTCTGGTTCAGTGCCGGGGTCCCCGTGAATGCCGGGCTGGTTTGTGGTATCGTCTGCCGCTGGAGCTGTATGGTTCCCGTAAGCGTGGGATCCAGAGCCTCCGGTACCGGTCCTGTGCCGCTGGTGGTGAGTGCCTGACCGCCGGCGCCCGTGCCTGCACCGCCTGTCGCCGCACTTGTTCCTCCTGGTCCACCGCCCCCCGTCACCGTTGTGCCGGCGCCACCCAACGTGTTGGTTACCAGACCGCTGCCCACGCCTAACAGAAGATTGGTTCCGGAGTGTGCGCGCAGGATTTCCGTATCGGCAATGTCCAGGTTAACGCGCTGGATGGCAATGTCGTAATTGTTTTCAAGAGCCAGAAGAATCGCATCGCTAAGACTGAGATAAATCTTGCCATTTTTTATGAGATCTTCGAGCCGGATCGAATTGGAGAACCGGGGAGGTGTGAGCGTCGTTGGCAAATAAGGACGAAAAGGATTGGGCCAGTACCCTCTCGGCTGAGTGAAATTGCGTTCCGTGGGACGCATGTAGAGTGGCTGCGTATAGTTGGGGGCGGGCTCCGGTGGCAATCCCTGCAGAGCCGGATCGGTACCCTTTTGCGGATTTGCCTGTGCCGTGCCCTGCGCGGCGGGAGCGGACTGTTGTCCTTGCTGAGCAGATTGTCCCAAGGCCCACGTAGGGGCGGTACTGGCCAACAGCATGGCAATGGCCGCTGTGGCTCGCAACTTCAAGAAGAACGCGCCTTTCGGCTTCAACGTTTCCCCGCGTTCGTTAAAAAATTCCATTCGCCTCTCCATCAAGTAGCAGCGGTCCCATCACAGATGCGGCAACACCCTTTTCAGACGCGCCGGCTGCCCTCGTATGCGCCTCTCGCTGCCGTCGGGCACACTGGTTGATTGTTGCGTAACCCCTGAAAGTTACTCTTCGTCTATACGCGATTCATCCCGGCTTCGTTCCGTGGATTTCGACAGACATGTCGTAGAAACAGAACAAATACCACCCTAGTAGGAAAAGCTGAGTATATCGCACGCTTTGGATGCATTATCCTCGCCATTGGACGCTCTAAATGGCTGAGAAAATTCAGACAGCGCGGGAGGAACCGATTTCCGGCTGGAAACTTGTGCTGGCTTATGATGGCACAGATTACCACGGCTGGCAGGTGCAGCCCCGTCACATTACCATTCAGGGAACGCTCGCCGATGCCATCGAGCGCATCACAGGCGAGCGCGTTCTGCCACAGGGCAGCGGGCGGACAGATGCCGGCGTCCATGCACTCGGCCAGGTAGCAAGTTTCGTATTGGCTGCACCCATACCTGCGGCCAATTTCCACAGAGCGTTGAACCGCGCTCTGCCAGCGTCGATCCGTGTGCTCGATGCGGTAAAGGTTGCGGCTGAATTTCACGCCCGCCATGATGCGACGGGCAAGCGGTATGAATACCGCATCTTTCGCGGCGAGATCTGTCCGCCCTGGATGGCGCGTTATGTCTACGCCCTCAACTGGCCTCTGGATGTTGAGGCGATGCGGGAGTCGGCAACGGTGGTGATGGGCGAGCATGATTTCGCATCGTTCGCAGCGAGCGATCCGGACAAAACGCAGCGTGACGATGAGGCTGAGGAGATTTCTTCCGTCAGGAGCATCTTTTCTTCATCGTGGGAGCAGACTGAGGAAGACTTACTGGTTTACCGCGTGCATGGCTCCGGATTTCTGCACCACATGGTCCGGAATCTGGTGGGAACCTTTCTTGATGTGGGACGCGGGCACATCGCAGCTGGCGATGTAAGGCGCATTCTGGAGGCACGGTCGCGAACAGCGGCGGGAGCGAAGGCTCCGGCGCGGGGGCTGTTTTTGGTATCGGCGGATTATGAGCGCAAATGCTAGGCTGAATCTTAATGTCTGCCACCGTTTCATCGACGGCGTTTGCCCGCATCGGTCAGCTAGCCTCGCAGCGCCGCGTGCACGAGGCTTTCGGATGGCTGCACTTGCACGAGCAGCAGATCATGCGATGGCAGCAGGAGCTGGTCGCCGTTGCCGCGCCTCCCTTTGGCGAGGGGCCGCGCGCGGAGTGGCTCTGCGGAAGATTCCGCGAGCTTGGGCTTGAAGAGGTACAGATCGACGATGTCGGCAATGCGAGCGGCGTCCACTACGGGGAGAATCCCGAGGAGGGCGAATGCGTTCTGCTCTCGGCACATATCGATACTGTGTTTCCGGCAGACACCCTGATCGATCCGCAGGTCAACAATACAAGGCTGGTTGCTCCCGGAGCCTGCGACAATGGCGCGGGCGTGGTTGCATTGCTGGCGGTAGCCGCGGCGTTGCGGCACGCACAGATTCGTCCCGCATGCGATCTGATTTTTATCGGCAACGTCGGTGAAGAGGGTGAGGGCAATCTACGCGGCATGCGTCACCTTTATGAGTGCGCTCCATGGCGTAATCGCGTTGCTGCGCATGTTGTGCTCGATGGAGCGGGACATGAGGTAGCCGTCACCCATGCGTTGGGCAGCCGGCGATACCTGGTAACCATTACCGGGCCCGGCGGTCATTCGTGGACGGATGCAGCGCGGCCGAATCCTGTTGTGGTGCTGAGCCGTGCGATTGCGCGGCTGGGCGATCTCGCATTGAGCACAAAACCGCGAACAACGCTGAATGTCGGCACGATCGAGGGAGGCACGGCAGTCAATGCAATTCCTGAGCGCGCAATGGCGCGTTTCGATGCGCGATCGACCGATGCGGAACAGCTGATCGGGCTTGAAGTAGAGATTTACCGCGCGGTGGAAGACGCAGTGATCGAAGCCAACCAGAGAGCGAAGAAAGAACACGCGCTGCAGTTCGCAATTGAGCAGATCGGCAACCGGCCAGCCGGTGCGCTTCCCGAGCACTCGCCCGTCTTTGAAAATCTGCGTGCTGTGGACAGGCATCTCGGCATTCGCACTGAGCCGCGCATCGCTTCGACGGACGCAAATATTCCGCTCTCGCTGGGACTGCCAGCCTTATCGCTGGGAGCCGGCGGCGATGGCGGAGGTATCCATACGCGCAACGAGTGGTATGACGCGCGCGGGCGCGCACTGGGGCTGCGACGGATTCTGCTTCTGCTGCTGGCTTGCTGCTCGATCTAGAAAAGCTTTACCGC
>Ga0206946_1101_pt1 | contig 25157 bp, 25 predicted proteins | sample Alteio_BWOrgHeat_2_FD_152965 | JGI IMG/M metagenome (GOLD analysis project Ga0206946, IMG submission 152965) | Enriched cells from forest soil in Barre Woods Harvard Forest LTER site, Petersham, Massachusetts, United States -... | ecosystem: Environmental > Terrestrial > Soil > Temperate forest > O... | reverse complement strand
AAAGCGTTTCGTACGCCTTGGTCACGTCGGCCGATTCGCCGCGCGCTTCCTGCTCGCCGGCATCGACGCGCGGCTTCAGCTATTACCGCGCCGAGCAGAAAAAGGCCGTGCTTCAGGCAGCCGCGGAAGCGGAAAAGCGCGCCGAAATGCTGGCCGAGCAGGAAAAAGCGCTCAGGAAAAAAGAACACGACGAACTCTACGCGCCGCTGACCGACGACGAGAAAGCCCGCCTGCAGGCCAGGCAGGACGCCGAAATCAAGCGCCTGCAAACCTACTCGAACGCGGTGGGCAACGCCAACATCATGGCCGAGCACCGCCAGCAATACGAAACGGCCGTCGCCAACCAGCAAAAGCAGTATCAGGACATGGAGGCGCAGCGCAAGGAACAGCGCGAAGCCTGGCAGTTGCAGCAGCACCAGCAGCAGGAGCTGGCGGCGGCGCAGCGCAAGCTGCAGCAGCTGGAAAATAACCGTTAAATTGCCATGATCTGCGCGCGATGCAGCTATGAGCGGAGCGCGAGCGACACCGCGCCCGACTGGCAATGCCCCAACTGCGGGACCGCGTACGCGAAATCGCGGCCGGGCGCACCGGCCGCCGGTTCAGGTCCCGGCGGCTACACGCCCCGCCCTGCCGCCGTATCGTATGCGGTCCACGTCGGCCACGTCGACGTGGAAAATATCCATGTTGCCGGGAGCATCAACGGCAGCTCGGGGGGACCGGTGAACGGATCGCTGAGCTTCATCATGAAAATCATCGGTTTCGGCCTGCTGCTGCTGATCGTCATCCCGCTCGCGCTGCGCGCGATTTTTTTCCAGGGGCTGGTCTCGAACGCGGGCGGCCTCGATTGCGACATGCGCAACCAGGCATCCTGCGTCGACCCGAAGACCGGCATCATGAAGGCGATTCCCAGCCTGCTCGTGCAAGGTGCCAACAGCAACGCCAGACCGGTCATCCCCTGCCGCCTCGTCGGCAAGTGGGCTTCCGGGCAACATGGCAGCAAACCCTACAAGACGCGGTTCAAGGATGACGGCACGTTCGCCATGGATCCCGGCCCCGCGCTGTCCGACGGCGCTTCCGGCCTGTGGGCCGTGCAGGGCGACAAACTGATCTGGCGCTACCTGGGGCGCAACCGCGCCGACATCAACCAGTTGAAATACGAAACCCTGACCGCCTTCACCCTGACCGAAGAAAACGGCAGGCACACGCAGTTCGAGTTGCTGGAAGCAGGCAAATCCGACAAGTGCACGCCGTAATTCGCGCATTCACTGCTGGCGGTGGCAAAAATGGCGGCCTGGCCGTAAAGTAGCGACTTCCGCAATTCAGCACCATCCTCAGGGAGCGCCAATTGAAATCCGACACCTCGTTTGCCGCAATTGCCATTGCAGCATTTGCGTTCACGTCTTCCGCGGCACTTGCCCAGGCGCTGACGCCAAACCAGCAACTCGCCCGCGACATTTACCAGGAAGTGGTCGAGATCAACACCGTCACCGCGACCGGCGACACGCTGAAAGCGGCGCAGGCGATGGCCGCGCGCCTGAAAGCGGCTGGTTTCCCCGACGCCGACGTGCAGGTGTTCTCCCCCGCCCCGCGCAAAGGCAACCTGGTCGCGCGGCTGCACGGCACCGGCAAGCGCAAACCCATCATGCTGCTCGCGCACCTCGACGTGGTCGAAGCGCTGCCCAGCGACTGGACCACCGACCCGTTCAAGCTCATTGAAAAAGACGGCTACTTTTATGCGCGCGGCGCGGGCGACGATAAATCCATGGTCGCGCCGTTTGTCGCCAACCTGATCCGCTACAAACAGGAAGGCTTCAAACCCGACCGCGACATCATCGTCGTGCTCGAGACCGACGAAGAAATCCTTGACGCCAACGCTGTCGGCATCCAGTGGCTGCTGAAGAACCACCGCGACCTGATCGACTCTGAATTCGCGCTGAACGAAGGCGCCGCGGTCGGCATGAAAAACGGCAAGGTGCTGCGCATCGGCCTGCAGACCAGCGAAAAGGTTTCGTTCAGCTACAAGCTGGAGAGCAAGAACCCCGGGGGCCACAGCTCGGCGCCTTCGAAAGACAACGCGATTTACCACCTCGCGCAAGGACTCACGCGGCTCGCGCAATACGATTTCCCGGTGAAGCTCAACGAAACCACGCGCGCTTTCTTCGAGCGCGCCGGCGCGCAGGAAGGCGGCGCGGTGGGCGCCGACATGGTCGCCGTTGCCGGGCCTAACCCTGACCCGGGCGTGATCGCCCGCCTGTCGGCGCTGCCCGGCTACAACACGCTGCTGCGCACCACCTGCGTCGCCACCATGCTGGAAGGCGGGCACGCGGTGAACGCCTTGCCGCAGACCGCGCGCGCCACCGTCAACTGCCGCATCCTTCCCGGCGAATCGATCGACGAAGTGCAGGCGACGCTCACGCGCGCGATCGCCGACGACAAGGTCACGGTGACGCCAATCGGCACGCCGGTGCCCAGCCCGCCCTCGCCGCTCAACCCGCAACTGGTCGGCGCCATCACGAAGTTGTCGTCCGAATACTGGCCGGGGATCGTGCTGGTTCCGACCATGTCGGCGGGCGCCACCGACGGCGTATACCTGCGCAACGCCGGCATCCCGACTTACGGCCACTCCGGCCGCGTCGGCGACATCAACGAAAACCGCGCGCACGGCAAGGATGAACGCATCATGGTGAAATCGTTCTACGAATCGACCGAGTACATGTACCGGCTGGTGAAGATGCTGTCGACCGATTAGCGCGTCATTTCCGCGGGCTGGGAGGCTCATGAAAAAGATTCTGCCGCTGACGTTTGTGCTTTGCATGTTCGCCTCGTCGAACGCCAATGCCTGGTTTTTCTTTTTTTTGCCGCTGCCAGGCAGCAAGTCCGAGCCGGGCGACACCTGCGTCGCGGAAAACCGCAAGGTCGGCGACACCATCCGCTCGGTCAACGGCAACATCGCGACCATCACCGTGATTTCGGGCACCTCGTCGCGCTGCAAGAAACCCGAGCTGCCCATCCTCGCCACTGTCGACTACTCGACTTCGACCACGTTTTCGTCCAAGGCGGGCATTAACCTGCCGGACAGCTACAAGGCGCAGGCGTTGCAGCAGGTCCAGTTCTTCAACGGCATGTTGCTGTATGCCAAGAACAACGACGTCGACTCAGGGGTGATCATCGAATCGGTCAAACGCAGCGTCATTTCAGATATCCCGACTTACGCGAAAAACCTGAAAACCGCCAAGACCAAAACCCTGGACGACACCGAACAAAGCGAAATCGCCGAGCTCAACATCAATGGCATGAACGCATGGCAATTCGAAACCAGGGGCAAACTGAAAAACCTGTTCGGCACCCGCTATACCTATCTCACGACGGTGCTGGAAGGCGATAACGAAGTCATCAAGATGGATGTGTTTGCGGCGAGCAGCAATTACCTCGCGCACAGCGCGGAACTCAAGCAACTCGCGTATTCAGTGACGGGGATCAAGGCGACGCCGCTGGAAACTGCCGCGTCCATTCCGCCACCGGGCACACCCCCACCTGCAATCGCGCCCGTGCCGCCTGCGGCGGCCCAAACTTCCGCCCCTCCCGTAACCTCGGCGGCCACGGTCACGCCCACGGGCGCGACACCTGTTATCGAGCCCGCGGCGGACCGCCTGCGCGATTTGAACAAGCTCTATAAGGAAGGCGTCATCACGCAGAAGGAATTCGAAGACAAGAAAAAGGAAATCCTGAAGGCGATGTAGCCGGGCGCCGGGCGAGGATGCGAATTCGTCTTGCGAATCTGGCCGGAAAAAATCCGGGAGAGATTGATCCCCCGCCTTAATCCTCCCCCTGTGGAGGGGGAGGAGACAAAAGTCAGTAGCAAGAATAAACCTGAAAACAATCTGGCATCTTTATTTAGTCCAATGCGCCGACGGCACGCTCTACACCGGCGTCACCATCGACGTCGAGCGCCGCCTCGCGCAACACAACGCGGGCAAGGGCGCGCGTTATACGCGTTCGCGGTTACCGGTTATATTGAAGGCAACGCTTCCAGCCGGCACCAGGTCGCAGGCATTGCGCGCGGAGATGGCGATAAAAAAGCTGCCGCGTGAGAAAAAGATCGAAGCCGTGCAGTCGCCGGCCCTCATAAAAATCATCAGGCGCCGCAAGGTGAAAGCAGCAACACCATAAATATAACTGGAGCAGCCAGTCCACAGAGGAGAACATAATGACCACACGCCGTGAAATGATTCTTGGAACCATCGCCGGAGGCATCCTGATGCATACGCGTTCGCTGTACGCCAAAGCCGCGCAACCCTCGACCCCGGTGGATTTCGACGTGCCGCCCGGCGCGTGCGATTGCCACACGCATATCCACGGCGACCCCGCGCTGTTCCCGTTCTTTGCCGGACGGGTGTACACGCCGGAACCCGCATCGCCCGAGGAAATGGCCGAGCTGCACAAGTTCCTGCACATGCAGCGCGTGGTGATCGTCACGCCTAGTGTATACGGCACCAACAACGCGTCGACGCTGTTCGGCATGAAGGCGCGCGGCAAGGACGCGCGCGGCGTCGCCGTCATCGACGACCGCACGACCGAAAAAGAGCTCGACGCCATGAACGAGGCCGGCGTGCGCGGCATCCGCATCAACCTCGCGACGTCCGGCATCGCCGACCCCGCGGTGGCACGCAAGCGGCTTGCGGCGGCGGCGGACCGCCTCAGGAACCGCGGCAGCTGGCATATCCAGATCTACGCCGACCTGCCGGTGATCGCCGCGATCAAGGACGATCTCGCAGCCTGCGCGCCGACGCTTGTGTTCGACCATTTCGCCGGCGCCGACGCCGCGCTGGGCACGCAGCAACCCGGCTTCAACGACTTGCTGGGCCTGGTAAAAAGCGGCAAGGCCTATGTCAAGATTTCCGGCGCCTACCGCGCATCCAAGCTCGCGCCGGATTACCCCGACGTCACCCCGCTCGCGCAGGCGCTGATCGCCGCCAACGCCGAGCGCATCATCTGGGGCACCGACTGGCCGCATCCGAATTCCACGCCTTCGGATATTTCCAAGGTCACGCCGCTGTACCAGATCGACGACGGCCGGCTGCTGAACCGGCTGCCGGTGTGGGCGCCGGATGCGGAGGTGCGCAAGAAAATTCTGGTGGATAATCCGGTGCGGCTGTATCAATTTTGAGAGTGGCAAGGCATTGTGACGCGAAGTAATTGGAAGCCGTCTGTTTCCGTTACCAGGAGTCCCCGATGGATGTTCCAAACGACACTGCGCGACTGACGCAATTATTTGAAAGCCTGGGCGCAAGGAATGCCGGCGGCTGGGCCGATTCGCAGATCAGCGAAGGAATCCCGCAGCTTCAGCGCTACCTGTTCCTGCGGCAGGCATGGCGGGCGGTTCTGGACGAACGGGACGTCGACTGGATCGCGCGCGAGATCCGCTACTCCGAGCGCGATGCTGCCGCGCCTTACGCGGGCGTAGCGGCTCAGGACCTCATGGATATTGTTCGGGGTGTCCAGGCGAAACTTCTGTTCGGATTGTGTCATCTCCTCGATGACCCGGGTCTTTCAGAGCCGGCGCTCGAAAGCCTTGCCTGGGGTCTGTTTGAGGTGGACGAGCAGGGGAACCCCGTTCTACCCAGGCTCGGAGGTCTTCACGAGTCGGTTCTGGAGACAGACCCCACGGGCAGGGAAATGCGTCCATCAGGGATCGATACTGCGAAACGACAGGACTGATTCAAGGCAATGCGACTGCGCCGATTTGCGGCATTCATCCCGAGAGACAAACCCAAGCTCTTTGTCATTTGCGTTGGCACATTCGACGTTTTAATGACACTGCTTTTTCTTATTGTCGCTTGTCTATATTTGCAATTATATTCGCTGGCCAATTTTGTTTATCTGATTGCGGTTGCGGGCATTCCTTTACTTGTCATTTTGGGAGCGGCGTGCGCTATCCGTAAAATCTTCGGTTATTACAGGCACGTCGAGCCGAAGCCACGGCCCGAACAAATCTGGTGAAGTGAACAGGATCCGCGCCGCTCGCGATTCGTCCCAAAATAATTCGACCCTGACCCCTTTTATCATGGGGCGAATATCGGCCAAGATCTGCCGTGGTGCGCAAGTAAAGGAATTCGACGCAGGTCAATAACTACATGAAACCATTTCTACTGCTCGTGTTTTTGCTGGTGTCGAGCGCATCGAATGCCGGAGAACTCGATGACCGATTGGAGGAATTGGGCTTCTTCCTCTCAACTCCGCCCAGCGATTACTCCAAACCGATGCGAACCTTTGGCGTGTCGCTTGAAGATGGAAAGTTGGTGGTAATAGAGTCCGAGCGTGGGAAGAATGGATTGCAAAAAACCATAAAAATCGGCGGGAACAGATTTGACGCGGTAGACCAAGGAGAATGGGGCGGCAGCTTGCTTGTTACCAGGGCAGATGGGAGCAAGAATTCGCTTACTCAAGAAAATACCAAGGGGTTCCTGCAATACGCCGGAAAGTTGTATGCGCTCACCGGACTCGCGCACATGGGGATAGATACGGGCGCACTTTACCGGATAGACAGCCCCGATTCAGTACCCCGGCTCTCCGTCGTTACTCTGCTGCCGGGCGCGACCATGGGTACGACGCAAGACGACGCGCACATTTATGTCGTTACATCTGGCGATTTGGTGGCAGTAGCGCTAGACGAGAATGGTCCGTGGGGTCCGGCACTCGAAGTCATTGCACTGCGCGATATTTGGAACGGCTTTTATCCAACCAGCCTCGTTAAGAAGGGCAATCAGTTTGCAATTGGCATGCGCTTTGGAGTTGTTGTCGTTGATTGGGAACCCATGAGGCAGAAGAGCTCAATCAGATTCTATTCCAAGTGATCTGCGACCAACGGCCAGCGCCATCAGTGCCGTCTTTTTGCACTTGAGGTCTGATGGCCACTTTTGGGAACATTCATGGCCGATATCGGGAAAGGCTGACGGCAAATACGGGTCGGGCATGGCCTTGGCACACGGCCGATTTCAGGGGAAAATCGCCTTGGCGACTCCCGGCCAAGAGCCGAAGTATCGAGTTACATTTGACTTCGCGCGAAAGCTGCCTTCGTTTCGAAATAAAAAATGAAATTTAACTCTCTCAGAGCAATCGGCCACAATGTTGCAGACTCGCTGGGCAGCGGGATTTGCTTTCTGGTTGGTATCTACGATTGCGACGTGTACGGCGAATCTCGCGCACACCCAGGCGGTTGCATTGCCGTCGACTTCCTGAGGGGCGAAGTGACCAGTGGTCCTGTGTCAGCCCAGCTCGCTGGCGCAATTGCAGCGTATCGCGACGGGCTCGCCGAATTATGTATAAGGCACGGCACAAGCCTGGGAGCTTTCAGCGAACTGACGGCTCGATTTTCGGAGGACGGCTACGGGCCCCGCGTGACAGTAATTGTGGCGGATCACATCGGTCACCAGGCGAAAGACGAATACGTGGGGCGTCCGGCTAGGCGCGTTAGGCGGTTAGACGACCGTGGTCGGGTGCGAAAGAGTTAGCCTCATTCGACCGGCGTACGCGCCGGTAATCGGGTGGCAGTTTCGCCACCGCACGATTGACGGCCGCTTGTGGGAACATTGACGGCCATTATTGGGAATCGCTCATGGCCGATATGGGTCGGACTCAGGCATGGACAAACCAAAAAATGGCCATGATTGCCCCGGAAAATATCAGCCATCGCTCACCTGCTGCATTTTCTGCCCGTAAATCTTTCCGATCTCCTTCAGCTTCGCGACCATCGCCCGCCTGAGTTCGGCCGGCCGCAGAACCTCGACCTGCGCCGCCAGACGCAGCAATTGCAGGCTCGCATCTTCGATGGATTCAATCGGAATGGTGACTTCGACGCGGCCGTCGCTGCGCGCTTCCTTATCCGTAACCGGCGGTAGCTTCGCGATTGAATTGGCGATTGCACTGCTGAGAACCCGTAAATGTCTGAGCCCGGCCGGGGTCGCGAGCAACGTCGCGCGCCCTTTGTAAAGTTCGCACTCAAAACGTTCGATGGATTGCGCCCAGTACGCGGCGAGCTGGAAATTCTTCGGCCGTTTGATGCCGGCTTCCAGCATGGTCGCCGCTTTGATGCTGGATATGCGGTACGTGCGGGGCTCCGCTTTGCTCACGGCAACCAGGTACCAGGCGCCGGCTTTCAGCACCAGGCCCAGCGGGCTGACCACGCGCTCGGCGGTGTCGGTCCAGCTTTCGTAGCGCATGGCGAGCTGGCGCTCGTTCCATACCGCGCCGGCGACGGTGGCGAGATGTGGCGTCGATTCGCTCTCGCGGTACCACTCGACCGGATCGAGATGAAAGCGCGAGCTGACACGTTGCGCGTCGTCACGCCACGGCGCGGGCAGTGACGACAGCAGCTTGAGGCGCGCGCCTTCGACGTGCTCGCCCAGGCCCAGTTCAGCGGCCGGCCCCGCGAGGCCGGTCATGAACACCGCCTGTGCTTCTGCCGACGTCAGGCCGGTGAGCGTGGTCTTCCAGCCTTCCATCAACCGGAAGCCGCCGTTGCGCCCGCGCTCGGCGTAAACCGGCACGCCGGCCGCGGCGAGCTGGTCGACGTCGCGGTACAGCGTGCGCATCGAGATTTCCAGTGCTTCGGCGAGCGCACGCGCGCTCATGCTGCCGCGGGTTTCGAGCAGCATCTGGATCGACAACAGGCGGCTTGCACGCATGATTCAAAGTTTACTTCATATATATGCCATCAGGTGGCATATATTGCTGCGCATACTGCCGCTTCCTGCCAATAAAAGGAGCGTTACATGAAAACCCAAGGTATCGCCGCTGGCCTGCTGATTCTCGGCCTAGGCGTTGCATCCGCGGCATTCGCCGCAAATGAACCCAACCAAACCATGACAAAGGACCAATCCATGCTGCCCTTGCTCGCCACCGCACCCCACGATTTCGATTTTCTCATCGGCCACTGGCGCGTGCACCACCGCCGCCTGAAACAAAGGCTGGCGGACAACCACGAGTGGGAAGAATTCGCCGGCGAATCGCTGACGCAGAAAACCATGGGCGGCTTCGGCACCATAGACGACAACATCCTCGAACTCCCCAGCGGAACGTATCGCGCCGCCGGCCTGCGCGGTTACGACCCGAAAACCGGCAAGTGGTCGATCTGGTGGCTGGACGGGCGCACGCCCGAAGCGCCGCTGGAGACACCGGTGCGCGGCGGCTTCAAGGACGGCGTCGGCACGTTTGACGCGGAAGACATCCAGAACGGCAAACAAGTGATCGTGCGTTTCACCTGGTCGAGAATCACGCCGACGACATGCCACTGGGAGCAGGCATTTTCGCCCGACGGCGGCAAGACCTGGGAAATGAACTGGGAAATGGATTTCGAACGCATTCGTTAAGCGGATGGCCGGTGCGGGCGCATCGCGCAAACGGATGCGCCCGCACCGGACGTGCTGCCACGGACGCGGCTTGCTTCTGTCAAAATGCGATTTCACCGGGGCAACCCGGTTTGGCAAATTGCATTGAGGCGACACGCCATGCCCGTTTTGCGTCACGCCGTTTTGGCGCTGTGTTTCCTGCTGCCCGGTCTCAACGCGGGCGGTGCTGAGCAATCGTCGCTCAACATCACGCCGGCCGGCTCGGCCGAGCAGATTCCGGCAACGCTGATCAAGCCCGATGGCAGCGGCCCGTATCCGGCGGTGGTCGTGCTGCACGATTGCAGCGGCCTCGGCCCGCGTTCCAGCGGCGCGCCTGCGCGCTGGGGCCAGGAGCTGGTGCAGCAAGGCTATGTGGTCGTCATCCCCGACAGTTTTTCCACGCGCGGTTTTGCCGACGGCACCTGTTTCACTGCGGGAAACCTGGCAACCAGCGTCGGCAACCAGGTGCGCGCAGCGGACGCGTACGGTGCGCTCTCCGCGCTGCGCGCGCTGCCGTATGTCGACGGCAAACATGTCGGCATCATCGGCGGCTCGCACGGCGGCTGGACCACGCTCGCGGCGATGGTCGCGCCGACCGGCCCGAGAGCGCCGCTGGCGGATGACAAGCGTGACGGCTTTGCGGCAGGCATCGCGCTCTACCCCAGCTGCGGTTCGCGCTACGGCGCGTGGTCGGCGACCAGAGCCGGCGAGTTTGGTCCGCCGGTGAGTTATCACGGAACCTACCGGCCGATTGCGCCGCTGCTGATACTCATAGGCGAGAAAGACGACTGGACGCCGGCGGAGCCGTGCCGCCAGCTCGCCGAAGCCAGCCGCGCCGCGGGTTTTCCGGTCGACATCAAAATTTATCCCGGTGCGTACCATTCCTTCGACAGCGACCATCAGGTGCGATTCGACGCGCGGCGCAATAACATTAACGCACCCAACGGCCGCGGCGCGACCACCGGCGGCAATCCGGCGGCGTGGGCGGATGCGAAGAAACAGGTGGCGGAATTTTTTGCCAGGTACCTCAAGCAGCAGTAACATTTTTCGGACGGCGATCCGGCATGACGGGCGGCTGCGCTATCTGTCAAAATACGCGGGCTTCTGATTCCTGCCTGCCCGATCCCGGAGAACAACAATGAACCGCCCGTCGCCCAATTTGTCACCCAATTTGTCGCTCAATCTGGCATCCACCCTCGTTTTTGCCGCGCTGCTGGCGGCGGGCGCTTCCGCGTGGGCACAGCCGGCGCCCTCCGAAGCCTCCATAGCCGCGCACGTCGCCGCGGCAAAGCAGGCTGCCGGTACCGACTTGCGACCGCTTGCATCGCTGTGCGCACCGGCGCCCGCGACACGGCCAACCGCTGGGGAAAGCGAAAAGTACATCGAAGCGATGATGAGCAGGCCGGCGCCGTTTCCCGGCAAGGCCTTCGACAACCTGTATTTCGTCGGCGCCAACTGGGTGAGCGCGTGGGCGATCAAGACATCCGACGGCATCATCCTGATCGACGCGCTCAACAACCAGGCGGAAGCGTCGGCGCTGATCGAGCGCGGGCTGGCGCCGCTGGGGCTCAACCCGGCGCAGATCAAATACATCATCGTCACCCACGGTCACGGCGACCACTACGGCGGCGTGCGCTACCTTGTCGACCGTTACCAGCCGCGCGTCGTCATGAGCGAGCGCGACTGGAAAATGACCGAGACCAAGCTTGAGTTCGAATCACCGCACTGGGACGCGCCGCCAAAACGCAATACCGGCGACATGGCTGTGCACGACGGCGATACATTGCGCCTGGGCGATACCGTGGTGACGCTATACCTGACGCCTGGCCACACCATGGGCACCATCACGCCGGTGTTCGATGTCAAATCCGGCGGCACGACGCACCGCGCCATGCTGTGGGGCGGGACGTCGTTCAACTTCGGCAAGGACATTCCACGGCTGGACGCGTATATCGAAGCGACGCAACGCCTGGCGAAATTCGTCGGTGAACAGCATATCGACGTGCTGATTTCCAATCACTCGGGCTTCGACGATTCGCTGGCCAAGCTCGACGCGTTGCGCAACCAGCCCGGGCTGGATCCCAATCCGTTCGTGATCGGCACGCCGGCGGTCGAGCGCGCGCTGACGGTGATGGGCGAATGCGCGCAGGCCCAGCGCGACCGTTTTCTGCTGCAACCATAAAGGCGCTGAACCCATGAAATCACTCGGCGCCAAAGCCGAAGGCCTGCGTCTTGAGCGCATGCGCGATTCGCCGCGCTGGGCGGGCGAAGGCTTTCGCAACGTATACCCGATACCGCCCGGCCTGCGCGGCGAATCGCGCATGCGCTCAAGACGGATTTTCTATGTGGCGGCGACCGGCGCGTGCCGCTGGCGCCGCTGCCCGCAGACGACCCGAAAGCGATCTGGACCCAACCACCTGACAGCGGGTTGCGCGCAACCTGGCTGGGCCATTCCACCGTACTCATCGAAATCGACGGGCTGCGCGTATTGACCGACCCGGTGTGGGGTCCGCGCGCATCGCCCTCGCGTTTTGCCGGGCCCAAACGTTTTCAGCCGGTGCCGGTGCGCTTGCGCGAAATGCCGCCCATCGATCTCGTGGTGATCTCGCACGACCACTACGACCATCTCGATTACCCGACCATTCGCGAAATGGCGAAGGGCGACGTGCCGTTCGTGACCTCGCTGGGCGTCGGTGCGCACCTCGAAGCGTGGGGTGTGGCGCCCGAGCGCATTCACGAACTCGACTGGTGGGAATCCTACACCCTGCCCGGCGCCGACCTCGCGGTGACGGCGGCACCGTCGCAACATTTTTCCGGCAGGCGGCTCAACGACCGCAATTCGACGCTGTGGTCGTCGCTGGTCATCCGCTCATCAAAGCACGCCGTGTTCTTCAGCGGCGACACCGGCCTCACGACTGAATACGCGAGCATTCGCGAGAAGCTCGGACCGTTCGACCTCGTGATGCTGGAAGTCGGCGCCTTCCATCCGGCGTGGGGCGACATTCACCTCGGCCCCGAGCACGCGCTGGAAGCGCTGCAACTGCTGGGCGGCGGCGCTTTCCTGCCGGTGCACTGGGGCACCTTCAACCTCGCGATGCATGCGTGGGACCAGCCGGCCGAGACCTTGTTTGCGCAAGGCCAGAAGCAAGGCGTACAACTGGTGATGCCGCGGCTGGGCGAACCGGTCGAGCCGGTGCGGGTCGATGGCGTTAAACCCTGGTGGCGCGCGGTCGATGCCAAAGCGGACGACAAAGCGCCGGCCGAAGAGCCGGTGATGAAGCTGCCCAAATCCATGCCGTGGCCGCTGGACTGAGAATACCGCGTGAAGCGCGTGGCATCAGGGCACCGGTTTAGGGTTTAATATACGGCCTCGCGAAAACAACATTCCGATAAACGCGGATGCAACCGACAGAGGGGCAGACATGGATAAATCCACTTTGATGCTCAGGCTGGCAGCGGCCGGCGCGGCACTGTTTCTCTTTGGCTGCGCAAGCCCGCCGGCGCGAACCATGGACGGCCCGCTGGTGATCGCCAAACAGGGCAGCTTCTTCGTCGGCGGCCGCGACGTGCATTCCGACACGCTATCGATGCTGCCGGCGTTTGCGTCAACCGGAACCATTACGCTGGACCAGATGTACGTGCATTACCAGGTGCCGCTCGATGCGAAACGCGCTTCCATCACACTGATCCACGGTTGCTGCCTCACCGGAAAAACCTGGGAAACCACACCCGACGGCCGCATGGGCTGGGACGAATACTTCGTGCGCAAGGGCTACGCGACCTATATCGTCGACCAGTCATGGCGCGGCCGCTCCGCGACCGATATCTCGGCGATCAATGAAGTGAAATCCGGCAAGGCGCCGGCAGAAAAATTACCGGTCGTGTTCGCCGCCGCGCACGAAGGCGCGTGGGCCATATTCCGTTTCGGCGCGGCTTACCCCGAGGTATTCCCGGGAATGAAATTTCCGCTCGAAGCGCAGGGCGAATTCTGGAAGCAGATGGTCCCGGACTGGTCCAACGCGGTGCCGACGCCCAACCCCACGGTGCCTGCGCTGAGCATGCTTGCCAGGCAACTCGGCGGCACCGTGCTGATGAGTCATTCGCAATCCGGTATTTATCCGTTCCAGACCGCGGTACTTGACACCAAAGGCATCGCGGCCATCGTCTCCATCGAGCCCGCGGCCTGCCCTGATCCGGCAAGCGACATGGCGCCTTACACGAAAATGCCCATCCTCGTGCTGTTCGGCGATTACGTCGACCTGTCGCCGCGCTGGTCGCCGCGGCTGAAGCGGTGCCGCGCATTCGTCGCAGCCGCCAACAAGGCCGGCGGCAGGACCGAGTTGGTGCTGCTGCCGGACGTCGGCATGCACGGCAACTCGCACATGCTGATGCAGGACACCAACAGCCATCAGGTCGCTGACTGGCTGCTGGCCTGGATCGACAAGAACGTAGCAAACTGAAAGCATTATTCCATACGGGGAGATCGTCGCAATGCGCAATAGCCAGAGCAGGTTCATGCAGTGCCTCACCGCAGTTTCGCTTGCTGTTGCCTCGATTGGCGCGGCCGGCGCGCATTCGCCGAACGACCACAAGTTCGAATCCGTCGCCAACGCCTACGTCACGCAGTTGCTGGTGCTGCACCCGGAACAGGCAACCGCGCTGGGCGACCATCGTTACGATACGAAGACCAGCGACTTCTCGCTGAAAGGCGTCGCCGCCGACCGCGCGCTGGCGCACAGGGTTCTTGACCAGCTCGCGGCGATTCCCGAGCAGGGTTTATCGGCGGACAACAGCGTCGACCGGCGCGTTTTGCAGAACGTGCTGCAGATGAACCTGTTCGACATCGAGGCCATGGATACGCCATCGCGCGACCCGCTGGGCTACAACCCGGCCAACGGCATCTACATCCTGATTGCGCGCGATTTCGCGCCGCTCAAGGTGAGGCTGGCGGCGGTGGACGCACGGCTGAAAGCGATTCCCGCGACACTCAAGGCGGCGAAGCAGAATCTCAAGAATCCGCCCAAGGTATTCACCGAGACCGCGATCCAGCAAAACAAGGGCGCGATATCGCTGATCAACGAGGAGCTGGAAGAATTCATCAAACAGGAACCTTCGATGCGCACAAAACTCGCGCCGTCGCGCAAGCTGGCGGTCGCCGCGCTGACCGATTACGGCGTGTGGCTGGAGAAAGACCTGCTGCCCCGCTCCACCGGCGATTTCCGCATCGGCGAAGCGCGCTTTCGCGAGAAGCTGAAACTTGCGCTCGACTCCGACCTGACGCCGGAGACCATCCTGAAAAACGCCGAAGCCGACCTCGCAACGACGCAGGCGGCGATGTATGAAACCGCGCTGCCGATGTACCGCAGTTATTACCCCGGCAAGGCGACCGACGGCGTCGAGCGCAAGGTCATCATCCGCGCGGTGCTCGACAAGATTGCCGAGACACATCCGACCAACGAAACCATCGTCGATGACGCCAAGCGCACGCTCGCGGCGGCAACAGCATTCGTCAGGGACCACAACCTGATGACCATGCCGGGCGACCCGGTCAAGGTGGTGGTGATGCCGGAATTCGCGCGCGGCTTTGCCGTCGCGTATTGCGACCCGGCGGGTGCGCTCGACAAGAACGGCACGACCTTCTTCGACATTTCGCCGACGCCGTCGGACTGGACGCCGCAGCGCGTGGCGTCGTTCTTCCGCGAATACAACAGCGCGATGGTGAACGAACTCACCATCCACGAAGCCATGCCTGGGCATTACCTGCAGCTGGCAATCGCCAACAAGGCGACGCCGCCGACCAAAATACGCGCGCTGTTCTACAGCGGCACGTTTGTCGAAGGCTGGGCGACCTACGCCGAGCAGGTGATGGCGGGCGCGGGTTTCGGCGGTCCCGAAACCAAAATGCAGCAGCTCAAAATGCGGCTCCGCCTCGTCATCAATTCCATCCTCGATCAAAAAATCCACGCCGGCAGCATGAGCGAGCAGGAAGCGATGGCCATGATGATGAACGACGGCTACCAGGAAGACGGCGAGGCCGCGGGCAAATGGCGGCGCGCGCAACTCAGCTCGACGCAGCTTTCTACTTACTTCGTCGGCAACCTGGAAGTGAACGCGCTGGCGCGCGACCTCAAGGCGAAGACCGGCGGCGACATGAAAAGCGTGCACGACACCATGCTCGCGTCCGGCTCGCTCGCGACCCGGTACATCCGGCAGCTGAATAACCTGCCGCCGCAGTAAAACGGAACCGTCGTTGATGGCGAAGAACCATGATCTGGAGCGCCTGAAAGCGCTGACCGACGGCGTCGTCGCCGTGAGCATTACCTTGCTCGTGCTCGACATCCACCTGGCGCCGCCGCTGGGCGGATTGAGCGATGACCAGCTTGGCGCGCAATTTCTGTTGATCTGGCAGAAATACCTGAGTTACGTGATCAGCTTCGTCGTGGTCGGCGTATTCTGGATGAGCCACCAGCGCAAATTCAGCCACATCGTGCACGCCGACAGCGCGCTGGTCTGGCTGAATTTCCTGTTCCTGCTGGTGGTATGCCTGGTGCCGTTTGTCACCGCGGTCATCGGCGAGAACAGCGGCCGCCTCGCCACCACTATTTACGCTTCGACCATGCTAGTGATTTCGTTCCTGCTGTGGTTCATGTGGTGGTACGCCAGGCGCAAGAATCTCATCGACCCCAACCTGTCGCACGCCGAACAACGGCACCAGTCCGCGATCGGTTCGATTTCAATGAGTGTTTTTGTCATCAGCATCGTCATCGCCCAGTTCGACGCGCGGGCGGCGCTGATGTTCCTGTCGTTTCTGCTGCTGCCGAACATCCTGTGGCGCACGCCCAGCGTCGGCGCGGAGAAAGACCGCTAAAAATCGGGCACCGGCTCGCCCAGCATTTTTGCGCGCGCGAACACGAACGGCACCGAACCCAGCGCCAGCAACTCGTCGTTGAAGCGGCGCTCGGAATAATCGGCGCCCATTTTCTTCCGGTAGTCTTCTTTCAACGCAAGGATCTGCTCCTTGCCGCAGAAATAGCCGATGAGCTGCGCCGGCCAGTTGATGGCGCGCTTGATATCCGGGTCGACGCGGCCCTGTCCCGGCGCCGCCTGCGATTTCCAGTCGCCGGCCTGCTGCAGATCCCACACGCCGGTTTCGATGTTCACGTCGTAAATCACGCGGCGGATGCGGAAGCGCCAGCTCCTGAGCGTATTCACGTGCGCGGCGAGCGACGGGCCCATGCCGCCCTGCTCCCACATTTCGCCTTCGGCGTAGAGCGCCCAGCCTTCGTTCTGCACCACGTCCTGATACAGGTTGCGCAGCGGGTCGGGGTTGAGCCGGGCGATGCTCAGTTGCAGATGGTGTCCCGGCAGGCCTTCGTGCACCGAGTACGGGCCCATCTGGTTGTCATGGAACAGCGCAGCCTGCCGCACGGTTTTCTCGCGCTCCTCGCGCGACATGGCGGGGTTGAAGTGCTCGACGTTCCACCAGCCGGTGTCGTCGTCCATGAACGGCGGCGGCGCGTTCATGCTGCCGCCGTCGCCGGTCAATGGCACCATTGCATCCGGCGTCACGCGCGCGTGGATCGGGCCGACGCCGGACGGAATGGTGACGAAGCCTTTAGCCTCGATGGCCGCGCGGTTCTCGACCTGGATGCGGTCGTAGAATTCGAGCAGGGATTTCTGGTTGAGGTTGGCAGCAGCGGCCTCAAGCTCCGGCGACAACGGCGCAACCGGCGGCAGATTGGGGACCAGCGTTGCCAGCTCGCCGTCAACCGCCGCAAGTTCGCGCTCTGCGAGCGCGCGCAGCGCCGGCGGGTCCCACGGCAGCATGGCGGCATGCTTCAGGCGCCAGGCATAGTTGTCCGCGCCGATTACGGTGAACGGTTTCGCATCTTTCACCAATTCGAGTTTCGCGCGATACGCCGACAGCGAAGCGAGCGCGGCATCGCGCCCCTTGATATCGTTCGCCTTCAGCATGGAAACGATGCCATCCAGCAATCCCAGCGCGACCTTCGCGTCTTCCTGCGTCGGCCGGCAGACTGCATCCATCTCCTTCACCAGCGCCGGAATCCTGGCGGTGATTCCTGCAAGCGCATCGGCGCGCGTTGGCGCGTACGTCAGGATGGCGATGTAATTATTGGCGACGGTCTCCAGCCACGCACCCGGCCGGTGCCGGAAGAGTTGCTCGACGTTCAATTCGCGATCGATGCGTTCGGCATTGGCATACACCCAGCGCACGTCGATCTGCTCGTCGACGTTCCAGCTGCGCCACGGCAACGCGCGCAGCTTCGCCATGTCCGATCGAATGCGCCGCGTTAATTCAGCGAGGTGTTTTGGTGTAAAGGACGGAACGCGAATCGCATCATCGACCAGGCCGGACTGCGAAGAAAAATCCGGCGTGTAATCGGTCTGCACCAGCAAGACGTCGCGGGCGATGGCGACGAACCTGGGATGCCCGGGAATCGCGATGCTTGCGATTTTGGGATGTGCCGGCGCCGCATCCGCGGCAAGGGCACCCAAGGAAACGGCGAGCAGCAAACCCGCTGCGGCGAATGCAATTTTTGAATGTAGCGCCATGGAGCGGGGATTGTGCTGGGAGATCGCTGTTCAGTCAATCTCAGCACGCAGCCAATCCCCGGCCCATGGGGTTTTCATCCGCCAGCCGAATCGGCCGGCGGTACCGCTGGATCGCTAACCCTTACTGCTCGTCGCCGCCGTAGAGACGGCATTTGGTGTAAAGGTCACCGGTCACATTCGCGCATCTATCGCTGGTCGACATATCACGGTAGTGATGATAACGATGGGTCTTGTAATACCCTTCCGGGTATTGGTCGGTGCCGTCAAAGTTAGCCATCGCGACGCCAGAACACACCAGGCCCAGCGCGGCGGTTGCAGCCAGCAGTTGCTTTCGATACTTGCTCTTCATCGTTGACTCCTGTGTCTGATTACGGGGATGCGGTGTAGTCCATTCTGAAGCTGCACCACGTTCACTACACCTTGGTAGTGGCAACACGCATGCCATACCCGTAACCTGACATTTCATTGTTGATTCAGAGGATTAACGACGCACCGAAATGACTCGCCGTATGCCGTGCATGAAATGCGGTAAGCCATGGAAAGCGCATGTAATAGCTTCACGCGAAATGCAGGACAATGCTGTCGGTTAAGTCTTCCAGTGCGGCGTGGCCACGTAGGCGCGGTTGATATCAGCGACCGTACGTGTACCGCAGTTGCCCATTGCGAGCTTGAGTTCGGCCTGCATGATTTCGAGCACGCGATCGACGCCGGGCTGTCCAAACGCACCTAGACCCCATAGAAACGGCCGGCCGATCCCCACGCCTTTGGCACCCAGGGCCAGCGCCTTGAACACGTCGGTACCGCGGCGCACGCCGCCGTCGACAAACACCGGGATGCGGTCACCGACTTCGGCCACCACTTCCGGCAGCGCTTCTATCGTCGCGCGGCCGGTCTCAGTCGAACGCCCGCCGTGGTTGGAGACCATGATGCCGTCCAGCCCGTGCTCCAGGCATAACCGCGCATCCTCGCGCGTGTCGATGCCCTTGATCATGAACTTGCCTTTCCAGAACGCGCGGATGCGGTCGACGTAGGCCCAGTCCATCGCCGGGTCCTGCCTGCGCACACCTTTCATGTCGATGCCGCGCAGCATCGGGAATTCGCGGTCGCCGGGGTCGCCGTTGTGGCATGCGCCGCATTGCTTGATGTCCTTTGGCCGGTTACGCAGGTATGACTCGCTGAAGCGGCCGGTGGTATTGTCCACCGTGAGCGTAATCACCGACACGCCCGACGCCTCGACCCGCCGCAGCATCTGCGCGCATTTTTCGAACGAGCTCGGCGCATAGAGCTGGTACCAGACCGGCCGGCCCAGCGCCTTGTTCACGTCTTCAACGTCGGTCGAAGTCGAGGTTGACAGCACCTGCAGCGTATTGCGCGCCCTGGCCGCCCCCGCCACGCCAAGCTCGCCGTCGGCATGGATGGAACGCTCGCCGCCGGTCGGGCACAGGAACACCGGGCTGTTGTACGTGGTGCCGAAAAAATCGACGTGCATGTCGACCTTGGTCGCGTCGCGCAGGCGGCGCGGGCGCAACTGCACGTCCTTGTAGCCGTCGCGGTTGGCGCGCAGCGTGGCGTCGCCGTCCACACCGCTCGCCACGTACGCCCAGTGCCCGGCCATGACGTTGTTGCGCGCGGTTTCCTCGAAATCGAATACGGTCAGCGCCTCGGCCGGGCTCGAGAGAAGGACGGTCTCTTCGGCAATCGCCCGCGAGAAGTTGCTCTCGCCAAGAAACGCGGCAACCCCGCCCAGCGACGCGACATAAGGGCTGGCGGCAAGGAACTTGAGGAACGCGCGGCGCGCGGCGGGGTTTGAGTGCGTTTTCATCGCCGCAATATAGCACCAACCATCCGGCGCGGCGGCCCCGCGCATGGGTGCACCGCACCATGCGAAGCGTTATGTTTTGCGGTATATTACGAGAAATTCCCTGAGCGGGCGCAACATGAATTTTCAGCAAACCCCCATTGCCAAGGTGTTTGAAAAAGCCGGAAACCAGCCGCGGAATGCGCTGGGGGCGGCAATGGCGCGCCCGGGTGGTAGCTCGGCAGATAAGCCGCGCGAAGCCGCGGAAGCGCCGCCCCGGCGCGCCCGGCTTGCGGACCTCAACGTCCACATCCATTGCTCGATCATCGGCACCTGCCTCGGTACCGCGGAACTGCGCAAGCTGCTGCCGCGTTTCCGGGAACTGGATCGCGAGCGCGCGACCGACCTCGAAATCCATCACGCTGCCGTGGAACTCGCGGGCGAAGGCGGCGCCGGCGCCAAGGCCTTGCACAAGGCGCTCGACGACCGCCACGCGGTCACCATCAGGAAATTCCGCGAAGCGAAGGACGCCGGCGCGCTGAACGACGCGTGGCTTGGGTACCTCGCCAGCGGCGACATTCCCGGCGCGTACTGGGCGCTCATGACGCACCCGTTCGTCACCACCGAAATACGCAACGCGGCGTTCGGCGAAGTCCACATGCTGTCGCACCTTGTCGGGGCCGCCAACCGTGCCGATATCCGCCGCCTGCTGGCGCTCGAACAGGAGAACGCGGAACTGAAGGACAAGGTCGACCGCCAGCAGCAACGCCTGCAGGAGGCGAATGCCCGCCACCAGAACGAGCTGCAACTTGCGCGCGACGCGCTGCTTGTCCCCGGCCGCGTTGAAACTTCCGCCGCGCCGGCCGCCGGCGTCGTTGAACTGAATTCCGCGCTTGCCGCAAAGGACCGCGCGCTCGCCCACCAGGCGAAACGCCGCGAACTCGCCGAGCAGGCGCTGGAAGAGCAGCTCGAACTGACGCGGGGATTGAACGAGCGCCTGGCGCATGCCCGCGCGCTGGCGGAATCGCTCGGCACCGAACTGGAAGCAATGGAAGCGGCGTACGCCCGCCGCCTCGAATCCTCGGACGCCGAGAGCGCAGCCCACGGTTTCCTGCTGGGCAAGCGCGTCGTCTACGTCGGCGGGCGACCGGCACCCAACCGCGCCATCAAATCGCTGGTCGAATCGGCGGGGGGTGAGCTGCAGCTGCACGATGGCGGCATGGAAGACAAGCGCGGCCTGTTCGCAGCCGCCCTGCCCTCAGCCGATTTCGTCGTGTTTCCCGTTGACTGCATCAACCACGACGCGATGTCGAACCTGAAAAAACTCTGCGAGCGCCACCAGGTGCCGTTCCACGCCCTGCGCAGCGCCAGCATCGCGAGTTTCAGCGCGCTGGTGGCAAAGCTCGCAACACCGGCGCCCGAAACCGCCGCCGCGCCGTTATCGCATTTCTGCCTGCGCCACGGCTAGCGCGCGGTTGCGTTAGTCGTCGACCCCGACCAGCACGTCGGACGCCTTGACTACCGCGTAGGCTTTCTTCCCCGCAACGAGATGCAAGCGCTCCGCCGACGACTTCGTGATGATGGAAGTCAGCAGCACGCCGCCCGGCAGTTCAATGGTGATTTCCGAATTCACCGCACCGTGCTCGACGTGTTTTACCGTGCCGGAAAGAATATTGCGCGCGCTGATTTTCAGTGTTGTCTCTTCGCTGAATGCAGGCATCCATTGCGCGTAAAGTATCACAAAACATAACGGCGGAAATGGCGGGCGCTAACCGGCCAGCAGTTTGATCAGGTTGCGGGTAGCCGCGGCGGTATGTTTCGCGGCATCGCGCTCGATGCTGCGATAAAGCGTGGTGAGCTTGCGGCCGGCCGGCAGCAATACGGCGCGTCCGCCTTGCCTGCCGCCAACGTTTGCCTCGACCGCCGGTTCGACGAGCGCGTGGTTCAACTCATCGACCAGGCCCCAGGCCCGGCGGTAAGACATCCCGAGCTGGCGCGCCGCCGCCGAGATCGAACCGGTTTCCGCGATTGCCTCCAGCAGCGCGACCTTGCCCGGGCCGATGGCCTTGATGTCGCCTTTGCTGAGCCTGAGATTGAACCTTGCGCTGACTTTCTCTTTTGCCATGACGGGATTACTTTCTTTCGACGAACAAACCGGTCACGCCGCGCACCCAGCGCGCCTGCCGTTTTTCACCGGGCACGATCAGGCGCAACGGGCCTTCGTCGGCCGCAAGCGGCGCGCCGTCTTTCGCGTAACAAAGCAATACCTGTCTGTCGGTAAACTCGGGATCGATTTCCGGCAGTGCGAATGCGACTTCATAGCCGTCCGCCGCCGCAACGCGCAGATAGTCGGCCATGCGCTTCCCGCGCAGGCTTTTTTCCGGCACTGCGCCGGTGCTGGAAAGCACGCCGGCCAGCGGTGTGCAATCGTAATCACCGCCGGCACGGTGCTCGGGGGTGGCGTGAATCCTTTGCGCGGGCAGTTTGCGGATCTCGGCGGCCGAAAGCTTCACCGCGTCGCTGCCCGCGGCATGCACAATCAGCGCGGTTTCGTCGGCGTGTGCGGCCAGGCCGCCCGCGAGCAGGGCCGCGCCGAATCCGATTGCCTGAAATAATCTCGCAAACATGGTGCGCAAGTCTATCAAGTTTGGCGCGGCGGCGGTATCGACTGCGGGCACGCTATACTGGCAAAAAATTTCAAGCGGAAGGAAGCACCGTGGAATACGTCAATCTCGGCCGTACCGGCCTCAAAGTCTCGCGCCTGTGCCTTGGCTGCATGACTTTCGGCGTGCCGCAGCGCGGCAACCACCCATGGACGCTGGACGAGGACAAGAGCCGGCCGCTGATCAAGCACGCGATTGAACTCGGCATCAATTTCTTCGACACCGCCAACGCCTACTCGGACGGCACCTCGGAAGAAATCGTCGGCAAGGCCCTGCGCGATTTCGCGCGGCGCGACGAGATCGTGCTCGCGACCAAAGTTTATATCCCCGCGCGCAAGGCACCCAATATCGGCGGCCTGTCGCGCAAGGCGATCATGACGGAAATCGACAACAGCCTGCGGCGGCTGGGAATGGACCACGTCGACCTCTACCAGATCCACCGCTTCGATTCCGAGACGCCGCTGGAGGAAACGCTGGAAGCGCTGCACGACGTGGTCAAGGCGGGCAAGGCGCGCTACATCGGCGCGTCGTCGATGTACGCCTGGCAGTTCGCCAAGGCCTTGTACACGTCCGAACTTCACGGCTGGGCGCGTTTCGTTTCCATGCAGGACCACCTCAACCTGCTCAACCGCGAAGAAGAACGCGAAATGCTGCCGCTGTGCCGCGCCGAAGGCATCGGCGTGATCCCGTGGAGTCCGCTGGCGCGCGGCCGGCTTGCGCGCGACTGGAACGAGACCAGCGAGCGCATGAAGACCGACGAATTCGGCAAGAACCTCTACAACCTGGAAAAAGACGCCGACAAGGCGGTGATCGAAGCCGTCGGCCGCATCGCAAGGCTGCGCGGCGTGCCGCGCGCGCAGGTAGCGCTGGCATGGATCGCGCAGCACCCGGCGGTCACCTCGCCGATTATCGGCGCATCCAGGGTTTCGCATCTTGACGACGCAATTGCCGCGCTGTCGTTGAAGCTCACCAAAAGCGAACTCGAATCGCTGGAAGCGCCGTACATCCCGCACACGGTGGTCGGCTTCAAATAGCCGCTGGTTTTCGCCCCTTTCAGTCCATCTGGCTCTTCAGATAGCCGATGAACTCGGGGCTCGCATTGAGCCGCTCCAGAACAGGCAGCACCACTTTGGCGCCGTTGTCGCTGCTGGTGAGGATGACCGCGCCCTCGCCGGTCGAGCGGTCAAGATACGCCAGGGTGAACACGCCCTCGTCCTTGCCCGTGTGCATCAGCATGGTCGCTCCCTTGAACGCGAGCACCTGCCAACCCAGTCCCATGCCGGTATCCTGCGGGCACGCGGCGGCTTTTTTTGCGCCCTGGCACTCATGTTCCCTGAAACTGGTCTGCACTTTCCAGCGTTCCCTGGCGATGGCGGGTGTCAAGCCTGTGTCCTTGAGCACGTTGGTCATGAACGTCGCATAGTCGCGCGGCGTCGTATAAACCGCGTCCGCCGCGCTGAAACGTTTCCTGACGTAGGGTTCCAGCGCTTTGCCCGTCGCGTCATTGGGCTCCGCGACGCGGCCGTCGAACCACGGCCTGCCGGTATAAGCGGTTTCTGTCATGCCGGCCGGACGAAACAGCGTGCTTTGCGCCAGATCCTCAAAACTGCCGCCTGCCCTTTTTTCGGTATAGCGCGCCGCGTATTCGTAGCCTTCACCCGAGTAGCCAAACTGGCTACCGGGGTCGTTGACGAACTTCAGACCTTCCTTGCGGTCGCGCCAGTTGGGAAGGCCCGACTTGTGGCTGAGCGCCATGCGCAGGGTCAGCAGTTTTGCACGATCGTCGCCGGCCAGATCGGGATCGGTCCAGTATTTATACATCGGCTCGTCGAGCTTCACCCTGTCTTTGGACGCGAGGCGCAACATGATCTCCGCGCTCAACGGCTTGGTCAGCGAAGCGATGTTGTAAAGCGTCGATGTCGTCGCCGGCATATCCGGACTCTGAAAGCCGTACGCCGCGGTCAGTACCACGCGGCCATTGCGGATCTGCGCGATGGAAACGCTGGCGATGCCCTCTTTCACCAGAATATCGGGCAAGTCATGGTCCAGCACGGTCTTGGTCTGTATCGCCGCGACGTCAGCGGGTTGCGCGGCTGCGGGCGCGGCAAGACCGGCGATGCCGGCTGCAAATAAAACCACCGCGAGCTTATCGAATGTGGATTGCCTGAGCATTAAACGCCTTTCCGAAAAAAGTTTGACGCATTACCGTTTGAGCGCCTTGCGCCGCTCAAGGCTCTGCGGCGGCCAGTATTGCGCGCTGTCGTAATACTCGGCGACCGCCGGCATGCCAGGCGGCAGGACCACCCACGGCTGTTTTGACGAAGTAAAGATATGGATATCCGGGGGCAGGCGGTCGGGTTCATCCAGCGTGCCGACGCGCACGAAGCGCACCACGTCGCCGCCGCCGCCGTAGTTGCTCCATAACGCGATGCGGCAAACCGGGCAACGCGATATTTTCTGGCCCCTGCCGCTGTTGGATGGCGTGTTCACCACCTCGGGCTTGCCTTGCAGCAACTCAACCCGGTCCGCTTCTATCATGGCGTTGAGCGCGAACGAGGCGCCGGTTTCGCGCTGGCACCAGCGGCAGTGGCAGCAATGCACGAACAACGGTTTGCCGACCATGCGATAGCGCACGGCACGGCAGGTACACCCGCCTTCCGCCAGAAATTCTCCCACTTTGAAACCCTCCCTTGTAGGACACAGTCCTTGCCAAGCCGCTATTTTCACCCGAAACGG
>Ga0206946_1093_pt2 | contig 25904 bp, 19 predicted proteins | sample Alteio_BWOrgHeat_2_FD_152965 | JGI IMG/M metagenome (GOLD analysis project Ga0206946, IMG submission 152965) | Enriched cells from forest soil in Barre Woods Harvard Forest LTER site, Petersham, Massachusetts, United States -... | ecosystem: Environmental > Terrestrial > Soil > Temperate forest > O... | reverse complement strand
CCGCTGATTTAGTGAAATCAAAGCAAGTCAAGAGTGAACCTGTCGACCAGAGGAGAAACACTGCCTAAGAAGACAAGGGCTTCACCGATTCTTCGGGCAGACACCATCACGGGATCGAGCTGATGGTGTCCTGCCCGAGCAGCGCCTTCGCGATTTGAGCAATTCCTCGTTTGTCTCACCCCTCTCAGTTGAATGCGTGATGGAATGGTGTTCGCAGGCCGCGTCAATCTACTTTCCGCCTTGAGTCAGAGATTCGCCACGTGACGAATACCGGCGAGTTTCGCCATTTCACAAACCTTTTGAATTCAGGCCTACTGCGACGCTGCTTTCTGGCACTCGGCATGCTTGGGTAAAAAGCGCGGACAGTTCCGGAGCGTAACGTTCCTAAACCAACCGCGCTGACAACGCGAATAAAGGGAGATGAAGCTATGTCACTCGCAAAACGAAGTGAAAAGGGGTTGCTCACGCCAGACAATTGCGTCGTGGCGCTTATCGATCACCAACCACAGATGCTGTTCGGAATTACCAGCATCGATCGTCAAACCCTCATTAACAACGTCGTGGGTTTCTCAAAGGCGACCAAAGTGTTCGACGTGCCCACGATTCTCAGCACAGTCGAGACGAAATCTTTCAGCGGCTATATCTGGCCGCAGCTCAAGGCGCAGTTTCCCGACCACACACCGATTGAGCGCAGCAGCATGAACTCCTGGGACGATGCGAAATTCGTAGCCGCAGTTAAGGCGTCAGGCCGCAAGAAGATTGTGCTCGCAGGACTCTGGACGGAGGTCTGTGTATGTTTTCCCACGATCCAGGCTATCGCAGATGGCTACGAGGTGTACGTGGTAGAAGACCTCTGCGGGGACCTCGATACGAGGACGCATGATGCCGCGATGCGCCGCGCAGAACAGGCGGGTGCCAAGCCGGTCACCTGGATTCAGGTGATGCTCGAGTGGCAGCGAGACTGGGCTTCCCGCGAGACCTATGACGCGGTGATGGACATCGTAAAGAATCATGCGGGAGCTTATGGCATGGGGGTCGAATATGCCTACACGATGGTGCATGGCGTGTCGCCAACGGAACTTCCCAATTGGACGCCACCGCTTGAGCTAGCCCACAAGTAAGTTGTAGCCGGGGAAGCGTGACCGCCTTCCCCGTTTTACTTTCTCCAAAACCATGTCGATAACCTCGGAGGACGCTATGTCTCAGAAGACGATCTATCACAACGGAAAGATCGCGACCAACTCGACCCCGTACTTCGCCGAAGCGATGGCTGTTGGGGATGGAAAGGTGCTTGCCACAGGCACCTCCACCAATCTGCTCCTGACTCGCGAGGCCGGCACAAAACTCGTGGACCTGGGGGGACGCACAGTGATTCCCGGGCTTAACGACTCCCATTTACACGTGATCCGCGGGGGGCTGCACTACAACCTGGAGCTTCGCTGGGATGGCGTTCCCTCTCTTGCCGATGCACTGCGCATGTTGAAAGAGCAAACCCTGCGCACGGCGGCTCCACAATGGGTTCGTGTTGTCGGCGGCTGGACAGAGTTTCAGTTTGCAGAGCGGCGCATGCCGACTCTTGAAGAGATAAACCAAGTCGCGCCCGACACTCCTGTATTTGTCCTTCACCTCTACGACCGGGCAATGTTGAACGCGGCTGCTCTTCGAGCAGTCGGTTATACCAAGGACACACCTGACCCACCGGGAGGCGAAATCCAGCGTGACAAGCGCGGCGCGCCTACGGGCATACTGATAGCCAGGCCTAACGCAGGTATCCTCTATTCGACGCTTGCCAAAGGCCCTTTGCTTGGTTATGAAGACCAGCTCATCTCAACCCGCCACTTCATGCGTGAGTTAAATCGGCTCGGTATCACCAGCGTAATCGACGCTGGAGGCGGATTCCAGAACTATCCCGACGACTATAAGGTTATCGAGGATTTGCACAAGCATGGGCAGATGACCCTGCGGGTCGCGTACAACCTGTTTACGCAGCGTCCCAAGCATGAGATAGAAGACTTCAGGAAATGGACGTCTTCAGCATCTCTTTACCAGGGGGACCACACAATGCGGCTCAATGGCGCCGGCGAGAATCTCGTCTTCTCAGGTGCGGATTTCGAGGATTTCCTCCAGCCACGACCGGACCTCGACAACACTCTCGAAACACAACTCGAGAATGTTGTTCGGCTGCTCGCTGAAAAGCGCTGGCCATTCCGCCTGCACGCCACCTACAACGAATCCATCGACCGATTCCTGAATGTTTTTGAGAAGGTTGACCGCGACATCCCCTTCAATGGGCTGCACTGGTTCTTCGATCATGCGGAGACGATAACGGACCAAAACATTGATCGAACCGTCGCACTCGGAGGCGGCATCGCGGTCCAGCATCGCATGGCCTTCCAGGGGGAATACTTCGTCAAACGCTACGGCGCTGAAGCAGCAAAGAGGACGCCACCGGTCCGACGCATGTTGCAGTTGGGGGCGAAGGTAGGGGCGGGCACAGACGCAACGCGAGTCGCGAGCTTCAATCCCTACGTTTCGCTTTACTGGCTGGTTTCCGGTCGCACAGTTGGCGGATTGAAACTCTATAGCTCGGAAAACCGCATGTCGCGGGAAGAGGCGTTGAGGCTCTATACACAGGGGAGCAGTTGGTTCTCAACCGAGGAAGATGTAAAGGGATCGCTGGCTCCAGGTCAACTCGCCGACTTTGCTGTTCTCACCTCAGACTTCTTTTCTGTGCCGGAGGAGGAGATCAAGGACCTGCAATCTGTTCTCACGGTGGTCGGTGGAGAGGTCGTTTATGCGTCGGAGGACTTCAGGCAGTTGGCCCCGCCCCCGTTGCCCGCTGCGCTCGATTGGGCTCCGACGGCCCATTACGGAGGTTATTACAACCCCGCGTCACACGTTGGAGCAGCGATGCACTACGGGTGTTCCAGTCACCATGCCTCGGCCGCGTCGCGAGGCCCTGAACGCCTTGGAGAGTCTCTATGGGGGCTGGGCTGCGATTGCTTCGCTTTTTGACTCCGGGCTCAACCCTTTAACCCTAGGTCCATAGGAGGAGCAAAGTGGAAGAATCTCCAGCACTGCCGAAGAATGCGGAGCGCGTTGCAATCGTTCGACTGGCCCGGGATAGTGCGATTGAATTAATCCTCACCTTTATCCTGCTTTTCGGCGTGACGACTATCGTAAGGTGGGTGATCGGTCCGTCACCCATCTCACGCGCTGCCCCGGGGATCCATGCCGAACTGTGGATTGTCGGTGCGGCTGTCGCCTTGCTTCTTGCCGGGCTGATTCTCACTCCTCTGGGAAGAATCTCTGGAGCGCATACGAACCCTGCCATCTCGCTGGCCATGTGGCGCTTCGGAGTCTTCCCTGGAGCTGGGGTCATCCCCTACTCCATCGCCCAATTGCTCGGTTCTGTACTTGGAGTCGTCGCCGCTCGCTTAGTTTGGGGCCATATTGTGGCGGAGCCACCCGTGATGTATGCCGCGCTCCAGCCAGGACCCGGGTGGTCGACCTGGGAGTTATTCTCAGTCGAAGCTCTTGGGATGACTGTCATTGCCTTCGTTGTCGGGCTCTGTCTCGCGGTTCAGCGACTCACATCTTTCGTGCCCTGGATCGTCGGAAGCCTGGTAGGCCTGGGAATTGCGTTACTAGGAACTGCCACTGGGGGGAGTCTCAACCCAGCTCGCCAGTTCGGACCAGCCGTTGCTTCTGGGCAGACGCGGTTTTTGTGGGTTTACTTGCTTGCCCCAATGTTCGGCGCAGCCATTGCGGCTTGGCTGCGACGGAAGATCCAGTGCCAACGCAGGGTGCTTACGCATCGGCTGTGCGGCACTATCGGAACTTCAACTGCGAAAGTGATCGCATGATATGTCTCTGTCCGTCGATTGGGATAGTTCAGTGGCGAGAGAGCCTTGCGGATGGCGTCTACGCGGTGCCTGGTTTCTTGATCAGAGCGTGGAATGGTAGTCAGGCACGATTTGTCGGACACAGGTCGGGCACGGAGGTTCGATGGCAAGCCGGCCCGCATGTATGGTTTCAGGCTGACTATGGAATTTTCTACGCCGGCAAGTTCCTGAAGGAGACACAGCCCAGCGGCAATCTCAATTACTGGGCGTTGTGGGCAAGTCACAAATTTTAGGAAAAGAGGCGGACGAAAACCTAGGCGCTGTCGTGATGGAACTGAAGAAACACCTATGTTGAAGGCTCTTTGGATAATTGTCGCAAGGATCTCGGGCTTCTTGATTCCAACGGTCGTGGGCTCAGCATTCTTCTTCGCAATCATCGGAGTGTTCGGATTTTGGATTGCGATTGCAGGGCTGATTCTAGCGATCGCCTCTGCCGTGACGACAGTGGCGTTTGTTCCGGTAGAAGGAGGCGCAAGATGAATCTGAATCCGGCTACGTTAGCCCGCGTGCAGTTCGCCTTCACCGTGAGCTTTCACATCATTTTCCCAACCATGTCCATTGGGCTTGCCATGTTCCTTGCTGTGATAGAAGGTCTCTGGCTCAAGACCAGGAATGGACTTTATCTCGAAATCTATCGCTTCTGGCTGAGCATTTTTGCAATGGGTTTTGGAGTTGGGGTAGTGACGGGCATCGTTCTCTCGTTCGAGTTTGGTCTGGGCTTTGCGAAGTTTGCACAGCTTGCCGGGCCGGTGATCGGGCCCATGATTGCGCTCGAAGTACTCACTTCTTTTTTCCTTGAAGCGGGTTTCCTCGGGATCATGCTCTTTGGAATGCATCGAGTGGGGCCCAAGCTCCACTTTTTTGCTACATGCATGGTGGCGCTTGGCACACTGCTGTCAGCATCATGGATCCTCTCAGCGAACAGCTGGATGCAGACGCCAGATGGCGTGGCTGTCCGCAATGGCCGCTTGATTGTAGTCAACTGGTGGCATGTCCTGAACAACCCCTCCTGGCTTGTCCGCTTGCCGCACATGCTTAGCGCGGCATACCTGACCGCCTCGTTTCTTGTGGCGGGCGTTGGCGCATGGTACCTGCTGTGTGGCAAACATCTTGCGTTTGCGAAAAAGAGCGTAGCGCTTGGCACTGCGTTCGCAAGCGTGCTGATCGCAGGACAGGTATTCATTGGCGACATTCTCTATGACACGATGCTTAAGCACCAGCCCTCGAAGATGCAGGCAGCCGAGGGATTTTGGGAGAAGGAGTCAGCATCGCCGGCTCCGTACTACTGGGTAATTCTGCCGGACCAGAAGGAACAGCGCAATCGCTTCGCCCTCGGCATTCCATACTTAGGCAGCATCTGGCTCACGCACAGTCTTCATGGCCGAGTGGAGGGCCTGAAGAACACCCCGCGGGACGCGCAACCGATCATGGGCATGGTCTTTTACGGATTCCGCATCATGTACGGTATCGCCATTCTGATGTTCGCTGCGGCGACAAGCTCTCTGTGGCTTCGATGGAAGCGCCGGCTTTTTACGACAAAGTGGTTTCTTCGCTTCCTGGTGGCGATGACTCCGTCTGGCATTATTGCGACGCTTGGCGGATGGTATGTGGCCGAGACCGGCCGCCAGCCCTGGGTGATCTTCGGCCTGTTGAGAACGATCGATGCGTCTTCGCCGGTCCCGGCGAAGACGCTCCTCGCGACGCTAGTCGCATTTGTATGTATCTACGCCTTCTTCATGGCCGCATTTCTCTTCTTTGTGGCGCATATTATCCGAAGAGGACCTGCTTTGGCTCTCCCCCAGGCTGAGGCCTCGGGGTCCCTCAAGAACGCGTTCCGTCCCCATGTGCTGGATAGCGCGAACGCCAATGCCGTGGTGGGGAGGTAGCAAGATGGACATGCCTCTCCTTTGTGCCGGATTCGCCGCTCTGTCCGTTGCGTTGTATGTTTTGCTCGACGGCTTCGACCTCGGAGTCGGTGCGTTGCTCTTGCTGCAGCCGCATGAGAGATCGAGAGACCATATGGTCGATTCCATCACACCGACGTGGGATGGCAACGAGACGTGGCTGATCATGACCGGAGTGACGCTGTTGGCGGCGTTTCCTATCGCGTATGGCATTCTCATGCCGGCCCTCTATATTCCGATCATCGTGATGCTGCTGGCATTGGGTCTGCGCGGAGTCTCATTTGAGTTTCGTGCCCAGATGAAACGCTACCGTCGCAGATGGGACGTGATCTTTGCAATCGGGTCAATTGCGGCAGCCTGCATGCAGGGTCTCATTCTTGGCGCCCTGCTCAAGGGCATATCGGTCGAACGGAGCTCGTTCAGCGGGAGCGTCTTTGATTGCTTTCGACCTTTCTCCCTACTTTGCGCTCTCTGCGTACTTGAGGGATATGTCGTGCTCGGGGGTTGCTGGCTCGAATACAAGACGTCAGCGCTCCTGCACGGATTTTCGATACGAGCGTTGCGCATCGCATTGCCGCTATTTCTTCTCACCTTTGGTTTTGTCGTGGAGACGTCATTCTCCGTTCAACCAGGCATTTTGGCCGTATGGAAGGCCCACCCTTTGCTGCTCGGAACAGTAAGCTGCATCGTGTTGATTGCAGCTCTCATTCTGTTTGGAAGTATCGGCAAGCGTCCCGACGTTCGTCCCCTGGCCGCGAGCATGGTGATGATCGCTGCCGGGATTGCAGGTCTTGCAATCATCGTGTTTCCGATGGTTGTGCCATTTCGCCTTTCGATTTGGAGCGCGTCGAGTCCGCGTCTGAGCCAGATATTCGTGGGGGCTCAGTACGACACTAACCATGTCTATGTCTCCCCCTTCAACGTTGATGCGTTCGTTGCGAGCTTTCTCGGAACCTTCGGAGGTAAGAGCACGAAGCAGGTCATTGCCACGGTAACGCCGACGCCCAGCAAAACTACATCCCAACTGTTGCAAACACCGGTTGGCACAGTATCGCTTTTCGGATTTTTGACACCCATACCTGCCCCTTTCGGCGCGTGGACCTCGATCACGAAAGTAGCGGAGGAGGCTCGATGAAGAGCAATAAATTTACGAAAGCTGCGCTGGTTACGGTAGTTACAAGTGCAAACGCACAAACATCTGGAGGTCAAATGAAGACAGCCACACCGACGTCGACCGTTGATACGCACCTTGCCTCAGATCGCACGATTGGACGGATCGAGCCCGTCTTTGAATTCCATGGCGCGATGCCCACAGGCGGAGAGAAAGGTGCCTCCGACGGCTTGGAATCTGACGACAAGGGGCGTGTCTACGCTGGGGACTATGAGAGCAACAGCATCCGGCAACTCCAGACCAACGGCGAATGGCAGACGATCGCCCACGATCCTCGGATCTTGTGGCCTGACACGTTATCGGTGGCGTCCAATGGGTATTTATATTTCACCGCCAACCAATTGCATCGCCAACCCCAGTTCAATGAAGGTGTCGACCGACGGGAAAAGCCATATGTTCTTTTCGTATGAAGATTGATGCTGGCCCCGTCCTTCTCAAATAGCAGGAAGTCCCTGCCGCGGTAAGGACGCATCACGACTTACCGAACGATCAACACTAATCGTGTGATGCTGACCCCTCGTGAAAGGAGACTCAATGCGTATCACTAAATCCTTTGGCGTAATTGCTATCGCGATCTTTCTCAGTACGGGAATTGCTCGTCTGTTCCCGATGCGGAGCACCGCCGTGGCAGTCGCCGATGCTGCTACGGTTACGCCCAACGTGACCGTGGGGCCGCAATACGATACGGCCCACGTCTACGTCGCGCCCGAGGATTTCGACCGCTTCGTGGCCAGTCTTGTAGCAACCTTCGGCGGGACCACATCCAAACAGGGGGTCTTCACCGTGACGCCAACACCGAGCAGCACCATGTCCCAGCTGGTGCTGACTCCCGTAGGAACCCTTTCGGTTTTCGGATTCAAGACGCCGGTTCCGTATCCGTTTGGCGCAGAGCGAACGGGTTACCTCGTGACCGATTTCGATGCGGCGGTCGAGGCCGCTCGCGCGACAGGCGCCGACGTTCTTGTGACTCCATTCCCTGACCCAATCGGACGAGATGCCATTATCCAGTGGCCGGGCGGCGTGAACACGCAGCTCTATTGGCACACGACAGCGCCGTACTATAAAGCTCTGCAAACCATTCCGGAAAACCGTGTCTATGTGTCCGCCGATCGGGTGGCTGCCTTCGTAGACAGCTTTCTTGCCTTCAGTCATGGGAATGTCATCGCTGATGATGCGCACGCTCCCGGTGTTGAGATCGGACGGCCGAGTGACACGTATCGGCGAATCCGTATCCAATCGAACTTCGGCAAGCTGACGGTTCTCGTAACCGATGGCCATCTTCCGTATCCATACGGGCACGAGATGACAGGCTACGAGGTTTCCGATCTCGGGGCTACCCTCGCCAAGGCCAAGGCGGCGGGAGTCCAGGTGCTGGTTCCTCCCTACACTGCCGACCAGCGAACCTCGGCCATTGTCCAATTCCCCGGCGGGTATATTGCTGAGATTCACTCGCCCACTGGCAAAGCGAACTGATGTTGAGCAAACACCTCGATGCGATTTTTTCTCACGCTGTCCGCGCTCGTATTGCTCATCACAGGGCTGTCCGCCGGAGCCCAGGCCGTATCGTCTGCCTTCCCGGACGCCCCAGACAGGAGCATCAAGCTGCTGCGTGAGGACGAAGACTGGAGTTTTCTGCGCGACAGAAGCCTCCGGCAGGACTTCTGGGACCCCATCAAATACATCCCGCTCCGCAAGAGCGCTGATGACTGGTACATGACCTTGGGCGGCGAAGCCCGCATCGTCTGGGAGCAGATCGGAAACGACAACTGGGGCCAGTCTCCTTATTGGAATGGGTACCTCAATCAAAGGTACATGCCCTATTTCGACCTGCATTATGGCAGGCATGTTCGTACCTTCATCGAACTGAAGAGTGGATTGAATTCATTCCGTAGAGGCGGCCCGCGTCCCATCGATGAAAAGAAGCTCGACTTTCAGTCAGCGTTTCTGGAACTCAGCAGTTCGTCAGATTCAAAATCGATCCAGCTCCGAATTGGAAGGCATGAGCTTGAGTACGGCTCCGGGCGCTTGATTGATGTGCGCGAGGGCCCAAATGTCCGGTTGAGCTTCGATGGCTTTATGGTGAAGAGCAGAATCGACTCCTGGCAAGTGGATGGCTTTGCTCTGCGTCCGGACGAGGACAATGCTGGGTTCTTCGACAATGCGCCGGAAAGTACGGTTAGTTTCTGGGGTGTGTATGCCACTCGGTCTTTGCCCCGCAAAGCTTCGTTAGACCTGTACTACTTAGGCCTGGATCGGAAGGCGGCGACTTTCCAGCGAGGCACAGCGCAGGAGGTGCGCCAGTCACTGGGTGCCAGGATATCTCGTCCGATCGCTACTGAACATTCGGGATGGGACTTTGACGATGAAGCTCTGTGGCAGTTTGGTACATTCGGTTCGGGAAATATTCGGGCATGGACGATCGCGACCGAAACCGGCTACCGCTTTCCGACTGTGCCCTTGAAACCGCGTTTCAGCGTGAAGGCTGACATCTCGAGCGGAGATCATCCAAGCTCGAATACCCTTGGGACCTTCAATCCGTTATTTCCAAAGGGCAACTACTTTGGCGTCCTTGCTACAACGGGTCCCGGCCCCATCAACTTCATTGACGTTCATCCTCACGTCGAACTGGCGCTTCCCCATGACGTGTCTCTATCCGCCGATTGGATCGTTCAGTGGAGGCAGAGCCTTGAGGATGGCGTCTACGCTGTGCCGGGGTTCCTGATCAGGGCTGCCGATGGTAGTCAGGCACGATTCGTCGGACATAGGCCCGGCACTGAGATCCGATGGCAGGCCAATCGCCATCTCTGGTTTCAGGCGGACTACGGGATCTTTTATGCGGGCAGTTTCCTGAAGGAGACCCAACCTGGACGCAACCTCAACTACTGGGCTTTGTGGACCGGCTATAAGTTTTAGTCTGACGATCCGGTCGTTTTTGAGAGGGAGGGCCGGCAATGAGCAATCGCAATGTACTCAGTCGGCTGCTTATGAACAACGCAGCTTCGAGATCGTCGCCGGAGCACGACGCTACCGGGCGGGACAGATTGCTGAAGTCGATAGTGTGGTCGCCGCTAACGTGAGCTATTCGTACCGCAGCGCTACCATCGGATCCACACGCATCGCACGCCGCGCAGGAAGATAGCATGCCGCCAGCGTCACCGCCGTGAGGAGAGCCGCAACACCGACAAACGTAACTGGGTCGGTTGCACTTACATTGAAGAGCAGCCCTCTCATCAGATGAGTCAGGCAGCGCGCCTAATACGCCCGCGGCGATGCCGATCAGCGCCAGTCCCATCCCCTGCTGCATTACCAGCGACAGAATGCTACCCCTCTGCGCGCCCAGCGCCATACGGATGGCAATGTCGCTTGTTCCCTGCGTCACCAGGAACGACATCACGCCGTAAATGCCAATCGCCGCCAGGATCATCGCAAACGCGGCGAACGCGCCCAGCATGGTCATCGCAAAGCGCTGTCTCGCTAAGGAATCGTGCACGCGCTCCTGCATCGTCGCAATGTCGAACACCGGAATGTCTCCATCGAGAGCGTGCACCTGTTCCACAATCGAATTCGTCAGTGCCGCCGGATCACCCGTCGTACGCGCCGTTACAAACATTTCGCCATTGAGCCAGGTTGCGTATGGGAAATATGTAACCAGCTTGGTATCAATATCTAACCCGTACTGCTTCACTACTCCCACCACTCCCACAACCGTCAGCCATGGCTCCTTGTCGCCTTGCCGGATGCGCTTGCCGACCGCATCTCCCTTCGGCCAGAAGCGATCCGCCATCTTCTGATCGATCAGCACTACCGGCTGTGATTTGTCTGTGTCCGCTGCAGTAAAGAACCGCCCTGCAATCAGCGGAATCTCCATCGTGCGGAAGTAGTCCGGAGTAGCCGAGCGCTTGTCCACCTGCAACTCGGGTGCATCCTTTGGCGGCACGTATCCCTCAATCTGCATGCCTCCCCATCCGATCGAAGGCGTCAGCGGAAGGACCGATACCGCACCAAATCCGGTCACACCGGGCAGGCTGCGCACCCTGTTCTCAAGCTCATTGTAGAACTGAAGCCGCCGCGTATGGTCTTGGTACGTCGGCCCAGTCGCCGCAACCTGCATTGAGATCACTTTGTCCGGATTAAATCCAGGCGGCACATTCACCAGGCGCACGAAGCTGCGGATCAGCAACCCGGCGCCTGCAAGCAGCGTGAGCGAAATCGCCAGCTCGACAATCACCAGCGCCCCACGAAGCTTGTCGCGTCTCACCCGCAGTCCGCCGCTCGTCGAGCTCCGTCCACCGGCCTTCAACGCCGTGTTCAGATCCACACGAGAAGCCCGCAGCGCCGGGGCCAGCCCAAAAACAACTCCGGTAAGAATTGAAATCCCGAGCGTGAACAGCAGCACCCGATAATCCATTCCCAGTTCTTCCAGCCGCGGAATATTCCCCGGATGAATCTTCTCAACCACATACAAACTCACCGCCGACACAGCCAGCCCCGCTACTCCGCCTAGCAGACTCAGCAGAACGCCCTCCGTCAGCAGCTGCATTATGATCCGCGCCCGCCCGGCGCCTAGAGCCGTCCGCATGGCAATCTCCTTCTGGCGTCCCGTCGCTCGCACCAGCAGCAGGTTGGCCACGTTGGTGCACGCGATCAGCAGGACCAGCGCCACCGCTCCCAGCAATATAAACACCGAGCTCCGCACATTACCCACAACCTGCTCGGTCAGCGAGACCACGCTGATGGTGAAAGTCCGGTCTCGATGCTTCTCCTCGCGCAGCCGCGCCGCAATGATGCTGATGTCGGCCTGCGCCTGCTCGATCGTGATGCCGGGTTTGAGCCGCGCCAGAACGTTGTAGTTTTCCGGCCCGTAATTCAGCTCTTCCTTCGCGTCCATCGGCAATGGCATGAAAATCTGCGCCTTGTCGATTCCCCCGATCACTGGAATCACTTCATGGCTCAACCGGAACTCACACGGCAGAACGCCAACCACCGTGCGCGGCTTGCCGTCGAAAGTAATGCTCCTGCCAACCAGCGCCGGATCGCCACCAAAGTTCTGCTTCCAGAGCCCATAACTCAGCACCGCCGTATCCGGCTTACCCGGTCGGTCTTCATCTACAGTAAAAATGCGCCCCAGCATGGGCTTCACGCCCAACATGGACAGCAGGCTCGATGAGGCTTCAATCCCATCCACTTTCACAGCCTTCGAGGATCCGCTCAGCGTGTAGCCGCCGCCAATCGCAATTGCGGTCTCGTCGAAGACGTGGTTCTGCGTCCTGATGTCGTGATACTGTCCCGGCGAAGGCCAGTCCTGAGGAATCCCGATTCCCGGCGAGCGCAGCCACAGAATCGCCAGCCGTTCGGGGTGCGCATAAGGCAACGGCTTCAGCAGTAGTGTGTTAGTCACGCTGAAAAGCGTCGTGTTCGCGCCAATGCCGATCGCCAGCGAAAGCAGAATCACCAGCGTCACCCCAGGATTCTTAATCAGCATTCGCGCGCTATATCGCAGGTCCTGAATGAGCATCTGCATCCCTCCTCTCGGAGCCCACATCACATCGGCATCTTACAAGACATTTATCCGATCAGACAGCGCGCAACAAATAGGTCCGTCGCAAGCAATACCGTCCGGGGACTCTGGGCGTGCGGATGATCTGTCCGACGAAGCACAACGGCACTCATGTGGGGTACCGTGACGGAGCCGCCGCGAATGGAATCCCCGGCCGCTGCTTTCCAGCGGCTTGCGCTGGCGTATCTGGACGCTTCACCCGATGTTTTCAAGCATGTGTATGACGCCGAAGGTGTCTTTGAGTTACGCAAGCGCCTGAGCCCATTCATACCCCGCAACCGTGGGCGACAGTCAGAGGTGCGCATCAAATGATGTAATCACCGGTGAGTGCCCCACAATATTCCGAGTGCTAATCCACCACGAGCATTACGGTCGTGGTGTGTGAAAGGGAGCCGGACGTCGCGGTGATGGTCAGGGAGTAGTTTTGCGGGGTTACGGATTTGTTGCCTCCACTGCTTGACGACGAGCCGCCGCAGGCGAAGAGCAGCGACAACAAACCGGCAATCGCAAGCAGTTGCAGACCGCCCGCGAACCTACGTAGTTGCTTTCCGGTACCTCTCAGTCGCGCCGCGAATGGTAGAAGCAGCGCAGCCAGTGTAAACGGTAGTTTGCTGCCGTGGAAGGGGAACGCGGGCTCACGGCTTACCGCCGTGGATGGTACCGAAACGGTAAGTGTCACATTAGTACTTCCCGAGCCTCTTGCCAGCGTGGCCGGCGAGAACGCGCCAGTGGCACCGCTGGGTAGGCCCGAGACCGAGAACGTGATCGGAGCGGCTGACTGGTCACTTGAGGGTGGGGCCACGGTGAAGATGTAGGTTGCTGTGCCGCCCGGCGCAACGGTCGCAGTGGTGCTGCCGCTGCCTGACACCGAGATGGTAAAGTCTTCAATCACCTCCGCTACGCTGTTTGATGTGACGGAGGCAAAGGAACTGTCGCCGGAATAAACGGCAGTAACCGAGTGGCTGCCCGCAGCCAGCAATGTAGTGATGAAGGCTGCGGAACCGGAGCTCAGAGTTGCCGACCCCAGGGATGTGGTGCCGTCATAGCAGGTTACTGTGCCGGATGGCGAGCCGACCGAAGAGGTGACGGAAGCAATAAATGTGACCGAATCGGATACAAAGGATGGGTTTGACGACGCTGTGAGCGTCATTGCTGGAGTGGCCTTATTGACGGTAATGCTCACGGTATTGGCTACCGTCGTGTAGTCCGTGCTGTCGGTGGGCGTAAGCGTGGTGGAAAGGGTGTGACTGCCCACATTCAGCACCGTTCCTGCCGCAGGCGAATACGCGAACGTGCCAGGTACCGTGCTGGAAGCATTGAGTTGAGTGGTTCCCAGAGCAGTTCCGTACGAGATGGTGGCCGGGGTGGACCAGGAGATGACCGGAGTGGCGGCCGTGATGGCAATGCTCACGGTATTGGTTGCCATCGTGTAGTCCGTGCTGTCAGTAGGCGTAAACGCGGTGGAAAGGGTGTGACTGCCCGCGCTCAGCAGTGTTCCTGCCGCAGGCGAATACGCGAATGTGCCAGGTACCGTGCTGGAAGCATTGAGTTGAGTGGTTCCCAGAGCAGTTCCGTACGAGATGGTGGCCGGGGTGGACCAGGAGATGACCGGAGTGGCGGTCGTGACGCTAAGTGCGCCATTCACAGCCGTTACCGAGTAGTTCCCGAGATTGGTTCCAGAGGCCGTCGGGATGATCGGATAACTGCCCACGGGACTGGTTGAAGTGGCAGTGGTGGTGCCCGTAACGGTGAAAGTGTCTCCGTTCACCGCGCCTTTGGTGGTTCCGGTGAGAGTGGGATTGACCACACCATAGCTACGCGTTGCATTGCTGGCCGAGACGGTCAGCGACGCCTTGTTCATCGTAAGGTTGATCGTGTTGCTGGTGGCACTGGTAAAGTTGTTGTCACCTGCGAACACCGCTTCAACGGACCATGTTCCAGGTGGGATTCCGGCCATCGGTAAAGTAGCTACACCAGAGGTGAGCGTACCGGTTCCCAGCAGCACATTGTTGGCAAGAAAGTTGACCGAATCCCCGTTTGTGGTAAGTGATCCCTGAGAAGATGGGCTGAGGGTTGCTGAGAGTGTTCCCGCGCCGCCGTAGGTGCCTGGATTCACGCTCGCCGTCAGACGCAAGGTGGTGGAAATCACGCTTCGGGTATAAGCGAAACTAGCAGTGCTCGGCTCATACGCTGAGTCGCCGGCGTAGCTGGCTGTGATCTCATAGCTGCCTGGCGGGAGTACCGAGATCGAAGGTATCAAAAGCGTCGCGGTGGCGCTTTGTGTGGCGGGTGGCAGGATATAGTTCTGGTAATCGTAGTAATCTGCCTCCTTGCCATTCACATCGCTCGATACCAACAGATTTGGAACTCCGTTGCCGGCCCAGTCGCCCAAGAGAGGCGTACTCAAGAGGAGGCCAGGAACTGTTGCCTGTGGTCCAGTCGAGAAAGTCCCATCACCGTAGCCCAGTTGCAAAACCACGGGACTCTTTCCCCCAGAAGTCGACGCGACATCAATCACTCCATCGCCATTGAAATCAGCCAGCGCAACGGGCACGCCACTGGCGCCAAAGGCGAAAGTTGGAATATAGACCCCCTGTGTAGGGGACTCCGTTGAATTGCCCAATAAAACGTAGCTCCGGCCATTAGTTACAAATAATAGATCCGCATACCCGTCATTGTTGATATCCGAGGTCAGAAGAGAGAACGGCCATCCGAAGTTCGACAGTGCGGAAAGTACCGATGTCTTCGTGAAATTGCCGGCGCCATCGCCGTAAAAAATAGAGAGTTGCCCCCCCGAACTATTCCATTCGCCAACTGCGATATCGGGATTTCCATCGTTGTTAAAATCACCAGTAATGAAACCAGATAAGAACGTGTTTACAGACAGGCTGGAAATACTGGATGAAAACGTACCGTCCCCGTTGCCCCATAGCAAGGAAATGCTGGTGCTGTTGTAGGTAGTGAGCGCAATATCCAGATTTCCATCCCGGTTCCAATCGCCCACAATCAGCGAAACATTATCACTAGCGAACTGAGGAATGGTTACTGCAGGCAGTGGGGTAAACGTGCCGTCGCCATTGCCGAGTAAAATCTGAAGCAAATTAGGAGAACCGAAATAAGTGGAATAACTGACTACATCCAGGATTCCATCCCCGTTGAAATCACCGGTCGCGAAAGCGCTTGCCGGCACCCCAGAAACACCGCATGGAATGGCGCTGCCGAACGAGCCATCTCCGTTGCCGAGTCGAACGTCGATACTCCCGGCTGGCAATCCTGGTGAGGCTTCTGGCGAGAGCTGTTCCATAAAGTCCAGGACACCGTCACCATTGAAGTCGCCCGCCAGCGTAGCTACTTGCGTTGTGGTCAGACCGTTATCGATGACAAGCGCGTTCATTACAAACGCGGGTGGATTACTTACAAGGTTTGAATCTCCCAGATTCGTGCTGTTCTGGTCAGTAAAGGTCACGCTTCCCGTGGGAGCTGCGGAACTGAATGCTGAAACCGTAGCGGAGAATTGAGTTTGGCTGACGGACGCGGCAGTTGCCGTGGGAACCACCGATACATTTACCGTGAGATCCGACTCTGCCGAGCTGCTGCCTGCATATGTGTGTGTGCCCAGAAAGATCGCTTTATAGCGCAGTGCGCCAGGAAAGGGCTGATAGCGGAAGACCGCGGTGCCGGCACTTGTGAGTTGCGCAATGCCATACAGGTGCGCCCCCGTGCAATATGTGCTCATATCGCAGAATGCCACCTGTCCAGGAGTCACTGGGGTGCTCCCTGCGCTCACGGTGGCAGTAAGTGTCACAATCTGGGTGGTGCCCCCACTGGGAAGAGTCTTGCTAACGGAAGTGACAGCGAGTGTCGTATTAGTCGATGTGACTGCTTGGGCAGAAGGTATCGCCAACAAAAGAAACACTATCGAAAGGAACAAACGATGGATTCCCGAATGTCCTGCAATTTCTCTTGAAAAGGCCACCACGGAGTGAATTAATTCTGCTTGCGAGCGCAGCATATAGATCATCTCTTTGCGGATACGGGTGAACGGTCCTTCTAGCTAGAAGTTATCGGAAAAAGGTAACAATGAAAGACGCTTTCAAACGTGAAAACCAGCACCAAAACTGTATCAGTTCTTCGCACAGTCGATCAGATAAAGAACGTAACTTAGGCCAGATTCACGACGGCTGCGCGTGACAGCCTCCCTGCCCACACGCTAGTTCCGGCTGAAATACACTCCTGAAGGAGTCGTGACTATCCAAGTCACTTTTCTTGAAGAAAGGCCGAGGTCCGAACCACAAAGGGGGCCTTGGGTATCTCACAATGAAATGTTAGTCCCGCATCGGGGCCGTATAACAAACTTAGATCGGGTCCATGTCAACGCCGCTTTATGAGACTGCGTTATTTTGCGACTTATTTCGTAGAAGGATGACATGGACATATCTTAGTTCTTAGCTCAGTCATGTGATGACGGTGGCATCTCTGTCATGTGCTACGCAAGCCAAGATGTCAGGTTTTTGTCAGGGAAGACCTAGAACTTCGAGTAACAACATGGGTAATTACGGCCTTCATTGGTGAGAATCCTTCCATGCGGGCGCACTGTTTAACTCATTGATAAAGAGACTCTAAGCTGGAGCTTTGGCCCGGAAACTCAGAACCAACCCGCTAACTATGAATCAATAGGTCGGGAGTTCGAATCTCTCTGGGCGCACCATCTATCTCTCAATCTGACCATCAGTTATGGCTAGAGCATCGTTTCGGCCTTTTCGAACAATTCCAGAGTTTGCCCCAATTTTGTGCCCACCTTGATGTGTCCCGGCAAAATTTCCGAATGCCCTTTCGATGACGTCGACCTGCCGACTTTTCATTAGAAATCAGACTACGCCGTCTTCAATAAACAATGTCCCGACGGTTTCCCGACAGCTCTTCTGATGTGTCGTCAAGAGAAAACTCGGGAATTTCCTGTTGCTTTCCCAAAGGAGTCGTGCCATTATTCCTGTTGAAAACCTAAAGGTCGAATGGCAATGAAGGAAAAGCCCGACGTCTTGCAAGGAACACTCGCGCTGATGGTCCTCAAGACACTCGATGTCCTGGGGCCGCAGCACGGCTGGGGAATCGCCCGTCGCATCGAGCAGATCAGCGGAGACCTTCTGGCTGTCAACCAGGGCACGCTTTATCCCCTTTTGCTCAGGCTGGAGAATGAAGGCTCGATTGCCTCCGAGTGGGGCGCATCGGAAAACAACCGCCGCGCGCGCTTCTATCGCCTTACCGTGGCCGGCCGCAAACAACTCCAGGCGGAGACTCGCGAATGGGAGCAAACCGCGGCCATCATCGCTCGCTTTTTCAATGTCAAGGCGGAGGATTTACCGTGAAATTCCTGCGACGCTTCCTGATTCGCCTTTCTAATTTCGCAACTCGACGGAGCGCCGACCAACGCCTGCAGGAAGAGATCGCCGAACATCTTGCGTTCCAAACCGAAGAGAATCTGCGCGCCGGCATGTCGCCCGCCGAAGCGCGGCGGCAGGCCGCACTCAAGCTTGGCGCGGTCCAGGCGATTCGGGAGCACCATCACGCCGAGCAGAGTCTGCCCCTAATAGAGAATCTGCTTTCCGACCTGAAGTATGCGGTTCGCATACTTCTGAGATCTCCTGGATTCTCTTTCATTGCAATCGCGACAATGGCGCTGGGCGTCGGAGCCACCACCGCCATCTATAGCGTGATCGCCGCCACGCTGCTGCATCCTTTGCCGTACCCAAATCCGACAGAACTGGTGCGCATCCAGGACGACCTTTCCGGCGTAGGCGCGCAAGGCGTCGGCATGTCTGTCCCTGAGCTCAGAGACCTCGACAGTTCCGGGATATTCCAGTCCGTGGCCTTTGCCGGCCGCGGCGCAAACGTGAACCTCACCGGCAGCGCACAGCCCCTGCGTCTCAGCTTCAAGCAAGTTACGCCGAATTACTTCGCGGTCCTCGGTGTAGATGCACAGCTGGGCCGCACATTTGATCTGCACGACTCCACTCCCGGCTACAACCTGGAGGTGGTGATCAGCGACGGGCTCTGGAAGAGGGAATTCGGAGGCGACCCGCATATTCTCGGCAAAGCTCTGCGCCTGGACAACGACGAGTATCACGTAGTGGGCGTAATGCCGCGCGGTTTTCGCGATCAGGGCTCAACCAGCGACGAGCAGAATGTGGAACTGTGGCTGGGAGCCGGCTTTGCCGGTATACCGTTTCCGCCCCCGCTGCGTAGTTCACGCCTGCGGAGTCGAGTGGTCATCGCGCGCCTGAAGCCCGGTCTCTCGATTGCAGCCGCGCAGGGGCGCCTCGATGCGCTGGCGGAATCGCTGAAAAAGCAATATCCGGCAGAGTATCCGGCACAGACCAAATGGACCGTGCGCCTGATTCCGCTCAGTGAAACCGTGGTCGGCAGCGTTCGCCAGTCTCTCATTCTGCTCTTTGGTGCAGTAGGATTGGTGCTGCTGATCAGTTGCGTCAACGTCGCCAATCTCCTGCTTGCCAGGGCCAGCGGGCGCAGTCGCGAGATCGCGGTTCGCCAGGCGCTGGGAGCGCAAAAAATCCGCCTCATCCGCCAGCTCCTGACCGAGAGTCTGCTGCTCTTCCTGCTTGGCGGAATCGCCGGTTTTGGCCTCCTCTTCTGCACGCAGCATTTCCTGCTGCGGCTTGTTCCGGAGAGCCTCCCCCACCTGAACAACATATCGATCAACTGGAGCGTGCTGGCGTTTGCTCTCGCCGTCTCTGTCGCAGCCGGAACCGTCTTTGGGCTTGCTCCTGCGTGGCTCATGAGCCGCTTCGATTTGATCGGTACGCTTCGGCAGGAAGGACGCGGCTCCAGCGGCTCACTTGGACGCTCGCGCACCCGACAGATTCTGGTCATCGGCGAATTGGCGCTCTCCCTGGTGCTGATGGTCGCTGCGGGCCTCCTGCTGCGCAGTTTCTGGGACTTATTTGCGGTGCAGCCCGGCTTCAATCCTGACCGCGTCATGGCCATTCAGACCTGGCTTCCCGGGCCCAACGATCCCACGATGGATCCCTATCAAACCGCGACGCAGGAATCGGTCTTGCTGCGCGAGATTCTTCGCCGCAGCCGAACCCTGCCGGGCGTGGAAGAAGCGGCCATCGGCGACGAGACCTCTCTTCCTCTGGGCCACAGCAATCCTGGCCGACTGCCATTGATCCGCGAAGGCATCGAGACGATGGACAATGAGGCTCCAGTGATCGACAGTCCCATTGTTTCGCCCGAATACTTCCACCTGTTGGGCATGCCGCTCGAGCGCGGACGTCTTTTCAGCGACCACGACCTTGAAGATACGCCCCAGGTTGCGGTCATCAATCAGGCCGCGGCTCGCACCTACTGGCCAAACCAGGACCCGCTTGGCAAACGCGTCCGTTTGCAGTTGGATACCCGCGGGCTGTTGAGTTCGGCCCCGCCAGCCTGGACCACGATCATCGGTGTGATTGCGGATGCCCGCACCGAATCACTGGCGGACGCGGCGATTCCACTGATCTATCGCAGCGTGTACCAGCGCATCTCCAAAGTAGTGACCATCTTCCTTCGTGGGCAACTCGACCCCAGCACCCTCCCCGCACAGGTGCGCGAGCAGATCCAGTCCATCGACCCGGGACTTCCCGTCTTCCACGCAGAGACCCTGGATGACGTGCTCTCCACCTCGCTTTCCGTCAGGCGATTCTCGATGGAAATGGTGGCGTTTTTTGCGGGCACTGCCCTGCTGCTCGCCGGGCTTGGAATCTACGGGACCATTTCCTACGTTGTGAATGAACAAAGACGTGAGATCGCCATTCGCCTCGCGATGGGAGCGCAAAGAGGCAACATCCTCAAGATGGTCCTGCGCCGGGGACTCGGTCTGGCCGCCGCTGGCGCCGGGCTCGGTGTGGTCGGTGCCCTCATCGTCTCTCACCTCATGGCCGGACTGCTCTACGGCGTGTCGCCTACCGATCTAACCACCTTCGCTGGCGTCACCCTCGTGCTTACCACGGTCGCGCTCGCCGCCAGCTATATCCCGGCGCTGCGCGCCATGCGCGTCGATCCAATCACTACACTCCACTCCGAATGACTTCCTGGTTTCCTTCTCATCCAATGCGGTCTGGCAGGGAGGTAAGGATCTGAATATAGCTCCACAGGCTCTCAAGCAATCTTAAGCCGATCTTCACTCCCCCTTGGCTGCAATTAGGGAGGCAACCTGATACCTTGCTATTTCCGCATGACTTTTGTTTCACTCCGCGTTACTCTTGCTGTTCAATCTTGACCGCGAGTCACGGGTGAGCACCCTTTTCGTCACTTCCAAGAAACGTTCTCTTTGGCGGCCCGTATTCCAGATCGAGCTGACGGTGGTGTTCGTCGGGTTGGTGGTTTATGCCATCCTGGCCTCGATCAACCAGCGGGCTTCACTGTTCGTCATCATGATCGCTAGCCTCACGGTGGGCAACCTTCTCATTCCTCTTCAATTCACCTGCCGTCGCCTGTACGTGGCGCGCCACTTTCCGTGGAACTGGGTCGCGTTTTTTCCGGTCCAGCTCATGTTCGGGGTGATTTGCGCCGTGGCCGCGATTTTCTTCCTGCAGTTGACTAAAGTTGCTCGCGTGTCGTTCTCGTTTCTTTTCACCAGGATCGGTTATTTCGTCATCGTCGTCGCGGTGGTCACCAACGTTGTCCTGTTTGGTGTGGAAGAATTGCAGCGAAAGCTGAGAGAACGCAATCAACAGCTGGAGCAGAGTGTCGAGACAGGGACCATCGCGCAGCAGCAGCATGAGGAAGAACTCAAGCGAGCGCGCGAGATTCAGCAAATGCTGCTGCCCAGCACGTTGCCGCAACTTGCCGGAGTTCAGATCGCCGGAGCCTGGCAGCCTGCGCGTGAAGTCGGTGGCGACTACTTCGACGTGATTCAACTGGACAAAAATCGCCTCGGCATTTGCGTGGGCGATGTCGCCGGAAAAGGAATCACCGCCGCGTTGCTCATGGCAAATCTCCAGGCATCCTTTCGCGCCTTCGCCACCCCCGAGGCATCGCCTCAGGTGGTCTGTACCAAACTAAACAAGTTCCTTTGTGCAAATATCGCTTCGGGGAAGTTTGTGACTTTCTTCTACGCGGTGCTCGACGCCGACGCACGCACCCTCACCTACGAGAATGCCGGACACTCACCCGGACTTCTGTTGCGTGGCAACGGCACTACAGAAACTTTGCAAGGAGGAGGAGCAGTGCTCGGTGCGCTGCCTGATTGGACCTACCAGGACTACACTGCGCAACTTCAACCGGGCGACCAGCTGCTGCTCTCAACTGACGGCATCACGGAAGCCGAGAACGCCAACCTCGAAGAGTTCGGCGACGAGCGCCTGCTGGAAGCCGCTCGCGTATGCCACGGAAGCGCGCTCGAAATTCAACGCGCCATCATGCAGCAGGTCACGGCGTTCTGCGGTGGAAATTTTCGCGACGACGCAACCTTACTTGTTCTACGAATCTCCTGAGCGACGCCGCCAATCCACAACCTGGTAAGTCGGGGCGCCAAGTCCACCGCAATTCCAGATGATTGACGCAAAACAGGCGATAGCGCGCAAAAACCACGCTTCGAGCATCATTCTTGTCGAATGACCGTCAATCCAGAAGTAGCCGCAATTTGGGGTAGAGAAAGGCTTGGCGACAACACAACGGAACTCCAAAGAATGGTATGTGAGAAGAGTGGCTGAGCGCTTTGGCCTGAAGTCAACAGTTGAGCCAAGGGTCACTTATCCGGAAAGGCGACTATTCGGATGAGCGGCGAGAAGCCTGTTCTAACCAAGCCTTCGCCGCCCACCTCGGCTGTATCTCGCGCAGGACGGTCGTCAAAACGCCAACTTCCTATTTCGCCTGCGCTAGCCCCGCAACAACTGCGGCAACTTTATCGAGTATCTCGTTCCAGCCCTCCAATTGCCCGCTATTCTTTGCGCTCTCCATGGGTTCATTTCCAATGTGGGTGAGTCTCGTCTGGCCGTTCCCGAGATCCTCAAAGATGGTCACGTCGTACGCACCTTCGATGGCCTCATGTTCTATTCCTAATTCCGCAAGGTCAATCTTGTTTCCCTTCGAGTCGGAAAAGTACATGGAGGAAACGATCTTCTCGTACGGAACAATCTCGTGGTATTCAACCGCATTCCAGCCCTCCTGCCCATCCGGCGCCTTCATGCAGCAGAGAAGTTTTCCTCCCACGCGAAAATCCATCTTGCAAACAGGCGCAGTAAAGCCCTTCGGTCCCCACCACTGCATGATGTACTTCGGGTCTGTCCACGCCTTCCAAACCAACTCGCGTGGGGCATCAAAAACCCTTGTCACAACCATCCGCTCAATTTCGTTAACCGTGTTTTCTGTCATCTCTGACCTCCTCTTTCTTCATTTGCTTTACAACTGCATCCAGTTTGTCGAAGCTCTCTTCCCAGAACCGGCGATAGCTGATCGCCCAGTCGCTGACTGTCTTGATCGCCTCTGGTCTAAGCGTGCACACTCTCTCTCGTCCACGCTTTGTCTTGATCACAATCCGCGCCCGCACCAGGCAGGCAATATGTTTTGAAATCATCTGCTGCGAGAGTGCAAACGGTTCCGTCAAGCCATGCACAGAGGCAGGCCCACGGGAGAGTCGTTCGATCATTGCCCGGCGGGTTGGATCAGACAAAGCTGCGAATGTTGTACCCAGACAATCCACAACCATACGGTTGTGGATTGTCTGATCAATGTCAAGTGTGAATTTTGCGATTCTTGATTTCTGTTCCCTGATCTCTGAACCCTGACACCTGCGCTGATTGATACTCTGCGCAGGAGGGGCGAGCCGGCAAGGGCTATGGCGCTGGCATCAGGGGCAGGAGGAATGCGGATTGTCTCTGGAACCTTCTCGGTGTCTCTGCGCGAATGTAGCCGGCCTTTGTTGGAGTAGCTGTCTCCTGGCCTGAATGGAATGCGCTGCGCTCTCGTCCTATTAAGTAACGCGACCCTTGGGTGAACCTGTCGATCTCTATCTTGTCACATGCCTTTTACACAAGTTCTCTTACAATCGAGAAAATATCTGTGTTAAGACTGACGATTGCGGCGTTATGAAACTCCGAATTTCCTATGAGAGGTATCCGCCATGGCTTCGAGTCCGTTGATTTCCATCAACAATATCGTCGTTCTAATGCTGGAGAATCGGTCGTTCGACCACATGCTCGGCTTTCTCTATGCCGCGAATGGAAATGTGTCTCCTACTGGCACGCAGTTCGATGGATTGACGGGGAATGAAAGCAATCCCGACAGCAGTGGAAACGCAGTTCCGGTAACGCAGATTCAGGCAAGCGACGAGAACGCGTACTACATGCCTGGCGCGGATCCTGGAGAGGGCTACTCAGCCACGAACTCGCAGTTATTTGGCACCACTACCGCTCCTTCACCAGCCAACGCGACCAACCAGGGATTCGTGACGGACTACTCCTACACGCTGGGATGGGAGGCGAAGGAGAAGTGGTCGATATTACCGGGTACGACGGCGAACGACATTATGAATGTCTTCACGCCAGCGCTGCTCCCTATACTCTCAGGACTTGCGACAGGCTTTGCGGTTTGCGACCAGTGGTTCTGTTCAGTTCCCACAGAGACGCTGCCCAATCGCGCATTTGTCTGTGCGGCGACCTCACAGGGCTACCTGAACGACAACACGAAGAAATACACTTGCCCAACCATCTTCGGCGCGCTTTCGAATGCCAACGTGAGCTGGTCAATCTACGGCTACAGCGAGCCGCCGCTCACACGACAGGATTTTCCGGATACGGTGAATGCCGACGACAGCCATTTCGGCTTATTCCCGGACTTCCAGGCCGCAGCGGCGAATGGCACGCTGGCCTCTTACGTCTTTCTGGAGCCTAGCTGGGACGCGGCGGGAAACAGCCAGCACCCTAACTACAACGTGGCGCTGGGCGAGCAGCTGATTCATGACGTGTACTACGCGCTACGCAACGGTCCAAACTGGAATCAGACACTTTTGATCATTACGTACGACGAACACGGCGGCTGCTATGATCATGTTCCGCCGCCGCTTGGGGCAACGCCGCCGGACAACTCAGTGGGCGAGTACGGCTTCGACTTCACACGGTTCGGTCCGCGGGTCCCGACAGTATTGGTTTCGCCGCTGATCCCGGCGGGGACGGTGTTCCGGGTAGCCCCGGGAACGACGCCGCTCGATCACACGTCAATCTTGAAAACGGTCGAGAACCGATGGGGACTGTCTAACCTGACCGCGCGCGACGCCGCTGCCCAGGACGTGAGCGCCGTGCTGACGCTCGCAACCCCGCGAACCGACGATCCACTTGACGGCGTGACCGTTCCGGTTGCGGCCGTGGCTGCAGAGGCAAAGCTCGACACGACTGTGCCGTCCCACCTGCAGGAAGTGCATGCCGCGCTGGTTTCGCAGTTGCCAGTACCCGACGAGAGAGGCGGGGTACATCACACAATGCCCGACCTGAAGACGAGCCAGGACTACAGCGAGTACATCCGGTCGCGGACCGCGGCCTGGAAGGCGGCGAAGCATTCGAATGCGGGATCGGCGAGGGTGCACTAACTGCAGATCCTTCATTCGCGTTTGCTGCGCGATTCGCATGAAACCCGTTCAGGATGACAGTTCACAACCATACAAAAACTTCAGCGCAGGCGCCGACACTCCAGTGGGCGATCGATTAACATCTCTCAGAGGAACTTCGAGCCATGAACCACGCAGAGATGATCGCCAAATGGGACGAGCACATTAGTTATGAGTTTTCGACACGCGACGTCTCTTCGACCATTGCGACAATGGTGGAGGATGCCTACGTCAACCATATTCCGGTCATGACCGGCGGTTACGGCCATGCAGCCCTGCGTCGGTTTTATGCGGAAGACTTCATCTCGCTGATGCCGGCCGACACCTCCATCAAACTCATCTCCCGCACTCTCGGACAGGATCAACTAGTTGACGAGATGATCTTTTCCTTCACCCACACCGAAGAGATGCCTTGGATGCTTCCCGGAATTCCGCCGACTCATCGCCACATTGACATTCCTCTTGTCGTGGTTGTCGGTTTTCGCGAGGGCAAGCTGGCGCATGAGCGCATCTACTGGGATCAGGCATCAGTGCTCAAGCAAATCGGCCTGCTCACGGACTCATCGCTCCCGGTATTTGGAGCCGAGACTGCGCAGAAGCTACTCGACCCAGCCATGCCATGACTTGAGCCTGCGATTCGGGCGGGAGTTTTATTCTCACTTTGTATACTAGCGACACGCATCGTTGTCAGATCACCAAGCGTCAGGAGCCATGTGGTCAAACAGCAGCTATTCGCACCGCAAGCCGTCAACTTCCCTTGCGATAG
>Ga0206946_1102_pt1 | contig 25941 bp, 18 predicted proteins | sample Alteio_BWOrgHeat_2_FD_152965 | JGI IMG/M metagenome (GOLD analysis project Ga0206946, IMG submission 152965) | Enriched cells from forest soil in Barre Woods Harvard Forest LTER site, Petersham, Massachusetts, United States -... | ecosystem: Environmental > Terrestrial > Soil > Temperate forest > O... | reverse complement strand
CAGCTTCAGCACGACCCATATAATAATTATGTGAATCACCAATGCTTATTGCGCAATAATAAGCATTAAGATTACGAGCATAATACTCTTCTAAAGAATAAAGACCTTTTAAGTCATATCCACCTAAATGTAAAATCAAAGTAGTTAGCAACCTAGCTGTCCTTCCGTTACCGTCATAATAAGGATGGATAGTAGCAAATTGGTAATGAGCAATACTTGCCACAATCGGGCAAGGAACATCCTTAGCAATATGAATCCAATTTACCATGCTTTTCATAAGATCGGGTACATCCTTTGCTTCAGGAGGCATGTAAACAATAGTATGTGTACGTGCATCACGAATGACATTTTGACCGTCTCGATAAGGAGTCAATTTAACGGTACTTCTTAGATCGGTCATAATTAATGCGTGTAAGGTTTGAATCAGTTTTTCTGTTATCTCAGCACCGTTTGCTGCCAATTGTTCTATTTTTTTTAAAGCGGCATAATAACCTTTCACTTCATGTTCATCACGTTCTCGACCTGGGAAATGACCTTCATGTTTCAAAACAACTTTGATTTGATCAGGTATTAAGCGATTACCTTCGATCATGGTTGAATAATGTGTAGTACAAAGGCGCGCCGTTTCTCGTAAGGAAGATAAAACTGTTAGTGTTAACGGAAGATGTAAAATCTTTTTCTTTACCGCTTCAATACGTATAAGTGAAGCGGAAATTTTAGGAGTAATAGTGTAGTTGGGTGAAAATTTTACATGCATAATAAGCAACTAAAAATACTGCACTAACTGAATCATGATTTCGATAAAAATCAATGAAATAATCACGAACTCCAAAATGCTCGAATGCCTGTGTTGCAATTGATTACTCAACATATCCAGTATTTCATGCAACACATCTAACTTGTGATTTAAAGCGGCAACGCGCACCGGAATATCTAAAAATTTCTCTATCATCACGTAATAGGATTCCATGTTCGGATAACGCCAAAAATATTCAGGAACATCTAAGTATTCGCTGCTCAAATTAACTGAGCTGCGTTCAATAAAAATTTCACCAATACGTTTGGAAATGGCTTTGCGTGATAGTGAAATCTTACCTGAACGCGCTAATTCGCGCGGAATATGACTGTTGGCGTAAATGGTTTTCTGAATGGATTCTTCATATGCTTCTAGTTTAACCGATTGTGCCAAACCATAGGAAATGGCTAATTTAAGCGGCACATTGTCTTCTTCCTCTTCTGCAATACTAATGACATCCACATTAAAGCGTGGGTGAGCAAAAATACGCGTTTTCTTTCCCATGATATAAATAAAACGATCTTGTTCGATACGCTCTAAAGGATCTAAAGCAAATAATTTCACTTGTTCTAATAAAATTGCCTCTTGCGCTTTGCTCGAACCCCAGGTAACAAAACAACCGTGATTAAAGAAAAAAATGTGGCTTTTTGAACAAGATCGAGTTACATGCAAAACGTTTCGAAAAAATTTGGTTGCGTAATGCTGCGTGCGAAAAAACTCCGCTAATAAAGGCAACCGGTAAGAAACAGCCGTACAAAAAGATAAACAACGCATAAAAATAAAAGCAACTTACTTTACTTATCGGATCACTGTCCGATCACTTGTGGAATTCCTGTCTGTCTTTCGGCAATTTTATGTAAACGTTGCCAATTAACTGAAATAGCCGTACCAGAAACGGCAGTCAAAACATCGCGCTTTACTTCGCTAAAATGAATATGCCGCGCATCTTCCTGTAAAGGAACATGCGCCTCAAAATAAAGCTTACCTTCGCTAAATCCTAATTTATAGGGTTGATCAACGATGGCAACTGGAGTACCTACACGCACTTCAGAAAACAAACTCTCAACATCTTCCGGTAACATACGAATACAACCCGAACTACTACGCCGACCCACACCATGATAATCATTTGTGCCATGAATTAAATACGTTGATTGCTGCAAGCGCATCGCATAATTTCCTAAAGGATTATCAGGACCTGGCGGCACACTTTTGGGCAAATAAACGCCTTCTTTAGCCCGTGCGTCACGAATGGACGCTGGAACATACCAAGTGGGATTTTTTATTTTTTGAATAATACGTGAAGGACCTAACGGTGTATTCCAGCCCTCTCGTCCAATACCGACTGGATAGGTAATAACATAGTTGCTGTGCTCTGGATAATAATAAATACGCAATTCGGCTAGATTAATTACAAGACCATGGCGCAACTTAGTCGCAGGCAAAATATGTAAGGTAGGAATGACGATGATTGTTCCCGGTATTATTCTCGTCGGATTAATCCCTGGATTTGCTTCAACGAGCTCATAATAACCGATATCATAACGACGTCCAATGGAATAAAATGTATCACCCGGTAACGCTTGAAACCACTGTAGACGTCCAACAAGACGTGTATCAGATGATGGCAAGGTAAAAGTCGCAGCCCAAATTACCCCTGTGTACAGCATGAAAATAATACTGTACACCCAACGGATTATTAAATTATATTGATACATAGTTACAGATAATTGCCTTTAGATACACTGTATTTCATAGATTCGAAGTTGGAAAGATGCAGTGATTCTATCACGGATTTGTGGATAACAGTGAAAGCGTTTTTAAAAGTAGATTGGATTTTATTCTTTGGTTTGCTCGGCCTGTTATCTTTGGGTCTGGCTGTTCTATACAGTGCAGGTAACGGCAATTTAGATTTAGTCATTAAACAAGGTGTACGCATTTGCTTGGCTTTAGTTCTGATGCTGCTGTTAACAAGAATTTCGCCGTTGATTTATTGTCTTTGGGCGCCTTGGTTTTTTATTTTTTGCATTGTCTTGCTCACTACAGTGTTGGCCATTGGGGTGATAGGAAAAGGAGCACAGCGCTGGATCAACTTAGGATTAGTTCAATTTCAACCGTCTGAATTAATGAAACTGGCTGTGCCGATGATGCTCGCTTGGTATTTACATGATAAACAATTACCTCCGTCTTGGTTCCAATTACTTGTTCTCGTGAGCATCATTGCAATACCTACATTATTAGTCGCTAAACAACCTGATCTAGGCACGGCTTTGTTAATTGCAGCATCTGGTTTTAGTGTAATTTTTATTTCAGGAATTAGTGCACGTTTATTACAGATCATGGCGATCGCGACCTGCATCATTGCACCGATTGCTTGGCATAGTTTGCACGATTACCAACGTACGCGAGTTCTCACTTTTTTAAATCCAGAACGTGATCCGCTCGGTGCGGGTTATCATATTATTCAATCCAAGATCGCGATCGGTTCAGGCGGTTTTTGGGGTAAAGGCTGGCTGCATGGCACACAATCGCATTTACTTTTTTTGCCAGAACACACGACTGATTTTATCTTTTCAGTCTGGGGAGAAGAATCCGGATTTTTTGGATCATTATTGTTACTTTTGTTATATTTTTGGATTTTAGGCCGCTGTGTGTATATTAGTATGCAAGCACAAGATACGTTTTCACGCTTATTATCTGCGGGATTAGCCCTCACTTTTTTTATCGCGTTTTTTATTAATATAGCGATGGTTACTGGCCTTGTACCCGTGGTTGGTGTCCCTTTGCCATTGATCAGTTATGGTGGCACTTCCTTGATCACCTTGGTTGTTTCTTTCGGTCTTCTCATGTCTATTCACACGCATCGCAAATTACTGGGCAAATAATTAATTATGACTCTATCTCTTGCTAACTCGATCAAAACACGCGCTCTCTTAACCCTCATACTCTTTGGATTATTAACAGCTTGTAGCACCACAACACGGCATCACTATTATCGTTCAGGCTCAGACTCAGCACCCTCGTTTCCAATCGATGTTAGCAAAATACCCGATGCTGTCCCCAAAATAGAACCGTATAGTCAATGTGGGAATCCAAAAACATACAGCATTCATGGCTACTTATATCATGTCAAAAAAAATGAAACGGGTTATTGCCAACGCGGACTGGCGTCTTGGTATGGCATGAAATTTAATCATTACCGTACGTCCAGTGGTGAACTTTATAACGTAGCTTCTATGACTGCAGCACATCGCACCTTGCCCATACCTTGCTATGTGCAAGTAACTAATTTAAGAAATGGCAAACATGTCATCGTCAAAATCAACGATCGCGGTCCTTTTGTTAGAAACAGACTCATAGATCTTTCTTACGCGGCTGCTAAAAAATTAGATATGTTAAAAAAAGGAACGGCTTGGGTTGAAGTTCGTGCCATCGATCCACGTCACAGCTATCGAGACCCAATCAATGTTTCATCTGCCTCTGAGGATAAAAAACTATTTTTACAAATTGCTAGTTTTAAATATCGGCAAGGCGCGGAACGCACTGCGTTTCAATTAAAAAGCCAAACGCACCTGCCTATTTTAATTATTGCTGCGCAAAATAAGCAGGGACTCATTTATCGCGTAGTACTCGGCCCTGTTAACGCAATGCAACGCGCGCAGGTACTTGCACAATTACAGGGAACAGGATTAGGTGAACCAATCGTGCGCTTGCATGAATAACCCAATTCATTGATTGCGCATAATTATGAATTATAAAAATATCCGCGACTATCTCCATCTTCTCTTGCTGATCTTGAGTTGTTTAGGTTTAGGTTATGGCTATTATTACGAACTAAAACCGTTAAGTTACAATATTCCTATTACAGACTACGGTAAGTTTTATCAAGCTAACCGTTGCTTTTATACAGGCAAACAGATATACAGCGCTACGATAGTTCATCAACGAACAAAACCGCATTTAAAAAAATTAGCGGTTAGTTTGAATCCGCCTTTTTTTACGATACTAACCGCCTTCTTAGGCCGACTGTCTTATCACCTCTCCTTTTACACCTGGAGTCTGATGAGTTTGGGTTGCGGTATTATCAGTCTATTTATTATTTCGAAGACTTTATTTCCAAATACAAATTTATTACATCATTTAATCAATCTATTTGCCTTTTTTATTTATTTTCCAACCTTTAGCTGTCTGCATTACGGACAAATTACTTTATTTTTATTATTATTTTTAACACTTGCTTGGTATGCAGCACGTCAAAAAAAAATACAGCTTGCCTCGATCCTGCTCGGTATCGCTACTAACATAAAATTATTCGTTGCTCTATTCGCCGTTTATTTTTTTATGCAAAAACAATGGCGTGCCTTGATCGTATTTATAAGTACAATCGTGTTGTGTGCAATCCTGGCATTAGTGTGTACCGGACCGGCCGCTTATAGTCATTACTATCAAGCATTGAGTACCATCAAATGGTTTTCCTCATCCTGGAATGTTTCGCTCTATGGATTTTTAGTGCGCTTATTCGGTGGTTTAGCGGAAGGCAATCATGCGGTTTTATCCGCACCAAGATATGTTTTAACCAGTATATTTAGCCTTGGATCGATCAGTATTCTGATGCTGTTAGGATTATCTCTAAGAATACAAACCAGCATCGAACCTATCAGCACGGATCTGAAATTTTCAGCCATTCTGATCGCTATGTTACTACTATCGCCTTTAGGATGGCTTTATTATTTTCCTTTGCTTTTAATTCCAGGGATGAGTTTATGCAATGCAGTAAAGCACGGATACCGTCCTGTACTTATTAGCAGCAGCTTACTCGTTATCTTATTCATAAGTTCTATTCCTTTAGTGATGTTTCGACCCATAAACATCACCGCTGAACACGCACACGCCATTTTTTTTGGATCGAGTTTATTTTCTGCTGCGCTTCTTGCTTTATTGGCTTTAATCTTTTTTCTGATAAAAACTTTGGGAAGAACAAAGCCTGTATTGAATCAATTGCCCTCACACGGACTCTGCTTACTCGCATTGATGGCCTCTTTATCGCCATCAGTCGTTGGCATAGTACAAAGCGTGCGTTCTATGGCCCATAACGCAGCAAAAGAAATTCATAATTACACGATCATCCATAATCCTTGTCCTTAATCCTTGTCCTTAACTTATGTTGTCTTATCCTCACATCGATCCAATTGCTCTGTCTTTAGGTCCAATAAAAATTCATTGGTATGGCTTAATGTATTTGCTGGCGTTTCTAAGCGCTTGGTTGCTTGCAAAACGCAGAATACATCAATCGTCGACCTGGACTTTGGAACAACTCAGCGATTTATTTTTTTATGTGGCGCTCGGTGTGTTATTAGGCGGACGTATCGGTTATATGCTGTTCTACGATTTTTCTAATTTTTTAATAAAACCCTGGGCCGTGTTGCAAATCTGGCAAGGCGGCATGTCATTTCACGGTGGATTATTGGGCGTAGTATTCGCGCTGTACTTATATGGACGAAAAACACAAAAAAAATTATTGGAATTAACTGATTTCTGTGCGCCCTTGGTTCCTATTGGATTGGCAACCGGACGGATTGGCAATTTCATCAACGGTGAATTATGGGGAAGAATAACCCATGTACCTTGGGCCATGATCTTCCCGCATGCTGATCTTCACCCGCGTCATCCATCGCAATTATACGAATGCTTTTTTGAAGGGATTATCTTATTCATTATTCTATGGATTTATTCCAAAAAACCAAAACCAACGGGAGCGGTGTCTGGATTATTTTCATTATTATATGGGATAGTTCGCTTTGGTTTAGAATTTTTCCGTCAACCCGATCCACAACTTGGATTTATTGCCTGGGGCTGGCTCACGATGGGTCAATTACTCTGTTTGCCTCTTATTATTTTTGGAATGATTTTATTACATGCAGCCTATAAAAAATAATACAGCGATTGAAAAAAAATTATTGCATTACACTGGCAAAGCGATCGCTGATTTTAATCTGATTGAATCTGGCGATAAAGTGATGGTTTGTTTATCGGGCGGCAAAGATTCTTTTACGCTTTTAGCGCTCTTGCGTCATTTACAAAAACGCGCTCGAAATAAATTCGAATTATTTTCCTTCACCCTCAATCAGATGCAACCCAACTGGGATGACAGTCGATTAAAGAATTGGTTAATTGAACAAACGATTCCTCATATTATTTTAAATCGCGACACTTATTCGATTATAAAAGAGAAAATACCGGAAGGCGAAACCTATTGTTCACTCTGTTCACGTTTACGACGCGGCATCATTTATCGTTATGCACAAGAACAGGGTTTTACAAAAATCGCGCTCGGCCATCATCGTGATGATTTAATCACCTCATTATTAATGTCTATTTTATACAATGGCCAAATTCGATCCATGCCGCCTAAACTATTGAGTGATACAAAAAAACATCTTGTCATTCGGCCGTTAGTCTATTGCCAAGAACACGACATCATGACTTATGCGCAACAAAAACAGTTTCCAATCATTCCTTGTAATCTTTGCGGTTCACAAAAAAATTTAGCACGTCAAAAAACCAAGGCTTTAATCGACGTATTAGCGCAAGAAAATCCAAAAATCCCAAGCAATATCTTACACGCACTCAGCGACGTGCATCCAAGTCAGTTGATGGATAGGACATTGTGGGATTTTAAGAGTCTTGCATGCAAAAGCTTGCTAACGTAAAACGTAGCAAGCTTTTGCATAATCATTTTTTAAATAGATTGCAGTTGGTGACTACCATGCCATTTTTGACTCCTGTACTTATATTATTGTTTCTATTTTTATCAAAAAATGCCGGCGTTCTTCCATAATTGCTATTACTGTATGTAGATGTAGCAGGTAATAAGAGAGAAGAAGTGTGCGATGTATTTGTATTACTTGACTGCTGTCTGTTCTTTTTTATAGAAGAAGAAGCATCATGATTCGATGATTGCGTTTGTTTTGTTTTAGTATTAGCTGGCGCTGGTTTTGGCTGCGATGGTAACATCTGCTGTGCTGGAACTTTTTTGGTTGCAACATTTTCAGAGATAACCTTAGGCAGAGCTTTAGGTAGAGTTTGCAACGATGAAAGGCTGTTGCTTAAAAAATGTGTAACTTTTTCATCTATCTTTTCTTCGCTATCGTGTTGTTCTACTTCAGGTATGTTTTCTATGATCGCGCCAATAGCGGTAATCCAGCCAAGATGCGCATCTACTGAAGGTTTTTGACGATTATTTTTTATCTGCTCCTTTGCTTTCAGCAGTATTTTATGCAATAGAACATTGCCTTTTTTAAGCAAGTCTTTATCCTTCGCGTAACGCGCATAGAGTTTATCTATTCTGGTTATGTCGCTATTGCATTTATCAAGAAAATACTGAGTGTTGAATGCTTTTGACAGCGTATCTAGCTTTAGTTTCAACAACACTTTTTTGTCCAGCAGATTCTGTGAAAAAGACTTTTCATTATACTGATCTTTTTCAGTCAAAAGATTTATTGTTTCTTCTAGTTCACAGTACAAATCGGGGCTAGCTATTTTAAATAAGTCTTTCTTACTTTGTGCAAATGGAGCATCGTCTGGAATATTCTTCATTGCTTCAGCAAGCTGATTCATTACAGCCTTAAATCGCGTAATGAGCATAATATCCTGCGGTTTCTCTAGTTGTAGTGCAGAATCAACTTGAACTATAGGCTTTACAATGGCTGTCTTTTTTTGATTTTGATTTACAGGAACAAGTAATGATATAAGCTCTGTAGTCATTCTTGAATTCTCATTCTCGTCGTTGCTAAATCTAAATACTACAGGAGATGGTTCTGCTGTTCTTTCATTTGCCGTAGAGGTGTTGGAGATGTTAGATGATGCAGCAGATGTAAGCGCTGTAAAATTATTATTAGTATTAGCGGCGTTATGAGTAGTAGTAGCAACGGTGTGGTTACTAGAAGAAGACTGCGAAGGAGCTGCAGGCGGCGGAGGAGGTGGTTGATGAGTAGACGGTAATGTAGACTGAGACACATCATCATCATGTTCATTATCATCATGTTCATTAACAACTGCTGCCATTGCCATTTTAATATTTTGTAATGTTAAATTTCCTCCTGTAATAATGCTTCCTTTAATCGCGCTTACGTTAGTGTGTGTACGATCACCAATCGTACATGTCTCAACTTGCGGCTTCGTGCTCCATACCACGCCTTTGAAACATACACCTTCTACAGGCCCAAATATTTTGCATAGCGGTTTTGTAGATAACGGTACATACGATTCTGTTCCGAGCTTATCATTGTCATTCGCTAACCTACCATCAATTCTGACCTCACCACGATCAAATAAAAACGTACTGCGATCAGGAACGTAATAATGCGTTATATACCCCCTAAAATCCTTAACACTCACTGTATTGCCATTGGCAAAAATATCCTGAATTGCCTTCACGCGATCCTGTGAGCTCAGACTCACACCGTTAGCAACGAGTCCAGCGAGTCTGACAAGACCTGATTTACACGCAGATGTACTGTGATTTGAATTTGAATCATTAGACGTTGACTGATAACCTAAATCTAAGCTATCTAACCCAGGCCCAGTAACTGTGCATCCCCTGCTTCTTTGAATATTCTGAATAACTTTCTCGGGCGGATGTTCTTTAAAAACTAATTTTCCACCGGAAACATTGAATTTTACGTCCTCATTCACAAATCCAACGTATAAAGTACCAGAACCTTTCTTTGAAATGACTGTTTCTTCGCCTTCATAAGTCTCAATTCTATTGATAGTAACATTTCCATCTCCTTTGATGTTACAGTTTCCTCGAACAAGTTTTACAGTACATTCGCTTTGTGAATTTTCATTATGTAGTGTGCAGTTTGGTTCAATCAATTCTGCAAAAAACTTACCGAGAGCATTCATTATTTTAATAATTGATCCCAGACCAATGTGTCTCACAGTGAAAGAACCATTTCCTCCATGCTTCAGCGTCACTTTTTCACCTACGTGACCAATTTGCAAATCGCCACCACCACTGTGCATAACCTTTTTGTTATCTCCAACCGCACTTATAATAAGATTGCCTATGCCTGTATGCTTTACATTGCTGTTTACGCTTAATAGTTTTTTATTCTCTGGACCATGGTGCACAAACGGCTTGTCCCCAGAATAAATGAGGTCATTATTTATTCCATTGCTGGCGAGAAATTCATGATTTAAATCAGAATCATTGTCTGTGGACAGAATCTTCTTACCATTCCAATCACATACTGCATTTGGATCGCACTTTCCACGAACAGTAAGTGTACACCGGTCGTTTCTCTGTGTATTAACCTGCGGATTAGTTATAGTGATCGAGCTTGCTTGAATAAAACTATTACTAAATAACGCAGCACTTACCCGATCGTTTTGATCACTTGATGAGGACTTGATTTCAGCACCTGGCTTAACATCTTTAGTAACAATCACGTGTCCTCGAACTACTTCAATTTTAGCGCCTGCACAAACATTTCCTTCGATAGTCAGCTGCCCTTTAGTGACTAATATATTATCATCGCTGTTAAGATCACGATTTATAGTGGTATTATTTTTAACGACAGTTAGCATAATAAATTCTCGACTTTCTAATGGAATTATTTTTAACACATAATAACATAACAAAAATAAACAAACTCAGGAAAGCTCAACTCGCTGATCAATAAAAAATTTTGTATACTATTTTTCCATCAAAAAAGTAGATTGCTATGAATTATGTCACTCGATTGATCACAATTGCATCCTTATGTTCAGTATTAAACGTAAGCTACGCGACTGCTAATACAATCTTAGATCTATTAAACATTACACCGTCGCATGAATCGGCTGATTATGTTGCGCATAAAAAACAATTCCAGCTCCAGAATTTGTTGACTGAACAGCGTCATCCAAAAACAAATACCTTGAGTTATCAGATCGCGTGCAATACACAAGACGGACTGACCTCACTCTTAGCAGTGGATCAAGATATTTCAAAAAAATTTATAGCGATAGCCTATGATCCGCAAAAATTAAAAACATTAACCACTGCTTCGCACGCGATAGAAACAGCAATTTTAACTCACAAGAAAATTTATTTTTACGGAACAGGTGCAACGGGTCGTCTTAGTGTTTTGATCGAATCTTCTTTATGGCGACCTTTTTGGGGAAAGGTAAAACGCTTGCCTGCGTGGAAAAAAATAAAATATTATTTCCCCTCGATTGAAAATACAGTGGTCGGAACTATAACGGGTGGTGATCGTGCTTTAGTTAGCTCATTGCCCGGATTTGAAGATCTACAAATGATTGGAAAATTGCAATTACAGGATCAGGGTTTACAAAAAGATGATGTTGTCTTTGCTATTACAGAAGGCGGTGAAACTTCTGCTGTGATCGGTGCTATTCGATCAGCGGCTGAATTAAATGCACCAGTTAAACAGAAAAATTTATATTTTATTTATAATAACCCTGACAAAGTCTTATTAAATTTTTCAAGAAGCCGCTGTGTTTTACAAAATCCAGCCATCACAAAAATTAATTTAACAACAGGGCCGCAAGCAATAGCCGGCTCGACACGCATGCAAGCGACGAGCAGCGAACTTTATCTGGTCGGTATTCTATTAGAAGATGCCTTACAAAATGTTTTGCAAAAATATCTTTCTAAACAAGACATGCAGCAACTCGGATTTTCTGGATCGACAACCTTACAAAAACGCTTATTGAATTTTAAAGCAGTGCAAGAAACGAGTTATCGTGCCGCCTCGATGATAGCACCGTGGACTGATCTGGAAGCAAAGACTTATGCAACACACCATAGCGCTATTTATTTTGCAAATCGCGCTTTATTACCAGTCTTCACGGATATCACAGAACGCGCACCTACTTTTCGTCTTGATCCGCTAGACACAGTGGAAACAAAAAAATCCTGGGTGTCTGTATGGACAGCCGCGGATAATCAACAACAGGCATGGCGCATTTTATTGCATCATCCTTTTCGCGGTTTAAATCATAATTTTTACCAAAAAGATTTTATGCGAATACGTGATCCTTATTTGCGCACAGCCGCTTTGCAAGGATTAAAGCAAGCCGGTCCTACACAACAATTTTTATACGATTTTTCGTTCTCAAAACAAACTATTGCTAAAGCCAATCCACATATCGGTGATCTTGGCGTGCTCATTTTATTTTCTGGAGAACAACTCAACGATCCAATCTTTCATGATTATTTACAATTGCTAGCTCAATCTAACATAAATTTAGTGATTTTAGATGTAGCAACAAAAAAATCTATGGAAACCTCGCAATTAGCTAAGACCTTTCACGCTTTGTATATACCGATCATCGTCACGAATGATCCATTGGCATTAAATCAACAGCTTGTATTGAAGATGCTGCTCAATGCGCATTCAAGCGCTGTTATGGCAAAGTTGGGACGCGTTGTTGGTAATACTATGACCTTTGTTAATCCAAGTAATTTAAAATTGATTGGGCGAGCAACCTATCTTATTCAATCACAGGTAAATGCTGTTTTGACTCGCTCTGCTTGGCAGAAAAAATTCGGAAGACACCTGCCAATGCGTTACGCCGAAGCAAATGCCCTTTTATTTAATGCGATGGATTATGTAAAAACTACAAACAACGCAGCACAAGCGTCCGAAGTTGCTTTATCCATTATTCGAGTACTTGAAAGCTTAAAACAACAACGGACTATTTCTTGGCAAAAAGCAGAAGAAATTCTGCACAAAAAATCTCTAGGTGATTATTTACTTCCTTATGTTGTAGAAAATAAATTAGGCTGAAATGAACGCACGCTAAGAGCGTTCATCCATTAAATCACCCTCCAGTAAACCTACTAACCTTTGAATCTCTTCAGGATCTTTACCCGCAGCACGCAGGTTACTCGCAAGCAGCATTGCTGCCTCACGCCGCCCCTCAGTACGACCTTCTTGCCTGAATTGTTCTGCAAACGTCATGCCTTCTTTCAATCCTTCTTGCCTGAATTGTTCTGCAAATGTCATACCTTCTTTCAATCCTTCTTGCCTAAATTGTTCTGCAAATGTCATAATCGTCTCTCTTTCTTGCGGAAATGTCCCCACTAATTCTTCAATTAAATGCCGCCCAGCCTGCGCATCCTCTTCCTCTTCTCCTACCGTCATAATGTAACTTATTATCTCGCTGAAATAATCTAAATTATACTGCTTGATAATCTCTTTTATCCCCGAAATCTTCAGTATTTCTCTTAACACCGTTAGAAAATTCTTCGCCCGATAATGCTTGAATAACATCTCCATCATCGCGGCTAATCCGTGTCGACTGATCGCTTCATCCGTTAAGACCGTCAGATCAATGAGCTTGAAGGGCTTAAACGCTACTTCTCGCGCAAACCCTGGATCCTCAAAACAGTCATATATATCTACCGAATGCGGATACGGCGATTCTTTCCCATGATACAAACAAATCGGTACAACAATCGGTATCTTCTTATGCCCTTGCTTTAAATGCTCTTGACTTAACGCGATTACACTGTGTAATAACCGATTTTATACGTAATGTAACTGTCCAAATTAATACCATATTACTGTGCACAGAACAACCTATTTTTTTAAAGATTTTATTTCATTGTTTGTTTCATTTCTTTAAATTTAAATCACTGGAGTCAAAAGATCCTGTCCCCGAAGTGCTGGTAATAGGTATAAAAAACGATCCCCGTTGCTGCGATACGTTATATTTACTCAAGTATTTTTCTACTGAGCGTGCACAGGCAATGCTATCGTTTGTTTTATTTGTCATATTTTTTAGCAAATGATCCGCAGCCTCTAATGTTTCTTTCTCCTCTCCTCTTTGTAACAAACGATGCCGGACCATGGCAACTGCAATGCGATTAATAGAAAAGCATGAATCATTTTCTTTAATAAAAAAATAACGGTTTGTTAGAATTTTTCCTGCCCCACCTAATGTTTCAATATTTGAACATATATGAGAAAAAATAAGGGTCAACAATTTTAATGAGAACGTTTCCTTGATTCCAAAATAAGCAATCATGTTGAGAATTTTCAATGCTAACGCGTGTTCTTTTTTCACTTCCTGATAGGAAGGAATAAGCGGCGCAATCATACGATCTAAAATTCTAGATAATGCAAATTTATTCGATACGTCACTGAATAGGGTCTGCGGATCATATTCAAGGCATTGAATATATTGCTCAATTGTATAACTTCGTTCTTTTATTGTATGAACGGCGTGCTGTAGATAAGATAGGTTTCCTTGGCACCAGTATGCCAATTGATTTATATTAAGCATTGTGTAACAAACTGCAAGACGCGATAATTCTTCACAAAGAAACTGAACGCTGGCTTTATCGTTTAATGCGGGAAGAAAAATCGTTTCTTGTTTATTTTTGATCGTATTTTTGATAAAGTCTTTGTCGCTCAGTAACAAAAATTTAATAATGCCCTCGCTTTCTTTAGGTAGACAGTCAAATAGATTGCTCTGACTAATTTCTCTAATACCAGGAATGTTATCGAGAACAAACACAGTCTTTACTTTGAGTGTAATAAAATAGCTATAAAGGCTTGATAAAATACCTCTTGTGCTTATAACTTCTTTACTTACTGTGCCGCAAAGCGGAATCTCCCACATTTCTGCTAATTGCTCCACAGACTTTTCAAGGGTCTCTTTGTTTCTCGTATCAATCCAACACACTGGATCTTTATGAATAGCACTATAATAGTTGATTACACTCGTCTTCCCAACACCGGGTGGGCCACAGAGAATCACTTCATTTACTTTGCTTAATTTAGTTTTCAATTGATCAAAAAATTCTTTTAGGTAAGTAGCAAACCAGGGTTCGATAGGCGCTTGTTTACTTTTAAAATAAATAGAAAGTAAGATCTCATTTCCAAATGAGCGCCAGTTTCTTTCTAATGATTGCGCGGGCTTGACAGTCATTCCAACGGATGGACCAAATTCAGATCTTATCTCTACGTTACTACTCCTTTGTATTGTGTATCCATCGATAACTATAGCCTTGAGGGGGGGGGTTAAACTGCAAAGATTCTTTCGCTTAGAATCTTCTCTCACCACGTTTATTACAGCGTGAGGAAATAGTCCAAAGATAGCTTTATCATTGTTATCAATAGAATTAGCCGTGCATACATGGTCGTTGTAAAGGGGAATTTTTTCGTTTTTATCAAGGTATTGCTTGAGTAAAAGTTTTAGATTTTTAAAACCACTTTCTAAAGTTCCATCTGCACAAATACTCACTATTTGCGTATATTTATTCCCCAATTTTGTTTTTACGGTAAAAATGCAATCGGTAGATGGCAGTGTGAATGCTTCGGGTGTGCTGTATTGAGTTACATCCTCTGCACGTTTGCATGCAAAATGATCGCGATTGGGATAGAAACCTCTCTCTAGCATGACGGGCGTATATTTACAAAATACATGAATTGATTGTTGCGTTGTTTGTCCTCCTACCACGTAGATACATGCGTTGCACAGTAATCCTTGCGCAAGCACCGCAAATGAAGAAAGCAACACGTGCACATTTTCGTCCAGTTGTTTTGCTACGGCCTGTAAACGTAGACATAACTGATCGAACTCATTCTGTGTAAGCGGCTCTTTTGTAAAAAATAAAAATTCAGGTGTGAGCAAACGAGTAATGTATTCACAGTGCTCGTTATCTGTAGGAGCATATTCCTTATGCAGTTTATGCGTGGAAGTTAAGAGAAATTCGCAGAATCCTGTTAATCGTTCCCATTGTGTCTCGACCTGTGCGCTAGGCGAACCATATTCACCAAATCGCTGATTCACATCTTTTGAAAAAAGATAAATGTTTATCATGGCAGGCTTCATCGACTTTCTACTTTGTTTATTCTTTTGAAAATAAAGAATAACATGGTTATTTTGTTGGCAACACTCTCAATAATATTTTCATTTTTAAAAAACAATTAGAAGAAAATTTTATGTTTTTACTTAAAAACGCAAAGCCTTTTTTTTCCTTAAATCAACAATCAAGCAATGCTGATTTGGACGCTACGACAGCCATCGATCTAGCATGGATTGATGAACTAAAGAAGAAAAAAAATTGTGCTTACGAAACACCTGAAACTTTTTTGAAGAAACTTCGCTACGAAAAGGATCTTGACTGTGCCTATGTAAAAAACACGAAAAAGAATGACATATATGAACGGCACAATCCATTCAAACTTAGGTTACCTTATGATCTAGAAGGCTATGACCGTTTATATAACCATACAAAAATAAGGGACAGCTACGGATTGGGGGTATTGAACTCTCGTCTTGCCCAAAAATCTTATTTCGATTTCTTAAGACAATATAATTCTGCTTATATTACTTACCTGGAGGCTATTAACCGAACTGATAAGGCCATCATTCTAATAAAAGAATTGTTTTCTTCAAATAAAATGTTTGCGAATGCTAACGTAAGCACAGATTTTCTCAGTGACAATATAAAAAAAGAAAAATCCGATTTTTTACTAGCGCTCTTCGCATATTTAACCTTAAACATCCTTTACTCCTCTGATGAACCTATTTCTACTGCCGCTAGAATTAGAGCGTTAGAAGTTTTGCGAGAAAATTTTGATATTAAAAAAATAGCGCGAGCATTCAGCAAATTTGATTTAGGTTATTGCATTGATGACAGCTATGGCGGCGAAGAGCTTGTATACGATCTATTACCAAATAGTTTTATTTTAGAAGCGCGCGAACGTGGAGCTGTTCAGAACAAGATTTTTTTAAAAAATAAAAAAATTAAGGAAATTTTCAAAATACCAGAGAAAGAATTTAATCCCTCTTACGAATTAGATTCTGGTTTTTCACAACTTATTTCAATGCATCCTCAGGAAACACTTCAAGTTTTACATAGCTTGTTACGTCAACCTACTGGTGTCGCGGTAAACAAAGAGAGTAGACAACTCATTTTCGCAATGATTATCAGCCTAGCAAAACTGGATCCATTGAAAAAAGAAGAAATATTTGGCGACACTGCGAGTTACAGAAACGGAGGTGAAAGCAAGCCAGGATCTAGCGCCAAAATTGATTGGGCTATGGGCTATGACAGTTTTGGAGATGAGATAGCTTATCGCCGTAAATTAGAAAGACTCTCTATTGATAAAGAAGAAACGAGACTTATACTCAGTGAGCGAAATAGATTTCAACTAGAACAAGAGATTGTTGGAAACCTAGAGCAAATAAATAAAAACTATATTACTCTTGAGAACGATCCCAAGGGATATTTTTCTATTTTAGCGCTGCGACCAGATATTTCTGAAGATATTTTCGAAGATATGCTTAAACGCAGCTACCGAGTATTAGCACGACAGTATCATCCTGATAAGGGGGGGGTAAAGAACAGTTTCAAAAACTCCAAAAAGCATACGAAGTCTTGTCAGATCCTATCCAGCGTAATGCGTATCGAGCTCAATGCAGCAGTAATTCAAGTGGTTTTAGGCGCTGTTAAGGCTTATAAAAGAATACAGATATGTGTTCTGATCTAAGAATTTTGTACTCATTGAGTCAATTAAAGTTCTTTTTGTGCGTTGACATAAGCTTCGCGTTCATTTTTACTAGCTCTCCTCGCAGAAATGATTCTTTTCTGCGTTTTATTATTTTTATTCAATTTTAGACTTAAAAATTTCTGATTTGTTATACTTGTTCGATGCGTTTATCTCAATTATTACATTCTATTTATCCCGTTCCAACGGCGATGGATCCCACGATTACTGGACTTAGTCAGGACAGTCGTTCCTTAGAAACAGGGTATCTTTTTTTTGCGTATCGCGGTTTGCGCTACGACGGAAAGCATTTTATTCCACAGGCTTTAGCGAAAGGCGCAGCGGCTATTTTGACAGAATTGGCTGTTCCTGAACAAATCGGTAGCACGATTCCGATTTTAACGATTCCTAATTTAACTGCCTACATGGGACTGATCGCTGCGCGTTTTTATGCGTATCCGAGTCATCATTTGCAGGTTGTCGGTTTTACTGGCAGTAATGGCAAAACATCCTGCAGTCATTTTTTAGCGCATTGTCTCACGCAACTTCATCATTCCTGTGCATTGATCGGCACGTTAGGCTATGGTCTCTACGATCAATTACGCCTAGGTCTGCTGACAACACCGGATGCAATTGAGTTACATGCTTTACTCGCAGATTTTTTGCAAAAGAAAGTTGATTATGTTTCCATGGAAGTTTCATCGCATCGCTTAGCACAGAAACGACTGAACGGTATGGAATTTTCTGTCGCAGTTTTTACAAATCTGACACGCGATCATTTGGATTATCATCAAACGATGCAGGCGTATGCAGCGGCTAAACGATCCTTATTTTCTTTGCCCGTAGCACATTCTGTCTTAAATGCAGATGATAGCGTTGCGGAAAATTGGCTGATACCTTTGTATTGGGAACAATCTGTCTACGCTTATTCACTCCATCCGCCGCAGAAGCATTTAGCTAAGATTCCTCATGTGTACGCACGCAATTTTTCATGTACGGCACAAGGAATTGGAGCTCAGGTCAGTACGCCTTGGGGAGAGGCTGATTTTTATAATGCCCATTTACTCGGCTCATTTAATCTAAGTAATAGCTTGGCTGTTTTAACGGCACTCTTACTTTTAAATATTCCTTTGAAAGAGGCGATCCATTATTTAAGTCAAGTACGTAGCAGCCGTGGTCGTATGGAATGTTTTGGTGGCGGCGTTTTACCTCAGATCATCATTGATTATGCTCATACGCCGGACGCACTCGCGCAAGTATTGCAAACCGTGCGTTCTTTATGTCGCGGACGCGTGATTTGTGTTTTTGGGTGCGGCGGCGATCGCGATCAAGGCAAACGGCCTTTAATGGGCGCTTTAGCAGAACGCTATGCAGATCGCGTCATTTTAACGGATGACAATCCTAGAACAGAAGATCCACAAAAAATTATGGCCGATATTTTAAAAGGATTTAAACAACCTAAAAAAGTATCCGTCATCCATCAGCGATCCGAAGCAATTAAGACAAGTCTACAATGCGCAGATGTGGATGATTTAGTTTTGATCGCGGGTAAAGGACATGAAACCTATCAGCTTGTTGCCGATCGTGCGCAAACCTGCAGTGATCATGCGATCGTAAAAACTTGGCTCGCTACTGTATGAAACTTTCTGACTTAGCCCAAAAGCTTGGCTGCCAATATCACGGTGCTGATTGCGAATTTCACTCTGTTTCTATCGATTCGCGTCGTATTGTACCCGGACAATTATTTGTTGCGATCGTCGGTGAACGATTTGACGCACATCATTTTCTACAGGAAGCGCAGCGCGCAGGCGCGATCGCCGCTCTTGTTGATCGCTGTATTGAAACCGAATTACCTATCATTCAAGTGGCTAATACACGCCGTGCTCTAGGTCAATTAGCGCAGCTCCATCGTAATAATTTTTCTATTCCAACTGTTGCCTTAACCGGCAGTTGCGGAAAAACCACGACAAGAGCAATGTTAGAATCTGTTTTATCTGAATGCGGGATCGTATTAGCCAGCAAACGTAGTTTTAATAATGAAATCGGTGTGCCTTTAACCTTGCTTGATCTAAACGCAAAGCATCAATTTGCAGTACTTGAGTTGGGTGCCAATCATCCCGGTGAAATTGCGTATCTATCAAACTTAGTACAACCCATCGTCGCTTTAATCACAAACATTGGTCCTGCACATTTGCAGGGGTTTGGTTCATTAGAAGGCGTTGCGCGTGCCAAATTTGAAATTTTTTCTGGTTTGAAAAAGGGCGGCACTGCGATTGTGAATACGCAAGATCCAAGCAGTCAGCATTGGTGCAAACTCATTCGAAACCATCCCATCATAGGCTTTGGTGATAATGCAGAGTTCTCCGCTCACCAAATACAGATCGATGCGAACGGATATCCCTGCTTTTTATTACACACACCGTTAGGTTCGATCGACATTCGCTTATCACTCGTGGGTCAGCATAATATTTTAAATGCATTAGCCTGTGCGGCGGCTGCACAACAAATAGGTGCTTCGTTAGAAAACATTAAAGCAGGTTTAGAAAAAGTATCTGCTCTACCCGGACGGTTTCTTATGCGCACTGGAAAACATGGCGCACGCATCATTGATGACACTTATAATGCTAATCCTGCCTCTGTAAAAGCCGCTTTAGCATTATTAGCGCGTTATCCCGGACAACGTTATTTTGTTCTTGGCACCATGGGTGAACTAGGCGAACAGAGTTTATTTTATCATGAAAAAATGGGTCAGTTAGCACAAACACATCAGATCGATCAACTGTTCACGTACGGCGCATTTGCAAAAGAAACCGCGGATGCATTTGGTAAGAATGCGCATCACTTCACGGATCAGCGAGCTCTTATAGCCGCTTTACAATCTGAATTAGCGGCTGATAAAACTATTTTAATTAAAGGATCGCGCAGCATGCGCATGGAAAATGTCGTCGCGGCTTTAATCGATCCAAGTGAATTGAATGGTTTGAATTAAATTCTTTTAGATGTATCTTATTAGTTTTGCACAAACAAAATCACTATAAACAAGGTGGTACATGGAGTGAACCTATCGAAACCTTTTACGCATGCAATTTTATTCTCTGATCCCAACTCTGTTATTCATGATCTTCCTGAATTTCTAGACGCAACTTTTTTTAATAATAAATCGTCTCGAAATGTTTTCTTACAATTTCCTGATATAAAAGAGATGGCTGAAGTTCAAAATAACTTACTGCCTGCTCAAATAGCGTTATTACAAAATTGGATGGGAAAGAATAGGAATATTTTTCTTAACCAAGCCTTATTTGGACCCAACGCTTCTGAAACACAAACACAGAATTTTAAAGAATTTCTTGCACAATTTTTTTGGACAGAAAAAGGGATGCAAGGTTTATTAAAAACAATGCTTGCTAGATGTTTACCCAATCATCAATTAAATATTTTGGAAGCAAATACGTATATTAATTATGTACCTGATTTGAATGAAGCTTATTTACAGATCATTCAAAAATCTGTAATCAATATAGTTGATACATTAGATTCGGAAGAGTCGTCCGTCGCAGCACACATTGCTTATCATTTACCTTTGTATAGTCTACAAGAATTTATGCGGCTTTATGAGCAATGTTCTAAGCCAATACAAATGCCATTGAGTTGGATAGTTGGATTTGATACTCAAAGATTGCAGAAACCCGTAACAATATTGAGTCATTTTTTTGGATCAAACAAGCCACCCAAAAAATTAGATCTCTGGATGCCTTCTATAGAATCATTGCTCGAGGGTCTTTGTCGTAACAAAAATAAATTTTTTCTATGTGATTATTTTGAAAATGCGAGTGAACTCTATGAAATGTGCGAGAAATTTAAAAAAAATCAAAAAGATTGTAATGCTAATAAAGTATTACAATGCTATCTAAATGCCAATTTACAACAAGAATTTACACAAATAAAATGCAAATTAGTTGAACTTATATGGTCGTCTCTTAAAGACGAAGATTTAGGAAAATATGGACAGCCGACATCGGGGAAGGAGATATTACTGTTGAGGTCAGATTTACTGCGGATATTCTTTGGCTTGACTGAAACAGCAAGTAAACTGCCAATTTGGCAGGCAAATACAGCATTAACTTGCCTTGCTGAGAAAGCGCTTTCTCATTTATTATTTTCACACTCTATTTTTGCATTGCATCAAGAACAATTAGAACGGCTCTTTGCAGCCTGTAATCATTTACACAAAAAAAACCTTTTAAATCATTTTAGCTTTACAGCAATGTCAGAAGTTTACCTTAAAGTAAACGCTAATTGGGATGCTAGGGAAGAGTTTTTAATAGCAACAGCACAAAATGCTCTATTACAGCAAGAGCTACTTCATTTTCCACTATCTCACGAAACTCAAAAATCAGAATTGATACAAGCAATTCAAGTAGTGGTTGACTTAGAAAATAAGTTGGCAGAAAAAAGAGAGGCTCTACCTGAAGATAGATTATTCAATACGCTCATTGCTTTTCAAACCGCGCTTCTAAAATTACACACTACGAAAACAAATGAGAACGAAGCAATCATGGGATTATGTCACGCAATGTCAAAATTACCTGCAGATTTCTTAGATAATTTTAACGCAATCCTTTCTATCCAAGATCCGAGATATGCAATCCGTACAATGTCAACATCAGATCCAGGAAAATATATACGGGAATATGTAAATTACCATCCTGAACGTGTTCAAAACCCATCGTCTCGATCTAACGCTACGTATACTTCTTAGCAACTTGGCTATTATCTTTTCTACAAACTAGCCAGATCTTCATCAGAAAGATCCGTCATTTCTTTAATCAATACGTTATCTAAGCCTTTTGCTCGCATGTTCCTGGCTATAATCAACGCTTTCTTTTTCTCTCCTTTCTCCATGCCTTTCTCCATGCCTTGCTCGATCAGCCGAGGCCCTAAAGTAGCCATAAAATCTTGCTTCATTTGCTGCGCTATCGTCATAATATCTCCTCTCAGTGCTTCGTTCGCTCCGCGCGCTATCTCAGTGAAAAACTTCTTGTAATCAACCGTCTCCCCTTCATTGACTACATAATATAACACACTCCTGATTTGTTCCGGCGTCAGTATATCCTCTCTAATCTGCGCCACAATGTCATGGACTAAGTCCATCATATCGCGTACCTGGATGTGTTTCTGCAACAACTCCATTAACGCTACGCTTTTATGCGCCCTTATCTCTTCATCCGGGATCACCGTAATATCCACTACCTTATACGGCTTGAGAAAAATTTCCCTCGCTAACGCTTTGTTCTCAAAACAGTCCATAATGTCATTGCTGTACGGGTACGGCGTCACCTGCCCTCGATAAAATACCAAAGGCACCACAATCGGCAACGCCTTATTCCCTTTGCACAGATGATCTTTCATCACCGCTACCGTATAACGTAACATCGTAAAGGGTATCAGTTCTCTAGGCGTCGTTACATGCTCCAACAACGGATAAATATACCCCAGCCTCCCTTTAATCATGAGTGAATACAAAATGTCGGAAAAATGTTTCCGTAAATCCTCTTCCACAAAAGAACCGTGTTCTAATCGTAAAGTCGAAAAATCACAGTGCTCTTTAATCGCCTCCGGTAGGTGAATCGCCAAAAAGTCTTTCGCTATCTTTATATCACTTAGAAAAACTTTAAATAAACTGTCATGCGGCTGGTGAATCGATCGCGTCATTGTTATTACTTCTTTTATTTAAATAACTTTTGAATTCAATGCGGTATCATTTTTATCTTCTTCATTATCTTTTTCTTCTTTAACATTTAATGGCTGAAAAAAAGACGACGTCTGATCAATCTTTTTAATAATGACGCCCGTGTTAGTCTCTTCAATAATCAAGCCCATATCGTTCATCTCTTTAAGAATCAAGCTCATCTCATAGCTTTTACGGTCTCGTTCATAGATTTCTTGCATTTTTTTTGTTTATCTTGTTCAATTCACGGATTGCTACTTTATAATTATTTGACTGTGGCGCTGACGTCTTAATGATATCTTTCCATGTTATTGAGTTTAAAACCCCAGATATTCTAGTTATGTCACGATTCACTGATTCCAGCATAATTTCCTTGCAAGATTCAAAACCAATATGACCTAACCGTTGAGTAAAAACTGATTTTTTTTCTAAAAATCCAGCCTTCATGTTTATCAATGCTTTTTCTTCAGGAGAAGCTAACAAATGGAACTGAAAAGCAATCTCATCATATTCTTGATATTTTGCAACAACCTCTGGATCTCGGAAAACCTCTTTTATTTCCTGTCTCGCCTTTGGATCAATAATTTTTTCCTCCCAGCCAACTATTTCTTCTTGCTCTTCTGCCTCTTCCGTAAGTATTTTTATTATGTTATTTGCCGAATCATTGCGAGCACATTCAAATAAATGCTGATACTCATTCCTATTTTTTAAAAGTTCCTTGCGCGTGTTTTGTGGCAAATCCCGATCTGCAAGGCGAGTATTAAGTGCAGCTATGAGCGCACTAAAGAATTTCGGTTGTCTTCTTTTTACGTTAGCAAAGAGAGAGGCGCGCAACGGATGCCTTCCTGTTTTCAATATATGATGTGCTATTGGCAAATGATAAGGATCGTCGGGTGGAGACACAAAAACAGAGGCTTCGTACTTAATTAATATTGAAAAACACGCTGCAATGCCTGGAGTTTCACACTTTTTATAACAAAATAGTACAGGTGATGATCCGCCTGCGTCAACGCAGTAGGTGTTGATCGGAAAATCTTTAGTGTATTTCAGTATAAAATCCATTAGATCTGCATTTTCTTTCATCAAAGCTATTTTAAAGAGCCTATCAGCAATGTATTCGATATAACCTTTTAATTCTTCTGATGCTTTAAAATCATTGGCTAATAAGGTACGTGCTAATAAATTACTCCCTTCTCGAGTTACCTGATAAATTAGTTCATGTAACTCGCCTAGCATTTGAAAATTTGCAGTATAGCGCGAATCCTTTTCTAAGATTGCGCCTTGTGCATTGTAAGTGGCTGCATGAAATTTTATAAAATTTTTTATATTTTTATTTTCTATAAAATTATTTTGAGTTTCATGTGCAGTTTCAATCAATGATTGTAAAGATTCTTTAACTTCAACGATAGGCGCTATGATCTTTGTATTTTCCTCGTTTTCTGTAAAATCTGTAGTTTGTTCTAAAATATTTTCATTATCGCTTATTTGTCTTAGGCTGTTTGATTCAGTAGCAGGTTTTACCAAACATTTTTTCAAATAACAAAACCAGTTGAATAATCCTGCAGCGCCTGGAGCGTAGTATTGTTGTAATTCCTCCACTAGCTTGATGACTATGTCGAGTTGCGTGAAATATCCTTCTGAATTCCAGAATTGTTTTAATTTTTCCTCTGAGTTTTCATATTCTTTTTGCAAAGTATTAATAGTGGTAGCGAAGGCTTTTTGCACTATTTGTAAAACAGGCACCGTGTTATTCATGGCTTGTCGTTTCACACTATCGACAGAGTTCTCTGGTAACGGCATAAATATTTTTGTATCTGTAGTGACATCACCTCTACAGGCTGCTATTTGAATTATTTGATCGTTGCGACCAAAATAAGCGTGTAGGGTAAGGGTACAATCTGTATTATTTTCATCTTGTAGAGTTACCGTATAGTGGTAGTGACTCATACTGAGATTATTTTGATCGTATTCTTCGTCGATGCGAATATGATGTTCTACAAAATTGTAGCGTTTGTTCTCAATTTCTAAATAATAAAGAGGATCTTTTGACAAATCGTGTATCGCATAATGACTGCCAATTTTTGGAGTCTTTAGTAGAAATATGAGATTCTGAATATTAATTTTTCTCGATTTTTTTTTGCGATTGTTTTTAAGAAAATGATAGAGAGAATTACTTTGCATAAACAGTAACCTTACTAAATAATAATAAATGACATCAGGATTACTTGAAGTCTTTTTATAGAGAGAACGCGCATGTTGCTTTGGTTCATCAATTTTTTATCCTATTTTTACCCTGGATTTAATGTTTTTTATTCTCCAATTTTGCGTGCTTTTGTTGCAACGTTGACTGCTTTTTTGATCATCTTATTATTAGGTCCATCGACTATTCGTCTCTTGAGTCGTTATCAATGTGATCAACCCATTCGCCCAGATGGCCCTGCTCAACATAAACGTAAAGCAGGTACACCCACTATGGGCGGTATTTTAATTCTATTGAGTGTAATAATAACAACTTTATTGTGGGCAGATTTAAAAAATGTAAGGATTTGGATCGCGCTTTTTGCTATGTTTGGTTTTGGATTGATCGGATTTGCAGATGATTACTTAAAATTAATTTTAAAAAATAGTCGCGGTCTGCCGGCACGTTGGAAATATTTTTGGCAATCTTTACTTGGATTTACGATCGCTTATTTAGCGCATCGTGTATCAATGAATAACATGGAACTTAGTATTCCTTTTTTTAAAAATTTAAATATAAACTTAGGAATTTTTTATATTCCTTTTGCTTATTGTGTCATTGTCGGTAGTAGTAATGCAGTCAATTTAACCGACGGTTTAGATGGATTGGCCATTTTCCCCACGGTATTAGTAGCCGGTGCTCTGAGTATTTTTGCTTATTTAAT
>Ga0206946_1063_pt2 | contig 26190 bp, 24 predicted proteins | sample Alteio_BWOrgHeat_2_FD_152965 | JGI IMG/M metagenome (GOLD analysis project Ga0206946, IMG submission 152965) | Enriched cells from forest soil in Barre Woods Harvard Forest LTER site, Petersham, Massachusetts, United States -... | ecosystem: Environmental > Terrestrial > Soil > Temperate forest > O... | reverse complement strand
GGAAAGAATAAAGTGCACAACAGGTAGAGCAAGGTGGCATAGATGGCGATGAAGAAGTAGAGCGGGAAAGTCCATTGGGAAACCTTCTGCAGGGAAAACTCCCACCACCAGAAGTGAATGAGGTAGAGAAAAAGAAAGAGCGCCCAGACCAGATGCACCCAGTAAATCCTGTATTTCTTGGGGTGCTGGACGATGCGCCCAACGCCGCGCAACAAATGCGCGACGCCCAACCCCAAAATCATGCTCAGCAGAACTTTTACATGCAGGAAGACATCCATCGTAGGATCACCCTGTAGTCAGCTATGTTCGTGTCGAGGCCATTTTAAACGGTGGTGCGGTGTGCAGTGCTCACAATTCGTGGCAATGTGAAACTTTCATCGTGCGGCTTCTTCGGCTGACTCACTTGTGAGACGACATCAACTCATTTTCGCTCTTACCGGGAGAACGATGCGTAACAACGGGCCTGCGAAGGCCGCAGGCTGCTGGAGGATTCGTCATCTGCTTTACAAAGACGCGAAAGCTGACCGTGCCGGGCTGCAGTGTAGACCAGTATGAGGTACGCGTGAAAATCGGCTTGCGCTGATCGATGATCTGATTCGTCAAAATATGAATGCCGCAGCGCAAATTGTTTTCCGGGTTGAGGATGGTTTTGCCGGGATCATGAGTTGGCAAGTGGCGATCGGCTTCCCAATTGAAGTCGCAGTTATATCGCTGCTGATCTTCATAGGTAAGCTGGAGCAGCCCTTCACTACGGACCTGTCGATGAGAAACATCGTCGACCTTGGCGGTTTCCGGCTCAGTGTGATGCACGTTTGACTGCGGATTGAGCCCGGCCTCGGCTCCTGCGAGAGCCTGAAAAAAATATGCCCAGAAGGCACGCTTGTCAGCTTCACTCATCTGATAGAAGCGCGGACAGAAGCGGCGCACGTCGCGAGGCACTTGCGTGGAAACCATCTCCGGCGGAACACTTGTTTCGACAACCTGGTCCCATTGCGGATTCCAGTTAGTGTCGCTGCCCAACTCCGCTACGGCAAGAGGTGTTGGGGGCGCGGGTTTAGTGACGGGTACCGCTGGGGTGACTGGCGCCGCTGCGGCCTGGCTATGCGCGCGTTTGCAGGCCAGGGGTGAAAGAAGAGCAGCGACACAGAGAATACCTAAGCAAATCATTGACTGCGCTGTACCGCGCATGATGAGAATCTCCGGGGAACGAATGGAGCACATCAGTGGGAAGCAACTTACCGCCGCTGCGTTGCCGCATCTGTAAGCGAAATTGCTACATTTCTAGTTTTGTCAAAACCTGGCCGAGCGAGAGTTGCGAGAGCAGCGGAGTAAAGACGCCAACCTTCATGCCAACAGCATAGCTGCTTGCGAATCTTTGCGGTACGCATCGGCATCGTATCCGCATGGGCCAGCAGACAATTCAGCGGAAACAGCTCTTGAACGCAGTCCTTGGCGGTAGAAACGTTACCTCGGCCGATGTGCGAGAGATCCGCCTCGATGCCGGCCAACAGGGCGGGCGACATCTTCATCCCTGCGCCGTTTTGGGATACATCGTGTCAGGAACCGCTGTGTATCAGATCGAGGGAGAAAGCGCGCAGACTCTGCCTGCGGGATCGGCTTTTTATGAGCCTGCGGACGCCATCATTGCAAACTTCGGCAATGCGTCGGATTCCGAGCCCATGACATTTGTCGCGTTCTACCTGCTCGACGGCGAGCAGGAGTTGATTCGCATGCTGGGTAGCTAAAGCGAGTCATCCAACCAGGGGGCCGGGCCGTATAACCCAAGCCCTTCCCATTCAATCAAATTGTCATCATGAGCGAAGCGCCGGAGGCGCGAAGTCGAAGGACCTGCTTCTTCGCATCGGCTATCGCAGCGTTGTGTTTCATTACACAGCAGAGCCTGTTCTAGTGATCTGTAGCATCTTCGGCAATTGGCTTCTGCACCAGCATGATATACGCCATCGCCCCCAGAAACGTCACGCACGAACAGATGATCAGCGCAAGATGGAACGAATGTGTCCGGTCAAGAATCCATCCGGTAAGCACCGGCGCAACAGAGGCAAAGAGGAAGCTGCAGAAATTCTGGATCGTACCGACCGAACCAACCAGGTGCGCGGGCGCGGCCACCTGGACTAATCCCCACGCGGAAGTTCCAGCGAAGTGAATAAAGAAGAGCGCCATGCCGATGACGGCGACTGCGCCCGAGCTGCTGGATGCGCGGGTGACCAGCAGCGTGCATCCGGCTGAGCAAAGCATTCCGAAGACGATCAGCGCTTTGCGGCTGCGGAGCGGATTGGCCCCACGCCTCACCAATTTATCGGCGATGACGCCATTGACGAGCATGCCGATGGAGCCCATCAGAAACGGGATAGCTGCAAACCATCCTGTCATGGCGAGGCTCAAATGATGCGCGGCCTGCAGGTATCCCGGCAGCCACGCCAGATAGAGCCACGCCGTGTAGTTCACGCCGCTGAAGCCGAGCATCATACCCCAGACCGTCCGGTGGCGAAACAGCTGTCGCCATGCGAGAAGTGAAATGTTTTGTCCTGTGGCGCGATCTGAGGATTCGCTGTCGCGCTCCCTGCCATTTTCCTTGTAGACCGGATACCACGCCAGAGCGATGACGACGCCAAGCAGCCCGATGACAACGAACATGCTGCGCCAGCCATAATGCAGCAGCATCAACGTTAGAAGAGGCGGAGCAAAAGCCTGGCCCAGCGTGGTCGACGCATTGAGGATGCCCATCGGCAGACCGCGCTCGCGCACGTCGTACCAGTCGTGGATGACCTTCACGCCTCCGGGAAGAAACGGGGCCTCGCCTGCACCAAGTCCAACGCGTGTCAGCACCAGCGCGGCAAAGCTCGACACCAGCCCGGTCGCCATCTGCGCCAGCGACCACAGCATCATGCCCGCGCTCAGAACTAGCCGCACGCCGTAGCGATCGAGCAGCCAGCCCGCAGGGATCTGCGCAAGACCATAAGCGAGAGAAAACGCAGAGAGCAGCGCGCCGATCTCCGTGGCGGAAAAATGCAAATCGGCGCGGATGGTGGTGTTGGCAATCGACAACGCACTGCGGTCAAGGAAATTGACGATGCCGCCGAGAACCAGCAGAGACAGAACAGTGGCGCGCAATGTGCGTGGATGCGCTGCCTGCATCAGCGCGAGGTCCAGCCGCCGTCGATCAGCAGCGTGTGTCCAGTAATGAGTGACGCAGCGGGCGACGCAAGAAAGACGACAGCGCCCGCAACCTCAATTGGTTCGCCAATCCGGTGCAGCGCGGCGATGCGCTCGACGGTATCGGCATAAAACTGCGGGTCGGAGAGAACGGGCTGCGTACCGTCTGTGCGGATAAACGTCGGAGCCACGGCGTTGACGTTGATGTTGTGCTTGCCCCACTCAACGGCGAGGCACTTCGTCAGATGCACGATTCCTGCCTTGGTCATGCAATAAACGGACTCGGTTGGCAGCGCAGCGAACCCGGCCTGCGAGCTCATGTTGATAATGCGTCCGTATTTCTGCTCGATCATCACGCGGCCCGCAGCCTGGCTGGCGAAGAACGTTCCCTTCAGATTGACGGCCAGCGTGTAGTCGAAATCTTTTTCGGTATAGTTCTCGGCAAGATTGTCCGGAGCCACGCCCGCATTGTTCACCAGGATATCGAGCCGTCCGAAATGTTTTGCCGTCTCGTCAACACTGCTTGTGATTTGCGCGAGGCTGGTCATCTCCATCTGGAGAGGCAGCACACGGCGTCCTCGCGCAGAGATTTCAGCTGCAAGGCCGGAATCCGCGTGGATGTCGCGCAATCCGATGGCAACATCCGCGCCTGCTTCAGCAAGAGCGAGTGAGATGGCGCGGCCCAGTCCGCGTGCGGCTCCGGTTACGAGCGCGATTTGTCCTGTGAGATCGAAGGATGGAAGTGCTTGCATGAGGGTGAGGATAGCAGGTATAGCGGTGCGGTAAACTTCGGTTAAATTCAGAGGAGATAATGCAACGTTACGTCTCAAAATTGCTCCTGCTCGCCCAGATGCTTGTCGCCGTACACCTTGTTGCGCAGACGCAATACAGCCAGGTAAAACAGGAGGTCGTGAAGCAGCGGCTCGATCTCTACAAGGGAAATGACACCAAGCGCGAAGCGGCCCTGATGCAGCTTTTTACGCAGGCCGGATGCACAGCGCCGCGCCTCTCAGAGCAGCCCGTGCCATCCAGAAAACAGCCGAATGTCATCTGCGTGCTCCCCGGCGGCACAGACCAGACGATTATCGTCGGCGCGCACTTCGATCATGTGGCGGACGGCGAGGGCATCATCGATAACTGGAGCGGCGCATCGCTGCTGCCAAGTCTGTTTCAGTCCCTGGCTGGCGCACCGCGCACACACACCTTCATTTTTGTCGGCTTTACCGGAGAGGAAGAGGGTCTGCTTGGCTCTGCGTATTACGTACAACAGCTTCCGCCGGATCAGCTCTCGAAAATCCAGGCCATGATCAATTTGGACACGCTGGGGCTGGGGCCGACCAAAGTGTGGGTGAGCCAGTCCGACCCTATGTTGGTGAATGGCCTGGGAAATCTCGCGCACTCGATGAACCTGCCGGTGGCAGCTATGAATGTCAACGGCCTCGGCTATTCCGATGAAGAGTCGTTTATCGATAAGAAGGTCTGCGCGTTAATAGTGCACAGCCTCACTCCACAAACGACCCATGTACTGCATCGGCCCGACGATAACCCCTCCGCAGTGCGCTTTAGCGACTATTACGATACATATCGTCTGCTGGCTGCCTATCTCACGATTCTGGACACGGGATTAAAAGACGACGGTCACGTCTGCACGGCAAAGCCTGTGAGCGAGCTTGGCATGCAAAGAAACCGGGTGCGGATACCGCCGCGAAGGTAGTGAAGGGGGATGAAACTGTATCCGGACATGTACCGACCAGATATCTATTTCTTTAGCAATATGACAGGAACAGCGAAAGGCCAGCGCAATGTGCTATCGCCCATCCACACAGGGGCTAACTTCCCGTCCGGTACAGGACCTGCTGATAAGAAAATCGGTGTGATCGCCGTGCACGCCATGCGCACCAGCACCGATCCGACACAGGCGTGGACCCCGGCTCCCAGGCCGACGTGAATCCCGATTCGTCTGCCCACATTGAGACATTCAGGTTCATCGAATCTCGCGGAATCGTAATTCGCTGACGCGACTTTTAGAATGACTTGCTGTCCCGATCGAACAGAAATTTCGCCAATATCGATATCCGCCTTCGCTTGGCGAAAGAGCGTATGCACGACTCCGGCATAACGCAGCAACTCCTCGGTTGCGCCAGCCATCAGCGCCGGATTCTTGATCAGTCGTGCCGCCTGATCCGGATGCTGAAGCAACGCGAGCCACGCTTTGGCAAGAAAACTGGGCAGCGTTTGCGTCAATCCGGCAAACATTGGCTTGCTTACGGAAGATTTCCTGTTTTTCAACATGCTGTCCAGGAGAGCTTCCGCCTTCTTTAAGCGCCGTGACGACCATCTTCTGGAGAACGAAGTGAGAATGTTCTTGATCCTCGACGAATCAACAGGATGCTCTTTCTTGAAGAACAACTGTCCGGCAACCCATCTCAATTGACGGGCCTCCGCCGGTCCAGCCTCACTTAAAACCACCATCATCGCGACCGACCAGGGATGAATGATCTCCTTGACCAGGTCAAACGGTCGGCCGCGATCCACGTCATCAAGCAAAGAACGAAGAACGTTGTCCATCTCTCCGCGCCAAGTCGCGCCGCTCATGCGAGACATGTCTGCCTGCACCTCCGCATAGAGCCGTGCATGGGTGGCGCTATCGTCCGGACTGGTCGCCTTACCTCGCGATGTCGCCTGTAGAAGCGTGGGTTCTCGAAGGGCCGCATAGACATCGGAATAACGGCTCAACACCCATGCATTACGCGAAGCGTCGAAAAGCGGCGCCTCGGCGGGCGCAGGGCAAAAGGGTTGTTCCATCGAAGGTGTCTCGGCAGTTGCCTGCTATGCGCAAACCTGCCGCTCCAGTATAGGAACGATTTCTTTTGGGTTTGTCACCCGAATGTCACGTTAATGCTCTTGTTGGCCAGACAGGTCTCGGCTTCGATCCTCAGACCGGTGAGGTGGAAAAAAAGTGATCGGCCACCATGCGATTCTGCTACATGGTGGCCGAGGCTTCAAGAAAGACAAGCAGCGCTGTTATGCCACGACGGCGGATTGCACTGTCGCCGCAGCGATGGCGGGATCGCTCACGCTGTCTCTGCCGGTTTCTACGTGTCCTGCCAGCTGACGTTGAAAGCTCGTATCGGAACTGGCCGTTACTGTGAGGTCGTACCAGCCGAACGATTTGTTCAGCTGCCAGAATTGCGTGAATGTACCGTGTGGTTCGAGCAGGCGAGTCGTTGTCTTACCGGAATAGGCGTCGACAATACTCACTCGCTCAGCGGTTTTGCTTGGGTTGTAAATGACGAGCGCGATGCCTTCGGCTTCCGTGTCGTAAATGCTCTTGACGGTGAGATTCGCGCTTCCAGCCGCGAAGCTTCCGGCGAAGGCGCGCACGAAACCATTAGGGCCGTGAACAAAAAGATCGTACGACGCATTGCCGGCGGCGCCGAAGTTGTCAGAGATTTCATCGCCGACGCCCACGGTATACGTCCAGGGTCCCGTTTGACCGTTCCCCGAGCGCACCTGGAAGACCGCCGCAGCTTTGCCCGTATTGCGGAAACGAAGCCCGATGGTTCCCGGCGATGTATTCGGTTCTCCGTCGACATGCAGTTCATACGGCAGAGCGCGGGCAGGACGCGTTCCCGGTTCCTGCGCGGGCAGCGCCTGGTCGGTCGGGACTGTAGGCAGGTAATCGGGGTGACGGTTGTCGTCAGGCGGTTGGAAGGCGACGGTGCTGGGTAGCGGAACGATAGCGTCGTTGGGCAAGGCGAAGTTGAAGCCTGAGGTGAGATCGCCTGTAACCGCGCGGCGCCACGGGGTGATATTCGACTCCGTGATGTTCTTAAACTGATTGCCGAAGCGGCGTTCGATGAACTGAATAAGCGAAGTGTGATCGAAGACCTCAGAGTTGACCCATCCGCCCTTGCTCCAGGGAGAGATGAGAATCATGGGCACGCGCACGCCTAATCCATAGGGCCCGGCGGGGAAGCTCGTGACGGGGTAGCTGGGACTGCCGGTGAAGAGTTCATTCGTGGTGGCAACCGTTGAGATGCCTTCGGTCCGCGACTGCGGCGGCGTGGGCGGCACCATGTGGTCGAAGAAGCCGTCGTTCTCATCGAACATGTAAATGAAGACGGTCTTGCTCCAGACCTCAGGGTTGGCGGTCAACGCGTCGAGTACCTCCGAGATGTACCACGCGCCGTAATTCGCGGGCCAGTTCGGGTGCTCGCTGTAAGCCTCGGGTGCAACGACCCATGACACCTGCGGCAATTTGTTGGCCTTCACGTCCTGGGCAAAGATATCGAAGAGCGTCCCGGACTTGGCGATGTTTGTCCCGGTCCGCGCCTTTTGTGCAAGCGGACTCGAGTCGGGTGCGTTCTGATACTGGTGGAAGTAGAGCAGTGAGGTATCTCCGAAATTGCCAATGTAAGCGTCTTCGGTAAAGCCCCAGAAGTCGGCGGCATCGAGACCATTCCCCACATCCTGATAAATCTTCCACGAGATGCCCGCTTTTTCCAGCACTTCAGGATAGGTCGACCAGTCGTACCCAAGCTCGGCATTGTCGATCACCGGGCCGCCATTCTTTCCATCGTTGCCCACCCAGCCTGTCCACATGTGGTAGCGGTTGGGATCGGTCGGGCCCAGCAGCGAACAGTGGTAGGCATCGCATACGGTAAAGGCATCGGCGAGCGCATAGTGGAAGGGGATATCGTTGCGGGTCATATGGGCCATGGTGGTTGCGGTCTTTTGCGGCACCCACTGGTCGTATTTGCCGTCGTTCCAGGCAGCATGCGTGGTCGTCCAGTCGTGCGCCAGGTCCTCAATGAACTGCAGCCCAAGATCGGGGGCGGTGGGATGGAAGGGCAGGACGAAGCCGTCAGGGTTTGTCGCGTCGGGCTGGAACCAGACGCTCTTACCCGAGGGCAGCTTGATCGTCCGCGGATCGCCGAAGCCGCGCACGCCGCGCAGCGTGCCGAAGTAGTGATCGAAGGAGCGGTTCTCCTGCATCATGAAGACGATGTGTTCAACATCTTCAATGGTGCCAGTGCGATGGTGCGCCGGGATTGAGAGCGCGCGGGCGATGCTTGCGGGGAAGGCGGCTGAGGCTGCACCTGTCGACAAAAGCTTGAGGAAGGTGCGACGGTCTGTACTCATAGGGGAATTTCACCTCTCTGGATTATCGATTGGTAATCCAGAGAGCCAGCCTAGTTCCCGGTGATTGCGGTTGTGTGACTGGCAGGTTGCGATTGTGTGACTGGAAACATGGCATTTTCACAAAATCAAATGTCTGCGAATGTCACTCGTACGTGGCGTTCTCAAGGGCTTCCTTAGCCGGCAACTACACTCACCCCCCAGCCATGGTCTCCGGTAGAATCATTACTTCATCCCCACGGAGCACAATATGAGCCGTGTCTTGATTATCGGAGAACACTTTCAACTGAGCCAGGAAATCGGCGCGGCACTCTCCGCTGCTGATTGCCCTATCGAGTATGCAGCCGGACACGCCGATGCTCTACAGCAATTACGCATGCGATCCTTTGGGGTCGTGGTTACCAGTTGCGATAGTGCCGTAGATGAAGACCTGGCATTGCTGGCCGAGATGCGCGGCATCAGGCCCGGTGTAAAGTGCGTTGTCCTCGCGCGCAGCAGTACTCCTGACGAAGTCATCGCCGCACTACGGGCTCGGGTCTTCGCCTGCTTTACACCTCCGTTCGATTCCGCAGAAATCGCACACATTGTCTTGAACGCAGCCTCCGACAATCAATGGCGAGACGACATCCAGATCATGTCGGCCAAGCCGGGCTGGGTGGCAGTCCGGGTCAATTGCCGCCTCAACACGGCAGAGCGCCTGCTGACGTTTGCCAAGGAGCTCAGCATTCAATTGCCCGTGGACATACGGGAAGAAATGCTGCAGGCCCTTCGCGAAATCTTATTGAACGCAATGGAGCACGGAGCCGCGTTTAATCCCGAGCAGGTGGTTGAGGTCACGGCCATCCGAACCGCAAGATCCATGGTGTTCTACGTGCGCGATCCCGGCGCCGGATTTCGCCGCGAAGAGCTCACCCACGCTGCCCTCACAAATGAAGAGCATGATCCCGCCGCTCACATCGCAGAGCGCGAAAAAGAAGGAATGCGCGCCGGCGGATACGGCCTCTTGTTGGCCGCCGGCACCGTCGATGAGCTCATCTACAGCGAAATCGGCAACGAGGTGCTGCTCATCAAGTACCTCGATTCGCCCAATAACGTCTAGAGCCTGTTATCACCGAAGCCCCAGCGAAGCCCTCAAGCCACGCGTAGTGCGTTGAGCGTCGCGAGGCTTTGCCTACGCCCGCGGTCAGGATCGATCACCAGCTCGAGTTTCGTCACACCTTCCAGTTCGACAGCGTAATCTTCGATTTCCTGGCATGACCCGGTCGGGCTGAACTCCCATTGCTGGCGCACTATTTCGCGGTCTGTCTCCGTTCCCGACGAGTAGCGCAGCACAAACTCCTGCGAGCGCTCCGTTTTATGCTCGATAAAGTGCGCAAATATCCGCCGGAGATGTGTCGGCACCGTGAAGACCAGCGCAATTGTCTGCGGCCCAGCGCTGGCGGCGCGCCACCCTGCCTCGTTGCCTTCCGGATTTGTGCTCAGCGCATTCTCTATCGGGAAAGACGGGTCTTCTGAGGTGAGCTGTACGCGAGCGATCGATTCCAGATCAAGCCAGTCCGTATCTTCGTGACTCTTTCCAGCACTCGTACTGTGCCCAATAATTTCCTTCTGCATCTGCCACCTCCCCATGTATTACATACGGATGAGAGATACACCGATGGTTTGAAAGGTTGTAGGCGATCCCACACACCAGGGACGCGCGGTCTTTCCCGTAATCGCAAAATTTCCGTTAAAAACGGCGGCCACGAATCTGCTTCGGTTGAAACCGCTCATGGAAACGGGGAGAATGGCTAGCACTGATCGGAAAGGAGATACCACATGCACGTCTTACGCGATGTATTGGAACGGGCGCAGACAAATGGGGCTGCAGTCGGTCATTTCAACGTCTCAGATTTTGTTCTCCTGAAGGCGGTCTTCTCCTCGGCACAGGAGTTGAAGGTTCCAGTCATAGTCGGCGTGTCCGAGGGCGAACGTGCGTTCGTCGGAACCCGTCAGATCGCGGCTCTGGTGCGAAGCCTGCGTGAGGAGTTCGATTACCCGATCTTTCTCAATGCAGATCATACGCATTCACTGGAGAAGGCCATCGAGGCAGCCAAGGCAGGGTTTGACTCTATCGTGTTCGACCTTTCCGCGCTGCCTTTCGAGGAAAATGTGCGCAAGACCAAGGCTGCGGTCGAAGCTCTCAAAACAATCAATCCGGCAATCCTTGTAGAAGGAGAGATCGGCGACATCGGAACCGGTTCGGAGATCCATGACGAGGCCCCTGACCTGTCGCGCGGCCTCACCTCTCCTGAGCAGGCAAAACAATACGTTGAGTCCACCGGGATCGATATTCTGGCTCCCGCCGTAGGCAACATGCATGGAATGCTGAAGAGCATGGTGCAGGGAACAACAAAGAAGCGCCTCGACATTCCGAGGATTGCTCAAATCAAGAGCGCGGCCAAGGTTTTCATGACTCTGCACGGCGGATCGGGAACCGACGACGAAGATTTGCGCAAGGCAATCGCCGCAGGAATCAATATCGTCCACATCAACACAGAATTGCGGGTTGCATGGAGACGCGGCCTGGAGGAAGGTCTGGGGGAACATCCCCAGGAAGTCGTCCCCTACAAAATCCTTCCGTTCGCAGTGGACTCGGTGAAGCAGGTAACCAGCTCTCGCTTAAAACTCGTGAATAACGTTGAGCAATTCGCGTAGGTGCTTAGCCGGGTACCGGGTGCCCCACAACCTGCCTTGAGCAAGGTCGAAGGGTCTCGATTCAAGGCACGCATCACCCTCGTCCGGGGAGCAAAAAACTCCGTCGTTCTGACGACCAACGGGAGGAAGAATCTCAGCGATATACCCTGGCCAACATCGCTAAGATGTGAGCGGTCAGTGAGCGTTCATGCAGGGGTGTCCCACATCTCGATTTTGAGATGTGGGATAGGATGTGAGCGACCAGCGAGCATCCATGCCGACGAACCCGCAATTCCCGACTCCCATCCACCAGCAAGCGGCAGAAGAAATCGTCCATTTCGCCAGAACTCTTCCCGTGCACGCCGTTTTGCTGGTCAATTCCTGCGCGCGCGGCACCGCCACCGCGCAGAGTGACCTCGATATCGCTCTGCTGATCGATCCGGAATTGTTCGCTTCCGAGAGACGGCAGCTCGACCGCGCCTGGAGTGAACGGTACCAGAACGTTCCCATCTTTCGAGAGCTTGAGCAGCTTGGCCGCTTCTCGTGCGTGCACCTCGATTTCTTCGATGGACAATGGACGCCCGAGGTATGGGACGACGGCGGTGGCCCCGATGCCTTCGAGATTGAAATCGGCAATCGCGTCGCCTATTCCGCGCCACTCTGGGAAGGCGGCAACATGTTCGCGGACCTACGCGCACGCTGGCTCCCTTATTACGGAGATGAGTTGCGAAAGGCGCGCCTGAAGATGGTGATCGACGCCTGCCTTCTCGATTTCGAACGCATTCCGTTTCTTGTCGCTCGCGGTCTCATTTTTTATGCCTTCGACCGGCTCTATCACTCCTTTCAGGAATTTCTCCAGGCATTGTTCATCGCGCACCGCATTTATCCCATTGCCTATAACAAATGGATCCGCGAACAAATCGAAGACTGGCTGGGACTACCCGCTCTCTACTTCGAACTTCCACACGTGCTGGAGATTAATCGCCTGCAACCTGAGGATTTGATCGAAAAAGCTGAGTACCTCCGGCGATTGCTGGCAACGTGGGTTATTCCAAAGCTGTAGTTAATGAGTACCGGGACATCCTTTACGTTTTGGACCAGGGACATGGTTTACAAGCCGGGTGCCCCACATCTCGATTTTGAGATGTGGGATCGGATGATCCTATGGCTGTTGAAAGCCGCTGATAGATGTCGATTGCGCTGAAAGGGTTGTCAGCACTGGCGATTTCTTCCATGTGTGCAAAGAGAGCTGATCGAAAATCGCTCCGGCCAATATCGATTTCGAAACAACGCCGCGTATCTGGTATCACATCCAATAGTTTGTCAGGAGAATTGAATGAACTGTATTCGCAAAGCTTTGATTTATCCCACGCTTGTTGCGGTCCTGCTTCCGGGAGGCATTGCCTTTTCGCAGGATCACCATGATGACCACCACGATAACCACGCCTACGTGCACCACGAAGAGTGGAAGCATGGTTACAAGATGCATCAGGAAGACTGGAACCGTGGTGAACGAATCGACTATCGGCATTATCATCTTCAGGAGCCGCCTCGCGGCTATGAGTGGCGCGAGGTAGACGGCAATTATGTTCTGGCTGCTGTCGCAACCGGGCTCATCGCTTCGACGATCATTGCCTCGGAAACACACTAACCGGGCAGTTATCCAACAAAGTTGCGCTACCATAGAAACAAGCGGGCAGCTGGGCGGTCGCTGCTGATCGCAAGATCAGGAGAGGAAAGTCCGAACTCCGCAGGGCAGTGTGCCGGATAACGTCCGGGATCGGAGCGTCAAGGCTTCGAGACGGCAAGTGCCACAGAGAAGATACCGCCTACGCCGCAAGGCGCAAGGTAAGGGTGAAAAGGTGCGGTAAGAGCGCACCGCTCCGCCGGTAACGTCGGAGGCAGGGTAAACCCCACACGGAGCAAGACCAAATAGGGAGGGATGCGCGGCCAGACCCAGATAGCCGCGCGGCGTGCCTGCCCGGCGCGCCAACGTGGGTCCTCCAAACTAGCGGGCTTGCCCGCAAAAGTGGAGCGGAAACCTTCGGGTAGGTTGCTTGAGCGCCGCAGCAATGCGTCGCCTAGAGGAATGACCGTCCTCGACAGAATTCGGCTTACAGGCTGCTTGCGAATGATGGCCCCGTGCTCCAGAAACAGGAGAGCGGGGCCTTCCCGCGTTTTGGCTGTCTGAAAGAAACCGTCCGGATCTCCCGGCAAACGGGGCTATTTCACAAACACAAAGCGAATGAGGGCCATTCCCAGCGCAGAGGTGAATCCGTAACCAAAGCTCTCAATCTCGACTGCTTCCAAACCCTGCCTCCGTACCGCACGCCCTACCTGGGACATCACCAATCCAGCGATAAGAGGACCGATCAACAGGCTGATGCCATGGAATCTGGACGGCTGTACGAGCCTATGAGGTGACCAATGGGGTCAAAAAAACGGCAGTAACGCCAACGACGGCAAAAACCGATGGTAGTGAGGAATCGGTTAGATTTGAGCAAAGCGGCGAATAAGTTTCCCGTTGCTCGTGAGATCAATGCAAAGACCGCTCCTCCCACATTTCCAGTAGCGCTTCTAGAAGTGCCTCGGCGATTACGTAAAGCAAGCTTAGGAGCAACACTTCCATGTATCTTCAAAATCCGTGTCAAGTAGCAAACTTTACAACATCCAGCCTAACTATCCTAAAAACAATAACTTACGCGCTCATCAAGTCTGCAGGGAATTATGCCTTAAATTGCTATTCTTAAAAAGAGAAGACAAGAAACAGCCCCAAACGAAAGTAATCCTCTCGTAAAGTATTGAAAATGCTTAAACACATTTAAATCCAATGGAATCATTGGTTTATCGGAGGATGATCCCTCCGTAAAGTATTGAAAACAAATAAAACCGGAGACGACGAAGGGGGAGGGGGACCGGCCTAGTCTCCGGCGTACTCCTCATCCGTCACATGCTTCAGCCAGACGACAAACGTTTCGCTCTTGTCGCTTTCAGCACCTGGGGCTGTCAGGGCGGATATTTTTGGGGCGGTGTTTTGCGCACTTCTGCGTTATCGACTGAGACCACGACACAAGCTTCTTTTTTCTGCGCGGTGCGATTGCAGTTTTCCATCGCTTTCTGCCGCGCTTCATCGACTGTCATCTGCGCGGTGGAGAAGCCGAAATAGTTGGCTGAAGTCGCGAATGCCTTGTGCGGTCCGAGCAGCAGGTAAGCGTCAAATGTGCGCAGTCCTCCTTCGCTCAGACCCGGTGGCGGAGACACATCTGGCGGCTTGACTTCAGGCAACAGTTCAGCAAGAGGCGTCAGCTTCTGCGCATTCAGGAACTCGTCGACGGTTGCCGACCATGCTGAAACGTGGCGAAAAAGCGAGTGCCCGTCCTGCCCGATGGCGGGCGCGAGTACGAACTGATCCTGGCCGCCCTGCGAGCGGAAAGCGGCATCGAATTTCTGAGCAAGCTCCGGCCAGAAGTATTTGTCGTTCTGGGCGTAGATCCAGAGCATCGGCACGCGTGAATGCTTGCCGAAGCTTTTGTAGGCATGCACCAGATCGTCCGCATTGCAAACGTCGTGATCGGCCTGCGAGCCGCGGCCTCCGGCAAAGTTGATGCCGGCGACGAGGCCTGCAGGCGGCTTGGCGGTCAGTGCGACGGTGGCAAATCCGCCGGTAGAAATGCCCGCCGCGAGAATGCGCGTGTCATCGACCTGCGGCAGCTTGCGCGCGTACTCGATAGCGGCCCGCAAGTCCTCGGCGGAATATTCCCCGGCTTCTTGATAATCGGTTTGAGGGCAGCGGCCGCCGTGATGTGTATCAGGATCGCCGCCTGATATTCCGTAGCCGCGGCGCACGACGACGAGCACGACCCAGCCGCGCCGGGCGAACCACAATGCCTGCGGAATCTGCTGCCACACGGTGACTTCGGCGCGCTCTTCGGGTTTGCGCGAGGTTCCATGCGTGAGCACGACGAGGGGATGCTTGCCGGGCAAATCCGCGTAAACAAGCATCGCGTCGAGGCCGTTCGGAAAGGCCACCGCCCATGGGATGAGGAATTCGCGCTCCACATAGCGCTGCGCGTGCGCGCTCAAGAACGCTGTCAACAGAAGAGGAAGGATAAAAGGCAGAAGGCGTAAACGTTCCACAGCAAAACATTACATCGGAAGAGCAGAACGGTTTGCTAAAATTCCTGCGCTTGCGCTGAGTCGCCCATATCATTTGAAATACTCTCTGGCATGAGTGACAGAAAGTTAGCATTCCTATTTCCGGGACAGGGTTCGCAGGCCGTCGGCATGGGCCGTGATCTGTCTGAAAAATTCCCCATTGCAAAACAGACCTTTGCAGAGGCCGACGAGGCGCTCGGCTTCTCGCTTTCGAAGCTGTGCTTTGAAGGCCCGGAGGAGCAGCTCAAGCTGACCGAGTTTACCCAGCCCGCCATCTTCACCGTTTCGATTGCCGCGCAGCGCGTGCTGGCCGAGCGAGGCGTGACGGCGAGCTTTACGGCAGGGCACTCACTGGGCGAGTACTCTGCGAATGTCGCGGCAGGCGTGCTGTCATTCTCCGATGCTGTCAAGACAGTGCGTAGCCGTGGTCGTTACATGCAGGCGGCCGTGCCAGCGGGTGAAGGCGCAATGGCGGCTGTTCTTGGTCTACCTTCGGAGGCGGTCATCGACGTTTGCGCGAAGGCTGCGGCGGAGACGGGCGCTGTTGTCTCGGCGGCAAATCTAAATTCGCCGGAGCAGACGGTGATCTCAGGTGCTGTGGCTGGTGTTGAAAGGGCCGCAGCTCTGGCGAAAGAAGCGGGAGCGAAGAAAGTCGTGATGCTGGCCGTGAGTGCGCCTTTCCACTGCGCGCTGATGCAGCCGGCGCAGGATCGCCTTGCCGAAGATTTGCAGACGCTTAGTTTTTCAGCGCCGAGCGTACCAGTGGTGACGAATGTAGATGCGGCTCTAACGACGGACGCTGGGCAACTGCGGGATGCGCTTGTCCGGCAGGTCACGGGAGCTGTGCGCTGGGTCGAATCGATGCGGCTGCTCACCAATGAACATATTTTGGGGCAAAAACCAACGCACTTCATCGAGGTCGGACCGGGAAAAGTGCTCTCGGGGCTGATGCGACAGATCGATCGATCGCAGACGGCGCTGCATGTCGGAGACGAGGCGAGTCTCGAAAAGACGCTCGCGGCGCTCACGCCCGCTTCATAAGGGCAAAGTACAATCGCCGCTGTGGGAGACCCGCGCTTATGACAGATGCAAACGGAATCGTCGTACTTCCCAGCCGCTATTCGGTCGATGAGACCGTGGCACGTCTGGAACATCTTCTTCAGGAAAAAGGCGTCAAGCTGTTCGCGCTGGTCGATCACAGCGGCGAGGCGGAAAAGGCCGGGCTGAAGATGCCGAAGACAAAGGTGGCGATCTTCGGCAGCCCAAAGGCCGGGACGCCGCTGATGCTGGCCACGCCGAGCATCGCCATCGATCTGCCGCTGAAGTTATTAATTGCCGAAGACACGAACGGGAGCGTATCCGTTTCCTGGAACGCTCCCGCTTATCTTGCCGCGCGGCATGGAGTGCCGCAGGATTTGCTGGCCAACATCGCCGTGATCGAGAAGCTGGCTGCAGCCATCGCCGGCTAGGACTACTTCACGGTCAAAGTGAGTTGCAGCGAATGACTGGTGACTTCTCCGCCATTGTTTGAAAATGCGGTGATGGTGATTGGGTAGGTACCGACCGGTGTTCCAGCGTTCGGCGTCGGCGGATGCCTTAGATAGCTGTAGCGCTCCGAACAGGCAGTAAGTCCTGACATGCTGGCCAGCAGAAGCACCGCTACGCCAAGCAGGCGAAGGCCATTGCCGTTACGCTTCCGCAGCGCGCCGATGCCAACGAGCGCCAGAACTCCCGGAAAGAGCATGGCATAGGCGAGGTGCGACGAATTTCCGCCAAACGGGGCATTCCGATTCATGGTCGACAGAGAGCTTGCCGTGGTCTGAATCTCCAAGGTGCTGGTAACGGCGCCGGTTGAGGGAATGACCGATTGCGGCGTAAATGCGGAGCTGGTTGCTGTCGGCAGGCCTGACAAAGAAAGCGTGACAGACTGGGTAAAGCCGTTTTCCGGAGTCACTGTGATGATGGAGGTGCCAGATTGTCCGGTAGTTAGACTCAGAGAAGATGGACTGGCGGCCACGGCGAAATCCGGTAGTGGAGGTGCAACGGTGGCATTGGCCTGCACCGCGGCACTGGCTGACGCCGCATAACGATCGCTGCCCGAATAGACAGCTGTGATCTGCTTTGTATTCGCAGGCACCTTGTCGAGGATCAGCGTGGCTGTGCCGTCAGCCTGCACAAATGCGGAACCGAGCGACAATTTTCCGCTGAGGAAGCTGACGCTTCCGTCAGAAACCGGAGCGCCTGTCGGGTCCTTTACGGTAACGGTCAGGCTGGTCTTTGCTGCTTCCGTGGCAACGGAAAGAGCGGTACGAGTACCGACAGTCTGGCTGTGGCCCTGCGGAAGAACCAGAAGAAGAGCAAGAACGGCTGCCAAATACGATCCATGCCTGACTGCTGTTGTGAACTTCCAGATGCTGCTGTTTGACTGCAAACTCATTCGTCCGGTTCTCTGCTCTTTTCCAACTGGATTTCTTGTTAATACCCCATTGTATCTGTGCGACACAAAAACGGCGATGCGGAGCAGAAAAGGATCGCCGACCGCAATCTGCAATGTGCGCTCCGGAAGGCCGAAGCACCTGTTAGACGAAACGAATTTCCGATCGGCTCACTCTCCACGTAAGGCCTGCATGGGATCAATGGAAGCGGCGCGCAGCGCCGGAAGCGCAGAAGCCGCCACGGCAAGCAAAAGTACGGCGATTGCGGCCACGATGAGCACAATGGGATCGAAGGGGCTGACTCCGAAGAGAAATGAGCGCAACAGGCCTGAAGCCGCAGCAGCCCCCACAAGACCGATGACGCAACCGACGGCGGCGAGCTTTGCACCGGAAATAAGAACCATCTGTATGATCCCGGCGCGCTGCGAGCCGAGAGCCATACGGATGGCCATTTCCTGCACGCGAGACGCAACCGAGAAGGCGATGACGCTATAGATACCGAGTACCGCCAGCAGCACAGCCGCCATGGCGAAGGCGGTGATGATGGCCGTGTTGAAGCGCCTCGGCGCTTCCGTATCCGAGACGTTCTGCACCATGGTCTGCACCTGCGTTAGCGCCAGCTGCGGGTCAATCGAACGGGAGGTCGCGCGCAGCACATTCTCCATTTGCTCCGGCGGTAGCCCGCTGCGCAGCGCGATATAGCCGCCGTTGCCTTGTAGATCGGTGGGTGAGGCAAGCGAGCCGACGGCCTTTTCAGACTGGTCCACTGATAAGTAGTACTGCTCTTTGGTTGGGTCATCGGGAGCGCCAAGCTTCACATCGGCGATCTCTCCCACAATCGTCAGCCATGGAGTCTGCATCTCGGGCGTCCCGATGCGCAGCCGCTTGCCGATCGGGCTCTGATTCGGCCAATACTTTTGCGCAAGCTTGCGGTTCACGACCACGGCCAACTGCGAGTCAGCGGTGTCCGCTTCGGTCAGGAAGCGTCCGCGCAGGAGGGGAATTTTCATCGCACTGAAGTAATCGCCGATGACGGAGGCGACCGTAGCCAGGCTCATATTTTCGCCCTTCTTCGGAACATAGCCCTCCGCGACGAAGGCCTGGTTATTGTTGTTCCCTGAAGCCGGCAGAAAAGTAGTGAATCCGACGGCTTGCACGCCGGGAGCCTGCCGCAGGCGCAGAAGCAATTCCTTGTTAAAGGTGTCCACCGACGACTGCGTGGCGTATTGCTTCAGCGGAAGCGAATATGCGGCTGTGGCAATGTGGTCTGGCTGAAAGCCGAGATCGACCGAGCGCATCTTTTCAAAACTGCGCAGCAGCAGGCCCGATGCAGTGAGCAGGATGAGGGCGATGGCGATCTCCGCCACCACCAGTGCCGATCGCAGGCGTGCGTGCCCACCGCCCGCCGACCCGCTGCGTCCGCCTTCCTTCAATGTTTCGTTCACGTTGGTGCGCAGCGCGGCAAATGCCGGCACCAGCCCGCAGACAAAGCCGGTGACGACCGCGAGCAGCAGCGCAAAGCTGACCACAACCCAGTTCAGGCTGATTTCGCTGATGCGCGGCAGGCTTTCCGGCAGCAGATTCTTGCCCACACTCAGAGCCACTGCGGCAAGAACGATGCCCAGCAGGCCGCCCAGCACGCTTAGAATGAGGCTCTCAAGAATCGCCTGCCGCAACAGCGCCGCCGCCCGCGCGCCCAGAGCAAGCCGCACGGCAGCTTCACGCTGCCTGCGAATGGCGCGGACCAAAAGCAAGCCGGCAAGATTGGCGCAGGCGATCAGCAGCACGATGGCAACGGCAAAGAAGAGCGTCCGCACCAGCGGACGTGCCTGCTCAATGGTTTCTTCCTGCAATGGCCGGACGACAGAGCTGATATGCAGGCTCGCCATGAACGACGGATAGCCGCGCATGATGTCCTGCGCGACGCGCTCAGCGTCGCTCTGTGCCTGGGATGGCGTGACGCCAGATTTCAGGCGGCCCACCATCTGGTAGCTCCAGTTGGCACCGGCCGCGGGAACCAGTTCGTCAGGCCGGAAACTGATCGGAACCCAAAGCTCAATGCGATTCAGGTGCCCGGAGGTCAAGGGGAACTCGAAGTTGCGCGGCATTACGCCGATCACGATGTAAGGTTTACGATCGAGCAGGATTTTTGTGCCCAGGATCTTCGGATCGCCGTGGAAGCGGCTCTGCCAAGTGGAGTAGCTCAACACCACCACCGTCTGACGCTGGTCATCTTCCTGCTGAGTAAAGACGCGTCCTAGCAGCGGAGCCACGCCCAGCGCTGGCAACACTCCGCCGCTCATGCGGGCGGCATTCACCTGCGCAGAATCGCCATTGCCAGAGAGCTCGAATCCGGCGTATTGATAACCACCGAGGTTCACGAAGGAGTGTGTGTCGCGACCGTAAGCGCGAATGTCCGGCACCGTCACCCCGGCCTCGCCATTGCCGCCAACATCGGCTCCCTCGAGGTGGTCCGCCAGAACCACCAGCCGATCAGGATCAGGGAATGGCAGCGGACGAAGCAGAACGCCCTCAACAATGGAAAATATCGCGGTCGTCGCGCCGATGCCAAAGGCGAGCATCAGCACAGCTGTAGCCGTAAAACCGGGCGACTTGCGCAACTGTCGAAAAGCATACTTCAGGTCGAGAAGAAGGGTTTGCATACGTGCCCCGCAAAAATGATGGTGTTAGAACGTTATAAACGGCAGGCACTTGACCAACCAAAGCCAACTTATCCTAAATTATATCGATTGATATATTTAGGGTTTTTCTTGCTCGTTCCGCGGTATGGGAATGTCCAAAATGAGGAAATGGCGTCCGGAAATGGACAATGGGCTTCGAGAAGGGCTGACCAGAAGAAATGGGCCGGGCGCCCCGGAGGGCACCCGTTTTGTCGATAGAAGACCCGCGCTAGCGCAAGTGAATCGGCGCATCCAATTTGAAGTTCAACACGGATTCGGCGGGGATAGTGACATCCTTATTACCGGTAAAGGCAGCAAGCCCCGTCCCCGCACCTGCTCCTGCAAGCCCACCGACCAGCAGGCCGACGCCGCCAGTGGCAACACCGCCGATTAGCATGCCCAGGCCCGTCCCGCCGCCGATAAAGGCCGCGCTTCGCTTTCCTTTCCCCTTCTTGGTGCGCGTCAGGCTACTCGTGTCAATGCGGTAATGCTGCCCGTTCACATTCAGTCCGGTAAGAGCCAATTCCAGATACGATCTGCCCTTGAAGCGTCCGCGCTTGTGGGCGGTGACCACCGTCCCTATGGCCGTAGAGCCAGAGGGAATGACAGCATTGCCATCCACCATAACGGGATTCACGATGGTGCCAGTGAAGGGCTGGCCGGCCTGAGTATGTTTGACGTTGATCGTCTGATTCATGCGAATGCTAAGGATCGTTCCGGCGGGAACCACAGGCAGGGGTGGGGGAGCAGGTTCCTTCTCTGCCTCCTGCGGTGCGACCGGGTGATCGGGCGTAGGCGTTACTGCAGGAGCAGCTGCAGCCTCCGGCGCAGTACTGGGAGTTTCTGACGGATTGGCACCGGCCGGTTGGGCAGGAGCCGGAGCTGTTGCAGGGGGGACGGGCGTGCCGCTTGCCGGAGCCGTCTGCGCTGCCTGATCTGAGCTTGCAGGTGGTTCTGCGGCTGGCGTGGCTGCAGGCGGATTCTCCACATTCGGCGTGCTCTTGTGGCACCCAGCCATGAGGGCAACTGCGCATAACAACGCGATTTGTGGAATGCGTTTGATCAGCATGTCATTTATCCGCATATTCCTCTCCTTGCACTACCTAAAGTTGCCTTAGTTCTGGACATCTAGCCTCTGTGAAATGCTGCCTTTCTGAGCAGGAAGAGAAGGCGGCAGCTTGCGTCCTCCACACCTGTACACGATAGGATGCTTCTTACGCCATTTTTAGACAGCGAGGCATCTTTTTTATGTCAACAGCGCTCTCACAGCGGCCGCAACTTAAGCATCTTTCCGCCCAGTTGGACGACCTGAAACAACGCGGAACTTATTTCAAGCTGCGCGTGCTGGACGATGTGCAGGGTCCGGTCTGCACCTATGACGGCAAGAAGGTAATCAACCTCGCTTCCAATAATTACCTCGGGCTGTGCGACCACCCGAAACTGCGCGAAGCAGCCATCGATGCAGCCAAAAAGTTCGGTGTCGGCTCGGGAGCTGTGCGTACCATCGCCGGAACAATGAAGATCCACATGGACCTGGAAGAGAAGATTGCACGCTTCAAAAATGTTGAAGCTTGCGTCGTCTTCCAGAGTGGCTTCACCGCCAATGCAGGAACGGTTTCCTCGATTCTCGGCAAAGAAGATTTCATCATCTCCGATGAGCTGAATCATGCAAGCATCATCGACGGCGCGCGTCTCTCGCGGGCGAAGATCAAGGTTTTTCGCCATAAAGACGTCGCTCACGCCGAGGAGCTGCTTAAGGAAATCCAGAACGAACCCGGCCACAAGCTGATCATTACCGATGGCGTCTTCTCGATGGACGGCGACATCGGCCCCGTCGACAAGCTATGTGACCTCTCCGACAAGTATGGCGCGATCATGATGGTCGACGACGCGCACGCCTCCGGCGTTCTAGGGCGCAATGGTCGCGGATCGGTGGATCATTTCGGCTGCCACGGCCGCGTCGATGTACAGGTCGGCACTCTTTCAAAAGCCATCGGCTCGCTCGGCGGCTACGTCTGCGGCAGCCGCGACCTTATTGACTATCTCTACCACCGCGCACGGCCATTTCTTTTCTCGACTTCGCATCCACCATCGGTCGCGGCAAGCTGCATCGCAGCCTTCGACCTTCTCGAAGAGGAACCGGAGCGCATCGAGCGCCTCTGGGACAACACCCGCTACTTCAAGGCAGAGCTTGGCCGCATCGGCTTCGACATCGGTGGCGTGACGACGCCTGCCAGTGAAACCCCCATTACGCCGATCATCGTGGGCGACGGCAAGAAGACGATGGAGTTCTCAAAGGCGCTATTTGATGAGGGCCTTATGGCTACCGGCATCGCCTTCCCCACCGTCCCCGAAGGCAAAGCGCGCATTCGCACCATCATGACCAGCGAACACACGAAGGAGCAGTTGGATCAGGCTTTGGAGACGCTGGAGACGGTCGCAAAGAAGTTGGGGATTTTTTCGTAGTCAGTTTGGAACTATCCCGTAGCCGCGATCATCGATTTAGCTCAAGAAATTGCTCGTACACCTAGGACAGCAGTGCTCCAGGAAGCACTGTCTGGATTCTTCGTCCCGTTGGTCGTCAGAATGACAACAACCAGCAATCTGTTTAAGCTCCCTCCAAGCCGCTCGGGTTGTAATAAAAATGCTCGTGCACGATCTTCCCGTCCTTGACGGTATAGAGAGCCATCTCGCTCATCTGGAATCGCTTGCCCGACGGCTTGTTCGTGACGTCATACTTGAACTCGACAGCAAACTGGTCCTCTCCAACATAAGGTCCATTCGCTACCCCACTGTGGACTTCGTGATTCTCAAGCCACCACTTGTTCTTACCCTTAATTGCATCGAGGCCGCTCATCTCGGCGGGCATCCCGGGGCCGCTGGCTGATTCCACGCTGACAATATTGTCGGCGTAGTACTTTTCAACGGCTTCCATGTTCTTACCTTCGCGGCAAAGCGCGACCAGGTCATTGGCGATATCGGCAACTGACATTTTCCCTCGTTAACTCGGAAGTATCCGGCGAACCCGCGAAGTGTAGCACACAGAGATGAAAATGAGCTTCCCGGTAGCACCTGACAAAGCCGCCATTTCTCATCGTGCAGGCGGCAGTCCATAATGCAGCATGGCTTTTAGCGTAGAACAACTGGACCACATCGTCCTGACCGTCGCCAACATCCATGCCACGACTGACTTCTATACCGAAGTTCTTGGCATGGACATCGCAACCTTCGAAGGCCGCACCGCTCTCCGATTTGGCGACCAGAAAATAAACCTGCACCAGCGCGGGCACGAGTTTAACCCCAAAGCCGCCCGGCCCACTCCCGGCTCGGGCGACCTGTGCTTCATCACTCTCACTCCATTAGAGGAGGTCATCGACTACCTGAACGCGTTAAGAGTCCATATCGAAGAAGGCCCGGTTGAGCGGACCGGCGCCGTAGGCAAACTGCGCTCGGTGTATGTCCGCGATCCCGATCAGAACCTCGTCGAAATCTCAAATTATCTGTAAGACAGCAAACGGCCAGCACCTGGTTACACCACGTATGAGATCGCAATCAGCGCTAGTCCCACCATCATCAGCGTGTGCGCCCCCGGCACGAAAATCCCGAAAATGAACAGGGCCATGCCCAACCCGCCGACAACCCGCATAAACGGATCGCACTCTTCCCTCTCGTGCTGCACTGGATGTACTGGAATCTGATTCATAACGCCTCCTGACAGAATCAGAGTCACACTTTGTGGCTGAAAGCTGCAGTGAGCAGTGTCAGCAAAGCGCCATGACACTTGTCATATGGATTGGGGCGTGAGGCGGAAGTGGCAGCCTTGCACACTTACCCTTTCGTTCCTTCTTAATTTCAAAGCTGCATTTACACTCGCTGTGTATGCCTTCAGCACCGCCGCGCGTGGCCTATTTCCCTGACTCGTTTCACGAGATCAATGGCGTGGCTCATACCAGCCGCCAGTTTGAGGCATTCATCCGCCGCCGGAATCTGCCCTTTCTCTCGGTCCGCGCCGGGAATCGCGTACCGCGCCTGATGACAGAGGGCCAGCTCACCACACTTGAGCTTTCGCGCGGGCCGCTTTCCTTTGGCCTGGAAAAAGACCTGAGCTTCGATCTTGGGTTCTTCCGTCATCTGCCTGTGATTGCGCGCACACTACGCGCATTTCGCCCGGACATCATCCACATTACGGGCCCCAGCGACTTTGGCATGATCGGCGTACTCATGGCCAACCACTATCATCTCCCGCTTGTCGCATCGTGGCACACGAACGTGCATGAATACGCAGCCAAGCGCTCGCAATGGTTCCTAAGGCGTCTGCCGAAAAAATCAGCGCCGGCAGCCGCGCGAAAGATCGAGGACTGGAGTCTCTTTGCCAGCGCGCTCTTCTACTCAATCGCCCGCATACTGTTCGCCCCGAATATCGAGCTATGCAATCTGCTGGAGCGCGCCACGCAACGCCCCTGCAAGCTGATGCCGCGCGGCGTGGATACCGAGACGTTTTCACCAGAGCACCGCGATCGTGCAGAGAAAGATACTGCTTTTGTCCTAGGATTTGTCGGACGGCTCTCAGTCGAAAAAAATGTCGCGCTGCTCGTGCGCATCCGCGAACAACTGCTGGCGGCTGGATGCAGCAACGTTCGCTTTCTAATCGTTGGACATGGCGTGGAGGAACCGTGGCTGCGCCAACACCTTCCGAATGCCGACTTCCCCGGCGTGCTTCGCGGTAAAGATCTTTCGCGCGCATACGCGAACATGGATGTGTTTGTCTTTCCTTCGCACACGGATACGTTTGGCAATGTTGTGCTCGAGGCCCTGGCATCCGGAGTTCCCGCCATCGTGACGCGCGACGGAGGGCCGCGTTACATCATCAAAGAAGGGCTTACAGGTTTTGTCGCGGCAGACCATGAATTTGCCGGTGCGATTCACCATATCCTGAACGATCCGACGAAGCATCAGCAGATGCGTGCCGCCGCACGCGCCGACGCGCTCGATGCTTCCTGGGATGCAGTGTTTGAGAGCGTTTATGATGCATATCCTCTAGCTATGGAGCGCCTGCCGCAGAGTAAGTAACTCTTCCAGTTTCAAATAGTGACAGGACAGTCTTCGCCAGCTCTCTCTTCCAGAAAATTATGGAATGGCAATTGTATTGGAGGAATTTCTCCGGACAAGGACACTATGCGGTGGCTGGTAGTATCGCTTCGTAGCTCTGAAAACGAGTTCTGGTCGCGTAATCCGCGGACGTGTATGGTGGACGGTGCAGAGGGAGGGATGATGCAGGAACGCGAGACCACGACTTGCTGCATTGCCGGGGGTGGCCCCGCCGGCATTATGCTCGGCTACCTGCTGGCACGCGCGGGCGTCAGCGTGATTGTGCTTGAAAAGCATAAAGATTTTTTTCGCGATTTTCGCGGAGACACGATTCATCCTTCCACGCTTGAAGTGATGTATGAGCTTGGCTTGCTTGAAGAGTTCCTGAAGCTGCCGCATCAGGAAATGCAGCGCGTTGGCGGCCAGTTTGGCGATTTTGTCTTTACCGGGGCGGATTTTTCGCGGCTGACAACGCACTGCAAATTTATAGCGCTCATGCCGCAATGGGATTTCCTGAATTTTCTCGCCGGTCACGGCAAACAATTTCGGACCTTCGATCTGCGCATGGAACACGAGGCTACCGGACTCCTGGAAGAAGGCGGCCGCATCAAAGGTGTTCGCGTGAAAACTCCAAAGGGTTCCATTGAGATTGCTGCTGATCTGGTGGTTGGCTGTGATGGGCGGCATTCGACAGTGCGCGATGCTTCCGGGTTTGAGGTGATGGATTTCGGCGCGGCAGTGGATGTGCTGTGGTTTCATATCAGCCGCAAAGCGGATGATCCCGAAGGGGCGCTTGGCCGGATCGGCTTCGACATCGGTGGCGTGACGACGCCTGCCAG
>Ga0206946_1100_pt1 | contig 26303 bp, 30 predicted proteins | sample Alteio_BWOrgHeat_2_FD_152965 | JGI IMG/M metagenome (GOLD analysis project Ga0206946, IMG submission 152965) | Enriched cells from forest soil in Barre Woods Harvard Forest LTER site, Petersham, Massachusetts, United States -... | ecosystem: Environmental > Terrestrial > Soil > Temperate forest > O... | reverse complement strand
AAGATGCCAGCCTTGGGGGGCGTTCTCCTCATCGCGATGACCGGGTATGCCAGCGCCGAGGACCTTATCGCCGCGAAGGAGGCCGGCTTCGACGAACACCTCGTCAAGCCCGTGGACCTGGACGCCCTGCGCGAGTGTTTGCAGCGCCGGGTCTGAACCTCGTTGTGAAAAATCCGCCGCCCGAGCTTGCCAACTTTCCTCCCGCCCGATGCCCGCTCTCAAGACCAAAACCACCGCTACCGATGCGCTCGTCGGCATTTGGACGGTCCTGCTGACGGCGTTCATCGTCGCGACACTCTATTTCGCCCGCGAGCTGCTCATTCCGCTGGCGCTTTCGGCCCTGCTCACCTTTCTCCTTTCGCCGCTGGTCACGCGCATCGAGCATTGGATTGGGCGCATCGCGGCGGTGCTGCTGGTGGTGGCGCTGATCTTCACCGGTTTTGGTGCGGGGGGTTGGATGCTTACCCGGCAGTTGGTCGATCTCGCGACAAAGCTACCGGAATACAAGGGCAACATCGTGAACAAGATGCACGCCTTCGAGTTGCCCAAAGGTGGCGCGTTCACCAAACTGTCGCAAACGGTTGAAGAGCTGAAACAGGAGTTGCCGGGTGGGACAGCGACCGTCTCGCCCACCATTACGCAGGCGCCCGGCAAACCGGAAACCGCTGTCGCGTCGCCGCCACGCTCGCGTTCCACGGCGGTGCCCGTCCAAATGGTCGAGACATCCAAAGCCAATCCGATCGAACTGGTGCAGCTCATCATCGCGCCGTTGCTGGGGCCTTTGGGCATGGCCGCGTTGGTGCTGGTACTGGTCATTTGCATGCTTTTTCAGCGCGAAGATTTGCGCAATCGGCTCATCCGACTCATCGGCCAGGGGCGGATCAGTGCCACGACGCGCGCCATGGATGATGCGGGCCACCGCGTCTCTCGCTATCTGCTCATGCAACTGCTCGTGAACGTGACCTATGGCACGGTCATCGCCATTGGGCTTTATTTCATCGGAGTGCCCAATGCAATCCTCTGGGGCGCGTTGGGGACAGCCCTTCGGTTCATTCCCTACATCGGGCCATGGGTCGCGACGATTCTTCCCACGCTCCTGGCGCTGGCCGTCTCTCCACACTGGACCGTGCCGATTCTCACCGTCGCACTTTTCGCCGGGCTGGAACTGCTGCTCAACAATGTGCTGGAGCCGCTTTTGTATGGAGCGCATACGGGCGTTTCTTCGATCGCTCTCATTGTGGCGGCCGTCTTCTGGACGTGGCTCTGGGGACCGCTCGGGCTGGTGCTCGCCACGCCACTCACCGTCTGCCTGGTGGTCATGGGGCGGCACGTCCCGCGCCTTTCGTTCCTCAGCGTGGTGCTCAGCGATGAGGAAGCGCTCACGCCCGCCGAGGATTGTTACCATCGTCTGCTTACCCCCGGCGACGGCGACGAATTGGAGCTCGTCGAGTCCTATTTGAAGGCGAACTCGCTGACCGCACTTTACGACTTCGTGTTCATACCAGTGCTCACCACCGCGGAAACCGATGCCCGCGCGGAACTCTTGGATGAGGAGCAGCTCCGGATGCTCGAGCAGAGTATGCGTGACATCATCGAAGACCTCGGAACGCGCCCCGCGGTCCCGGCAAAGGAGGACGTGGAAAGAGCGGCCTCCGCGGCCGACGAGAAGGCCCTGCCGCCACCGGCGCTCGCGCCGGACTGTCGCGTTTTCTGCCTGCCCGCGCGGGCGGATCGCGATGAACTCGGCGGCGCCATGCTCATCCAGTTGGCGCGCCAGCAAGGCTTTGGCGCGCAAAATGCCCCGGCAAAATTGGTCGCAGGTGAGTTGCTCACATTGGTCGAGAAAGCGGACGTGGACGTCACCTGCATCTCAGTCGTGGCTCCTTCCACCGTAATTCATGCCCGCTATCTCTGTCTGAAATTGCGCGCACTTTTACCCAGGCTAAAAATTGTGATCGGCCTCTGGGGCGCAACCGAAGACGTGACCGAAGCGACCAAGCGCTTGCGCGATTCGGGCGCTGATGAAGTGGTCACGACGTTGGCCGACGCTCTCGTGCAAATTGCCAGGCTGGCCCCGCCGCTGACCGACGAAATGACGCCCGCGCCGATCCCCGACGACGAGGAGGAGCGCCTCGCCGCGCTCGCAGAACTCAATCTTCTCGACACTGAAGCCGAGCCGGTCTTTGACCGCATTACGGCAAAGCTCACGCGCGTTTTCGAGGTGCCTATTGCCCTCATTTCCCTCATCGATCGCGACCGGCAGTTTTTTAAATCGCAGACCGGTCTGCCCGAGAATCTCGCCAAGGCGCGGCAGACGGCGCGCAATGTCTCCGTCTGCGGGCACGTCGTCGCGAAAAACCAGGTGATGGTCATCGAAGACCTCGCGCGCGACCGCCGTTTTGCGAACAATCCGCTGCTCAAAGAACACGGCATTCGCTTCTATGCCGGCGTCCCGCTTCTCGCACCCAACGGCCAGCCCATCGGCTCACTTTGCTTGATGGATATGAAGCCACGCCAACTCACCGAGCGCGAAAAACGCCTGCTCTTGGAGTATGCCAGCGAAGTCATGGAAGAGATCGCCAAACGCGCACCGCAAACACTCGCAGGCACCGCTCCCACAACGGGCGCGAGCGCATAGGCGGCGTTATTCCTTGGGCAGAGTTTCGACCGGCTGAGGCGGAACACTGGGCGGCGTCGATGCGGCCTCGATGGTCGCAGTGGTCAGCCCCAACCTCGCCCGCAGCAGGTCATCGATCAGCACGGCACGGCCGTTCGGCATGATCCCCGAACCGAACTTGCGCGCGTAACCTTTCGTAATCTCCGCGCCGAAGAACAGGATGCAGGCGGAGTAGTAAATCCAAGCGAGCACGATCACGACCGACCCGGCCGCGCCGAAGCTGGAAGCGATGCTGCTGGTCGCGAGGTAGTAGCCGATGAGGAACTTGCCGAGCGTGAAAAGCAAGGACGTCGCCACCGCGCCCAGCCACACATCGCGCCAGCGGAGCCGCACGTTGGGAAGCAGCTTGAAGATCATCGCAAAAAGCCCACTGACGACCGCAAACGAGATCACAAAATCCCACGTCTGCCAGACCACGGGCGGAAGTTGGAAGCGGCCGCTCATATAGATTCCCAACGCGGCAAGCACGACGCTGATGATCAGTGAAACAAGCAAGAGAAAACCGATGGCCAGGACGATGGAGAATGAGAAGAAACGGTCGTGCAAAAGCGTGAGAAACGGCCGTCCGGGTTTTACGGCCACGCCCCAGATCTTATTCAGCGCGTCCTTCAACTCGGCGAAGACCGTGGATGCGCCAAAGAGCAGTAGCGCGGTGCTGATGGCCGTGGCGACTGCCCCGGTCGATTTCTGCGCCGCGCTGGACTGCACCGCCGATTGAATCGCCTCACCCGCATTTTTGCCAGCCAGGCTGGCGATTTCCCGCGCCAGTTGCCCGCGCGCCGCATCCTCGCCGAACACGAGCCCTGCCATTGAGATCACGATCACGAGCAGCGGCGCGAGCGAAAAGATCGCGTAATACGCGAGGGACGAACTCAGCCGCATCGCCCCATCATCCACCCAGTCGGAAGCGGCGTCTTTTAGTAATGGGAACAGATGACGCGGATGCATAGGCGGCGCATCGACGCCCTTATACCCCGACTGTTCCCACCTCGGTATGATCCGCGGTCGCCTTCCCGATGCGGGCTCTCAAATCCTCGCACGCCACCAAGGCGACAATTCGCATTTCTCGATCCACGACCGGCAAATGCGACAGCTTGCGCTCCTCCATTTTGCGCAATGCTCCGGCGCAATCGTCGTCTTCATAGCAAAACACGATGTCGCGATTCATCGTTTCCGAAATGCGAGTGGTTTTCGGATCGTGCCCGTAGGAGGAGGCGTCGAGCCCAGGATTAGGCACATCGGCCAGCGCAACGAGGCGGCCCCCCTCCGAAACGGGGAGCATGTTCGTATCGAACGTGACCATCTTGTCGCTCACAGTTTGCACCGAATCACCGGGCTGGAGCAGATCATCCTTCTCGGCGATCGCATCTTCGATTTTTTCCCGAAATGGTTTGGCTGGAATGTTCTCGGGCATGTTTGGATTTGGGGTTGGTTCTCCAGCGCGGAGACGCGGCTGGGGACAACTCAATCGTTGCGGCGAACCCTTCTGGCTGCACCGATGCGCCTTCTTTACAGGCCAAGCGTCCGTTTTACAGGCCCCCGGCTGAGAAAAAGCCCGCGCATCACCGAATAATGAGCGTGTGATTCCTTTCCGGCGGCGCGAGGTTTTTGGCTGATCGAGAGGGCCGCGGATGTCCCGAGCGCCGAATGATCTGTCTATGGGCGACAACTCACCGAAAAACCAACACAAGCTGGACGAGCAAAAGCACGAAGAGCATGTAAAAAAAGATCACAAGAAACTCGAAAACGCCGTGCATCAGCATCACCCGGATCGCGTTTCCACGCCCGAAGAAGTCCTTGCCCTGAAGAAGCAGGAAGAGGTGACGGACGCTGCCAGCGCGAGTGCGTCGGAGTGAACACAGGTTCGATCTTCCGCCCTTTCTCAGCCGCGCGCGGATTCGCTTGGCGGCAGCCGCATGGGCTACTACTTGTAGGGCCATGCGAACGTTAACTGCGGACGTTCCCCCCGGAGTCATCCCGTTGGCTTCACCCGACTTCGACGTGACGTTGCGTGTCGGTTGCAGCCTCACTTACGAGGCCACGGGCGCAGCCTGGCTGCTCCTGTCACTGAAACCTCGGCCAGATCGGAATCATACCGTCATCTTCGAGGCCCTCACTCTCGGCAACAATTTACCCGCCGAGGAATTCACGGACGGTCACGGCAATCACGTTTACCGCGTCACTCTCGCCCCCGGCAGCAATTTCTTCCGCCACGACGCCATCGTCTCGGTCTCCTCGCAGCCGGACAATCACGACCTTCCTCCGTGCGCGCCTCTCTCGCCCGGCGAACTGCCGACCGCTCTGCTGCGCTACACGATGCCCAGCCGGTATTGCGACTCGGACAAGTTGACCAATTTCGCGTGGGACAAATTCGGCCAGGTGGAGCACGGCCTGCCGCGCGTAACGGCCATCAGTCAGTGGGTGCATGACAACATTGAATACCGATACCTCTCCGGTCGACCCGATCTCTCCGCTTGGGATGTGCTGCAACGCGGCTACGGGGTTTGCCGCGATTTTGCGCACTTGGCCATCGCGCTCAATCGGGCCTTCAACATTCCGGCGCGCTACGTGACCGGCCACTTACCCGACATTGGCTTTCCCGATCCCGAGAATCACATGGATTTCCATGCTTATGGCGAAGTGTATCTCGGTGGCCACTGGTTCACGACGGACGCGCGCTTCCACGTGCCACGCATCGGCCGGGTCAAGATTTCGTGTGGACAGGACGCCGTGGATAGCGCCTTCTCGACGATCTACGGTGGCGCGACGCTCAGCTATTTCCAGGTGTGGGCTTACCAAGTGCCGCGCGGGACCGTGGGCGTCGGTGACCCTCTGGATTTTTCCCAGCGTCTAGACAATCAGGGGACGGTGCTCACCGACGCGCCGCGGTGACGTCCCAGGAAACTCACGCTCCAACCGGAATCCGCTCGGTCTGCACGGTCACCTTCATTCCAATATAGGCGTTCTTTTCGTCGACAAACGTTCCACTGACCGGCATGACGCCACGTGGATGATTGCTTACCGCCGTCAGGACGTGCTTGAGAGATGTGGCTTCGCCAAGCGTCGGATCATAGCCAATCCAGCCAATTTCCGGTAAATAAGCTTCCGCCCAGGCGTGCATCGAAGCTCGGCCCGCTTCCGACGCTGCGCAATCCAAGTAACCGCTGGCGAAACGAGCCGGAAGGCCAAGGGCGCGCAAAGCCTCCAGCATGAGGGTCGCCATGTCGCGGCAGGACCCGGATTGTTCGGCTAGCGTTATCGCGGGAGTCTGCACTCCCTTGGCCTCGCGCCGCCGGTACTTGATCGTCCGGCGAATCGCGAGCGCGACGCCGGCGACCACATCTTCCGCACCGCGCACCCACCTCAGATCGATTGCCGTTCGAGCCCACTCCTTTACTTTGGCGACGTCCTCGGGAAAAGTCGTGGTCTGGTAGGCAGCCGCGATCGCCGATTCCAGTTCGGAGAACTGTGCGGGGAATGTGACCAGCGTGGACGGCCGGGCCGTGCGCAGCGGGAAGGGGGGAGTCTGGTCGAGGAGAACCTCACTCCGAATCCGGAGGTGGTCGGACGAATTTAAAAAATAGGCGGTGGCGACGGAGTTTCCGAAAAGATCCCGGCTCCATTCGAGTTCAAATTCCGGAGCGATGTCCAGGCGCATCTCCTCGACGCGTACGTCGTGACCTTCGCGAGGTCGAAGGATGATTCGATGTGGCCCAAAGCGGACCGGTGTCCTGTAGCTGTACGTCGTTTCGTGGATAATCCGTAGTCTGCTCATGGCGATCTGCCGCCGCGGGCTCTACGGGGCTTTTTCCACAGTAACCTTCATCGTCGTCAATTCCAACGCACCATAATTGGAGGTGAGCGCCACGTCCGCCGCATCGCGTCCGTAGCCGATCGTGATTCGATTGCCGCGCGCCTTGTTTTGGGTCCCGTCAAAGGTAAACCAACGCCCACCCACGAAGGCTTCGAACCAGGCATGGAGGTCCATTGGTTGCAGTTCGTACAAATATCCGACCACCATGCGCGCCGGTATGTTGAGACTGCGCGTCAGCGCAATACCCAGGTGTGCGTAGTCGCGACAGACTCCCTCCCTCCCTCGAGCCGTTTCCACGGCGGACGTTTGCGCGTTACTCGATCCCCGGACGTACTTCATTTCATCACGCAGCCATTGCTCGATCGCGGCGACTTGCGGGTAGCCGGTCGGCGTTTGACCGACGATCGAACTTGCCAGATCGTTTAACAGGTCGGACTGGCAGTAACGGCTTGGTAGCAGAAATTCCAACGCACTCTCCGGGAGTTCGTGCACTGGTACGTAAGCGGCCTTGGGGTCGACGTCGGTGGCATCCGCGGCGTGGGCGCGACAACTGCACCGCACTTCGAAGTCTCCCGCCGGAATCAGGACTCGCTGGCAAAGATTCCCGAAGTTGTCCGTATATTCGACCACGGGAGCGTGTGGTTCGAAGATGTACTCCTCTCGGGTGATCCACTGTCCGTAGCCGCTCCGCGGACGCAGCATCATGATTGCAGGAATCGAAGTTTTGGAGCGGTAGGAAATGTGGCAGGTCGCGTCGAGAATCATGGCTGTGGGACAGCATCGTGCGCGGGGGATCGTCTGCATGTGTCGATCCTTTCGTTCGCCGAGACGAAGGCGAAACATCTGAGCATGGGCGACTCCATCGCGCGCTGCTCGGCTCGCCAAATATCAAAGTTCGCACGATGGCGCTTCACGCCGAAGTCGGCCCAATTGTATACGACCGCGCCGCTCTCAATCACCTCCGCGATTTCCACGAACGCCACCTCCCGGCCCACAGACGGACTCGCGTGTCGCCAGCAATTAACGCTTTCCAAGCGAGTCCTGCAAAATCTAGTGCGCCTTGCGGATTCCGTGCCTTAACTGTGAAGTTGCCGAGCCGGTCGGCGCTCGATCGGAATCTTTCGCATATAGCGACCATGCTTTGCCCTTGCCGTCAGATCGACGCTTTCCAACAATTCGCACCTCGCCGCTCCTGAGCAGCTCTCTCAATCGGACATGGAAAAAGTTGAAGCTAAGTGCTGGATATTTATCTTCCAGATCCCTCGTGGTGAATGGATGGCTCGGAATTTCGATTTCTATGCGTTTTCTGCCCATGTACTATCGCGCGTGATCCCAGTTATAGGCAGAGATTGCGTGACCGTTTCGCCCTATTTCGCAGGGGCCGCAGGGGGGTTGACGATCGTAGTGTTGTTCTCCACTTTCTTTTCCTCCTTCGCAGGAGGGTTGACGATGGTGGTGTTCTTTTCCACGGTCGGTGGGGCGGTGCTAACTTTGGCGTCGCAGGCGGCCAAGAGGAGCGCGACGGCGGTGAGAATGAGAAGGTATTTCATTTAGTAGCTGCGGATGACTTGGGTGGAGGTGGTAGCGGGAGCGGCTACGTGGGCGGACGTTTCTTCCGTGGTGGTTTGGGTCACCGTGGATCGTTCCGGTGTCGCGCAACCGGAGAAGGTTGCCAGGGCGATGACGCCGAGGCTGAGGATAAGTGGGATTTTCACTGGAGATAAGGAAGCGTAGCTCGGGGATGGAGGGCAGGAGCCAACCCTCCACCTCCCGCGCCGGGGCAGGTTACTTCTTGCCTTCGGTCGTCGTGGTCGTAGTCGTTTTCTTCTCGATGATCGCGGGGGCAGCTGGAGCGACGACGGTTGTCTTGCGGACGACGACGCGGTTGGCGACGAGGCGGTCGCCGACCTTGGTGTAATACACGGTCACGGGCAGGCCGGATTTGACCGTTTCCAACGTCACCGGCGCGCCCGTCTCATCGACGTAGGTGGTCGTCTTGGAGTAGCTGTAACGCAGCGGCTCGGGCGAGGTCTCGGAGCGAATGATGATGGTGTCTGGACTGAATTCGCTAATGGTGCCGACACTGTTGGTTGTGGTCGTTTCCTGGACGACAGTCTGGGCGAGGGCCGCCGTGGTGAGGATGGTGCCGATGGCGATCGCGCCGAGATATTGTGAAAGGATCTTTTTCATATGTGGTGATGTGGGTCGTCTGTTTGCGACGATACCGACTACGCGGTTCGTGGGGGCTAATTCGCGCCTGCCACCGTGCGCGGCCTCAAATCATTTGCCGGCGGTCGTTTATCCTAAACCGTTTGTCTCTTCGGATGAAGATAAACACGGCTGCGGGATGCCTCGATGCCGATACCTTTGTCCACCCCTTCCGCTCGGGGGAGTTGTTGCGCGGATTCTCGGTCAACCAACTCAGCGGTGTTCTTTATGCAAAAAACTCTCTTCCTCATCCTAGCGACGGCGCTCTTTATCCATATCGGCATTCCGAAGGCGCAGGCCGGTCCGAATATCTCGGTGGACTTTTTCTACGATCAACTCGGCGACTATGGCGATTGGGTGGAAGTCGGCGACTACGGCTACGGGTGGCAACCGCGCGGTGTCGACGAAGATTGGCGGCCCTACAGCGACGGGCGCTGGGCCTACACCGATGCCGGGTGGACCTGGCTCTCCGAAGAGCCCTACGGCTGGGCCGTGTATCACTATGGCCGCTGGGCGCGGATCGAGGGCAAGGGATGGATATGGATTCCAGGAACGGAGTGGGCGCCCGCGTGGGTGTCATGGCGGCGCAGTCCGCAATATGTCGGTTGGGCGCCGCTGCCACCGGAGGCGAGCTTCCGCCAAAGCGTGGGCTTCGGCGAGTGGGTGGATTCTTACTACGACATCGGACCAAGCGCTTACCGATTCGTGGAAGTCCGCAACTTTGGCGCGCCGCAGCTACGGAGCGTCTTCGTCGATCCTCGGGAAAACATCACCATCATCCAGCAGACGACGAACATTACCCAGATCACCCATGTCGACGGCGTAGTGAACAACGGAGGCCCGCGCTATGAAGACATCTCCCGGGAGAGCGCCGAGCCGATCCGGCGCTTGAAACTGGATCGCCGCGTGGAGGTCGAGGGCGATCGAAACAGTCTCCGCGGGGAACAAATGCGGCCCCGAGTGGAGGGCGATACGCTACGCCTCTTCGCGCCAGGCTTCGATGCCCGTTCCGCCACGCCTCCGACGAAGTTATCGCCGAAAATTGAAAACGTGGTGGTAAATCACGGCTGGAAAGATGCCGGTCCCGCTGCCGACGTGGAAAAACTCCACGCGAAAGTGCGCAGTGAAGCTAAGCCTCCGCAAGGCCTGCCGCCGCAACCGAAGTTCGAGAGGCTCGCGGCACAGCCGACCGCGCCGGATGCCCAGCCGGCGCCAGAGAAGCCCGTGCTCGGCGCACCCAGCGAAAAGGCCCGCGGCGAGAAGGCGAAAGACAGCCGGATTGGCCAGGAGTCGCCCGTCGCGCCAGTCGCACCTTCGACAGAATCCAAAGTAGTGAAACCGGAAACGGCCCTTCCACCTGCTGCGGGGCCTGCCGATCCCGAGCGCAAAGGTAAAAACCGAAAGCAACCCGAGTTGCCGCCGCCAACGCCCGTAGAACCTGTCGAGCCCAAGACAAAACAGGATCGTCCGGCGGCACGGGGAGAACTGCCTCCCGCGCCGGAGCCTCCCGAGTCAAAGAACGTGCGCTCGTTCCCGCCCGAGCCCACTCCACACCGCGAAGCGCCCGAGCCACCGAAGATCGAACCGCGCCAGCCCAAGCCGGAACGCCCGGAGTCGGCCCGCGAAGTGCCGCCCGCAATCGAAAGGTCGAAACCGCCAACGGAACGCCCCAATCCTCCCAACGTTGCTCCCGGCAATGCCCTGCAGTCCGCGCCTCGCGGCGAAGCGGAGAAGCCAAAACCCGGCAAAGGAAAAGCCAAAGACGATAAGAAGCCCGACGGCGCGACGCCAAAACCGCAGTGATCATGATGCGTATTCGGCCATTCGTAGTGGAGCGAGTGCTGAGGCTTAAAGCAGGCCCACAGCTCCTGCAAAACCACTCGCGTAAAGTTGCCGGCTCAGGATAATTTGCGAAATCACGTCGAGATAGTGAGACCATTTCGAACGTGAAACGATTTCTCCGTTGCTTCCTGATAGGCTCGGTTTGCGCTATGCTGTCCGGCGGGCGATCACAGGGTCAGGAAGCGCCAACCAATACTTCCGACAATACACCTTCGGTAAAGTCTCATCACCCCCGGAAGAAGAAATCAGCGCCCGCAATGAGCGACGAGGCGCCTCCAACCTCAGCCGCGCCACACCAAAAGATCGATCCTGGCGACGATACCACCTCTACCGCGACCAAGAAGGAAAAAGCTGGCGCGGATGGCGAGTCGAATGAAGGGGTGTTGAAGAATGAGAGCGCAGGCCACGCACCGGCCGCAACATTGGAAGCAGGACGGCTTGCCGATTTTTCGATGCAGCCAGCTCCCGTGCAGCAACTCATCAAAGCGGCTCTCGACCTGACGAAACTGAATCTCGCCTACGCCTACGGTTCCGATGAACCATCGAGGGGCGGAATGGATTGCTCGGGGACAATTTACTATTTGCTCCGATCGCAGGGGCTCAAAGACGTGCCACGGGATTCAAGCGAGCAATACATCTGGGCTCGCCAGCGGGGCCAATTTTTCGCCGTCGTCAGCACCGAGGCGGACGGATTCGAGTTTAAGGACCTTCTACCTGGTGACTTGATGTTCTGGAGCGGAACATATAAAACTGAACGTACAGTGCCGATTACGCACGTCATGATGTATCTGGGACGGGAAAAAGGGAGCGGTAAACGCATCATGTTCGGTTCCAGCGATGGTCGCAGCTACAATGGCGTTCAGCGTTGGGGTGTGAGCGTCTTCGATTTCACAATGCCCAAAGCCAATCCCGCTGATCCGGAGAAACATGGGGCATTCGTGGGCTACGCGCGCATTCCTACTCTCCGCGAATCTCCTGCTTCGCCTAATGCGCAACAGGCTACGGTTGAGGAAAAACCCTCTCCGACCCCAAATCTTGCTCCTGTATTAAGGGAGTCTGACACGCTCCGCGAGCCTCCGCGTGGAAGCGCAGAGAGAAAAGCCATTATGGATGCCTTGCGGGCTGGCCGATCCCTTACGGAGGCGAAGAATGTGATTTTTGAAGTGAACTACCTCAAAGCGCATAATGGCTGGGCATGGGCCGATGTTACGCCACGAGACCACGGCGGCACGCCCATCGAAAAACGGTACTCGGCGCTATTGCACTTTGACGACGGAATGTGGAAAGCGGTGGAAGCGAGAAAATTGCCGATCGAGACGGCGAAGGCGAAAGGCGAGAATGGCGTAAATCGCGCATTTGTGAAAAGCGTATTGGAAGTCCTGCCAGCAGTGCCAGTAGACATCTTTCCCGAAGCAAATTGAATGAATTTCCTAGGCCCGCAGCGCCCTGCACTGGGCGTGTCCCAAGGCCAGGAGTCTTCTAAGAACTGAGCCGAAGCCGGGAGGTCGATATGTTCACCGAGCCGTCGAAGCACCGCCAGGCCGTTCAGGACGCGGCGGGTTGCCAAAGCGCTCTCTCAACTCGGTCGGCCACTGTGGAAACATTCTGCGGATATGTGAAAAGACACCGCAGGCAAGCAAAACTACGAAACACGCTTTCTCGGCGTGATCGCAACTCAGCCGACGCGCGGCGGATAACGCAACGTCGGCGTGCCATCGAGACGTTTTGACATGTCGATCTGGTCACCGAGATTGACCTCCGCCGGATCGACCTGATAGGCCCAGACTTGAAACCACGAAAGGTTTGCCGGCCCAAACAGCGTCGAAAACGCGCCATCCACGGCATCGAGACCACAGGCGATATTGATGCGGGCGATCCGCGGCTCATTGAAGCGCGCGTCAAAGGTGTACCAGCGGTGCCCGACGTACACTTGCATGTAGGCGTGAAAGTCCATCGGTGAACCCGGATCCCAGCAGCCGACATCGGGCACGTAGCCGGTGACGTAGCGCGTCGGCACGTTAAAACATCGGGAGAGCGCGACGGCAAGATGCGCAAAATCGCGGCACACACCGTAACCCTGCGCGAGGATCTCGCTCGCGGCCGTTTGGGGACTGCCGGAACCCCAACGGTACTGGATATTGTGGTGCACCCAGTCGCAGATCGCCTGCACGCATGGCAGACCATGGGGAAAGTGGCCGAATTGCTGGGCCGCGAAGGTCATCAAACGATCCGAGTCGCAATAGCGGCTCGGCATAGTGTACCGGAGCAAGTGCGGCGGCAGGTCGGGCACCTGCACCGGTTGATCGATCAGCCAATGGTCATCGGTTGTCGGCGGCACCGCGACAAAGATCTCATGGCGGACTATCGTGCGGCCGGGAGGCAGAATGAGGCGTTGCACGATGTTGCCGTGCCAATCCTCAAAGGTTTTCACCGCGATCGACGGGAAAATGGTCATCTGCTCCTTCACTTTCCGCTGCCATGGATCGAGCCGCGGCTGAATGATGAGGATGGCCGGTGTCCACGCCGCGGCTTCGTAGACGAACTCAAAGCCGCAGCGGATCGTTAGTTCTTGCGGAGAGGAGTTCATAGGTTCAGCGGCGAAGGAATTTGACCAGGATCGATTTATCAAATTCTGCCCAGCAAAAGGAGGACAACCACGATAACCACCACCAAACCAAGTCCGCCGCTCGGGAAATAACCCCAACTGCGGCTGTGTGGCCACGAAGGCAGTGCGCCGAGCAAAAGCAGAATAAGTAAAACCAACAGAATAGTTCCAAGCATAATGTTCCTTTCAATTCATGGTTCACGACATTCTGTCTTGAACCTGTACGAATATCGATACACCGCACCGCACGGGCCAATACCTTTCGGTCGCTTTACCAATAGCCGGCGGTTATAGCTGGTCGTTCCTCCACTCCGAAAATAACGCCACTGAAGATCCCGACTCGGCCCGCTTGTCGGATTGATCATCGCAGTTCCCTCGTTCCTTCACAAAAGGGGCCACAAGCCAACGGTGCGCCGATTCAGATTGTATGATTGCTCTACCCTTTGTTCAAGTGGAACTGCCGCCTGGCACCGCAGTTGTCCTTCAGCGCCGCACCGCCTCCTTGATTCTCACTTGGCGATCAACGCCAGGGCTCGATATCGTGCGAACAGCAGTTCCAGTTGCATGGTGCAATGACCCGGATAAGCGCGAAACACTCGCGGAGGCTGTGCGTCAATTCAAACGCTCGATAAGACTTGAGACGCTGGAATAAGAATTGGGCTCCCAAGGGGTTAATTATCGATGAACGGACGACCAACTCTTGAAGAGACTTGCAGGGAAATGGTCGGTGAACTTGCCGATGTTGCGAGCTGGCATGCAGACAGCGACACGCCTCCTGCGCTATTCGTGCACACCGTCGCGGCTCTTGAGGTGAGGAAACTTCGACGATTCGGGTTCAAGCTGAGCAGTTCCGTATCGGGCAACCGGCTGGTGCATTTCACATTAAGAGTCGCCGAGACCGGGGAGCTTTGTGCGAGCATGGACGTCAATCCTGCTACCGGCGAAATGACCGCTCAGCACACTTGCGTTTGAGAGAGAGCCCAATGAAGCGAATTCCCGTCTGGGCCGCGATGGTCAGACGCCGCGACCGCCACGCACGAAGTGCAAAATGAAGACGATCAGGGCGATTACAAGTAGGAGGTGAATGAGCCCGCCCGCGACATGAAAAGCAAACCCGCCGCCCCACAAAATTAAAAGAAGAATGGCAATAATTAAGAGCATGACAAATATACGGTTGAGCCACCTTAAATGGCCGCTTTTAATGGCTGCAGAAATCCATGAGGACCCATCGACCTCCAGAACGAATCGATGCGCAGTCCCAAGTTCGCTCAGTTCATAGGACGCATTGGCTTCATCGGCCTCATAGGCTCCATGGGCTTCCATCCGCTGGTCTCCGAAGACTCCTTTAGCTCGATCTCCTCGGCTCCCTTCAATTCCAGCTCACCATCCAACAGCACGACCCGCCTTTCCTGAACCCGTAAAAACCGTGTTCCTTCACCGGTCTGAGCACGGATCACGATATCTGCCCCAACACGAAACACGGCAGGCGTCTTTAACCAAGCGCCGGTCGTGAATCCCTGCCCCTGGCTCTGCTGTTGTCCCGTTGCTCGATTACTGAAGTTCACGAAGGTTTGAGCGCCTTCGTTGTCGATTTCAAGATGCTGCCCTTCCTTTATTTCACATTCGTATTTCATAGAAACTGAAGTTTGGTGGCTACTTTTTTGGGTGATTCACTTGTGCATTCTGCGTCGAAATCTTTTGTTCTCTCACATGAATGGAAACCGGTGGGAACACTACGCCCTCATTCATCTTGACGAAATCGTCGACGACATCCTTCAAACCCTCTCCCAAGTCGCTCAGGTGGTGAATCGCCACGGTTTCCACCAGTTCTGCGTTGGTTTCATCCTCAATATCCACTATGATCTTTTTCATCGCCGATTTTATTTGACGACGAAAAACTCCACTTTCGCCGTTCCCGACTGGATCATCTTCAATTGCTGTGCCGCCGCTTCGCTCACATCGATGATGCGGCTTTTGCGGTATGGGCCACGATCGTTGATTCGGACCGTGGCGCTACATCCCGTCAAAAGATTTTTCACCTGCACCATGGTCCCGAAGGGGAACGAACGATGCGCTGCCGTCATCGCAGATGGATCGTATCGTTCTCCACTTGCTGTTTTTGAGCATTCCGAACCATACCATGATGCCATTCCCCGCTGTGTGTCTGAAGGTTCCCCGGCATTCACAGCAGCAAGGAGGCTCAAGATCATAGTCGATAGGACAAAGTAGATCTTCATTTGCACCTCAGTTGTGAATCGTCCCGCCGCAGTCATCCCGATGGCGAGCGAAGGCAGCCGGGGCGGTTGAAGTGGGCGCCCATTTTCCCCACGCCTTCATGCGGTCGCCGGTATTATAGTAACCGACGACGTGTTCGTCGGTGTGGTAATCGCGTCCGACGATCGAGAGTTTCTTCATGTCAAATCCGGATGACTGCAGTTCCTTGATAGCCGCCTCGGCGGCGGTGTGCGATGAGTAGGTGGCTACGGTGGAGCAGTCTTTGGCTTTGGTGGGTACTGTCAGTGCGGTGGTCATAGATTTAATTAATTGAAGTTTCTTGTGTCGTGATAAGCCGGCTGTGGCGTGTGAAATTCCGGGGCATCCCGAATGGTCTCTTTCGTGACATTCACAAATACCGTGGACTCCTCGTAGCTGATGCGCTCCACATGAGTCGGAGAAATCACGATCTCCTTTCCGGCATACCAGTGGCCCGTTTCAACGACGAGGTGCCGAATCGCCCAACTCTTGTCGTCGATCATGAAGTCGGTGACGTGGCCGATGGCTCCTTCGTGCGTCTGAATGTGGTAGCCGGTGATTGCTTTGGCGCTTCGTAGATGAGGATCGTCACCATCCGCGGAGCGGCCACCCCGGCTTTCCTCCATGATTGGCACAAGATGCGGTGGCGGAACCATGGGAAATCCGGTCGTGCCCCACATGCCGTCGCCGTTCCAGTAGGACGGCCATCCATAGTAACGAAAATACTCCTCTTCATACTGTCGTGAGACGGGCTTGTGCGATTCGATCGCGGGGCTGTCCTCAATCTGTCTCCGAGTCAAATTCACGAGCAGGCTTTCGCCATCTTGATAAAAGCTCCCAAAGGCATGAGGGGAGAGCAGGACCAAACGTCCCGGAAGCCATGAACCTGTGTCCACGACCACATAGCGGACGGCCCACTGTAGATCATCGAAGTAGAAGTCCTTCACGTGTCCGATTTCGCCCTCCGCCGTGCCCAGCGAGTCTCCGTACAATTGTTTAATGCTTCGTAACATGGAATGGTTGGTAGCGTAGGTTTTGTCCTTTGCTGGATTCGAGGAATGTGTGGCTTTTCACGCAACAGTTTGGGATGGACGTGAATGTCCGGGCGCGCCGCTGGTCCGGCCAATACCTCCTCGGGGAGTGTTTTATAGCCTAAAGCTATGCGCGTCATCATCGCCGCGAAAATGGCCAAATGCCGGGTGATGAGGAGCGACGCAAAATTCAGTCCAATGACGATGTCGAGATACTTCGCCCGATCTCCAAAACGCATTTTCAGGGGGATGAAGCTCATACGTTCACGACTTTCGAGCTTTGCATCGCTACTTCGGCGACGATCTCAAACGAGCGCAGCCGAGCTGCGTGGTCGAAAATCTGTCCGGTGACCAGCAGTTCATCCACACCGGTTTTCTCGATGAACGCGGCGAGCCCACGTTGCACCTTTTCCGGCGAACCAATGACCGATTCGCGGAGTGCATTTTCGAGGCCGCGCCTTTCCAGATCCGACCAGAGTCCCTCCGTCGGTTCGAGCGGCGGATTGAGCGGGCCGGAAATGCCGCGGCGCCGGTTGACCCACTGCTGCTGGAGCGAGGTGAACATGCGCGCGGCCTCGTGGTTGGTCTCGGCCGCAAAGACGCTGATACCCGCGATCGCATAAGGGCGCGGCAGCGTTTCCGACGGTTGGAATTCGTCCCGATATAGCGCGAGAGCCGCCAGCAAATCGTCTGGCGCAAAGTGGCTGGCAAAGGCATACGGCAACCCCAGCGCCGCTGCGAGCTGCGCGCTGTAAAGACTCGAACCCAGCAGCCAGATCGGAACATTCAGCCCCGCGCCCGGCACGGCCCGAACCGCTTGACCGGGAGCGGCAGTGCGAAAGTAAGCCTGTAGCTCCAGCACATCCCGCGGGAACTGATCGATGCTGTCTCCGCGTCCCCGGCGCAGCGCGTGCGTCGTTAGCTCATCGGTGCCCGGAGCACGGCCCAGACCGAGATCAATCCTCCCCGGATAAAGCGATTCCAGCGTCCCGAATTGCTCGGCGACGACCAGGGGCGCATGATTCGGCAGCATCACGCCACCCGCGCCCACCCGGATCGTGGACGTGCCGCCAGCCACATAGCCGATAACCACCGACGTAGCTGCGCTGGCGATGCTCGGCATGTTGTGATGTTCCGCCAGCCAGTAGCGCTTGTAACCCCACTTCTCCGCGTGGCGCGCCAGATCGAGGGTATTACGAAACGCCTGGGCGGGCGTGCTGCCTTTCAAGATCGGTGAAAGGTCCAGAACGGAGAACGGAATTTGATGTTTCACGGCGAAGCCCTACTTTCAAATTTCAACGCTTGCTCAAGAAGCGTACCTCGGCACGCAGGCGCTCCACCTCATCAAGTAGGTCGAACATGGTTTTGATCCAGCTCACATCGATACCATGAGCGGCCCGCACGTCCGCAATGCGCCGGACGGTATAGATTGCCTCTTCCGTGAACGCCATCATACCGTGCGGCGGCTGAAAGACGGGCCGCACCAGACCGGCGCGACAACAAATCAAAACGGACCGCCGGGAAACACCCGCGAGATGAGCGGTGGCGTCGAGGCTGTAGAGCACATCAGGATTCGGCTGAAACAACTCCAGAGCAAGGACCGATGGCTTTTCTGGATGACCTAGATCGCTCATGAATTTTCCCTCGGGTTGAATGTGGATCCGGCGGCCAACTGCTCCCACAGGACTTTCTCTTCCGCCGAGAGCTGCGGCGGAATCTGGATGTGCATCACGGCATGCAAATCACCGTGCGTTCCGCCGGCTGAGGGCAACCCTTTTCCGCGAAGGCGAAATTCGCGCCCGGCAATCGTGCCAGGCGGGACCTTGAGGGACGCCCGCCCATCAAGAGTCGGGATTTGGATCGTGGCACCGAGGACCGCTTCCCACGGTGACAGATCGAGGTCGTGGTAGAGGTTGGCGCCACGCACGCGGAACTCGGGATGTTTCGCGAGTATGACGCGCAAAAAGAGGTGTCCCGCTTCAGCACCGCCGATGCCCTCGTGCCCATTGCCCGTAAGGCGGATTCTCTGCCCTTCCCTCACGCCGACGGGGATCTTCACTCGCAGAGTCTGCGCGGTCGATTGCCCAGTGCGTGGGTCAGTCCGTTGGAGCTGGATCGTGCGCGTTGCGCCGTGCAAGACTTCGTCGAGCGTGACCAGGATGTCACCTTCGACGTCCTCGCCGCGCTGGGCGAAGGCCGCGCCATCTGCGCCATTTGTCCCTCTTCGTCGAAAACCACCGTCCGTGCGACTGCTACTGCCGAAGAATTGCTCGAAGAAATCACTGAAGCCCGTGCCGCCGAAATGAAATTCCGAGCCCTGCTCTGAACCTCCACTGCCTCCACGTTGCGCCGGCTCTGCCGGCCGTTCCGGGTGGTTCCAATCGACTCCCAATTCATCATACTTCTGGCGCTTCTCCGGGTCGCTAAGGACTTCGTTGGCCTCGTTGAGTTCCTTAAATTTCTCCTCGGCGCCTTTTTTGTCTTTGGCGACATCAGGATGATGCTGGCGGGCGAGCTTGCGGAAGGACTTTTTGATCGCCTCGCCACTCGCGTTTCGGGGCACGCCGAGAACATCGTAGTAATCCTTGAATTCAACAGGCACGGTCGCCTCCGGGTGATTGGCCCGGATCATTCACGATGACCTTGGCCGGGCGAAACACCTTGTCGCCGCGACAGTAACCACGCTGGATGACTTCGAGGACAGTATGATCGGGTTGGCTGGAGTCGTGCCCCACGGCGACGGCTTCGTGCCGGTGCGGGTCGAAAGGATGGCCTACTGCCTCGACGGCCTCAATGCCATGGTGGTGGAGTAGGCTGCCCAATTGTTTGAGCGTCATCTCCACGCCTTGATGCAGTTGCTCGGATGACGTGGAGCCCTCGTAAGCAAGGGCGCGTTCGAGGTTGTCGAGAATGGGCAGCAGGTCGCGGATGAAGGATTCCTTTTCTGCCGCAGCTTGCTGTTCGGAATCCCGCCGGGTGCGCTTTCGGAAATTGTCGAAGTCCGCGGCGAGGCGCAGATAGTCGTCATTTTGCGCGGCCAGCGCCGTCTGGAGCAGGGCGGGATCAGCAGACGCAGAATCCGCGACTGAGGGGGGCGAATTCATCGGGCGCCTCTTGAGTTACTGAAGTCTTCAGTCTTCATCTTCTTCCTGCTCGGCCTTTGCGGCTTGGAGCATTTGATCGTGCTCGGCTTCGGCCACGCCTTCTTCGACCAATCGTTCACTATCGCTTCGCCCTTCGTCATCCTCATCCTCGTTGGAAGTCGCCTCCACCTTGTGTCCGGTTGATCCGGCGAGCGGGTCCCAGCGTTCGGATTCCGGCGCTGACTCCAGGATCGCGTCTTTCGGGTCGATGTCCGTTTCGCCCGTCAATTCGCGTTTGGCCTGCTCCAAATCGATCACCGAAACGTCTTCCGCAGACCGGCCGTTGATGACCGCCAGTTCAGTCGCACGCTCCCGCACCATCTCTCGAGTTACCGTTCCGATGCCGGCGGAATTTGCGGTGAAGGCGCCTTGCTTTAATGGATCTATTTTCACGGATTGATGAACTGTCGTGTAGGTCGAGCAAAATCACGGTTGCTTCGGAGCATTCTTCGAGACGATGCGGACACCATCCTTTGCCTGGTCAATAGCCTGTTCGAGGTCGCCGACGCCTTGGTCGAAGTCATGACGCGGACCGGACGAGCGCTCTTTGAGCTGCTCGGGCGACAAGTCAGCAAGCCGCTTCGTGAGATACTCATGCTGCTCATCGAGTGCTTGGAGGCGCGTGCGAAAGTAAACCGGATCTGCTCCGGGCGTCTGTGCTTTCACTTCGGCAATTTCCTTGGCCAGGCTGGCGAGAGTTGCATTCGCACCTTCGCGATAGACGGGCGGTTCGTCGCTCACATACGCCTTGGTCTTGTTCCAGTACTCTCGCGTGGTTCGGCGTGCATCGCGAGTCGCATCGACGACGAAGTCTTTGGTGTCGCGGGCGATTTCCTTCGTTTTTTCGACGACAGCGTCGGCGGCATCGCGGGCCTTTTCGGTGAGTGATTTTTCATCCGCCTGCGCCACGAAGGCGAAGGCAGCGAGGATGGTGGTAGTCAGGATGTATTTCATGGTGATTCGTTTTTTAAATGCGCTAGTGCTGAATGGTTTCCGATCGCCGAAAAGGAGGAGTGGGTTCCGGAGGGTATCGAATCAGACGCTAATGTCCGTGCCCGCTGCCATGTCCGCCGCTATGCCCACTTCCATGATACCTCCCTCCATGACTCCCGCCCGAATAACCGCCGCGCCCGAAGCTGCTCCCATAGAAATGGTGTCCACCATAGTGGCCGCCGTGATGAACGCCGCCAACGATGATTTCCCCGCCGTCGTAGGGGCCGTAGCCTCCATAGTACTGCCCAGAGTATGGGTAGTAGCCGCTATCACCGACGAAGCCGACACCATCCACGGCGCATCCGCTCAGGAACAATCCAGCCGCCGCGCCCATGCCCAAGAGGATCATGCGCCTGCTCGTCATGCGAGCCAGCAGATCGCACCTGGTGCGAGAGAACCTGCTACTGAGTATCGATGCGAACTTTAGTTTCATTTTCAAATTCCTTCCTGCGTTCTGGCGAGAGGTTCTGGGAAAGCACACGGATGGTGTAACCGCCCACCAGTTTGCCGTTATCCACAAAGGCCCAGTCGGAGATTTCGTCGGGATTGACCGAGACGCGGTCGCCAAACTTCAGGCCCTTGATTTTTCGCGGATGGTTATCCACTCGTCCGTGAAAACGGTTGCCGCTGAATTCCACATCAGACAGCCAGAGATGCTCCACCTCGCCATCTTTCGCGAAAGGCTTCTTCACCTCAAAATCGTGCTGCCCCTTTGCCGGGTTTTTGAGCGCGGCGATGAATACACCAACGGTTTTTCGAGCTTCTTTGACCGCCCGGTGCATTTGCGCATCCTTGTCCTCGATGCGGAAAACCTCGGGTTGGACGCCAGTGCGGCGAATCTCTCTCGCCAGTGGATGTTCGACTCGCTGCCCGGCGCATCCGGCGATCAACAGCGGCCCGACTAAAAGAAGTGGATTTGTTTTCATCGGCAGGTAGCTACAAGATGAGCATCGCCCTCCCCAATCGATCCCGCCAATACCTCTGCGGCGACAGCCCCATAGTCAAAAGCTATCAGCCGTCGTTCCTCTCGCCCTCGTTTTGGGAGCGGTCGAACAGACGTCACCGTCCAGCTCCGCTTTCCGCGAGCGGTATTCTTCTCCCGTGGGAGAGTATGATACAGTCGCGGTCTTCGCTCGCGGGCGCCATCGCGAGCGCGGGTGGCACGGTCGGCGCGGTGCGTGCTGACGAAGAGTCGGTGACGGGGCGGAAAATGAGGACCATGCATCGTGAGGTTGCGTCGCTCAATTTGCCCACGGTGGCCTCGATCAAGCGATAGGAGCCATTGCGAACTGGGTGGTAAAACTGAGCTGTGGCGCAGTCCTGAAGCCCCTCGATGACATTGAAGAATGCCGTATACAGCCGATCCAGATCCTCTTCGTAGATGAGCTCAAAGATGCTGTGCCCCACCAACTCTTCCGGTTGATAGCCGAGCACGCGGCTCACGGCGCGGCTTTGAGAAAGGATCACGCCACTGCGGTTGACGACCGTGATCACATCGGGTGCGCTGTCGATGATCGCCTGCAAATGGGTTTCGTTCGCCCGCAGACGTTCCTGAGCCGGACGAAGCAGATACGCCTGGCCATCGGTATCGACGATTGCATCGACCTGACCCGCACCGAACGCCTGAATCGCCCTCTCGGCTTGCGCCAGGCTCAGGGCGAGCGTGATTGCCTTTTCGGGACCGTGCGTAAGAAGTGGAGAAGATGGGTGGGTGGTGGCAGTCATCCGCTGGTGGTTTGTGGCAGACCGAGCGCGCGGAGGACTTCCTCCTCGTCGCTCAGATCGCCGATCATCTGCAACTCGGGGGCGGGGGTAATTTTTACCACCGTGGGCGTGACGAGGATTGCCTCGGCCAGTGCGCGCATCGGTTCTTTCAAGACATCGATCACCTCGATGTGGTGGCTCTCCGGGAAGTGCTGCCGGCAGAGCGCGTAGAGACTCGCCAGCGCACGCACGGAGTTCGGCGCGCCGCCCGCGATGTAAATGCGGAAGACATAAGCGCCGTGCGCGGCATGGCTGGCGCCGGTCGCGGTGCGGCTCATGGCTGCTCGTTTCCCGCTTTGGATCGTTTGCACGGCTTGCCGCCGGCTGGCTTGGCGCCATTCGCCTGCTCCCGCACCAGCTTGTCGTCGCGCTTCCGCACCACCGCGTCCTGCCGCTGGGTTCTTTCACTGGTACTTGTTATTTGCGCCAGAGCGAGAGAGTCGAGTTCTTCCGAGCAGTCGAGAAGGTCGCGCTGGGCGCCCACGAGCCGCAAATCCCGTTCAGCGAGGATCAGCTCAATTTCGCGCCGCTTGTGGTCGATCTCGTGCCGCTTGCGCTCCGCCATCGTGCGGACGGCGTTTTCCTTTTCGATTCGCAAGGTGCCCATGAGCACCTCTCCCCCGGCAGTGTACGGATCGGTGAGGGTGATGCCGGAATTGCTGAAGATCAGCTCGCGCATTTGATTCGAGTGTTTCGAGCCGCGCGATTTGATGATCGTGAGCGCGCGGTTGCGCTCGCCGGCGTGGAGCGAATACGAGATTTGCAGCCAACTGTCCGCCAGCGTGGAGATGTGCAGAGGTGTCGTCTCCATGGTGACATCGGTCCCCTCGATCATGCTGGTGAGCAAAGCGGTGATGCGCTCGTTGCGGCAGAGGTATATGAGGCGCTCGGCGACGTTCCGCGCGGCCAGTTCGCCGCCGACCTTGACCAAAGCCGAGAACGGATCGACCGCGATACAAGCCGGCTTGTGCTCGCGAATGAGGTGTTTCATGCGGATGAGATGGTCTTCCGAGGAGGCCGCCTCGGTGCGCACCGATTCGATCCGTAGCAACCCGGTCTTGAGATGCGGCGCAAGCCGCACTCCCACCGAGGCGAGATCGCGCACGATGTCGCGGGTGTTTTCATCGAACGAGACGAAAAGGGCTCGCTCGCCGCGGCGGCAGGCCGCTTCCAGAAAGAGGCCGGAGAGTGTTGATTTGCCCGTGCCGGCGCTGCCCGTGATCAGCACATTGGTGCCGCGATAGATACCGCCTTCCATCATCTCGTCCAGCCGCTCGATCCCCGTGGAGACGCGCATTTTGAAGGGTTGCGGCTCAGGGTGAACGCCGTTGGAGGCACCGACCTCGACGCCAGCTGCACCGATAACAAACGGCACCTCGTTGAGCACATGGGGCGAGCCACGGTATTTGACGAGGCGCATCTCGCGCACCGCCACGCGGTCGATGACGCGCTGGCCGAGCCGCACCACGCAATCGGCCATGAACGGCATAAAGCCATAGCGCTGACCAGCCGGCGATTTGTCTTCCTCGATCTTCGTCGTGAGGATGCCCGTAAGTCCGGTGCGCTTGAGCCATGCCTGGATGCGGTAAAGCTCGCGGCGCTCCGCGGCCGGGTCATCGAGCAGGCTGAGCAGCACATCGAGCGCGTCGAAAACGACCAGCTTTGCGCCCATCTCTTTGGCCTTCGCTTCGAGCCCCGCCAGGAGCGCCGTGAGGTCGAACTCGCCGACCTTCACCACATCGGGCGTGAGCTGCGCGTTCAGGAAATAGATCAGCTTTTTCTGCAGCCCCGCCATGTCCCAGCCGAAGCTCTCGGCATTCTCTTCGACAAGATCGGCATTTTCCTCGAAGGCCACGAACATCCCCGGCGCGCCGTGGCGCGTGGCCCCATTGACGAGCGCCTGGAGAGCGAGAACCGTCTTGCCACATCCCGGCCCGCCCATGATCAAAGTCGTCCGTCCGCGCGGCAACCCGCCGCCGGTTATCTCGTCGAAGCCCTCAATGCCCGTGGAGATTTTCTCGATGAATCTCGCCCGTTTCTTGACGCTCATTCAGCCTCCAAACTTCCGCGCTCCAAGCATCGCTTGAGCGCGCCACCCGCGGGGTGAGCGATCGCTTCGGGCTGGTGATCCCAATATGCAGGCTGTGACCGCCTTGGCCCGGTGATGCTTCTTCTCGGACATTCGAAATGGTTGAGGACGATGTTCATAATTGCTCTCCGTGAAGTCCGAGGAATGCAGGGCTTCCCGCACGGGACTCGAACTTGCATGAGTTTCGGAGCGTTTCACGAATGCAGCCAATACCTCCCGGGCGAGCGCATCATAGCCGGAAGCTATGCGCACAAGGGCGCCGGTCTGATCTGTGGAGATGACGTTCGTTGAGTCGTCCGTTTCGACTGCAGCCGCGGCGGACCGCGAAGCACGGTGCCAGCCAACCGACCAAGGCCAGCGCTTGAGTGCGTATGGAGCGCAGAGCGAGGGCGAGTTGCCTTCACAGATCGTGAATCAGTTTGGGAGGAAAGGCGGCGCGCAGGGCGTTCAGCACGGCGAGAACGTCGATGATTTCTTGCGCGATGGCACCATCGACCGGACTGAGGTGCCCGGTGGCGGCGAAGATCATGCCGATGACGCTGAGGGCGATGCCACCCACCGCACTTTGCAGCGCGATGATTCGCATGCGGCGGCTGATGTGCATGAATTCGTCCACTTTCTTGAGAGAGTTATCCATCACTACGACGCCGGCCGCTTCGGCGGTCACGTCGCTGTTCTGTCCGATCGCCATGCCGACCGTGGCGGCCATCATCGCTGGGGCGTCGTTAATACCATCGCCGACATAGAGCGTCTTCGCTTTCGCCGTTTCCTCCCGGACGATGGCCAGCTTTTGTTCCGGGCTTTGCTGTGCGTAGATCTCGGTGATGCCCACCTGCTCGGCGAGGTAGCGCACCTCCGACTCGCGATCTCCCGACACGATCATCACGCGGGCGAAGTGGTGCTTCGGTCCCAGATGGTTCACGAACGATCGGCTCTCCGCGCGCGGTGCATCCCGAAAGCGCAAGGCCGCAGCATAGTCCCCGTCAATCACCACCACGCATTCGAGTCCGCCGGCGATCAATGGAAGCTGATCGGTGGCGGCAACTTTCTGCGCGGGCAGTTTGTTGCGGCTGGTTATTTGCAATTGATGACCGGAAACGCTTCCCCGCAGCCCCTGGCCCGGTTGCTCGGCAACTTCGGTGGCCTCCGGAAGTAGAATCCCTGCCTCTTTCGCCGCGGCGAGAATGGCGCGAGCCAACGGGTGTTTCGAGTACCGCTCCAAACTCGCTACGAGCGTGAGCACTTCCTTTTGGTCGAAGCCTGGAGCGGTCAATTGTTCTGTCAGCCTCGGTTCGCCATATGTGAGCGTCCCAGTCTTGTCGAAGATCGCGGTCCGGCATCCGGCGATTTGTTCGAGTACGACGGGGGACTTGACGATGATCGCCCGCCGAGCACAGAGGGAAATCGAACCGATGATCGCGATCGGGATAGCCAGGAGCAGCGGGCACGGAGTGGCAATCACCAGCACCGCGAGGAAGCGGATCGATTCACCACTGATCACCCACGCAACCGCCGCCACGGCTAGGGCAACTGGAGTGTAGATGGCCCCGAGTTGGTCGCCCAGCCGTTGCAATTGCGGCCGTTTCCTCTCCGACTCCCGCATGACTTCCATGATCTTCGCATAGCGCGAATCGGCCGCGCGCTTGGTCGTGTGAATGGTGAGCGCCGACTCGCCATTGATTGCGCCAGAAATCACCGTCGAGCCGGAGGTTTTGGTGATCTGGAACGGCTCGCCCGTCAGGTAGGATTCATCCATCACGCCATGGCCCTCCATCACCACACCGTCCGCCGGACAAATCTCATGCGGGTAAATGACGAGCGTGTCACCCACTGCGATCTCCGCCAACGCCACATCCAGCATTTCCGCTTCGCCTTTTCGGTGGG
>Ga0206946_1099_pt1 | contig 26374 bp, 22 predicted proteins | sample Alteio_BWOrgHeat_2_FD_152965 | JGI IMG/M metagenome (GOLD analysis project Ga0206946, IMG submission 152965) | Enriched cells from forest soil in Barre Woods Harvard Forest LTER site, Petersham, Massachusetts, United States -... | ecosystem: Environmental > Terrestrial > Soil > Temperate forest > O... | reverse complement strand
AGACAAAACTTTTTTTAATAGTATCAAACACGGCTAACTTACTTGTGCTGTCCACATTTTTTTTGACTTTAGGTACTGTAAACGCTTCAGAAGAACGTGTATGTACGCCCAGATCGTAATCTGTGCGATTGGCAATGCCTTCCAATTCTTCATAACCATGCGGAAAACGATAAAGAATATCAGTAGTCGCCTCCGCGTAATGCGCTAACTCATCAGGTGTTTGTGTTTTTAATTGTAAATTTTGACTCGATAATCCTTGCTGTTGCCACCAAACAAAACGTTGTTTTACCCAGTAGTCATACCAATGTTGTGCAGTGTCAGGTAAAACAAAAAATTCTAATTCCATTTGTTCAAATTCACGCACGCGAAAAATAAAATTACGAGGCGTGATCTCATTGCGAAATGCCTTGCCAATTTGCGCAATACCAAAGGGTAATTTCTTTGAAAAAGCATCCATGATGTTTTTAAAATTTGTGAAAATACCCTGAGCTGTCTCGGGCCTAAGGTAGACATAACTATCTTGGGTCTGTAATGGCCCAATGTTTGTTTGAAACATCATATTAAAGGGACGCGGCTCTGTTAATTTGTTTGAGCCACAGGCTTCGCAAACACCGCCAATTAATTGATCGGCGCGCCAACGATGTTTACATTGATAACAATCTACCATGAGATCCGTAAACGTATCGGTATGACCTGAATAATGTAAAACTTGTTTGTGAGTAAGAATAGCCGTATCTAACCCTACGATTTCATCGCGTTCATGTACGATAGTTTGCCACCAAGCCGCTTTAAGATTATTTTTTAATTCTACGCCTAATGGACCATAATCATAAACGCCTTGCAATCCTCCATAGATTTCGGCGCTTTGGAAAATAAAGCCTCGACGTTTACACAGAGAAACTATTTGATCTAGATTTTCGGCAGTCATAATTTACTATTCTTCTAAGAACGCATTCAAATCAGATTGACTAAATCTTCATCAGAAAGCTGTGTCATTCTTTTAACGTCTGTGCGATTTATTCCATTCGTTAACATGTGTCGAGCAATTTCAATCGCTCGCCGTTTCGCCCCTCGCTCTAAGCCTTGTTCTAAGCCACGCTCTAAACCTTGCATTAAACCTAATTGTAACGCTTCTTGTCGTATTTGTTGCTCAAATGTCATCAGTTCACTCCGAAGTTTCTCTGATAATGTCTCACTGACTTGATGCACGTGAAGGGATAGTTCATCACCTTCCACTTCTCTCAGTAGATAGTTTAACAGGATCGTCCTAAATCCCGTTAACTCTGTTTGATCCGACAAGGTGTCTAGCCATGCTAGCAGGCGCTCGCAAAAAATAAAAAGCTCTTCCCTATACTGTCTGAATTGCAAAGCAAATTCCAGTAAACCGCTTACAGGGTGCCGCTTTAATTCCTCATACCTGCGTCGATTTAAATCTAATAACGCAAAGGGCTGACAAAATAGCTTGCGTGCTAGCTCTTCTTGCTTGCCAAATAACTTGAATAAATCTTTCGTGGCATGCCACACTCGCTTGCCATTGTACACAACCAGAGGATATACCACCGGTAGAGGTTCCTTCGGATACTGCCTGCGATGATGCTCCATGAGACGCACCGTGTATACGAGAATCCGAAAGGCTAGCCATGGGTCTACGCTACTTTGATGCTCCAGTAAAATGAAAATATAGCCCCGCATCCCTCTGAGTGCGACCGAGTAAATGACATCTGCTTCCGTCGCTTTATACGCCTCATCAATGAATGTGTTCTTTTGTAACTCTAACGTGTCTAAATCTATTTGGGCTAACAATCCTTCGGGTAAGTGTGCCTCTAAAAAAACTCGAACAACTTCTGTTATCTCGAGGGCTTTCTTAAATAGTTTATCTTCGGCTTGATGTATAGTCATGGGTTTGTTTGTATGTTTGTTTAAGTGAATAATTTGTTAGATAGTTGTTCAGTCTAAAATCAAAATAAATTTTTTATACCTGCTTTGTACTGTTGTATCCACTGATCTTTTTCTGACCATAACCGATTCAACCATCTTTGAAAATAAATACGAAACTCACGATCCTGCTCATAATCTCCTATTAAGTCATCTGTTATGGGTAAAACACGAATTCGCACAGCAACGCTGGGTATTTTTCCGCATAGAAAATCCCAAACACTGTTTTTATTGCTTGAATAAATTAAAGTGACATCAATAATGTCGCGCAGCTGTTCACTTAAAACTGCTAAAGCAAATGCAACGCCTGCAGACCTAGGTTGCAATAAATGGTAATAAGGAGCTTTTCTTGCTTGTCTCTTAGCTTCGGTGAAACGCGTGCCTTCTACAAAATTAGTGACTGTGCTGGGTATAGTTTTGAATGTGCGACAGGCGTTTCGCGTTGCTTCCAGATCTTTTCCTTTTAATTCAGGATGTTTGAGCATGGTTTTTTTAGAATAACGATGCATAATCGGAAAACCTAGTAAGTAACAGGCCCAGCTGGCGATGGGTAAAGTCCAGAGCAATTGACGCTTTAGAAAAAATTTTAATAAGGGAATTTTACGATTAAAAACATGCTGCAATATTAAAATGTCTGCCCAAGATTGATGATTACAAATTAATAAATACCAGTGATGGGCTTGTATCTGATCCAAACCTAAAATATCTAAGACAATGGGTGAGAAAAAACTTTGAATCCACCCATTGCATTGAATCCAATAGCTTGGTAGAGCTTGCATGACCGATTGACAGAAACGTTGTAATTTCAAGATAGGAATTAAACGCAGTAAGGCAAACAAAACCAAGATCGAAAACCAAAGGCTCAGGTTAACTACGTATAAACACAGAACCAAAGCGCCTTTTATATGTTTTAATAAATTGAGAATTGTGAAATACCTCTTCAAGCACGTTGAAACAGTAAACTAATATGATCCGCTAAAATGCGCATCATACCGCCTTTAGGAATAGTTTGTAAGGCAATCAAAGGAACTGTTATTAATAGTTTACCGTGTAATGTCACCTCTAATGTACCAAGCGTTTGACCTTTTTGAGTGGGTGCACGTAAAGGCTGATCGAAGGTTAACGTAGTTTTAAGATTGCGCGCTTGACCTAAGGGTATGTTGACAAATAAATCCTTGGCAAGTCCAACGGGAATTTTGGGTCGTGTTCCAAACCAAAGTGAAGGTTGTGCTAATACCGTTTCGGATGAATATAATTTGCGTGATTCATAAAAATGAAATCCATAGGTTAATAATTTTTGACTGTCTTGCGCGCGTGATTCATCTGAAGGCGCACCCATGACGACAGAAATTAAACGCATATTTTTTTGTTTGGCAGATGCGACTAAACAAAAACCTGCGTCATCGGTGTGTCCAGTTTTAATGCCATCTACATTAGGATTACGCCACAATAAGCGATTGCGATTAGGTTGTTTAATGCCACGATATGTAAACCATTTCTGCGAATACCACGCATAATCTTGCGGAAAATTATGAATCAAAGCACGCGCCAGGATTGCCATATCCCGCGGTGTTGTATAGTGATTCGGATCAGGTAAGCCATTGACGTCCGTGAAATGTGTACCTGTCATTCCCAGTTGCGCTGCCTGTTGATTCATAAAACTAACAAAGGTGTCTTCACTACCAGCGATATGTTCTGCCATGGAGATACAAGCGTCGTTTCCCGAGTCGACGATAATACCTTGGATCAGATCACGGACAGATACGTGATCACCTACTTTGATAAACATTTTTGAACCCCCTGTCTGCCACGCTTTTTTGCTAACCACTACTTGATCATCCAAGTGGATACGTCCTTCACGTAGAGCGATCGAGATCACGTAAGAAGTCATAATTTTTGTTAAACTCGCTGGAGCTAAGCGTTTATCCAGATTAGAACTGGCTAAAATTGTGCCGCTGCGGGCATCCATTAATAAATAACCTACCGCGTCTATCTTGGGAACAATCGGTGTTAAAGTGGGTTGCATTGATGCAGGTGCGGTGATCGGAATAACGGGATCAGCGTATGTGGTCGTGGTATTGGTGCCGCACAGCAGCATTGCAAACAGGAGAATTAGGGTATTACGATTAAAAATAATCATGTTGATGCAACTTAAAAATTGAAGAAATAAAAACGATTCAAAGAGTATTTAAAGATAAGTCAGTGAGGTTTGTCAAAATCAACTTGACATTCTATTGTCGAATTTTATAATCCAATGAGCTTAGTTCTATAGATATTAATTTTAAGGATGCATGGATGCTACGTTGTTTACACCGTCATTTGTTTGGATTTGTCTCGTTGTTTATTAGCACAGCGGGTTTCGCGTTCAGTACCGCGACACATTCACCGTTGCCTCCGCGCCTTGACGCACAGATTTACGGCAGCACAAAGTATTCGGGTGTACAGGCTGACGGGATGTTGCCTGTAGGCGGTGATAGTGAACACAATCTTCATCTTGATTTGCAAATACAGGAAAGTACGAACAGTCAGTGGGTGACTGGATTAGGAATAGGCTATCGTCAGCTTATTAATGCATCCGGCATTTTAGGGGCGTATGTATTTGCTGATCGCACACGCGATGCAGACGATAGTTGTTTTTCATTTTTAAGTCCGGGTATTGAATTTTTAAGCAGACGTGTTGATGCACGCTTGAATAGTTATATTCCTGTAGGGCGCCATCAACATTTACTCGCTCAAGGGTTAGGCGGAGCGACATTTGGTTTGCCGACTTCAACGTTTACGGGTCATGTGCAGGAAGATGAGTATTTAAAACAATACCGACGGGTAGGGACAGGATTTGATCTGTTAGTGGGCTATCGTCCTGTTATAGATTTGCCGATACGCACGATGTTAGGTGCTTATCATTTTCATATACATCGAGCGGGTCATGTGAACGGTATTGCTGTGGGCGCTGATTATTGGTTGAATCATCATTGGCGTGTAGGCGCTCGCTACAATTATGATAATGTGAATCGCAGCGTGGCTGCGTTAAACCTTGGTGTGCGTCTCGGTGGCGAACGCTATCCTTCCAGTCATTACGCTATCCAACAACGTATTACCGATCCGATCGAACGTCATGTTTCACAACTGGGTCACGGATCAGAGACGCCGAGTCGTGTTTATTTTCATGACCTCGGTCCACAAATAGCACAAAGCCATATCTTTTTTTTCAATCAAGCAATCAGCGATAACAGCAATTTGATTCGTCTCAGTCCTGTGACGAGTTTAAGTCAATGTACTTTTGAAAATCCTTGTGGTCCGAGTCAATTCAACCAAGACACATTAACAGCAATCGCGAGTTTAGATCCGAACGCTGTGTTTTATTTCAATGGCGGAACGTATACAGCGGCACTTCATACAGGCGGTCCTGCTGGCACAGTTCCAATCACGCTTCAACCTAATCAAGTCTTAGAATCGCGTACGCCTGATTACACACTCACTGCTAGTCCCGCGCAACGTACGACCTTCATCGGCGGATTTCAATTGTCGTCAAATAATGTTTTAAGAAATATAAACATCCAAGCAGGCAGTGGCATTACAACGGGGATTGAATCCAGTCAATCCGGATCAAGTACGATCAATAGTAGTGTGATTGGAGATAATACGTATGCTTATACAATAGGAATTGATCTGAGTAATGGTGCACAGATCAATGTATTCAATTCAACCGTATTTGCAAATACGACTGCTTTAAATTTACAAACGAGTGCTATAGCCAATATAAATAATAGCGTTTTCAATGTGAATAGTTCTGTTAATCCGGCGATTGGTATTGTAGCTAACAATGCGATGTTAACCTTTACAGGTAGTAATTTATCAGTCACGGGGAACACATCTTTGACAGGTATTCAGCTATATAATAGCGCTGCTTCTACTACGATTAATAACGCGTCTATTCAAGTAAATACAACAACAAGTCAAACTGTGAATGGAATTTACCTGACGTTTGGCGACCCGCGTCTCATTCTAAACAACAGCATAGTACGCGCAGAATCAGGAGGACAAGTTACCGGGGTGACAACGTACACTTCTAATAACCCTACGCTATATCTTACAGGCGATATCATAACAGCTATCGGGCATGGCTCAGCAAGAACTTGGGCTCTTTATAATGAAGGCGCGAATAATTCCATCGTGTCTGTTGCCAACAGTATACTAAATGCAAGTAATAATAGCGGTGGTCAAGCCATTGGTATCGCGCCTTCTATGGGCAGTCATAGTCAAGTTATCTTAAACAATGTTCACATTAATGTAAGCAGTCCTAGCTTCAATCAAGCGATACCGATCACGGCCGTGATCAGGGTTATGCCAACCAACGTCATCTGTACGATAAACGGTCAACAAGTAAGTTGCTTTGGTTAATTGTTTGTAGAAGGATCGAACATGGACCTGCCTTATAACGACTCTATTGTTTATTCGTCAGCTACAGATGCGACGCTGACACAATGGCATGAAATAGCAGCAAAAACGCAACATGTTCTAATGTCAGGCTCAAAACAACCATTGCATTACACAGCAACCGCAGGACATTTGACGACTAATGCGCCTAATGGAAATCCGGAAGCATCTATATTTTATGTGGCTTATACCGTTGATGAAGTAGACAACGAATTGCGACCTTTGACTTTCTTCTTTAACGGCGGGCCAGGAACATCAACATTATGGTTGCATCTAGGTTCTTGGGGGCCTTTGCGTATTTTGACAGGAGTTCCCAAGACAACAGTTTCATCATTTCCTTTAGTCGAATCTGAGGATACCTTGCTTTTTGATTCTGATCTGGTATTTATCGATGCTCCAGGTACGGGATACTCTCAAGCTATTGCGCCTAATACGAATAAAACTTTTTTTAATCCTGACTCAGATGCCGCAGTTTTTAGCCATTTCATCCGTCGCTATTTGGAAATTAATCAACGCAAACAATCTCCGCTTTATTTATACGGAGAATCTTATGGCGGCTTCCGAAGTTGCATCATTGCTCAATTGCTAGAAACAGCAGGGATCCATTTGACGGGTATTGTAATGAACTCGCCAGCACTTAATTTTAGAGAGATCCCGGAAGATAGGCTCATCAATATATTACCAACAATTGCTGCCATCTCAACCTACTTTGAGCGTTCTGATAAACCGGCAAGCGTTAATTTACAGGACTACTTAAAAACAGTGCAAGCGTTCACTGAAAACATCTATGCATCTGCCGTGATGAAGCAAGCTGATAATAGTCGAGATCCTATTTCGCCTCAGGCACTTACAAAACTCTCAGGTATTACTGGCTTATCTACTCAAATAGTATCTCCTGTTTTTCCCTATATACTTGGCGCGTTTCTGGATCAGCTGAAGCCTGGATATAGATTGGAATTGACTGATGGGCGTATCGCCGTTCCCGCAAATAGCCAATTGGCGTACAGACAAGCCTTTCGTGATACACAAAAAACATATTTCACTCATATCTTGAAATACATTTCCGATTCACCTTATACGATCGCTCGAGATCCTGTGTGGTCTTTTGGTGAGCATAGGGATGCAATACCGGATTTGGGTACTGCGCTCTTTCAGAATTCCAAACTGAGAATATTGGCAATCTCTGGTTATTACGATTTAGACGTGCCATTTATGGAAGTAGAAAAAGAATTAGGGCGTCTAGAGCCGCTTGACAATGTACGCGTGTTGCAGTTTGAAGGAGGGCACATGATCTATTTAACGGATAGCTCTCGTTCGCAAATCAGAGCGGAATTACACAAATTGTACACAGTTTCCCCTTTTTAAAAATTGAGCCTACTATTCCCGTTTGTATTTTTTTTACAAGTCTGTGATGGATACACGAATTTATAATACCTCGTGTATACTGACGCGCAGTACTGGTCACAGGATACAAGCGCATGAATTCTGCTTTAGTATTTATCTATTTGATCGTTGCAATTGCTTTTTTATTTGATTTTGTTAATGGTTTTCACGATGCTGCGAATTCGGTCGCAATCATGATTGCTACTAAAGCTTTAAAACCTACTACAGCGGTAGTATGGGCAGCATTTTTCAATGGTATTGCCTTTTTATTCTTTCATCTCAATGTTGCCAATACAATTGGTACCGGCTTGATTGCACCGCATATCATCACGCCTTATGTATTGTTTGCAAGTTTGCTCGGTGCCATTATTTGGAATCTGATCACGTGGTATTTTGGATTGCCATCGAGTTCTTCTCACAGTCTGATCGGCGGATTAGTCGGCGCTGCGTTGATCGCAGGCGGCGGCGATGCTGTACTCAATTGGCATGGCCTCTTGCCAGTATTGTTTGCGATCGTATTATCTCCCGTTCTTGGTTTGGTGATTAGTGCTTTTTTGATAAGAATTTTGAATAAAATAACTGGCTATATTGCACAAGAACGCATAAATCGTTGGGCAAAGCGTGCACAATTTATCATGGGTGCTTTACTTAGCTTGGGTCATGGTGGTAATGATGCACAAAAAACAATGGGCATTATCGCCTTATTGCTTTTTTCAACCGGATTTTTAGGCCAACATTTTTATGTGCCTGTTTGGGTCATGATTTCCTGTAATCTGGTTATGGGACTTGGAACGTTATTCGGCGGTTGGCGAATTATTCATACGATGGGAGAAAAAATTACTAAACTCACCTTGGTCAGCGGTAGTTGCGCAGCCAGTGGTGCTGCGTTTACTTTGTTTGCCGCGACAAATTTAGGCATTCCCATCTCTACGACGCATACAGTCACTGGGTCAATTATCGGTGTTGGATTTAATAAAAAAGGTTGGACTACACATTGGCCTACGGTTCGCAACATTCTTTGGGCTTGGTTATTGACGCTTCCGGCTGCCGCTTTGATCGCAAGTTTTGTTATGTGGGCAGAGCTGTTTCTAAAAATGCATTAATTAACCTTATGTTACTGCCTCCGCCGCTTGCACTCTACGTTCATCTGCCTTGGTGCTTAAAAAAATGTCCTTATTGTGATTTTAATTCACATGCACTTAAAGAACCCTTGCCTGAACGTGCCTATATCGACGCGGTACTGGCGGATCTAAATTCAACCTTACTTTTAATGAGCGATCGACCGCTGATCAGTGTATTTATTGGCGGCGGTACACCCAGTTTATTTTCAGCGCACGCGTTAGAGCGTTTATTAAATAGTTTATTTACCTACTGTTCTCATTCAATAGAAATAACCTTGGAAGCAAACCCAGGAACAGTTAATAGTGAGACCCTAACGGCGTATCGTCGCGTAGGAATCAATCGTATTTCTTTGGGCATCCAAAGTTTTCAGGACGATAAACTTAAAGCCTTAGGACGCATTCATGATGGTCAAACTGCGCGCCGAGCGATCCGATTGGCTAAAGAGGCTGGCTTTATAAATATTAATTTAGATCTCATGCACGGTTTGCCTGGACAAACCATCACAGAAGGTTTGTATGATTTAGTAACAGCCTGTGATTTTGAACCGACGCATATTTCTTGGTATCAACTCAGTTTGGAACCCAATACTTGGTTTGCACATCATCCCCCAAAACTTCCGCCTGCTGATCAAATTTGGGATCTGCAAGATCAAGGCGCTTCTTATTTGGCAAAACAAGGGTATCAGCACTATGAAATTTCAGCTTACGCGCAAGCAGGATATCAATGCCAACACAATATAAATTATTGGCAATTCGGCGATTATTTAGGTATTGGTGCAGGCGCGCATAGCAAATTAACCGATTGTACTGCGCAAATCATCACACGCATCAGCAAAATCAAACATCCGAAGGATTATTTAACAAACAAGTATTCCTTTATTGCGCATGCTATGACGATTACATCGCATGAATTACCGTTTGAATTTATGCTCAACCATCTGCGTCTCTATCAAAACATTTCTAAGATCACGTTTGAAGAAAGAACTGGTTTAAGTTATCAGGTATTGCATACACCGTTGACAGAAGCGCAAGAAAAAGGTTTGCTGGCTTGGGATCATGACAAGATTGAATTAACTGATCTAGGTCGACGTTTTTATAATGATTTATTGTTATTATTCATGCCACAAACTGCGCAGGATCAAGGAAGAGTAACAATGTCTTAATTTTATGTGGCTATTAAAAATAAAAAAAACACAGGTGCTTTTATTCTGTATTCTTGTCAGCGGTTATTGTCAAGCTGCTACATTTTCGCATAAGCTCATTCATGCAAAAATCTTTGGTTTGTCGCCGCAATTATCAAAAAAAATTCAAACACGTTTGGAAAAAAATCAAGTAGCGATACAAAAAGATGAACCTACTTTAATACAACACTGGTATCAACGCTGTAGTGTACTGATTCGAAAAGCGCTCGCTTCATTCGGATATTTTCATCCGAAGATCCAAGGGCAGTTATTGCTTGCTAAAAGAGAAGCGATTTTTAATGTGATGCCTGGTCAACGCGTGATGTTTAAACAGGTTCAGATTCAGATTTTAGGCGTGGATCAATCTGATCCAAGATTACAAAAATTGCTGGCTCATTTGCCGATAAAATCAGGTCAGGGATTTTCTATGTCTGCTTATAATGACACTAAGCAACAATTATTTACGTACGCGCAAGCACAGGGTTATCTCGATGCATTCTTTACGCAACATCAGGTTGTCATTGATCTAAAAAACAATACCGCGGTCGTTTCTTTACAACTCACTCTAGGGTCGCGTTATTATTTCGGTCCTGTTACCTGGAAACAAAACACATTTGATGTGCGATTTTTGCAACGCTATCTCACTTTTAAAATAGGCGATCCTTATTCGCCGCAGGTTTTGATTGGACTGCAGAATGATCTCAATAACAGTAATTATTTTCAGAGTGTCAATCTCGAGAGTCAAACGCGTGAACAACAGACGATACCTATTCATATTAGTTTGTTACTCAAACCTTCCCAACAATACACAGCAGGTTTAGGTTACAGCACAGATGTAGGTCCGCGTCTTAGTTTAGGCTGGCAATCGCGTTATTTAAACAAATGGGGTCATACACTGTCTGTATTCAGTCAATTGTCAGAAATACAAGATAATCTAGCAGTAACTTATAATATTCCGGGTCTACAACCAGCGCAGGATCAATATTATATTAATCTGGCATTATCAAAACAAAAGTTGCCTCAAGTCACTACGTTAACGCAACAAATCGGCGTTGCTTGGAGTAAGCGTTTTGATAATAAACAGCAAACTTTATTTTTAAATTATCAGCGCGAACGTTTCGTTGACAGCCAGCAGATAACAGAACGCACTTATTTATTAGTGCCAGGCGTGAGTTGGACATACAATCAGTTCGATACGCCTTTATTTCCACAACATGGATATGGCTTGAGCGTTAAAGTACAAGGCGCATCAGAATCTATTCTATCAACTACTAGTTTTTTACAAACCGAATTTAAAAGCAAATACATCACTACGTTTGCGAATGAACAACGTCGTATCGTTCTGTTTAGCGATCTAGGCTATACCTGGATTCAAAATGTTCATGTTCTTCCGCCTTCTTTATTTTTCTACGCAGGAGGAAGTCAAAGCGTACGCGGTTATGATTATCAAAGCTTAGGACCGGGGCGTTATTTATTCATTGCAAGCGCAGAATATCAGCAACGTATTCGCTCCACACTGTACGCAACAGTATTTTTTGATACAGGAAATGCTGTACTGACTCTTCCTTTATCATTAAAAAGCAGTGTGGGCGTAGGCGGTATTTGGGTTTCTCCTTTAGGGCCGATTACCTTAAGTGTTGCGAAAGCATTAGATCTTCCTGGACAGCCCTGGCGTGTTCAATTTGCTTTGAGCGCTCAGTTATTATGAAATTTTGGCGCAGCGTATACCGCATGATTCTATTTATCAGTCTCTGTATGAGTGGTTACGTGCTCATGAATACAGAAACGGGTCTTTGCACTGTGTTCTGGATACTGCAACGTAGCATGCCGCTTCATATAAGCGCGCTATCGGGTCGCTTGCTGGGACCGATTCACTTAGAAGGCCTACTTTATACTACGCAACAAGTGCGTGTATTTAGTTCACGAACTGATTTTTCAATCGACTGGCTGGCACTAGCACACGGATACCTGAGACTGAATTATTTAAAATTAGACTCTTGTAGGATCGATCATTTTCCTAAAAAATCAAACCACTCGTCGCAATTTACTTGGCTTAAAAATATTCGCGTTCATAGGGTTTCTATCAAAGCGTTATGGGTGAATACTCCACAAGGACAGCTGCAAGCATCGGGGCAGATGTTGAAACATTGGAATGTACAGTGGCGACTTACGCTCAAACAAGCCTGGATAAAAAATCCAGGCGGCCGTTTGATTTTTCAGGGAACCATTACCGGAAAAATTTTAGAACCGATCCTTAAGATTGCTACACAAAAAATTATATTAGCCAATCATTGGCAGATTCATGCTGTGCGTGCACGTCTAGCTGTAAAACTGACATCTCCTAGCAAGTATGCAATGCAAATAACGGCACAGCAGATAAAACACGTGCATTTAATGGCACAATCCATGCAATTTCGAGTATTTGGAACACGCACAACAGCGCAAGCTGTTTTGAATACGCAAATTAACATACCCGATCTTGGTTTGATTTTAAGAAATATTAAGTTTACAGCAAAAAAACAAGCCGATACGATTGTATGGCAGGCTACAGTGCAATCAGGAAAAGGCCATGCACAATTCAACGGAAGGACACAACTCAAAGCAAACTTACCGACATCTATGCGTGTAATTGCACAAACCTTAGAAGTTGCGCACACTGTGCATTATCACATTTTCGCTGAAGGTTTCGTACAGATACAAGCTGATATAAAACATATGGCGATTATAGGCCAAGTCCGCATTCCAGAAGCATTTATTAGTCCTGATCACAGCGATCAGGATCTCATTGAATTGTCAGATGACATTGTATTTAGAAACGCGAAGCAGCAAGCAAGCAAGTTATCGATTACAAGTCAGCTGAGGGTGAGTTTGGGAAAAAATGTTAAACTTCAATACTCAGGTTTGCACAGTCAACTCTACGGACAAATAGAATTAAAAACGCAATCGGGTTATCCAACACTGGCAACTGGACGTATTCGTTTACAAAATGCTGTATACACCTATTACGGTCAAGAAATCGCGCTACAACCTAACTCTGCTTTTAATTTTTCCAATAGTGATTTAACAAATCCAGATTTAGACTTAAGCAGCCGTAAAACCGTGTTAGTCATGTCAGACGTTCTCAATAGCAATGCATCAAATCTGCTGATGGGCGATCTCAGCACTGCAAAATCCTATGCTTTAGCACGCAGACCTGTATCGATCACCGTCGGGATACATATACAAGGTCCCTTACATCAGCCCAAGATCAGTTTATTTTCTAATCCGGCAGGCTTGCAACCCACTGATATATTATCTTATTTGATCACAGGTCAAGCCAGTTCTGAATTAAGTGGCGCTAGCAGTCAATTGTTATTAGGAGCAGCTGAACGCATTAGCGATCATTCCGGTCTTGATCTGGTGCGTTCTTTACAAAAAAAGATAGGTTTAGATCAATTGGATGTATCGAATCAGCCCATCTTTGATCCAAATACGAATACTTTAGAACAAAATACTTCGCTCATCATTGGTAAACGTTTGCTACCGAAATTATCCGTGACCTATAGTGTAGGGCTTATGAAGCCGATCACGATTCTTCAGATCAATTATGCTTTGAATAAATATTTTTCAATACAAGGAACGAATAGCACCTTTGCCAATGGTGTTGATGTTTTGTATACTTTGGAACGCCCTTGATTAAGTTCTGTAAATCAATTTAAATCGCTTCCCACAAAAAGCGATGGCGATCTTTAGGAGGGTAGAACAGCCACAGTGTTGTGCTTCTCGATCATACGCCTTTTCTTCGATTTGTTTTAACGCAGCTTGAGCGGCCGTTTCCAAGAGCGCTTCAATTGTTTCTAATGTATCCGTCTTTGATACACTCACGCGTTTAAATTCCATCAATAAACTTGGTTTCTTTGGATCCTTCGATAAAATGAAATAATCATACCGCCCGTAGCCACTTTCTTTATTTGATCTCAATTCATACGCCGGATGCGATTGTAAATGCGCCGTCAGCCCCGTCATGAATCCATGATAAAATGCTTCTGGGTTCTGACTTAAATCATGTACGCTGATCGTGTTCTCTAATAAAAATCGAAAAGATTCTTCAAACGCAGCGATATCGCCCCGTAATAATTCCTCTAAAAATTTGCTAACAGTGATTTGTTTCTGTCCGGCCACCAACCAATGCTTGATTAACTCACTGTATAAACCCCGTACCTCGCGATTCGGAATCGCGAGATGACACTGCGTGCCTTCCTCGGTATAGTCTATCGAGACCACCTTGAAATACCCGGCCATCAGTAAAAAACTTAAAATGATAGACTCATTTTCATCCGAGGTTATCAGATCAGGAAACACGATCTGTTCATCCATAAAACAGTGAATCGTTTGCCCTTGTAAGAGACGCTCAAATACTTCTTGGTGAATTAATCCCGAACGATACAAACAGTCTTTCACTAAGCTATTGTCGCTGGTGTTGAGCCAATACCGTTTTAACAACCCTTCGTTTTTAACACAGTTTAACAGCGACCAGGGATTGTAAATTATGTGTTGGCCTATTTGATAGCCGTTGTACCAATGACGAATGCCTTCCGTTTTCTCACTTAACCCCGCTTTGTCTAACAAGGTCTGAACCTCCGATTCAGTAAAGCCAAAGTATTGACCGTACTTAGGATGAATCACGGAATACACTTCCAGATTATTTAATCCAGAAAATAAACTTTCTTTCGATACTCTCAGAATCCCCGTTAACACTGCTTTGAAACAATGTGGATTGTCTTTTAACGCTGAACCTAAAAATGCCCGAAATAATTCCACTATTTTTTCGTAGTAATTGTTTAAGTAGCCCGATTGAATTGGAGTATCGTATTCATCGATCAGGATGATCGGCGCTACTTTGTGATAACGGTGCAGATAAGTACTTAATCCTTTTAACGAATAATTGATCCCAGCAGAGGAGGCTTTTTCCTCTAATACAGCGTGGTAGCGAGTCTTTTCATTCGTTGATAGGATCTCACCCGCAAGCAAATAACGATGTTCTTCATAAAGAAACGCGATGAGTTGACAAAAATTTTGATAGGTTTCTTCAAACGTAGAAAACTTAAGATCTTTCAGGGTTAAGAAGATAACCGGATAGTGGCCTTGATGCTGATGTGCTATTTCTTTTTCTTCGTGAATCTTTAAGCCATAAAATAAATCCTGTGTGCTTTGACCGTCTACTTCGCTGGCAAAATAATACCGTAACATCGATAAATTTAAGGTCTTCCCAAAACGACGCGGTCGCGTGATGAGAATAATATCGGCAGAATCCTCAAGTATTTCTTGAATAAAAAGACTTTTATCCACAAAGTAATAGTTCTTTCGAATTAAAAGACCAAAGTCACTTTGGCCAATGGGCATCTTTAATAGAGTAGGTTTAGTAGTCATAGAGCACGTTCCAACGCTTCTTCATTTTAGAGTGCGAAATGTGGGATCCATAATAGTTTACTCGCGTATCTGTGGCGTTGCTAAATAATACGATAACAACTGATAGGTCTTCGTAGCTTTTTTACGATAATCAGCATTTAAATGAGGCGTACGAGAATGATAAGCGCCTACTCCAGTCCAAAGCGTTTTGCTATCGGCGATGCGTGTACTCAAAATCCAAGTGCCTACCATAACGTTGATGCATGGATCGTATTGAATCTGTTGTCGACTATAACCATACGCTTGAATTTTTTTCAGCCAGATTGAATTGATTTGCATCGGACCGTAATCATAGCTGCCATTTTTATTCGCTTTGGCCATACCTATAACGCCTTTTTCCAGCGATAAAATAGTCAGAATTAAAGTGGCTGGGACATGATAAGTTATCGCAGCGTAATTGATGCATTCGATTGGAACACCATGGATGATCAACGCGCTCGCCATGATCAGGTACTCTATTTCGTAAGAAGTTTATTTGGCTGGAAAAAAATACTTCGCAGTATCCAAAGAAACACGCCTAAGGTTACAGCAGTATCCGCTAAATTAAAGGTAGCAAAATGCCAATAGCCTATGTGGAAATCGATAAAATCGATTACATACCCTAGACGTACACGATCACATAAATTGCCTAATGCGCCTCCTAAGATCAACGATGCTGTTAAAGCGGCGCTCATGTGTATGATGCGAGTCGTGCATATCCAAATACTGATCCACGCACTGACAATTATGCCGATACTGATCAATAACCAACGCTGCCATCCTCCTGCCTGACCTAAAAAACTAAACGCAGCACCTGGATTATAAGATAAAAAAAAATTTAAAAACGGCAGTGCTGTATAGGTATGTTTTGTTAAATAGCGCACAGCTACTATTTTAGTAATTTGATCATTAAGCACTATGAATGCACTCAATATAAACCAGAACCAAGGATGTATTTGCTTAGACATAATACCGCTTCTCTCCCGCACCTTCCGGAAGATTGCTGATGCAACGCAGGCAAATATTAGGATGATTTGAATGTTGACCCACATCCACACGACGATGCCAACAACGTTTACACTTGATTTTATCCACAGCGACAGCGGCTGCTTCAATCGCTAAACTATTATCTATTACGCTAGGTAGATGAGCAGGCAGTGTAGTGTAGATGATGCGCGCACTTGAGGTTAGCAATAGAAAATGCAATTCTGTTTGAATTGCTTGCATGATGCGTCCTAAATCGGAATTTTCGGTTATATAAAGGGTGACCTCTGCTTCCAAAGCAGATCCGATCGCGCCAGTATGCCGTAAAACTTCTAATTCTTTATTGACTTCATCGCGTACTCGAATCAAGGTGTCCCAGTAATGCTGACATGATGAGGGTTGCTGATAATGATCGCGCAAAGGATCTTGTGAAAAATTTATAGGAATTGTATGCCACGGTGCTAAAAACACGGAAGGCTCGCGTTGACCGGGTAAATGCTGCCAAATTTCTTCTGCTGTAAAGCTTAAGATAGGCGCTAACCAACGCACCATTGCTTCAAGAATATGATACAGCGCAGTCTGTGCACTGCGTCGTGCTCGACTGAATTTTTGCAAAGTATATTGGCGATCTTTGATGATATCTAAATAAAAACTACCTAAATCATGAATGCAAAAATGATGTATTTTTTGATAAATAACATGAAATTGATACTGTTCATAGGCTTTGATTGAATCCCTTTGTATCAAGTGTGCACGTTCTAAAATCCAATGGTCTAAAGATAGGAGATGTTCGATGGCAACTTGATCAGTTGCTGGATCAAAATCATGTAAATTGGCTAACAAAAAGCGCACAGTATTGCGAATACGACGATAGGCTTCTGTCATACGTTGCAAAATCTGTTCGGATACAGCGATCTCGCCACGATAGTCGGTCGCCGCAACCCACAAACGTAAAATATCACTTCCAAATTTTGTAATAACTTTCTCTGGATCGACGACATTGCCTAAAGATTTAGACATTTTTTTGCCTTGCTCGTCGACCACAAATCCATGCGTTAATACAGTGCGATAGGGAGCTTGCTGATGTAGAGCAACCGAAGTCAATAAAGAAGACTGAAACCATCCGCGATATTGATCTGAGCCTTCTAGATATAAATCAGCTGGATAGTTTAAACCTAAACGCAGTTGCAATACCGTCTCATGCGTAATGCCGGATTCAAACCAAACATCTAAGACGTCGTTTAAGCGCTCATATTCTTTATTATCTGGCCCAAGGAGATCTTCTGATTTAAGTGCATACCATGCTTCAATCCCATCTTGTTCGATGCGTTGTGCAATGTTTTCTAAAAAAACAAAACTTTTTGGATGCCATTGACCTGAATGTATATGTACAAATAGCGGGATAGGTACACCCCAACTGCGTTGTCTAGAAATACACCAATCAGGTCTGTTCTGGATCATTTCAGACATTCTGCTATGTCCCCATTGCGGTATCCAACGTACTTGATTGATCGCAGCAAGCGTTGCGCTTGCCAGATTAGGTTGGTGCATACGAATAAACCATTGTTGTGTTGCCAAAAAAATCAAGGGTGTTTTATGGCGCCAACAATGAGGATAACTATGCTGAATCTTAGCTTCTGATAATAGATTGCCGCGTTGCTGCAAAACAGATACGATTTGAGGTTCAATCGCGAGTACAGACATGCTTGCAAATAAATCAGTATTAGGTAAATAGCAACCGTCGATCCCAACTATATTCAGTGCTCTTAATTTATACTGTAATCCTAAAAGATAATCTTCTTGGCCATGCGCAGGCGCTGTATGCACAGCACCGGTGCCCGTTTCGCATGTAACATGTTTACCTAATACAATGGGGACAGAACGTTCATAAAAAGGATGTTTGAGTAATAATCCTTCTAAAATATAGCCTGGTATTTTGGTTAAAATTTTATACTCAGTCGTACCGTAACGCAGTAAACATGATTCCAACAACGCGCAAGCCAGTATTAAATATTGATTTTCTATTTGCAGTACGGCGTATTCAATCTCTGGATGCAAGGCTACCGCTTGATTTGCAGGCAAGGTCCAAGCAGTCGTTGTCCAAATTGGAATAGCAACAGGCAGCGTCTGCTTCGGCAAATTAACACGTTGCCAAAATTCATCTGGATCCACAACAGGGAAGCGTACATCTAAAGCAGTAGATTGTTTGTCAAGATAATCAACCTCCGCTTCCGCTAAAGCGGAGGCGCAAGCAATACACCAATGCACAGGTTTGAAACCGCGTTGAATATACCCTGCACGTAGCAGTTTCGCTAAAACTCGAATCGTATTCGCTTCATAGTTAAAATCCATTGTCAAATACGGATGTTCCCAATCACCTAGCACACCTAAACGCTGAAAAGCAGCGCGTTGTTGCACTATTTGGGTGCGTGCATGCTCGCGACAGGCATGACGAAACGCCGGTGCATCTAATTGTGTACCGACAGTTCCCTGTTTTTTTTCAATATTGAGTTCGATCGGCAAACCATGACAATCCCACCCTGGAATGAACGGTGCATCAAAACCACTCATGGTTTTTGATTTAACAATAATGTCTTTTAATATTTTGTTAACAGCATGACCGATATGAATGCGCCCGTTGGCATAGGGGGGACCATCATGCAGAATAAATTTAGGTTTGCCGATCGCGCGAGTGCGTAGCTGATCATAGAGTTGTATCGATTGCCAATAGGCATAAATTTCCAACTCGCGCGTATTTAAATTCGCTTTCATAGGAAATTTTGTATAAGGAAGATTCAGCGTATTTTTATAATCGATCATCGTGTTTTTAAACTTATTAACATAAACCTTGTTTTACGCAGGTTCCACTGACTGTCCAATTTAGACTATTGGCTTGTTCAGTGGGTGTTAAGATATAAGTAAAACTACTGGCTTTGTCGATTTTAATTCGACGTGAAGTAGCAATGATCTTTCCGCCTGTATCTACGGTAATTTCAGCAACATACCCTTTATCTTTCTCGGTCGCTTTAAAATCGTCAGGAATGCCATTTTTACCCGGGCTGCTGCACTCACCCAGTCCATCGTGTTCATGCGCACAGGTCGTAACTGCTAACTTAAACGGGGCAGTGGCTTGGATCACCTCAGTAAATTTGGCACGATTACTGTAATTCTGATAACTAGGAATTGCGATCGCCGCTAAAATACCGATGATCGCGATCACAATCATAAGTTCAAGTAATGTCAATCCTTGTTGTTTTTCAATTTTGTTCATAAAGGAAATACTCCATTCCATTAAAATTTAGGCAGCTTAGTGTAAAACGAAATTTATCATTTGTCATGAAGATCTGCCCCATGGACTTTAAGACGCTCTTCTTTATCGATCTCATAGCTATCGTCGATTACATGCAGAAAAACAGATGACAAACTGGATTGAATCAGAGGGAAAAATTCTTCAATGGGTACAGAACAATTACGCGTTCTTTCGATATAATCGCAAACCTCGGATAACCAATTGATAAACGCTCCTCTCTCACCCTCTACTGTCGCAAGACGCCTTTTGATGAATAAAAGTTTGCGAAAATCCAAGCAAGGATTGCGTGCTATTTCAAAATAACCTTGTAACCAATAACAAAATTGAAATGAAGTCATAAGAGTTTAAGATAAATGCTTATTTAGCAAAGATAGTTGCGTAGTAATGGTGATGCAGTAGAAGAACTAGGGGGAGATTCAGGTTGTCCATTCCCATTAAATCTAGAGGCGGAAGCATAAGCTGCATTCATACGGGCGCCACCTTTCTTTTGTATACTATGACCCTGAGCCTGGTCGATCAACTCAAAAACACGATAAATAGCTAAAAAATTGTTTGAAGAAAAAGAAAATTTAAATTTTTGGAGTGGAGTTGGTAAATCTTTATTAGATGACATGGTATTAATCTCAGAAATGGTGCACATTTTCTTAGCAAACCATTGATATCTTTCGTTAAAAACTTCATCTCGATTTGAACTGGGTGAAAGAAAAAACTCAATACCTGTGCTATCAACATTAAATTTTATTTCTTCTGTTTTAAATTCTAGATTTTCTACAAGCGATCGCCTGATATCTATTGCATTGATTCTGTCAGCCACTTCATCCTTCGTAGGCAGCGATGCTAAAAGATTCGGGCACTTTTTAAACGCTTCTTCCATGCACTCTAATAAATAAATTAATACACAAAATCTTTTATAACCAGACACTCCATTATAAAAGATATCCACAATCTTTTGGTAATCTTTAGCATTTTTCCTGAATGCATCGAGTTGTTTCTCGTAGTCAAGCAAAACTTTATCAGCGTAGTGCATTATTTCTTGCTTATATTTTTCCATTGCTTTTTTATAATCATCGTAATTGGATTGTGGCTGAGGGAGCTCAGGCGCTGTGGGTCTTTTAGGTTCCGTCTCGTAATCTATGAATAAGTTCATGCTTTGTGTTTCACAGTTGTCATAATAACGCTTCACAGTCTCAAGCATCTCTTGTACTGGAAGATTCTGAGAAGCAACTTCTGTATTGAAACTCTCTGGATCCTTAAGAAAGGCAACACCCTGAGTTAAAAAAAATTGATGTTCATCTTCTAGTAACTTTTTTATCTTCTGTTCTAATAATTTTTTCTTTTTTGATTTCTTCGAAGATTTTCTTGCATCATAAGCCTTCAATTCTTTTAGCTCTGCTGTTCGTTTGCCTAGGAGATTAGATTGTAAGGCATATAAACGTTCTAGCCCATCCAAGGATGACATTCCTAACTGAATGGATTTCTTTTCTAAATCTATCAAGCGTTTAAATAATTCTGATTCCTCATTTAATACCTTGCCCCAAGTAGTTAATCTCTGTTCGGTAAAGCGCTTTTCAGTAAAATCCGTGCCGCATTCCTGAGCGAAAGCAGCGTGTAGAAGAAACTCTGCTTCTTTTTTTATATCTTCCGCCCCGTCGAGAGTATCAGTACCCGCACCAGCCACAGTGCGCCACAATTCAAACAAATTAGTAAATAGCAACAGTTCATCACCGCTCTTTGACGTAGGCAATTTAAACAATTTCTGTAACGCATCAAGCTTAGTTAGATTTAATTGGTTTAATTGTTTTTCAAGAGATTCGCGGTGCAAATTTTTTGTTTTTTTATGAAATTTAAACATAATAACTCCATCATAAAATTTTTATTATTTTCTCGCCAGGCAGAAAAGTGGATGAATTTATAGCTCGAAGAGAGCGGCATGTCTATATTTATACGCACGATACGCTGATTCGTTTGTGATCGGTCAGACGCATTGCTGTTAAATGATTTCCCCAAACGCATCCAGTGTCCAAGGCGTAAACATTAGGTGTGTTATTCGTGTCGCCAAGTAATGCTGCCCAATGTCCAAATAAAATCTTATATGCTGCACTGCGGCGTTCAGGTATTTTGAACCAAGGTAAATAATTGTTAGGCAGCTGATTTAAGCCTGCTTTGTGCGTTCGTTCTATACGACCTTGTCGTGTACATAAACGCAATTGCGTAAAATAATAGAGGATAAGATTGATACGTTCCCAGCCGTGGAGTTGTTCATCCCAGATTTCAGGAATGGGTTCATACATATGCGCAAATAATTGCTGATAATGATCGCCGCGCAAGATCAGCTCAACTTCTTGGGCATAGGTTTGTGCTTGTTGCAAATCCCATTGTGGCGGCAAACCTGCATGAACTAAAACATGATGCGCTTCACTGTAAAGTAAAGGTCTTTGACGTAACCAATCGGCTAATTCATCGCGATCGGGAGCGGTTAAAATATTTTGTAATTGATCCGGTAATTCGATGCGACCATACCCATAAATTCTGGCTAATAAATACAAATCATGATTGCCTAATACAACGACACTGTGCGGCAAAGATTTTATAAAACGCAGTACTGCGAGTGAATCAGGCCCACGATTAACTAAATCACCCGTACACCATAACCTGTCACGTGCTGTGTCAAATTCAATACGATCGAATAAGCGCATTAAAGCATTGAAACAACCTTGAATATCGCCAACAACATAATCAGTCATGCTTTTTATAATTTTTTGGGAGAAGGAGAGGGAAATAAAGATAATGAGGGTGAGTATCCAGGAGTAAGCTGAGTAAGCAGATTTTGCGGAATCATAAAAAATAAAAAATCATTACGACCTGTAATGATGTGACTGTTTGTATATTTTTTATTTTGCTCGATGCTAGAAATTCCACCCAACAAACTATAATCGATACGATTAAGACTCGATAGACCCCCTTGAGGCGCATAGCGCCTAGCCAATTCACTGACTGATATTTGGTACAATTCCATGACACTGAAGAATTGACGTGCCAATTCATTGACGTTTTTATATTGGCTATCTTGCGCAGAAAATTCTTTTAGCAAGGCAGCGGAAACATTGATTTCATGTTCATTGAGATAGACCTGAGCATTGGAGTCTGTTTGACTAAAACTGATTTTACGATCACGTAGGCCTTCTCTAAACCATTTTAAAAAGGCAACCAGATCCGGAAACTGATCTTGAATATTGTTTAAATTTTCACAGTAGTTGCGGATGGATTCGGTATTGGCGCGTGGAATGATTTCCATACAAGGGGCCATGGGAGTGCGTCGTTCTCTTTCATAAAAAATAGCGAGCCAAGCTTGTAAAATATCTGCATTGCTACTGATCCAATGAAAGCCATTATGTTGAGCAAGACGTGTTTGCTCCAGAATTTGTCGTGCAAGCAAAGCGCTGGCTAGACGACATAACTCATCCAAATTTTCAGTTACATAATCCACGTGATAGGTCTTTGCTTGATCTTGATTGAGCATGGATCCTGTATAAGGATTCCAGAGTTTGAGCAAGCGGTTTTGATCGTCATAGAGGCTGATACGATATTTAGTCGCAATTTTTCCTAAATCCATCAGTAAAGCAGCTGTAAAACTGGCATATGTCCAAAGTGTATCGTTATCAGAAAGTTTTTGATTAATATTTTTTGGATCAAAATAATCCAAGCATAGCGCTAAGGTACGTGTTGCACGTTCCAAACCATGATCCAAGAATTCGCCTGTTTGTGAAAATAAACCGTGCTGATTTTCAGGTAATTGCTGAACGAACTCTGCAAATTGTTCGACAGAGATGAAAAAAAGTTCTGCGTATTTGTCGGGCATTCGAAGCAAGGAGCGAATTGTATCTAGAAATTCCTGTCTTTTATTCGTTTGCAACAAACTTGTAACGGGCTTGATAGCGAAACTGGCGGGTTTCGGATCAGGATTCGTGAAAAAATGTTTTATTTTCTCAAAAGGCGGCATATTTATTTCCGTATTTATTTCCGTATCATTAAGGATACAATTTAAGCGAATTGTACGCAATGATTTGATTTGTAGCTTGGATTAATACAACATATCATAAAATTTGTTTTTAAAATTTAGACAGATGATAGATAGCATGTGTCCCATTAAGATAGAACATTCCGATTTGCCATTGGCTTGTCCTTTGCCAACTCAAGCGTTGTGGAATCAACATCCCAGGATTTATTTGCCTATTGAAAAATCACGGCAAGTACTTTGTCCTTATTGCGGCACTGAATATTGCTTGGTGTCAAGCAAAGATGAGAGTTAATGTATGCAAAAAATTATTCGATACAGTGTTGCCTTATTTTTTTTCTATTTTTTTTATTCGCCATCGACGTATGCGCGAGCGTTCATTACAGATTACCATACTACATTTTTTCCAGCGCATGATAAGCATGGGCAATTAGTCATTGCTATTCGCTCTTATTATCTCGGTGCCAAGCCTTATTTTTTAGTCGTTGATCCTTACACTTTACGAACACAGGCCCTTTCAGCCTCTGACTTATCAGCCCGCAGGCGTGCCGCTTTACCGAGTGAGCGCTATTTTACCTACAGACAATTAAACAGTACGCCGTATATGCGCGCTTTATTTCAATATACAGGCATGCCTTATGCTGTGGAAAATGCGGGTATTACTCACGCTAATCACGCTGTAGTAGGTGAATTTCTAACCATTGATATGTGTCCTTCTTCCCATGTTTTTGAAAAAAAGTTTTTTATGCGACTTCTAGATAAAGCGAATCAAACGCATAAGAAGCTACCGATTGCCTTATCTGTTTCGGGTTTGTGGATCTTGGGCCATGAACAAGAATTTTCTTGGTTGTTGCAGGAAGAAAAAGCAAATAAATTTGATATTACTTGGACTAATCATTCATTTAGTCATGTGTATTACCGGGATCTACCGCTCGATCAGAATTTTTTATTGATGCCGCAGACAAACTTTTCTCAGGAAGTACTTGCAACAGAAAAATTATTATTGGAACGAGGAGAATTGCCTTCTGTGTTTTTTCGATTTCCAGGTTTGATTTCAAGTAAACAATTGTTGCTGGCTTTACGTGATCAGTTCAGTTTAATTCCAGTAGGTACAAATGCATGGTTGGCTCATGGTGGATTGATCAAGACAGGCAGTATTATTTTGGTGCATGGCAATGGAAATGAGCCAGCGGGCATCGCTAAAATAATGCCGCTTATTCAGACACTTACGTTACTGCCTTTGCAACAAGCTTATTAATTGAGTACTCGCGCTATTTGCAAATATCGTTTAGCTTACACAACTTTCTAGTATTTACTGACGCGCAATTCACTTGGGTTTCAGATAGAATCGGCGCTCCCTTATAGGGATACTGAAGGTTGATGTTTTTTTGTTTGGATCAACTGATGGTAAGCTGGATTGCTGACGCTGTCAGTGTTGGAAAAAAGGAGTGTAACTTTGAGTAACAATGAATGTGGCTTAAAGCTATTTTTTGCGATCGAATTAGATTATGAGCTGAAGAGAAGTCTAACTAAACTGATTGATGATCTTAAAAAACAACCTTGGGGACATCGGGTTAAATGGACTCAACCTGAAAATTTACATATAACTTTACGTTTTATTGGTTCTGTAGAACCAGCAAAAGTGCCTGAGTTGGCGGATGCCGTGCAGCAAGCGATCAAGAGCATTGGTTCTTTCCCTTTGCAGTTGGATACTGTGCGTTTATTTCCTTCTCCAACAGCGCCGCGTGCGATTGCAACGAATATTATCCCTATTGCGCAGTTATTTGATCTCGCCAATATATTGGAGGAAGTTATTTCTGGTTCTGGTTTTGCGCCTGAAACTCGACCTTATTTACCGCATCTAACTTTGGGGCGTGTTATGCATTATCATGCGCCTAATTTCCAGGAAGATCTTACCTTGAATGCTGTGACGATGGATGTTGAAGAAATCGTATTATTCAATACGCGTAAAGAGCTTAACCATCATAGTTATACACCGCTCGAGTATTTGCAGTTGGTTTAAAAAAGCTGCAATTTGCATTACCAGCATTCCGATAAAGTACCCGTGCTTGTTTTGTTTCCACGTTGATCTAAAGTGAAACTTGTACATTCGGAATCAGGAAAGGTAGCTGTTGCTTGTACAGCGTATGTCGTGTTGGTTGTCGCCAAGACCGCTAACTTGTAATACCCCTTGCTTGTTTTCTCAGCGCTGTCTAATTTTTCTAAATTCGCGTTTTTATAGCTGTTATTGTTAGCTATGTAATAGTCCTCCATGCGGTCAGTCAATTCTAATAAAGCGATCTTGGCTTCGGCACGTCGCGCTTTATTCATCGGTTGCGTATACATAGGATAAGCAATCCACGCCAATAGACTTACTAAAGTTAATACGAGTAAGAGTTCAATCAGTGTAAATCCAATTAACTTTCTAAATAATTTCATTGTAATTTTTTTAATCCAAATAGAGTACCTAACTTATTCATAAGCTGTCCAGAAATAGAGTCAGAAATCTGCTGTAACAAACCTGGTTTAACGGTAACGTTCACAATATTTTTATTTTTAATGATATCGCGTGCAAGCGAAT
>Ga0206946_1098_pt1 | contig 26417 bp, 30 predicted proteins | sample Alteio_BWOrgHeat_2_FD_152965 | JGI IMG/M metagenome (GOLD analysis project Ga0206946, IMG submission 152965) | Enriched cells from forest soil in Barre Woods Harvard Forest LTER site, Petersham, Massachusetts, United States -... | ecosystem: Environmental > Terrestrial > Soil > Temperate forest > O... | reverse complement strand
CCGGTTCGCCGAAGTTTTCCAAGCTGATCCTCGCGAGCAATTACGATGAGGCGCTGACCGTGGCCAAGCAGCAGGTGGAGAGCGGCGCGCAGATCATCGACGTGAACATGGACGAAGGCATGCTCGACGGCGTGGCGGCGATGACGAAATTCCTCAACCTCATCCAGAGCGAGCCGGACATCGCGCGCGTGCCGATCATGATCGACTCGTCGAAATGGACGGTGATCGAGGCGGGGCTGAAGTGCATCCAGGGCAAGGGCATCGTCAATTCCATCTCGTTGAAGGAAGGTGAGGAGAAATTTCTCGCGCAGGCGCAGCTCGTGCGGCGCTATGGCGCGGCGGTCGTGGTGATGGCCTTCGACGAGCAAGGGCAGGCGGATACGATGGAGCGGAAGTGCGAGATTTGCGAGCGCAGCTACCGGCTGCTAGTGGATCGCGTCGGCTTCCCGCCGCAGGACATTATTTTCGACCCGAACATCCTCACCGTGGCCACGGGAATCGAGGAGCACAACAACTACGCGGTCAATTTCATCGAAGCCACGCGTTGGATCAAAGGGCACCTGCCGCACGCGAAAGTGAGCGGCGGGGTGTCGAATATTTCATTCAGCTTTCGGGGGAATAATACCGTGCGCGAGGCCATGCACTCGGCGTTTCTTTTCCATGCGATCAAGGCGGGGCTCGACATGGGCATCGTCAATGCCGGCATGCTCGAGGTGTACGAGGAGATCCCGAAGGAGGAGCTCGAACTCGTCGAGGACGTGTTGCTGAACCGCCGTCCGGACGCGACGGAGCGGTTGGTGACGTTTGGCGAATCGGTGAAGCAGAAGGCCACGGGGACCGTCGAGAAGACGACCGAGGAATGGCGTGGGCTGCCCGTCGAGGAGCGGCTTTCGCATGCGCTCGTGAAGGGGATCGATGCGTTCGTCACCGAGGACACCGAGGAGGCGCGGCTGAAGTACGCCCGTCCACTGCAAGTCATCGAAGGGCCGCTGATGGACGGCATGAACGTGGTCGGCGATCTCTTTGGCTCGGGCAAAATGTTCCTGCCGCAGGTGGTGAAATCCGCGCGTGTGATGAAGAAGGCCGTGGCCTATCTGCTCCCCTTCATGGAAGCGGAGAAGCAGGCCACGCTCGCGGCGGGCGGTGAAGTCCGCACGCAGGGCCGTGTGCTCATGGCCACGGTGAAAGGCGATGTCCATGACATCGGCAAGAACATCGTGGGCGTGGTGCTCGGTTGTAATAATTACGAGGTCATCGATCTCGGGGTGATGGTGCCGTGCGAGAAGATCCTCGCCACGGCGCGGGAGAAGAAGGTCGATGTCATCGGACTGAGCGGATTGATCACGCCTTCGCTCGATGAAATGGCGCACGTCGCGCGCGAGATGGAGCGCGAGGGATTCAAACTTCCGCTCCTCATTGGTGGCGCCACGACGAGCAAGGCGCACACGGCGGTGAAGATCGCGCCAGCGTATCATGGGCCGATCGTCCACGTGCTCGATGCCTCGCGGGCGGTGCCGGTGGTGAGCAGCTTGATCAGCGACGAGACGCGCGTGGCCTTTGCGGCGCGCAATCGTGATGACCAGGCGCGCGCCCGCGCACTGCACGCTGGGCAAAAGCAGGACCTGATCTCGCTCGAAAAAGCGCGCACGAATCGGACCGCCATCGAATGGCGCGTCGAAGACATCGCGCAGCCGGAGTTCACCGGCGTGCGGGTGCTGGAGGATTTCCCGCTGGCGACGCTGCGGAAATTCATCGACTGGTCGCCGTTCTTTCACACGTGGGAATTGCGCGGGCGCTATCCCGCGATTTTCGAGCACGAGAAATATGGCGAACAGGCGCGCAAGCTTTTCGAGGAAGCGCAGGAACTGCTCGACCGGATGATCAGCGAAAAATGGGTCACGGCCCGCGCTGTCTACGGGATTTTTCCGGCGAACGCGGTGGGCGACGACGTCGAGCTTTACACGGATGAAGCGCGGAGTTCGCTGCGCACGACATTCCATTTCCTGCGGCAGCAGATGGGGAAAAAGGCGGGTGAGGCTTCGCAGTCGCTCGCGGATTTCATCGCGCCGAAGGATACCGGCTTGCGCGATCATCTCGGCGCTTTCGCGGTGACGACGGGGCACGGACTCAAGGACATCGTCGAGCGGTTCAAGGCAGAAAATGACGATTACAATGCGATCATGGCCGAGGCGCTGGCCGACCGACTGGCGGAAGCCTTCGCCGAGTGCCTGCACAAACGCGTGCGTGACGAGTGGGGCTTCGGGCGCATGGAGAATTTGACGCCCGAGCAATTGATCGAGGAACAGTACCGCGGGATTCGCCCGGCGGCGGGTTATCCGGCGTGCCCGGATCACACGGAGAAAGGTATCCTGTGGAAACTGCTCGATGTCGAACGCAAGACCGGCATCCAGATTACTGAAAGCTTTGCCATGTGGCCGGGCTCGAGCGTGAGCGGTCTTTACTTCGCGCATCCACGGGCGCGCTACTTCGGCCTCGGCAAAATCGACCGCGACCAGGTGCTCGACTATCATCTGCGCAAAGGAATGACCGTACAGGAAGTCGAGCGTTGGCTCGGACCGAATCTAAATTACGATCCCGGCACCCCGTCGACGTCGAGCGGCGCCGCCTGCGCGTGCGGTGTGCCGCATCTGGTGGCGTAGGCTGAATTGACATTGAATGATTTGGCCGCATTTGCGATTGGCGGGATCACGGATTTTTCAGTTAGGCTCGTGCATGTCCCCGATGTTCCCCCGTGCCCTTGCCTTCCTCGCCGTCATGACTACCACCGCCGCCCTCCGTGCCGCACACACCTTCTATGCCGATCCCCAAACGCTTCCCGCGAGCGCGAGCCTGCCTGATCCGCTCGTCTTCACGGATGGGCAGCACGTGGACACGCGCGAGGCGTGGCTGGAGAAGCGTGCGCCGGAATTGCGCGCGCTCTTTCAGCATTACGAGTACGGGATGTGGCCGGCGCCGGCGAAGGTCGCGGCGAAAGTGACGCGCGAGGACAAAGCGGCGCTCGGCGGCAAGGCGACGCTGCGCGAGATCACGCTCTCGCTGTCGCAGCCGGAAGGCGCGGAGATTCATCTGCTGCTGGTCACGCCGAACGACGCGAAGAAACCGGCCCCGGTTTTTCTCGGTCTGAATTTCAATGGCAACCAGGCGCTGTTAGCCGATCCGCAGATCGCTGTGTCGCCCCATTGGAAACCGCACAATGGCAAGACGCTCGAGCAAACGCGCGGCGCGGACGTGGATACGTGGGCGCTGGATCAATCCATTGCGCGCGGCTACGCGGTTGCGACTTTTTGGAACGGCGACGTAGTGGTCGACGACAAGGATGCCGCCGAGGAGATGCTGCGGAAGTTTCGTCCGTCGGGCTCCGCCGAACGCGGCCGGAGCGACACCGCGACCATCGCCGCGTGGGCGTGGTGCCTGAGCCGCGCGGTGGATTTTCTCGTGACAGATCCCGCGCTCGATCCGAAACGCATCGCAGTCGTGGGCCACTCGCGCAATGGCAAGACAGCGATGCTCGCGGCGGCGTTCGATGAGCGTTTTGCGCTGGCCATCCCGAGCCAGGCGGGTTGTGGGGGCACCGCGCCCTGCCGCGTTTCCGACGAGCTTTCCAAGGAGGGCGCGAATGGGCGTCCGACGGTGGAAACCGTGAAGCGCATTAACACTTCTTTCCCGCACTGGTTCTGCGGGGATTTTAAGGCCTTCAACGAACAGCGGGAGCGCCTGCCTTTCGATCAGCATGAATTGATCGCGCTGTGCGCGCCGCGCCCCGTGCTCCTCTCCTGCGCGACGGAAGACGTGTGGGCCAATCCGTCCGGCCAGTTCGAGATGTTGCGCGCCGCCGACCCAGTCTACAAACTGGTCGCGGGCGACGGTCTCGACGCCACGCAAATGCCCGAGGTCAGCAAGCTATTGTCGAGCCGGCTCGGCTACTATATCCGCCCCGGCAAGCATTCGATGACGCGGGAGGATTGGAGCGTTTGGCTGGATTATGCGGATCGCTGGATGCGACCTTAGGAGTGTTAAGTTTTAAGATTTAGGTTTTAAGTGCGGATACGATGCGCGCACGGAAATCTACGCGTGTCCGCGCCTGATTCTTAAAACTTAAGACTTAAAACTTAAAACTTCCCGCGGCCTATTTCACTTCCGGATTAGGTGTCGCGCTTCCGTCGACCAACCCCAGCGCCCACTTGATGCCGCCGAGGATGTGCGCTTGATACTGCTTGCTGATCTCGGGTGAATTGACGCGGCCGGGCAGCGTGGGATCGTCGCTCCACAAATCATCGCGGTGGCCGAGCGAGGTGTAGAAGACACGGCCCTTGCCGGCCATGCGGCACCACGAGACGGGGAAGAAGACCTGCGTGGCGGTTTCGTTCGGGTCGTGCTGCATGAACCACAGCATGTGGACCTTCGCGCGGTCCTGGCTCTTGATGTGATACATCTCCTCCTGCTTGAGGTCCCACTTCGAGCCGAGGCCGGCATTGGCGGGATGCGCGGTGTCGGCAGCCACGAGATCGGCGGGCACTTGCGCGTGGTGCGTTTCAAATTCGCCGCCGAGCATCTCGATGTAGCCGGGGAAATGGTGGAAGGTGTCGCTGCCGCTGTGCATCGCGGCGACGGCATGGCCGTCCTCGATCCATTTGATGAAACCTTCCTTGTCGGGCAGCGGCAGATCGCCGGTGGTGTTGGCGAAGATGACCATGTCGATCTTGTTCGCGGCCAGATTGGCGGGGCTCACTTTTTCGAGGCTTTCCTTGATGCCCGCGTCGAGCTGCGCCTGCTTCTCTTTCGCGTCCTTTTCCATTTCCGGCGTCCACTTGGCCATTTCGGCGTCGTACTTTTTCATGTCCGCCTCGTGGCGGGCCCTGGCTTTGTCGTCCGCGTCGGAGGCGAGATCCTTCGGCTTGTTCGGCTTCTTCGGTATCTGGATGTCGGGCTGGCGCGCGAAGTCCACGACCGTGAACACGCCCGATTCCTCGCCGAGTTTTTGCAGCGTCTTTTCCGCGTAGGGGATCGAAGCGTGGCGGAAGCCGGTGGTCGTGGTGACGACGAGGACGCGCTTGGCGTCCGTGGCGCGAGCGGAGAAGGCCGGACCGGCGGCCAGCGCGAGAACGAGCAGGAGACGAAGGGAGGATTTCATGAAAGGAGGAAGGCGGAAGGATGAAGCTCCAGTCGGAGCGGCGGGGATTTTCAGGTACGCCTAAGCCATTACCCTTGGTGAACGCAAGGCTTAGGCTTGTCTTGGCTCGTCCAGGGCGGGCAGGGTGCGCGCATGCAGATTGTTTCCTGCCGCGAGTGCGGCGCGCCTGTGAATGCCGACGCCGCCACGTGCGCGGAGTGTGGTGCGTTGCAGCCGGGACGCGCGGCGATCGAGGCGGCTGGTTATGTCTGGGAAAGCCGTGGCCGATGGATGGGCTTGCCGCTCGTGCACGTGGCCTTTGGCCATGACGAGACGGGAAGGGCGCGGACGGCTTGCGGCATCATTGCGATTGGCCAACGGGCGGTGGGTGGCGTGGCGATTGGCATTCTGGCCGGTGGTTTCGTTTCGCTGGGCGTGGTCTCGATGGGCGTATTCTCGCTCGGGGTGGTGAGCCTCGGGGCGCTTGTTGCGCTCGGCGTGAATACGATCGGAGCGGTGTCGATTGGCGTGGTGGCAGTGGGATACAAAGTGGGTGGTGTGGCCACGTTTGGGTGGAAGGTGCTGTTTTCGGCGATGAAGTGAGCGGGCGGAGGAAAGGCAGAACATCCAACATCCAACACCCAACATCCAATGAGTGCTTACTTCATCAGCCTCGCCCGGCGTTCCTCCTTGCTCAGGTGCCGCATCTTTTCCACGTCGGCGTAGAAGGCGTGCAGGTTGCCGTGCTCGCGCTCGAGCAGGCGCTCGAAGCCGGGGATGAGATCGTAGTAGGTGGAGACGGTGTTGAGGCGGGCGTTGTTCCAAGGCTTGGCGAAGGCCCGGTCGTAGACGCTGTCGCCGTGATGACGGCGGCGAATTTCGAGATAGCCGGCATGCAACTGCGCGAGGACGGCGGCTTTGCCCTGGCGCATTTGCGCCGGGGTGAGATTTTGCCGTGCGAAGAGCTGCCGGAGCTTTTCGCGGGTGGCGAGGAGCAGGCGGACGATCTCGCGGTCTTTGGCCAGACCCGTTTCGTATTCGGCGAGCGCGGCGCGGTCGCCCTTCGCGAGCAGCCAGCGGTGGACGGCAGACTCGGCATTCGCGGTGGCGAAGGCTTCGTTGAAATCGGTATCGCCTGGAACGAAGAGCTTCACGTGGGTGAGTTCGTGGAAGATGACTTCGGCGAGTTCGGCATCGGTGCGGTGGAAGAAGGTGTTGAGGACCGGATCGTGGAAAAAGCCGAGTGTCGAGTAGGCCTCGACGCCCCCGACATAGACTTCGAAGCCCTGGGCTTTGAGCCGCGCCGCTTCGTCGCGCGCCGCTTTTTCGGTGAAGTAGCCGCGATACTCCAGACTGCCGACGAACGGATACCACCATGTCTTGCCCTCGACGGAAAACTCCGGCGCGGCGAAGAGCACCCACGAGACATAGCGCCGCCCTAGGTCGGTGTAGCGGGTGTATTCGCGATCAGCGGGAAGCTCGAGCTGCGCGCCGGCGAAGCTCCGGGCCTCCTCGACGACCCTGAGCTTTCGCTTCACGCGGGCGGTGATGCGGCCATCCTCCATCACGGTCGGAATGGGGCGCGCCTTGTTCAGAATTTCCGCCTGGCCGTCGATGGCCTGGGAGTAAAAGCGGACGGTGCTGCAGCCGGAAACGGCGAGGGCGGCGAGACCGGCGGCGAGAAGGGCGAGGCGGCGTGCCATGCCGTTCGCGGCCATCAACGCCTGGGGTGTTGCGGAGCTAGGTGCTGGCGGTGGCGGTTTTGCGCTCTTCCCTGATCTGCTTCCATTTTTGCAATTGCTGCGGGGTAAGGATGGGTCTGATTTGCTGCGCCGAGGCGACGACGATTTGCCGCATCTTCTGGCGCTTTTGTGGCGCGGGCAAGGATGTGTTGTCGCGCAGGGCCTTGAGTTGGGCGCCTGCTTTCTCGAAGATCGGCTTGATTTTCGCGACTTGGGCGGGGGTCAGCCCGAGTTCCTGCTTGAGCTTCTGGATGCGCTGTCCCGCCTCACCCCCTTTGCCGCCGGAGAGAGCCATCAGTCCCGGAGAATTGACCGGCGCCTGCTGTGGAGTGGCGTTTTTGGAAGGCGAAGCGGGATTGGGAGTGGGATTCGCCGGCTGGGGTGGGGGTAAGGTGTTGCCGGGAGGGACGGGTGGAAGCGGGTCATCGGCGCGGAGATCGACCGCGCGGAGATTGCCTGGCGCAAGCAGAAGGGCGAGCGCCAGGCCCGAGGCGAGGAGGAAAGGCGTTTTCATACGGTGGATTGAACCCGCGATGTGGCGATGGGTTTCATCGTTTGAGATGGATCGCCAATTCCACTTCGCGACTCGACTATCGAACTTCGTCCCTGAGACTCTCCGCACTCACGCAAAACCCTCCCCACCATGATTCCCCCAAACATCTCCCGCCGCTCGTTCCTGAAAGCCACTGCTGCTCTGGCCGGCGGTGGGCCGATTTTTGCCTCGGTGATGAAAGCGCAGGCGCATGCGGCCAGCAAGCCGCTGATCGCGTACGTGGGCACCTACAGTTCGCCGCTTCCCATTATTCGGCCGGGGCAGGTGGATTTGCCGCCAGGCAATGGAAAGGGGATTCACTTGTTTCAAGTGGAGCGCGCCACGGGGGCGCTTTCGCCACACGGAGTGGTGGAGATGGCGACGAGCCCGAGCTGCGTGGCCCTGAATTCCGCGGGCACCCGCCTGTATTCGGCCAATGAGACGGAGCAGTTGGCGGAGAATGACGCGGGGACGGTCAGCGCCTTCGCGATCAATCCGTCGGATGGGCAGTTGACGCTGCTCAATACGGTGAGTTCCGGGGGCGCTGGACCGACTTATATCAGCATCCACCCGTCGGGGCGCTTCGCGCTGGTCGCGAACTATTTCGGCGGCTCGGTGGCGGTGCTGCCCATTCTGCCGGATGGCAAACTGGGGCCCAAGACGGACTTCAAGCAGGACGCCGGGGCGGTGGGTCCGAAGCAGGCGAAGAATGCGCCGCCGGGCAGCTTTGCCATCAGCGGGCACGACGTGCCGCATGCGCACATGATCAAGACCGACCCCACGGGACGCTTCGCGCTAACGCCCGATTTGGGTTTGGATGAAATCGTCGTCTGGAAATTCGACGACCAGGCGGGAGTGCTCTCGCCGAATGATCCGGCCGCGGTCTCATTTCCACCGGGCGACGGTCCGCGGCACTTCGATTTCCATCCCAATGGGCGCTGGCTCTATTCCTTGCAGGAAGAAGGCTCGAACATTGTCCTGTTTGACTACGACTCGGAAAAAGGCCGGCTGACGCCGCGGCAAACTCTGTCCAGCCTTCCGCCCGGCTTTGTTGGCAGTAATTTCTGTTCCGAGATCACGGTCTCGTCCGATGGCCGGTATGTCTACGCGGCCAATCGCCTGCACGACAGCATCGCCTGGTTTGCCGTCGGCGAAACGGGAACACTGACCTTCGTCGCCGAGGAGTGGACGCGCGGAGACTATCCGCGCAGCTTCAATTTCGACCCGACCGGCAGTTACCTCTATTGCTGCAATCAGCGGGCCGATGCCATCACCACCTTTCACGTGGATCAAAAAACCGGCGGCCTCACCTTTACCGGGCAATACACGCCGGTCGGCAATCCCTCCATGCTCGTCTTCCTCGATCTCGCGAAGGCGCGGTAACTCCTTCCCTCCATCTATGTCAGGGTTTGACATCGCGCCGCTTTGGAGAAAAAATTACGTATGAATGTTTCGTTGACCGAGCCGATGGAAAAGTTTGTTCGCCAGAAAGTGGCGGTCGGCGAATACGAATCGGCCAGCGAGGTGGTTCGTGAAGCGCTGCGCCTGCTTCGGCAGCGCGATGAAGTCTGGAGAGCCGACGTGCGAAGCAAAATCACGCAAGGGATGGATTCGATCCGCGCCGGCAGAACCATTCCGGTGGAGAAGGTGAAGACAGAAATGGCGGTCTTTAAAAAGAAGTGGAAGAAGGATCGCGGCCTTCGATGAAGGGCTACGAACTGTCACCCGAGGCCAGAGACGACCTGCAGGAAATCTGGATTTACATCGCTGGTGACAACCTGGCCGCGGCGGATAAACTCGAAGCAGACATCTACCAAGCATGTGCGGTGCTCGCGGAGAATCCGCGCCTCGGCCACAAACGCCCGGACTTGACGGATGAACCCGTCCTTTTCTGGCCAGTGCGGGGACAATATCTGGTGATATACCAACGCGAGACAAAGCCGCTAAAAATCGTGCGCATCCTCCACGGTGCTCGCGATGCCTCGTCGCAGCTTCAATAACAATTGAGAGGATTGGACACCGGACGGAAACTCACGTCCAGTAGGATTACGGAACGTAGAATTTGAGCGCTCTATACACCTCGTCGAAGACCTTCTTCGAAAAGTCGTTGTCGTTGGTCGTCGTGGCCACCCAAAAACTCAGCACCTTACGCTGGGTGACGAAGCCGAAAAAGCGAAAGATGGTGCCCCGCTCGTCATGTCCAGCATAAGCCACTTCGGCCAGGTCCTCCGACGGCTTCAGTTCGACCCACTTGTCACCAAATTCCAATTTCTCACCTGGGCGGGCGGCTTGCTCCGCTTGTTCGCGAACCTCAGCGAACTTTTTTGCAACTTCTGTCAATTTGTCCTTCCGAATATTCAGGGGAGCCATCACCGAGAGAACGACACTGGTCTTTTTTGACGCTGACTCAAAAGAGAATTGCTCAGGATCCTTGCTTGGCACTTGAACCCAGTCGCCCTCAAGGTGAAACACGAATTCGTCGTGTTTGATATCCACACCCGCGTAGGCGTTCATCGAGGCAATGCCAAGCAGTGACGCGAGTGGTTTCTTCATAGGCTTTTCTTCTTCACTAACTCCCAATTCACCCCGAGGGAAGGATGGTGTGCGGCGACCGTATTTTACCCTGCGTGCAACTGGAGGTGCAGCGGGCGCCGATAATGGTCAGCGGTGAACCCGCGCGCGTCAATCGAGCGACTTCCGGAATGCAAGACGTAAACCCTTTTTTTCCGCGTTCCCGTCTGCGTGCCGTCTCCGGCGGGGACCGCATCGAGAGGGAAACCACGTTTTCCCTCATACCATGTCTACGAAATAACTGGACTATATAAGCGAGTGTGCGAAAAAAGAATCATGCGCACACGACTCATCAAGCTTGGGCGGCCGGAACTGAGCAGCCAGGTGGAGGAAAGGTATCGTCAGGAAAAGGACGTGCGGAGCAAGACCCGGCTTTTGTGCGTGAAACTGGCGGCGCAGGCCGCGCAGAGCGCCGCGCAGATTGCCCAGGTCTGTGGTTGTTCGCGGGCCAGTGTTTTCGAATGGCTGCGGCAATTTCGGGAAGGGGGATTTGAGGCCCTCCTGGCGAGAGAGCGACCGGGGCCGCAACGTGGAGAGATGCGGGGCCTGCCCAAAGCGGTGCAGCGCCAGTTGGAGCAAGGGGTGCAAAGCGGACGCTGGGCCACGGCGGAAGCGGCCCGGCAGTGGTTGCGTCGCGAGCACGGGATCGAGAAGCCCTATGTGACGGTCTGGCAATGGCTAAAAAAAGCCGGCGGGGTCCTGCGCGTTCCGCGGCCCAGGCACCCCGGACATGATGTGGCTGCGGCGACCGCTTTTCGGGAGCAGTTGGGGGAAAAGCTCGCTGCCCTCGGGCTCCCAGCCGGGAGCAAGGTCAAAGTGTGGGTCATGGATGAGGCCCGCTTTGGCCTGCACACCGAAACCCGGCGGGTGTGGATTACCAAGGGCACGCGCCCGGTCGTGCGGCGGCAAACGCGCTACGAGTGGGATTATCTCTACGGAGCTCTGGAGGTCGTGGAAGGGCAGGCGGAGTTTTTGCACCTGCCGACGGTGGACCTGGACTGCAACCGGCTCTTCCTGGAGCACCTTCAGGCCAGCGATCCAGAGGCCGAACACATCGTCATCGCCGACCAGGCGGGCTTCCACCTGCGCCCCGGGGACGCGCGCCTGCCCGCGCACGTCCACATCGTGTCCCTGCCGCCCTACAGCCCGGAACTCAACCCCTGCGAACAGCTCTGGGATGTGCTCAAGGATAGCGAAGGCTTTGCCAACGGTCTCTTTGAGAGCATCGCCAAACTGCGTGCCGCCCTGCTCCCTGGCCTGCGCCGCTATTGGGAAAACGCCGCCTTGGTTCTCTCGCTCGTCGGTCGCCCCTGGCTCCACGATCAAGCAAACACTTCTGCCAAAAGCTAATAGTCGGTTTTTCTTAAAGAGATGGTATCAGACCCTCTGGGGGAACATGCGTAGCGCGGGCGGGGACAACTCCGCGTCTTCGGCTTCGACCCCAGGCGGCTGTCATCGACACCGAGACAGCGCCCCTGCCGAACGCACGGAGGGCATGCAGCCGTCCGGAAGCGATTTCGTGCGATTTTGTGCTTGGCAGCGGTAGCGCGGGCTGCTACAAAGCCATCAAGCCTATGCCGACCGCACATCTCCCCAGCAGTCAGCCCCCTTCGCTCCCGTTTCGCCGTGAGATGATGGGGCGCGTATTCCGACACGGATTTGGAGCCTGTCTCGTTGTCGTCTTGAGTATTCTCGCGCTGTCGCAAGACGCGAGCGCGGCTGTCCTCTACGGCGACATCGCCGGGGGCAACCAGGTCGGGTCGGGCTATGGTATGGGGCCGGGTGGGGGCGTCAACAACGCCATCGCCGAAGGTTTCACGGTGACCCAGAGTTTCAATCTGCAGAGCGTGGACATCATCCTCTCGCAGTTCCAGTCCCAGGCGGGCTCAAACTTCGCCTTGTCAATTTACAGCAACAACGGCAGCAACAACCCGGGCACCGATCTTTACGACCTCTCGACCAACGTGACTCTCGCCACCTCCGGCACGCCCACGCAGGTGAATTTTGCGGGAACCGGTTCGTTCCCCCTCGTTGTCGGCACGAAATACTGGCTCAATTTGTACGCGACCAACCCGGCCAGCAGCACCGGCAACTCAGTCCAGTGGGACGGGGAATTTACTCCCAACGACAGCGGCTTCGCCACACCCACGGGCTCTAACGCGACCGAAGTGGGCCAGCTTCGGAGCATCGCTTCCGGCAACCCGCCCACCGGCACGCCGTCGACCTCGGAACTGCGGACCGCGTTTCAGTTGAACGGCACCCCGACCCCCGAACCATCATCGTTGGTGCTGGGCGCGTTCGGCGCGCTCGGGCTCCTCGCTCGTGGGCGGCGCCAGAGGCGGTAAATCACCCCTCTCAATCAAACGAGTCGCGGCGGGCGGCGGCAAAAATTCAAAACAGGCTGCTCTGCTCAGACCCCTCAGGGTCGAAACCGAGCAGTGCATCGCGTTCTTCGTCCGGGAGATCCTTCCACCATTCGCGTGCCTCCCGTTCTGAATAAGCGAGCACGGTGAAAGACTTGCCGCGCCAGTCCAGGGTGCAATTCACTGCGCCGACTTCGTCGGCACGACAACGTATCCAAGGCACGCGGATCACTTTCATTGGCGCTAACTGGCTAACCTCGAACCCAGGCCATGAAGCATCCGGTTACGTCACTTCAACGGATCGAGGTAAACCTTCCGCACTTCCATTTCGGCCCCCTCCGATTGCAGACCGATCATGCCGGCGGATTCGTTGCACTCCGTAGCGGTGTTCATCAGCTTCCCATTGACGATGATCTTGATTGTGTTCCCGCGGCATTCCACCTCGTAAGTGTTCCATTCACCGACCGGTTTTTCGTTGGAGGTCTCGGGCATGGCGATCCCGTTCTTGCCCGGAATCTTTGGCTCCTTGCAGTCGGCGCCGCCCCACAGCCAGAAATCGCCCTGCCGATTGTGCATGCCCTGGCACTCGAAGCAGCGGGGCCAGACTTTGTCGGGCAGGCTCATGTGGACGAGCACGCCGGTGTTGCCCGCTTTGGTGAAGCGCCATTCCACGGTGACTTTGTAGTCGCGGTAGGTTTGCTCGGTGCGCGCATACCCGTTGGGTTTTCCCAGGCATTTGATGACGCCGTTCTCAACGCTCCACACCGTCATGGGATCGACATCGCCCTTCATGGCGAATTTCCAGCCGGTGAAATCCTTCCCATTGAAGAGTTCGACATGGGCGCTCGGCGTGACCGGGGCCGCATCGTCCGCCCAAACAGCGGAAGAGAAGGCGAGAGAGACCGCGAGAGCAAAAAGGTGGGGGATGAATTTCATGTGGATCGAGGAGGCGACGTTTTGTAGCGGGAGTCGCTTCCGGGCACAAGCGTCCCGGCAACGTGCGCGGATTGAAACCTCAGGACGACCGAGGATGTGATAGGCGCCCAGCCAGCATGATTTCTGATGCGCGGGTGAGATTTTTCTTCGTCATCATCTTCCGGTCATGTCTCCCGCTCGACACTTGCGCCGGTTGTCAAAGCATTGACGGCCACCGCCCCTCGCTTCCTCCCTTCCGGGCTGGCGGCGCGCGGCAAACCAAAACCGAACAATAACAAAATCAGCAGCTATGATGAAAAAACTGACAGTAACCACCTGCCTCACACTCGCGTGCGCGCTCCCCTTCGCCTCGAAGCTCCAGGCAAAAGATGAAAAAGTAAAACTCGGGGATTGCCCGCCCGCCGTGCAGAAAGCCCTCGAGGAGAAGGCGGCCGGCGGCGAAATCAAAAAGGTCGAGAAGGCCAGCGAAGAAAATGGTACGGTCTATGAGGCCGAGATCAAAACCAAAGACGGCAAGGAGATCGAGGTGACGGTGACGCCGGAAGGCAAGCCCGTGAATACCGAGTTGAAGGTGAAACTCGCGGAGTGCCCCGCCGCGGTGCAAAAAGCCATCGCGGAGAAATCCGCCGGCGGCACGGTCAAGGAGGTGGAAAAGGTGGTCGCCGCCAGCGGCAAGGTCACCTACACGGCGGAGATCAAACCGGCCAAGGGCGACACCATGGAGCTGAAAGTCACCGAAGAGGGCAAGGTGCTGAAGTTTGAGGTGGACAAGGACTAAGATTCTCGGACTCGATCTCATCGGCTCCGCCCCTTTCCGGGGCGGAGCCGGCACCTATGCGCCTGCTGCTCGCTGAAGATTCAAGACGCCTGCGCGAAAGCGTGGCCAGGGCCTTGCGTCGCTCGGGCTACGCGCTGGATACCGCCGAGGATGGTGACGAAGCGCTTTGGCTGGCCGAGACGCACGACTACGACGCGATCGTGCTCGATATCATGCTGCCGAAACTGGACGGCCTTTCCGTGCTGCGTCGATTGCGCCACGCGAAACGCGTGTCGCATGTCCTGCTCCTGACGGCACGCGACAGCGTGGAGGACCGCGTGCAGGGGTTGCAGGCCGGGGCCGATGATTATCTTGTCAAGCCTTTCGCACTTGAGGAACTTCTCGCCCGCGTGCAAGCGCTTTGCCGCCGGGCCTACGGTGACAAGCAAACGGAACTCTGTATCGGCGATCTTCGCCTGGACACGGCCGCGCGCAGAGTCACGCGAGCAGGCGTGCCTGTGGAACTGACACCGCGCGAATATCAACTGCTGGAGTATCTCATGCGACGAGGGGGCGAGGTGGTTTCGCGAAGCCAAATCGAAGAACACATTTACGACGACCTGGCGAATCCAATGAGCAATGTGGTGGATTCAGCGATTTGCGCCTTGCGCCGCAAGCTCCACTCGACCGGACCACAAGCCATTATTCGCACGCGGCGCGGACACGGCTACGTGCTCGAAGCGCGATGAACTCCATCCGCCGCCGGCTCACACGCCGATTGTTGCTGGCCGTTTTCCTGCTGGTGGGCTGCGGACTTGCCGCGGCCTATATGGCGATGCGCACGGCACTTCTGCGGAATTTCGACGAGACATTGTGGGCCAAGACGCAATTCATCTGTACCCTCACGGAGGTGAGCAAAGGCCGTGTCGAGCTTGACTTTTCCGACAGCTTCATGCGCACCTTCGGACGCGACGTGGGCACCGATTTCTTTGAGATCTGGCGGCACGATGGGGAATTGATCATGCGTGGCCCGTCGCTCGAGAACTACGACCTGCCGCGCGCCACCGGCAGCCTTTCCCCGCCACGAGTGCTGGAAATGGATTTCCGCGGCCGGCGTATTCGTGCGATGGGCGTGACCTTCGTTCCCTTGAGAGAAGAAAACGAAAAACGCGTTCCTTCCGGGATCGATCTGGATCTCGTCGTAGCCAGCGACCGCTCGGAGTTGGATCGCACCCTGGGCCTTCTCGGTTGGGTGTTGGGAGGTTGCGGGGGATTGCTCCTGGCCGGAGCCGGGATCCTCATTCCCCGCTTGCTCAAACGCGGTCTGTCGCCGCTTGATCACCTCGCGGACGAGTCTTCGCGGATGGATGCCCGCACGCTGTCCCGGCGCTTCCCGACCACCGGGCTGCCGGAGGAAATCCGCAAGATTAGCGAAGGGCTCAATCTGCTGCTCGATCGTCTCGAGAACGCCTTCGGGCGCGAACGCCGCTTCAGCGCCGACGTGGCCCACGAGCTGCGCACGCCGCTCGCCGAGCTGCGCAACCTGGTGGAAGTCGCGATTAAGTGGCCGGAAGAGCGTGACGCGCGCACCGATGAGGAGATCCTCGGGGTGACCCTGCACATGGAAGCGTTAGTCGCCCAAATGCTGGCTCTGGCCCGAAGCGAACATCGACGTTTGCGGGTGCAAAAGCGGCGCACCGATTTGGTGACCGAGACGAAGGCGGCGTGGCAGAACGTATCGGCGAAAGCGGCGAGCCGGAGCCTTACCGTTGATTGGCAGTTGCCCTCCACGCTGGAAGTAGAAACCGATCCGGCACTGTTGCGATCCATCGTCGATAACCTGTTGAACAACGCCGTCGAGTATTCGCCCCCGGGCAGCCGCGTTTTGCTGACGGCGCGGGCGGAAGGAATGCGTTTTGCCCTCTCCATCGCCAACGACGCACCGGACTTTGGTCTTGAAGATGTCAGCCGGCTTTTTGAGCGGTTCTGGCGCAAGGACGGGTCGCGCAGCGGTGGCCAGCACGCCGGGCTGGGACTCAGCATTTCCCAAGCATTTGCGGAAGTTCTTGGATGGACTCTCGAGGCCAGCCTCGATGCCGGGAAGCATCTCGCCCTCACGTTGCACGGCTCTTTCTACGTCCAGGATGCCGTTGATCGTCTCCAACCGAATGCTCCATCGTCTCGTTTCGATCCGGCGTGCACCTCCGCGGACGCGAGATGCGAAACAGTCAAAGAATGCCGCGATGACCGCCGCAGCTGAGTTTGAGCCGCCGGACAGCCCCTCGCCTCGCGGTCAATTCGCGAAGGCCAGCGGGATACGATTGGCCGACGAGGAGTCCCAGTCGTGAATGACGACAAAGCCGGTGCTCCCGCCGCGCAACTGCCGCGTCGCATCGAAAAGCGACGGAAACTCCACCTTCGTGTCCGCCCCATGGTGCTCGACGGTGACGCCGCTGCCGTCGTTCCGCAGGAAGATGTGAAAGTCGGAATCCATTCTGCATCTTGAACGCCGCCGCCCGGAAAAATCGTCTGTCGGATTCGGGCAAAACAGCGGTGGGTGCCGCAACGCAAGTGGGGCGACTCATTTTGCAATCGTGCATGGCCCGCTGAGGCCATTTGGTGGTGGAAACTTTTCGTTAATTGTCGGCATGAGCTTCGACGAGGATGGGATCAAGCACTCGCCGGGAATTTTAGAATTGCCTCAATCTTCGACGGCGCACACCCTTCCAGCCGCCTAGTGTAACCGGGAACCTTAATGACCTTTGGGCGCCGGAGGTCGAAGGGACTTTTCCAGGGACCCGATGAAATCCAGCGGGGCATTCAGGTCCACATAGGCGACCCAGAGCGAGATTGTGTTGAAGCCCCTGGCTCGACTGGTCATCACCGCTTGAAGTGCCGCCGCAGCATCGACCCCGTTCTTATTGGAGACCTGCCCCGGCTCGACCGTCACCTGCACGGATACTTTGCTGAAATCAACCCGGCCGGCCTTTAACTGGGAGGCCAGTTTATCGATGGCTTCTTCGAAACGTCCCTTCCCGATCCAGGTTTGCGTTTGGACTAACATCAGGTCCGCTCCCGACTTCGTCAGGAACTCCGCGTAATTCCAGGCAAACTTTCGCAAATCGGATTCGAGCAAGGCCCGTCCATTGGGGATCAGGATCAGTCGCTTGCCGGAAGCGGCGGCGGTAGTTTTGGCCTTTGTCACATTGGCCAGGGCGTTGGGCCAGGTCCACCCCAGGTCCGAATCCTTCGGGAACTCGCGTGCATAACCCGGTTCATAGCCATAACCGATCAAAGCGATGCCGGGCTCCGCTTTGATCCCGGCGGCGACCGTTTCGACGTTCACCAGATCGGAGGTATAAATCCCGTAGGTGACATCCTTCAAACCCAGCTCGCGAAGTTTGGCGGATACCTGGTGGTATTTCCCCAAGGCCCGCGGGAGATCGGCCACTCCTCCCCCGTTCCCCTCCGGGATCAGGACGATGTCCCCATCCCTCACGTGAGACGTGAAGGCCTGAATCCATTTATCCGTCGACCCCGACACCACGTTCCAAACGATCCGCTCCGGCGTTTCTTCGGAAAGGGCCGGCCAGATACCCAGGAAGAAAATAACGATCGTTCTTATCCAATGGTTCTTCATATTTTCCTCCTATTCGCCCGAGTTGAGAACGAGGAGGATGCGCACGGGGAAATGCAGAAATGGGTGTCAGAACATATCTGTCGGGATTTCCCAGATGGATGGTTGTTCATAGATTGGAGGGGTGCGTGCGATGATTTTCACGCTGCGGAGGCGGGGCAAGCAGATTCGGCCCTCTTTCTCGCCGTCTAGATCTCTCCACGGCACCCTCTCTGCTCGATGAGCTGGTTGCCTTGCCAAGAGCACAACGCCGGGCATTACGGGCTGCTCACACCCAACTTGAAGCTGATCCTCTCCCGCCCCACCTGCTCAAGAGCCGGATCGCCTACCGGCATGTCGATGAACGTGGCGGGAAATCAGGAAAGCGAGTTGAGGAGATGGTGCGTTCCTCATTCATTATCGCCCAGAGCCTTAATTTTCGTGGCGGCATCGACGACTGGAGGAAGCTGCTGGCGATCTTTCCTCGATAAGCCACCGCCTTGCTCATTCTCCGCGCTGAAGGTCAGACTTTTTGCGATGGAAGATGCGATGAAGGAATCCATTGTCACTATCGTCAACGTCGTAAGCTGGTGTCGTTGTGACGGTAGTCTTGGTAATCGTCACCGTCTGCGAGTTCATCGGCGCTTCTGGAACTTTTGAAAGGACTCCTCCGTTTGGTTTGACTGACTTCACCGACGCTGGCTTTGAAGGAGCTTCTTTAAGCATCCCATCGTTTGCGGCAATCTCGGGCAATTCTGCGAGGTTTTCTCGATTCGAACGTCTAATTCCAACCGCGGCAGCTTCTTTTTCACGAACTCCTTGCTTCGGCCGCTTTGTGGTTGACTCGGTTCCGCTCGAAAGTGTTTCTCGATCCAAACTCTTGCTTGATGCAGGTCCGGCCACTTTCGAATGTGAACTTGGACTCTCCGGCCCAGTGGCGGTGGCCTTTTTGATAGCCATAGTCGGCTTCGGCTCTGCCTCCCTTGTGACGGACGGCACATTAACTGGCGAGGCGTTTAGGGCTTGGACCGTTCTAAACGGTGGTGCTTTCGGTTTATTGGCTTGCTCAAGATCGCTCAAAAATTTCCGATCCGCCTCGACCGTTGATGTGCTGGAAACGTCCTGACCTTTCGTCCACGAAAGCGCCACGGTCAAAAAGCAAATACAGAGTGTTAGACTTTTCATATAAACGGGGCGATCTTCGCCGTTGTTCTTTACGCAGCCATTTGGAACCCGCTCGCTTGGAAACCGGCGGTCTTGATCGCTTGGTAAAATTGCTGCTCGGTGACGATGGCGGGATCGAAGCGAACCCTCACGGCCGACCCGATGATCTCGACACTGTGAACTCCCGGCAAGTCTCCCAGGCCGGCTTTGATCGCTCGGGCTTTTTGATCGGACTTGATACCATCAATGATCCGAACGATTCCCGTTTTCTCGTTTGAATGGGATTGAATGTTCATGCTTTCATAACCATTAGATCGACAAGCGGCGCCTCGAGGACTCCATAGCAACTCCCAGGACACCTCGCTTGTCGGTATTTTTGCGAAAACCGCAATTCAATGTTGGATCACGACCACACCGCCGTGGTGGTGGTGATGATGGTGATGATGATGGTGATACCGCCCGCCAGTTGTTGTGGTGGTGATTGATGTGACTGTCTCTGCTTGGGCTGAGGCGCCGAGCCCGAGCATGATGGCGAGGAGAGAAAGAATTATTCTCATTGGTTTGGTTGATTGCATACCTTGATATCCGAGGATTAAACCTGTTCGGCCAATACCTTTCACTCGCTTTGCCAATAGCCAGCGGCTATAGGGTGCAACAACCTCATGCGGGATCGACCGCTTTTGAGAAAAACAGTAATGCGCACACGCAGAGACCTCACAGACCCCGTTACTTGAGTATGACACTGCGCAAACGGCACAAAATCGTGCTTCTATTCTGGGTTCCCTTTTGGTCACTCGCTCTTTTAGCGAGCGCACTCATCGGCTGGGGTGCTGGCGTCATTCATTTGAAGCACGCGCCGGTTACTTTTACGAAGCGATGAACGAACAACCAAGCCCTGAGGAAACTTGTAAGGAAATATCCGGCGAATTGCAAGATATGGCCCACTGGCTCGCAGGCGGAGGTCTGAGTCCGGAGCAGTTCCGTTTGGGCTTGACCCGGCTGGAAGACCGCAAACTCAAACGCTTTGGGTTTAAAATAAGCAGTTCGGTTTCAGAGGATAAGCTCGTGCATTTCACTCTTCGATTTGCCGAGACCGATGAATTTTGCTCAAGCATGGACGTGGACTCGGCAACCGGCGAAATGACGACTCAGCACGCTTGCGTTTGAGAGCTGCATCTGAGGAAGCGAATTTCGGTCTGGCCCTCGCCGGTCAGACGCCCCGCCCACGCACGAAGTGCAAAATGAATACGATAAGAGCGATGACCAGCAAGAGGTGAATGAGTCCACCTGCGACATGAAAGGCAAACCCACCGCCCCAGAGGAGCAATAGAATAAAGGCAATAATTAAGAGCACAGATACGTTTTACACACCGTAGGTGGTCGTTTGTTAAGGATTCTTTGCGCGCCCGGAAGACGAACGATCTCTGGCGTCATTTTTCCCGGTCTCGACGCGATCCTTGTTCTTACATCTGCATCGACTAAAGATTCATTTTCCCCAAGTCGGATCTCTCAATCTCGTCCATTGACCTCCTCCATATCGATCTTCATTCAAGCTCCAACGAATCCCGGCACATCACCCGGCACAATCGGTGGAGTTTTTTTGCGGGTGGGGCGACTGGACCGAGGGATTCTTTGAGCGACCCTTCAGCAGGGGAAGAAATCAGGAGCGGACGTAAAATGGGATGCGGTTCACAGCCTGCCCGCCCTCGCCGTAAATCAAGACGAATCCATCATCGCTACCTGAAGTCGTGCGAGCGTGCCGTGCTGCTTCAAAGAGCGATGAAAATACCAGTGGGTCGCCACCAGGAATTCCTTTCATCGTAAAGCACGTATCGAAGTGTGACGCGAAGATGTGGAATTCCCTCATTTTGAGGCCACCGTTTCAGGCGTCTTGCGGTTGGCTTTGATCCGGTCAGCAATGGGACGGATCAGCTCAGGATGCAACTGGAGGAACTGTGCGACCTGGCGACGTTCTGAAGCGTTGCACATTCCAGCGATGAACTTCTCTACCCTTTCGGTTTCATCGCCAGCGACCTCGACGGCACTATGTCCCTTTACGTCGGGGCCACAACGCTCATAGAACGCCAGTAGTGTAGCGAATTCATCACGCATTCATGACTCAGATGCTGGTTCTTTGCGTTCTTGCAAAAAATCTTCTCCGCCCCAATTGCCGGCCAGCGCGTTTTTCGAGGCCAGGCGCGGTCCTGACATGGCAGAAAACGGGGACCTGGCGACATCGGTGACGTGGGTGAACTTCGGTGAACGCTCGACGGCTGAAAAAAGCGGCATTTTCGGGTGTCGAAGATCGTGGATTTCGGTGTGGGTGAGAGCGATGGCAGGGATTTTCGAGTGCCGCAACATCCTCAAACGTCAATGTGCGTCGGCAAATCTATTCTCACTTTCATTCTCATTCTGGACCGCATCGACTGGAAACCCCTTAAAATAAAGGGAGCGGTGAGGCAGGGATTCGAACCCTGGGTACCTTTTAAGGGGTACAACGCTTTAGCAAAGCGCCGCTTTCGACCACTCAGCCACCTCACCATGTCGTTATCTTACAGAGACTTACACTCCGTTTTTCAACTCCCATCGTTTTCCGCTGGTGCCCTCTGCTGGTGCCCCTACATTACAGGCATGAACGGAAGACGCACGAAAGCAACGGAGGTCGCGCCCGCAGCCAAGGGTAAAACCAGGCCGCTCAAACATGTGGGCGAAAATCTCTATCGTGACGATCACGGCGCCTATTTTACAAAGTTCAAGGTGGCTGGCAAGCGAATCAAAAAAAAGCTCAAGACGGCAGACCGAGTTCTGGCTGAACGCCGGCGGGACGAATTGCGCAGGGCTGCCGATCGCGTTCGATCGAGTCCCGGCAATCGGGCAATGACGTTTGCGGAACTGGCGGACCAGTGGGTCAAAACCAAGGCCGGCGAAGTCAAGGATGGTTCGCTGGTCCGACTTCGAGGTATCGCCGCCGGGCTCAAGCGCGAGTTCGGCTCGGTCCGGGTCCGTGACATCTCCCGCCAGACGATTGAACCTTGGAAAATTCGTCGCGCCAAGGAGATCGCGCCGCGCACCTTCAACAAGGAACTGGAAGCACTGCGACAAGTCTTCGTCTACGGCATGGAGGTCTCCGGCGTGGTCCTGTCTGACCCCACAGAGAAGATCACGAGGATCAAAAAAATCGACACGCACAAGGCGAACATCCCGACCAAGGATCAGTTCCGGACGTTGCTGGCTGAACTGCGCGCAAGTCCCCAGGCCAGCGCGGGCGGGGCGCCCGACTTCGCCGAGTTCCTCGCGTATTCGGGACTGCGCGTGGGCGAAGCAGTAGCGGTCCGAGTGTGCGATGTAAGTTTCAAACTCGACTCGCTGCGGGTAATTCCTGGGAAGGGGCATGCAGAGCGCATGGTGCCGCTCTTCCCCCCTCTTTTGGCATTGCTCCGGCGCCTGATCGCTGAACCGGATGTTCCGCACCGGCGCCCATTTCCTTTCAATGAAGCCAATGGAATTCGCCAGGCCCTGGCCAACGCCTGCGAGCGGGCTGGCCTGCCGCACTTTACCCACCACCATTTGCGGCATTTCTTCTGCTCGAACGCCATCGAAGCGGGGGTTGACTTCAAAACGATCGCCGCATGGCTTGGGCATAAGGACGGTGGTGTCCTGGTTGCAAGGACTTATGGGCATCTGCGCGACGTTCACTCGGTGCGTATGGCTAAGCTGCTGACGTTCTCCGCGGACGACGCGGACACGACCTGATGGCCAATTCCAAGTGGACCACAATGACCGTTCGGCCAGGTGCGAGGTGTGACGCCGCCGCGCACGATCTCCCCCAGAGCGACCGTGGAAATGGCCTGAATCCCCTGAGATGAGGTGGGTAGTAGTTGGCGGCAATGAAGATTAAGGAATTCGCGCGTGGACAAGACAGACCTACCTGTCTAATCTTCCTGCCGTGAACCTAACCAAGAATCCAAACACACCGCCGCTCGAACGGCGCGCCGTCAAAATCAATGAGGCCGCTGCCATCCTTGGAGTCGGGCCATCCTCAATCCGTCGCCTCATCGGCCGCGGCCTCCTCACCCCGTGCCGCGCATTGCGGCACCAACTCATACCTCGCGAGCAGCTGGAAAGGCTCCTGAGCAACTAATCCAATGCGAGTCATCGGTGATTTCCTTGGTGTGGCCATCGGCACTCCGCCCCGCGGAATCAAAAGGGCCACGCATCTTGTAATCGAAGCGCGCTTGCTTGCTATTCTTAAGGATCTCGAAGCCGCTTTTCCACGGTTCCTCTCCCGCCGCCACTTTTCGTTTCATACGTTCGAGGTCGGCTGCTGTGTGCAGAATACCCGGGTGAACGAATTTGGTGACGATATGATCGGGAGTCGGTTTTTCTGAAGAGGGGTTCTGTGCCGGGTTGGCCGGAGAGTTCGCCGCTGCGAAGGAGGGTGGAACGGGAGACAACAGCAGTAGGGCGGCAAGGATGTGAATTCTCACAGGGAATGCCCGGAGGCGTTGATGCCGAAGGCCTGGCTGCCAAATGAACCTCCGAGACCGGTAAGGACGGTAACGGTGTATTGGGGAGCCTGCGCCTGGACGCTATCGGGGAGCAGGAGCACCAGCATTCCGGCCAGCGTGATTCCAAGGCGGGACAAAGTAGCTTTCTTCATGAGCGTGTTGAGGATGAGACGAGCACCGACGGGTACTGTGCGACGAAGAGGCAAACTGATGAAGACCACGAAGTGGATTCCACGCCTGGCTGGGAGAACAGTTCATCGTGAGCGTGCCACCCCTCAAGACCAGTGGCGATGATAATTTCAAACGCTTTTGATACGCACACGCAGTACCGAGCGAGGGATGGCGGTGAAAACGGATCACGCAGCCTGAGCGACCGGTTTCGCCTTCGCCTTGGCCCATACAGCAGGCGTGAACTCGCTGATTTGGCTGATCCTGGCTGCTGGCAGGCGCGTGAACAAATCTTTCAGATAATCAAACGGATTGATCCCGTGACGGCGACAACTGTCCAGCAGGGTGTAGATCACCGCGCTCCGTTCGCCAGCTTCGGGATGACCCACGAATAGCCTATTCTTTTTTCCCAGCGCACTGGGGCGGATGGCGTTCTCGATCAGGTTATTGTCAATCTCCAGCCGCCCGTCCTCCACGAAGCGCGTCAGCGCCTCCCAGCGTTTCAGCGCGTAATCAATGGCCCGCCCGAGCAGACCTTGCGGCAACGTTTTCCTCCGCATCAATTCCATGGCACGGCGCAATCGCTTCAAGACGGGTTGTGATTGCCAAACCCGCATCGCCTGCCGCAGGACCGGTCCTGCCTTTCGTTCACGCAATTCCCTTTCTACATCGTAGAGGAGTCCAATATGGTAGATAAACTACGTGGCCAGTTTGGTCTCGGCCAGGGCTTCGTGAAAACCTCGACGGGCATGTGCCCAGCAGCCAACCAGGGTCAGGTCGCCACGTTCTTTGGCCAGTGATTCATAGGCCGCATAGCCATCGGTCTGTAATTTGCCCCGGAAGGTCTTCAGAAATTCCTCCGGTCCTTCCCGCGACCGGCTGATCCGCCATTCAAAGAGCACATCCCCTCGGGGTCGGCTGTAGGTCCAAAGATACCCCTGCCGGCTCTTGCCTTTCACATCCGGGTCCAAATACCGGATCGGCGTCTCATCGGCCTGGGAGGTAATCGCCCTCCAACAAGTCCTCCCGGACCGCCCGATACACCGGCTTCAACAACTCGGCGGCCGGTTCCATCCAGCTTCCCATCGTCTTGCGGCTCAGGTTCACCCCAAATTGCTCGCGAAACATCTTCTGCTGCCGGTAGAGCGGTTGATGCCATTCGTATTTGCTCACCACAATCTGCGCCAGCAAGCCCGGCCCCACCATGCCCTGTTCAATGGGTTGTGGCGGCAGGGGTGCGATGGCAAAGCGTTCCGCCTTCACATAGCGGGGACGAATCAAAACGCGTTTGATGATTTTCGGTGCTACCCAGTCCAATTGGCTGGTGCGTTCCTCGCTGATCTTTTTCCAGCCCTCGGGGTGCGCCTGCACTTCCTCCGGTTCAATCACCGTCTCGTAGGTCTCCAACCTGTCTTCGGCCAACATCCGCCGCACCGGATGCTCTGCGCCACGGCGAGATGCCGTGGTCGTCTGGCTCTCTGGCACCGGTAATGCAATCACGTTGGGCAGACCTTGCAGCAATAACTCCAGTTGCTGTTTGTCCAGACCTTCATTGCGCTGACCGCCGAAGTGATGACGGATGTATTGATCCAGCTTTTGCCGCAGCAGCCGATTCTCGTTTTCCAACCGGGTGTTGTCCGCTTCCAGTTTGGCGACGCGGGCACTCAGTTCATCAAACTTTTGAAGCAGAGTGGCGTCAGGCACGTTACTCTGACGTGGGAGATATAACCTTGTTCAATTTCTCTTCGTATTTTTCACCGACGATACCAATTCTTTTTCGAGCGCACTTCGAGCCCGTGAACCAAGGCGCTGAACTCCTCGCCACGCAAAGCTATCTGGCCTTCATCACTCACCGGCCAGGTGAACCGGCCCTTTTCCAATCGTTTCGCAGAAACCCATAAACCCGACCCGTCCCAATACAGCACTTTGATTCGATTGAATCGTCTATTGGTGAACACGAAAAGGTGCCCCGACAACGGATCAGCTTTGAGCTGCTCCACGACCAGACTGTAAAGCCGGTTAAAACTGCCCCGCAAATCCACCGGGGTGGTAGCCACCAGTACCCGCGTGGCACTGGACAAGCTCAGCATGGCAGCGCCAGCAACAATTCGGGCAGCATCTCCACAGCCGAATCATTTTGAAGCCGCACGATCCAGCCTTGCGGGCTGACGACTTCCACCGGCCAGCTTGAGGCCGGTTTGAGCAAGCCGATCTCCTTGAACTTCACCTTCGCGGGAGCGATTTTACGTTCCAGACGCAACCACTTGCTCAAGGTGAACAACCCGACGCCATGAGCATTGGCGAAATCCCGCTGGGTCATTTTCTTTTGGTGAAAGGCCAACAGAAACTGCTCCCGCTGTTCCGAGGACCAACGGCGACGACGCGATCTGCTTTTGGATCTCATGCCGAGATGATTTCATAAACCGGCGACCGAAACTAGGCGTGGACGCTCAGCCGGATACAATCAGATGGCAGTTCGTAGATTCGAGCCCGAGCGCCAATCCATCCACCTTCGGTGCGGAAATCGAAGGGCTTATTCGCGTGATAAAGGAGCAATCCGGACCTTATTGCGCCACGATCTACTTGCTCAATTTGACGCTGTTAATCCACGTCTTGTAGTCAGCTTTGTGCTGCTCGTAATCCTCCTTGGTCGTCTTGAGAAAGACGAGATAATTGCCCTTGGGACCCGTTCCGAAACCGCCGAATATCAGGCTCTCACCCTGTTCAGCCAAATAGATTTCATACCAGTTCCAACCATTGTCGTTCTTTCCCTCGTCGAATTTGGTCCATTTCTGGGACGGAACGCCGTACATTTCCTCCGCGAAACTGCGGATATCCTTCTTCTCTTCCGCTTCGCCCAGTTTTGCCAAGGCGTAAAACTCGACGCCATCGTGCTTGCAGGATAGTTCGCCCCATCCGCCCGATCTCT
>Ga0206946_1067_pt1 | contig 26494 bp, 29 predicted proteins | sample Alteio_BWOrgHeat_2_FD_152965 | JGI IMG/M metagenome (GOLD analysis project Ga0206946, IMG submission 152965) | Enriched cells from forest soil in Barre Woods Harvard Forest LTER site, Petersham, Massachusetts, United States -... | ecosystem: Environmental > Terrestrial > Soil > Temperate forest > O... | reverse complement strand
CTTTGCACGGGACGGCCCTTGGCATCGTAGGTGTACGTCTTCATCGCCAGCCCCGGTTCCGATGTCCCCACATACCAGCTGGTTAACCTGCCCATGCCGTTGTCCACCCCATGCGGGCCGCTCCCAGAAATTATTCCCCACCGTCACTGTCGTCTCGTCATAGTTGAAGTGAACGGGCGGTGTCGTGTCCCTCTCTAAATCCCATGCGCAGCATGGCGCTCTTTCTTTCGGTCGGCACAGAAGCCAGATGCAAGGGCCAGACGCAGCAAGGCCGCCTCCGAAGAGGGACGGCTAGCGGCTACTCGGTACGGCGGCTAAAAAGGATCAGTGAGCATGACCGCGATGCGCGATCCAGTACACGCAGGCGAACCAGAACGGAAGGCTTGTCAGCACGCATGAGAACAACAGGCCCACCCGGAACATCCACTCGCCACGCCGCCGCGCGGCCACCGGGTCAGCTTTTCGACTCCATAGCTCGATGATCCATCCGAGTGTGTAGCAGAGGTTCGCCATCACTCCGTAGAGAACAACCCCCACGAACAGCAGCATGGGTTCGATGGCGTCCTCTCCCAACGGGATCACTTTGGTCATCAGCCATTCCATCCCGGCGATGGCTAACACCCCGATAACGAGCAGCACAGCGTTGTAGAGCAGCCGATGTAGCTCCCACCACCGGATGACCTGGCCGGTTGTCGATGGTCTCGCCTCCCCGATCTGAACGGCCAACGGCTAAGTAACCGCCTTCGGGCTGTGCTGACGATACTGCTCCTCGCTCGCAAAAGGCCACCACGGAGTGTAAAACGTGCTTGCCTTCTGTGACTGCTCCCCAAGCACAGAGTATGGTCTGTTGCCGGGGGACAGCCGCCGGAAAAAGTCCCCGATGCCCGTTATCGGCTTACGCTCACGCAGAGGGGCACCCTCGTATTCAAGATCGGTATTCAGGAACGCTAGGCAACGCTCGATGACTTCCCGGTCCTCACTTGAGAGGGAGTTCTTGTCCAGCCGATGCGTGTGTAGGTCACTATAAAAAATCCACAGGCGATCATAGACGACCAACAGCCCCTGATCCTGTGTATCGTCGGGGTAGTTGTTGTCGTACTCATCATTGCTGATCTGACCTTCGATGAACTGCCGGATCAGACCAACTGCTCGCTTCCGTTTCAGAGCATCAACCATGAGTCCTCCTAGTTATGCCCAGCATCGCTTATGCACTTGGCGATGAGAGCGGTATCGAGCGCAACAGCCGCAGGTCCAGCTACTCGCCCAACCGCACCTGCTATACGCGCCGTCCCAGTGACTGTCGAGGAGACTTTAGCTGCGGCTCCGGTGAACTTTGCCCCACTTCCGTACAGGTGATCCAGCGTACTTGCGCCACTCATAAAGCTGCTGGCATTGCCGCCCATCCCGGCTGTTCTACCGAAAATAGCGGACTTGGGAACCGGGGCACCGAGGACGGTCGCTGCACCCGCTGCCCCAGCCAAAACGGTGTTATTGGCAACACAGCCCGCTGCTGCGTTGCCGAGATTCAGCAACGGGCCTGTCTGCTGACCAACCTGAGTAAACACTGCCTGGGCGAACGGATTCAACGGTACGTCGTTCGTTGTTGGCAAATTCGACGACTGGAAGTAGCCATTGGCTATGTCGCAATTGCCGTAGCACGGCGTTCCGTTCTGTTGTGAGCCGGGCGCATTCGCATAGGTCGTGTAGTTGTTGGAAGCATCGCTGCTACGGAAGCCGAAGGTATCGCTGTCGGCAAAGTATGTCGCGCTTTGCACCCTCCCATTGATCCAGTCGCCCCCGTTGCTGCCGCACTCGCCGGAGTTGCTGTTGCGATCAACGGATTCGACCCCGTTCCCAGCGTCGTTGAAGTACACACAATCAAGGCCGTCTGGATCAATGTTCGTCAGAGGGTTATTCAGAGCGTAGGCATACATATTCCACGTCTGCGGATTCGACGGATCAGCAGCTAACATCCATCCTGGGTCTGGGGTCATGAAGCGGCCCTGGGTAGACGCATAGTATCTGGCCCCGAAGTTGTCGAGTCCGGAAGTGGGGTCGCGTTCCTTGCCGGTGAAGACGGTGGGGTCGGTATAGGGGTCGGAGCCCTGGCATACGGTCTGCATCTCTCCGAAGGGCAGGCTGCAGAAGGTCGCCTCGAGGTTCCCGGCTTGATCGATGTGCGCCCGCTCCGTGCCCAGCCAGTTGACCGCCGAGAGCATCACCACGGGGGTGGATGTAGATCCCGGAGTCGTGTATCCAAAATGCTGGCCGTTGACCCACGTCTCGGTGCTCAACGGGCTGTTGTAGTCGTAGTGCGCCAGGATGGAGCCATCGTAGTCATAGACATAGTTGTAAGGGGTGCCCGAAAGGGTTGCTGTCGCCAGTTTCCCATCCGCGCCGTAGGTAAGCACTGTCGCCCCATTCAGCGCCGTCGCCATGCGGCCTTCCGCGTCATACGTATACATGTGGTTTCCGCTGGTCGGGCAGGGACCGGCGTCCAGCAGGTCCCCCGCCGCGTCGTAGCAGTAGCCGTCGATCCGGTTGTTGTTGCCCAGGCCATTGCCAGTAAAGCTGGCGGAAAAAGATCCGCAGGAATTGCCCCGTCCAACCGGATTCTGCGCGCTGCGGTTACCGAAGGCATCGTAGGTTTCCTCGCAGCCCTCAGTCAACTGCCCGCTTATCGCCGTATAGAGTCGATTCAGATTGTCATAGTTATAGCTATAGGTCCAGGATTTGTTCCCCGACGTCTCCGCCGCAGTCTGCACATTGCTGTTCGGCTGGTAGGTGAGGGAGTAGCCATAATTGACCGTGCTGGAGCTGGCCGACGGCTTGTTGGTATAGGAACTGACCCGCATGCGAGCGTCATAGCCCCACGTCTCATTCCCGTTTCTCGTTAACGGCGCGCCCCATGCGGTGTACGTCGCCGAGGTGATCAGAGGAATCGTCGTGGCCGTCGGATACACATAATAGTAGCTGACCGAATCCATTCGCCCGGCACCGTCGTAGGTGTAACTGAAGCTGGCATCCGCGCTGTTGTCGACGTAGGTCACATTGCCAACAAGATCGTAGGTACGCTTGTTTTCCCGCGTCCCGTACTGGGAAGTGCATTCGGTCGTGCCCCAGCACTGCCAACTTTGCACGGGACGGCCCTTGGCATCGTAGGTGTACGTCTTCATCGCCAGCCCCGGTTCCGATGTCCCCACATACCAGCTGGTTAACCTGCCCATGCCGTTGTCCACCCCATGCGGGCCGCTCCAGAAATTATTCCCCACCGTCACTGTCGTCTCATCATAGTTGTAGTGCGCTGGCGGTGTCGTGTCGGAGTAGGTCTTTGCTATCAACCGATTCAAAGCGTCGTACGAATAGCTGGTGATGATGCCGCGGGCATCTGTCCGAGCAACCAGATTCGAATCGCTGTCATAACCATTCTGGCAGGTTCCACTGCCCACCGCCCCACCGCTCCAGGTGCCATAACAAGTCAAGCCTGACTCCGGATTGTTCGCGGTGATTAAACGCGACAAGGAATCGTAAGAAAATGACCTCACCAGGGAACCGCCCGTCTGTGAGACTCTTGTCAGATTATTCAGCGGGTCGTATGTATAGTCCGTCTCTAACGTGGGCGTTGCCGTGATATTTAAACTGCCATCGGGTTCCACAATGGCTGTGAGCCTGGCTAAAGCATCCCTGGCTCTTTGCCAATGGCTCCCATTTTCATCCGAGTAGTCTACCCAGGATGCCGTGGCTTTGCTGCTCTTATTCGCGGTGCAGTTTGTCTGCCCATTCGTTGCAATGCCATTAAAGCACCATTGAAGGTAAGAAGATCCATCTGCTTGGATTTGTTTCGTTAGCCGATCCAGGCCGTCATAGAAATACTGCGTCGCGCCTTCGACGGTTGTTTGGTAAGGATTCGATACAGAACTCACTCTTCCCTTGCTGTCATAATTCGTATCGGTGATATCGGGCGATCCCGGAGCGGAGATCAATTTTGTGTGAATCAACCGCCCTAGACCGTCTACATCGTACTCGGTTTGTCTCGTGCTCGTTGGCGACATCGTCTCAGCAACTGTGACATGCACAGGAGAGCCTGTATCGGCATATGTATATGTCGTTTGGCCATAGGTTGAGCTGCCCGGGTAAACATCGGGGTATCCGATTGTCGTCAGACGGTTGAGAGGATGGTTATAGACAAAGGATGTCTTTTCGTTATTTGGATCTGTTATCGATGTCACTTTTCCCGTATTACAGTCGTAGACATAAGAAGTCGTCTCAGCCAGCGAACTTTGATAGGGTCGAATGACGTTCTGTGGAAATGCGCCAGAACATTGATAGGAAGAGATAGACGTCTTATTTCCTTTCGGATCAATCTGAAGTGTGGGCATACCCTGCAAGTTGTAAACGGTTTGGCTCTTGCCGGCGGCAGTGCTTGTCGATGTAAGATTGCCCAGGGCCCCCTGAGGACTTCCATTATTTTCGTCGTAGCCAAATGTAGTCACTGACCATGGAGAGCCATTCGTTGGGGTTACAACGGAATGAGATTCCAGCGGGTTCAGCAGGTTTGCCGCTATGTAGCTAGCGCCAAGAGAAGTATCTTGCCACAGGTACTGGTACGAATCTTCCCTAAGCACCGAGCCGAACGAGTTACTCCCATAATCATACTCAGTGACGGATTGATTCTGGTTCACTGAGTAGCAGGGGGTAACTACCTGATACTCTGGCTGGGATCCGTTGTATCCGTAATATTGATCGCATGTCCCATATTTTGGAGTCAGTGCTATAACTTCCTGGCTCACCAGACTCTGGCCAGACGTGCTCGTTGGCAGTGTTGTTGTAGTTGTCGTAGCCCTAAATAAAGGATCAGTTAAACCGGGGCCTATGGATGCCGGGGTCCCAAATGTGTACCCACCACTGTCATATTCGGTGTATGCATATGAGAGCGTTTTTAGGGTCACGCCCGAGCCTGAACATGTCCGGTTCGACGCGGTGTCGTGAGGTCCGCAACCAGAATAGTACACAGTCTGCTGTTCCTGTTCGCGGTTTAGCTGGTGCTCAACGTCATTGCCAGCTGGATCCGTCACGATGTGCCACATCGGATAGCTAATGTAAGAAGTCCCATTATTGCCGGCAGCGTAGGTGATGAGCCAGTGGTAGGTCCACGTCTCGGCAGGCTGCCCGTTGCCCGGAGTGAGCGTCCGCGTTTCAATAGCCCGTGAGATGGGACGGGTACCATTGAATGGGTCGAACGCGATATTTTGCCAGGTATAGGCAATTGAGCCGCCCGTAGGAAAATTGATCTGGGTCAGGGACAGATACTGATCATAAGAAAAAGTATAGGAAGTACTGTTGGGAAGAACAACGGCCGTCAGCAACAGGGCTGGCTCGTTGTTCGCGTTCGAGGAACTCGCCTCATAGACGCCCTCGTAAAGGGTAGTATTCAATACCTGATCGAGGTTGAAGGCTGTTTGATACGCAAAGGTTTGATAACACAGATAGTAGTGCTGAGTGGAACCATCGTGCGCTGGTACGGCCCAATCCCGCGCGGCAGCAGTTCCAGACGGACAATTGCCAACCTGGCCTTGTGCCAGCGGAGTTCCCGGGATGGGTTCACTCGGTGCGCTGGCGACAGCCTCATCTCCGGGTACACCGCCAGGTCCGGAGTAGCTCCCCGGGATCGCACGTCCTACGGTATCGGTCCAACCATTATTGTTTATCGTAATAAGATTTCCGTTGCGATCAGTCTGAGTTGTCTGTGCGGAAAAAGTCGGAAGTTGCGGATTCGTCACGACGGCTTTGTAATCCACCCCGTTTGGGTCTTTGACTTCATTTGTCGTTGAACCGGGAAATCCGATCGAGATGGGAAGATAGCCCGTGGCATCAGTCGCTGGATATTGATTGCCATACGCGTTCGGTATCGATGGGCATGAACCGGACCCCTGCGCTTGACACCTGAGGTAGACGATGTCGCCAACATAGTGTTTGGATCCATCGCCCGTGATTGCGTAAAACCCATTGTTTGTCGTAGTGATGGTGTATTGGTCATATGGTTCACCGCCCCCCGTAGAAGTAGAGGTAAGCGTATCTACACCAAAGGCTAGATCCTGATCGCGGGCAACGTAGGCGCCCACAAGAGGTTCCGGTGTAATTCCGGTTGTAAATGCTGCTCCAGTCCAATTTCCTGTATAAGTGGCACCGCCCTGATAGTTACCGATGTACCACTGCTTGTCATTGGCGTAGATATAAAAATTCATCGTGAGATCCTTGCCACGTTGCGGATAACTCAACAAGGGTATTTTCACGAACACATTTCCATTCAAGATGTTTACATTGTCGATATCGCCGACGTTATAAACAGCATAAGGACTCGCGCCTTGTGCAGCGTTTGCGGTGATCTGCGATAGGCATGCCGTGGCAGGAAAGAGGAATATCCAGAACATCCAAACAAAGAAATGCTTACTCAGGACAGCATGAGAATGCAATAAGCGCAGCATCACAGCTCCTTAGAGTGAATCCGGCCCTACTATTTACTACTGAAGGTTGATACGGATAAAGCAAGGTGTTGTAACAGAGCAACCTAAGCGGCCGAAGAAGATCAGATGGTCGCACGCTCTGTTATTTTCGGTACACTAGCCGAAGATATCTGTTTATGTCAATCCAAAAGTTAGAAGTATTTATATGTTTCGGCAAAGGATAGATATTAGGGTGTCGATCGCGATGGCGCAGCAGCATTGGCATAGAGAGCGTGCTCTTGCACGGCGTAGAAGGGCAGCAGCGCGATAGCATACCAACATGGTTTATATTCCAGACCTACCGCCCAAACTGCTACCGGAAGATTATTTGTTTTGCGAGACAGGAACGCTGTTGGCACTCAACTTCCTACGCACGGCTCACACAGTTGTTGAGAAAGCACACGATTGGTCTGGCGACGTATTGCATGCGGCTGTGTTTGCCGCACTGGATGAGCTGTTAGAACACAGGGCAGGATGTGAGAAATGCAACGAAATCTAATTCTTTCCGAGGAGAACTAACGGTATGGAAACCAAACAGATACTCATCGAACTCGATAATGAAATCGAAAAGTTGACCTACGTGAGATCACTGCTCGCAGGTTCCAATAGTACCGAACGTGTAACTAAACGCCGGAAAATGAGCGCAGAAGCTCGTGAACGGATTGCGGACGCACAGCGGAAACGATGGGCGAAGGCGAAGAGACTGAAGAAACTGCCGGGTAAGACAAAGCCTCCGATACCCAAGGCATAAAGACAAACCCCGATTATCAAGGGGGTCTTATCCTAATTACTGAGAAAATTAGTCTTCTTTCTTGCGATAAGGCCTAGGTAGGTGGCTACCTCCCGTTGTCCCGCGATAGAGAGATTGGGCACCGCCGTTTGCTGAGTGACCCGAGCGTATTGCCATTGTTGGCTACGCTCGGTTGCCATTCTGGGTGAAGATTTGGCATAGGCACGAGTTGGCGACGACACAACGGAACAACGGAATGCTCTGGATAGAGCAGGAAACGGCCGGGCGGCGGCGAGGTATCAATCATAGCCGAGCCGCGTTGATCTCATGCCGCAGTCCCGGCGGCGCGCTGAGCTTTCAAATCTTCGATGATCTTTTCTAATGCAGGAATACCAATGTGCTCGGTTAAAGATGTGACACAAGCAGTCATCGTATATAGATCTTTCTTCTCCTCTGGTGCGAGCTTCTGGCAATCCTGCGTTAGCTTTTTGAATCTGAGGTAGAGAGAAAAGGGCATCTTCATCGTGAAGCACTGAGTGGGGCGCTTTCCTGTATAGCTGCCAAGCTCGGGCTCTGTTGCATTAACTTGAGCGGAACGCAGTTCTTTGCATGCGCGCAGACTGATCAGGCAGCGATATCGAAGAGCTTGTTAACGAACTGGATTTCGCCCTCGACGTTAGGTTTGCACAGGAAACAATGGCGGCGCCGAATCATGCGCATGATCTCGAATCCTTTGATGGTGGCATAGGCCGTTCTCATTGTCTGGAAGCCTCGCATTGGACGGATCACCCGTTTGAGACCACCATGGTCGGCTTCAATGATGTTGTTGAGATACTTGGATGTTCGATGGCGTGTATGTTTGGAAAGCTTGCCTTCACGATGCAGCCGACGGATTGCCTTTTGGTAAGAGCCGAGCTTATCGGTGGTGATCGAGTGCGGAGGCCAATGGGCCATCGTGTGCAGCGCCTTGCCCAGAAACCGATAGGCGGCGCGCGTGTTCCGCCGGTCCGGCAGCATGAAGTCGATCAGCCGTCCTTGCTTGTCGATGGCGCGAAACAGATACTTCCACTCGCCGCCGACCCTCGGTTTCATCCACCCGCCAAGATCCGGAACGATAGCCTTGGTACCAGCGAACGCGCTTCTCCAACTCAGGAGCGTAACGCTGCACCTAGCGGAAGATCGTCGAGGCGTCCACCTCCACACCTCGCTCCTGCATCATCTCCGCCAGATCCCGATAGGTAATCCCGTACTTACAATACCAGCGAACGCATATCAGGATGATCTCCACTGGGAACCGGCGGCGCTTAAAAATGGACATCTGGGGCTCCTCGGCTTGCCCTCCCACCATACATTGCCCTCACTTAATGCAACAGAGCTTTTCAGAGTCGCCCACCCTCCGGAAGCTTCGGGCAGGTGCCCTAGATTGGCTACACTGGCGGAGCATGAATCGCAACAATGCCGAACGACTGCAGCCGGTGAAAAGCCTCCTATGATCCCCAAATGGATCCGAACTAAGTCGATGCTGGTATGTGCCTTCGCCTGTTCAGCTCATGGAATGTTTGGCGCAGGTCGATGCAGCGACGCTCTGGCTCAACGTTCGGTGTGCGAGCCTGCAAATGCCTTTGCCAGCAATCTGATCAAAAGCCGCCATCTGGAGGCCGTTTCTGTAGTGCAGGATGTGAGCACAGGAGCTCTCGTTCTCTTCGCTGCCTCCGAACGAGCCAAGCTGGATGTTTCCACTCCTGTGCTGCCCCTATCCTTGTCCAAAGTTTTTCTTGCGGCATCCTGGTGGGACCACAACGAGCCTGACCTGAAGTTTGAAAGTCTTCATGGCTCGGAGAATGCGGAGAACCCCGCATACCGCAAAAGCGTGAACGTCCATGAAATTCTCGTAGGAGGAAGCGATTCGGCCGGAAGACAAATGGCAATTGCCTTGCGCAAAGCCGTCGGGACAGAAGTTGTGCTTGCCGATTTGCGTCGATATGGCTTCAACAGGGGAAATGAATCATTTTGGGCGGATCTTGATCCTCAGTGGAGGAAACCGTTGGCGCCGCGGCCCGCAGACGCATCCCTGAGTGGTCTGAACGATGAGGAATGGAGCTCCGCGTTGTCGATCGGTGAGAGCCATATGACAATCTCAGCCCTACAGGTTTCCCGATTCTTCCAGGCGGTCGGCAATGATGGTCTCTCGTGTTCGCCTGTGGCCTTGCGTATGGAAGAGGGCGCAGCCGCACACCGAATAAGTCGTGCAGCGCCCCCACACGCATGATGACCGAAACTGCAGCGAAACAGCTTATGAGCGCGTTGCTGGATACGGTGAAGCGGGGTACCGCAACCGGAATTTCCGGCACGCTGAAAGGTACCGGCTGGAGCATCGGAGGGAAAACCGGGACCGGGGGCGTGGCCGGGGCTCCTTTCGAAGACCAGGATGGATGGTTCGCTGGGCTTATCTTCGATGGGAGCCTGAAAGCTCGATATACGGTCGCCACCTTTGTGCGGCATGGAGGCGCGGGTGGTGGCAAAGCCGCTGAGATTTCCGCAGAAGAAGCTCGATTCCTAGCTGGCGAGAGCGGCGCTAAACCAGGTACCGCGAGTTTGCCGTAGAAAGTTCGTTCGAGGCAATCCGGAACGCGGGACTCAGTTGGCGGGAACAGGCAATGCGCTGATTGAGCTGGAATTTGCGGGATCTCTGCGTTTCTGGAAGGTTGTCGGCAATACGGACGTTTCGACCCGGCTCCTCGAAACTTCCGGATTGCCGGTTTACCGTTCGGGTCGCGGAGTTGCTCGCATTTCGATGCTCATGGTTGAACTATTCCGGTCGCGACCGTGTCCCACTTGTATTTACATGGATTCGACGGGAATTTTTCTCCCCGCCATGCCTGAATTTAATTGAAAATAATCAACGAGCGGAATCGCCCCATGGCGCAGATCGAGAAAACCGTCTTTATCAGCTACCGCCGCACAAACTTCTCGTGGGCTGTAGCGATCTATAAAGACCTGACTTATAACGGCTACGATGTTTTCTTCGATTACAAAGGTATTGCCAGTGGCGACTTCGAGTCCATCATTCTTGAAAACGTTCGCGCGCGCGCCCATTTTCTCGTTCTGCTCACTCCCTCCGCACTCAAACGCTGCTCCCAGGCAGGCGATTGGGTTCGCCGCGAGATCGAGACGGCTATTGAGGCAAAGCGCAATATTGTTCCAGTCATGCTACCGGGCTTCAAGTTCGGTTCGCCTACCATCACTCGGCAGCTCACCGGAAAACTCGAGCCGCTCAGCAAATACAACGCGCTCAACGTGCCGATCGACTACTTTGATGGGGCAATGGGGCGTCTGCGCGGCGAGTTCCTGAATGTTGCTCTGGATGCTGTTTCGCATCCTGCCTCCTCGCGCGCACAAAACGCTGCGAAAAAACAGCAGGCCGCTGCCGATACTGCGCCCGCAGCCCGAAAGGAAAAACTTAGAGCAGAGACATACTTCGAGCAGGGCTTCAGCGCAATGGATCCTGATGAGAAGATTCGCCTTTATACCGAGGCGATTCGTCTCAAGCCGGACTTGCGGGGAGCGGTGGCCGACTATGAAGCCAGTACGCTTACAGGAACAGAAGCGAAACAATCGAAAGCCCATGTAGCAAGTAAGACTGTCTCGTCTGCGCCCTCCAGGCAAAAGGACAACCACAAGCGCAAAAGCAGCATTCCCCACCTCCACCCCGAAAAGAAACCTGATATACAGACGGAAGCCCGCAGGCTGTTCGAAGAACCGCGAGAACTTCGACGGGCGAAGGAATCGGAGCGGAAGATATTCACCCGGCAGAAGGCGGAGGAAAAGCAACCGCGAGCGGATGGAAAAGGTGAACGGGGGCAGAAGAAACTCACCACCGCACAGGATATGAACGAAGAGCGGGTTTTGGAACCACGAAGGCGCAAACACGCCCAAGCCGCGTCACATACACAGCCAGTTGCCAGTACGAAGCAGAACAAGGCAGTTCGCGCCAGTCAAAGGGAGCTGCGTGCCGCACAGAATGCCGCTGCGGACCGTGAACTGGCGCGTATTCGGCGCGAGCGGCGAGAAGAAGCGGAGAGCAGAAAATTGGAGAAAGAGAAACCCTTGCAGGCTTGGTTAAAGAGGCTCCTGAACCGGCCCGTGTGATTCTTGGGCGACTGCCCGCGCGTGCCGTAGAGCCGAAGAAGAGTGATCTCGCTCGATAGAGGCGACCCGCGGCGACTGTCCAATCTAGACGAGTGGTCGGCTACCCGTCTCTTACTTTTGCCTTTACTGGTATGTTCAACCGCTGGGGCGGGTACTTGCCGGCTTCTTTCATCAACCGCAACTCATAGCCATTCCAGGGCCACCCTCGTTTTCGCTCGGCAAGGGCGGATAGTTGGCTGTCAGTCAGTTGCATGTGGACGCTGTCAGTACCCCAACGCCGGAGGTCTATCTCATACTGGGTCAGATCTTCCTCCGCAACATGGCCCCAGGTGAACACCTTTTCTTTGATCTCGTCGTTCGAATCAAAGAGCAGCCAAGGCCCGACAGGTATTTGAGTAGCGGTTACGACGAAGTGGACGCACCAATCGTTGCTAGCTATGTGGACGGTGATGTCGGTCATAACTTGCCAGTCAACTTGCCAAATTGTTCGGGGGTCAACAGCAGATCGACGTTCCCGCGACCTGCCTGCAGGCGAGATCCCGGAAGCCGTTGCCGCGGCGAATCATTTCGTGTATTGAATCGGGGTTGCTGAAAGTGCGCGCTGGCGCAATCGGCGTGCGCAGGTCCTCTGCCAAGAATGTGCAATGCCAGCGCTCACGCAGAACGAAGGACATATGAATGCGGTGGAGCTTTGGAGTAGGAGAGCGCTGGGCCTTACAGGTCTCGCATACACGTTCGCCTGGCGGCTGCCACAGCATGGCGTCAAGGTGACGGCCACAAAGGCAGCAAATTTTGCCAGCTAGCCTCATCCGGTTGTGGAGGAACGTTCGCCGCCCATATCGATATGATAGGCGAACATAAGGCGAAATGTTTCCACATTGAGCGTTGACAGATGACGCTAGGGTGATGTGCTGTATATTATTTATAACAAACGGCTTACGTACGATAAGTGTCTTATGTTTAGTGAACGTGTAGGCGCTCTTTAGAAGTGTCCATTAGAAATGTCAGTTTCTAAAAATGGGCTGGGTAACGATGAGCGGACGCGATCTGCAACGGATCGAAGTGTTGACCGATGTTCTGGCTGGAAGGACGGTCGCCGCGGCGGCTACCTTCTTGTACCTCCGCTAAGAAGAACTCGCTGGCTGGACGCCTTGCCTTTGCCTAGCTCCTGCACTCCCTTCCGGAGTCGGAATAAGCGGCGCTTGCATCAGAGGTGTCAGAAGATCAATTGCTAAGGCGTTTTCAGGAGGATGACGTGATGACTCAGGTTGACGCACAAACTTCAGAACGTCCTACGCGTTTGATGGGTACGCGGGGTTCCCAGTTAGCGTATGCGATTCGCGACTTTCTCCAACGCAGCGATGTGCCGTTCGAGTGGATTGAATTGAGCTCGGATGAGGAGGCGCGAGAGAAGGCGAAGGTCAGCGGTTTAAGGGATGGGCGGCTTCCGGTTTGCGTGCTTCCGGACGGAACACGATTGGAGTGCCCGACGATTCGCCAGATCATCGAAAAGCTGGGCTGGTTCCACGACCCTTCGCGGAAGGAGTACGATCTTGCGATTCTTGGCGGCGGGCCGGCGGGCCTTAGTGCCGCGGTGTATGGGGCTTCGGAGGGGCTGAAGACAGTATTGATCGAGCGCTGGGTTGTGGGCGGACAGGCGGGGACGACTTCGAGGATTGAAAACTATCTTGGGTTTCCGGACGGGGTCAGCGGGGCGGATCTGGCGCAGCGAGCTCGCGACCAGGCTTGCAAATTCGGTGCGGAGATTCTGCTTCTGCGTGAAGGGGTAAGGGCGGAGTTTCAGACGGGCAAGTTGGTGGGCTATCTGGCCGATGGCACGAAGATTGTGATGCATGCTGGTGTCTGTGCGACCGGAGTGGAGTATCGGAGGCTGGGTCTGCCGAGTGAAGAGCGCTTATATGGTAGCGGCGTCTACTATGGCGCGGGGGTGAGCGAGGCTTCGCTTTGTGTGAATGAGGATGTGTATGTGGTGGGGGGTGGCAACTCCGCCGGACAAGCTGCTTTGCACTTCGCAAACTTTGCGCGGAAGGTTTTTATCGTTATCCGAGGAGATGGCCTGAAGGAGACGGTTTCCCAATACCTGATCGACAGGATCAAGTCCTCACCGAAGATCGAAATGCTGACGCATACCGAAGTGGCCGAGCTGCTTGGCGACTCGATGCTGGAGGCCATCACGCTAACCAACAACCAGACTGCGGAGAAGCGGACGGTGAAGACGACCAACCTGTTTCTGTGTCTTGGCGGCGTGCCTAATACGCATTGGGCGGATGAGGCGGGTGTTATCTGCGATGAACAGCGCTACCTGGTGACCGGACCTGATCTGCGGCAGTACGAAGCGCCGGATAAGAGATGGCCGCTGGATCGGGCGCCGTACTATCTGGAGACGAGTCAGCCGGGGCTGTTTGCGGCTGGAGATGTGCGTCATAATTCGGTGAAGCGATGTGCCTCGGCGGTTGGTGAGGGTGCTATGGCTGTTACATTTGTGCATCGGTATCTGGCGAATCAGTGATGTCCATTTCAGCTTTGCATCGCTCACGACACTTACGCTTTGCAGCAACACGCCGCGGTTTCATTTAGAACCGTATTCCAAGATCACAATGCGGCCTTCCTCATCCTTAAACATAGGGTCAGTTTGCGGTTTCGCCCTCAAGGAGTTGAAGTTCAGTGTTGTTTGTTCGTGGCCCTCTGGATGCTGCTCTCGCCACAAGATCAGGAGCAGCGGGGACGTTTCGGACATGACAGCTTTCGTCCGATGAACCTTCGCGTGACAGCCAGGACAGAGGGAGATCATCAAACTAAGTACCGACTTCCCTGGTACCCGGTGATGAACAATGATCGAGCGCTTGTCTCTACCCGATGCATCACAGACCCGGCAGCGGTACCCATCGCGCTCCAATACGGCTTCGCGCAGGCCGCCAAAATACTCTTCATCCTGTCGCTTGAGGGTGTAGCAGGTCCCGCATAAACCATGTGCGAGAATCTTGGGATTCCCGCACGGGCACAGCATCGCCCTCTGTGATCCTTTCTTCACTTTGTCTCTACTCCGTGCACTCCAAGGTTGATGTCGGTTTCGATCCAACCCTCTTTCCAAGGTGCCGTACGCTCGTCGTCGAAAGGGATGCCGTTCACTCTCGCATCGCCTCCAGCGTCAAATAGGAGGCCCCAGGTCTCCGGATAGTCGTCTTCCCTGCCCTCTGCCAGAGCCTTCCTGTGGCGGGCCAGCTCGAGCATCTCCGTGTCGGCGTCATCCCAGCCGCAGCGCCAGCAATGATGTGCTTCTTCGAATTAGGGATCGCTGTGAGCCGAGCCCGATAACCAGCCGCGTACTCGACGCTATCCCATTTATCACGTTCTACCAGCGCTGTACGGATCATGCGTCACCTACTCACTTCCGCTAGCATTTGCCACTTCTAATCTCACCCAATCTACAAGATTCCGTTGCTCAGGATAAACCTTCTTGGTGACGATCTTCGACAGTCGATGCAACCGAATTCGCGTTTAGCGATCGCAGCATCCTGCTTTTCGATCTACGCCTTTGAGGCGCTGATGAAAGAATTCCAACAAGTCGAGTCATTGCAATTTATCTTTACCACTCCAACATTTGTCCCGAATGAAGTAACAGATAAAGCACAGCGACAACCGTGTGAGTTTCATCTTCAAGGCGCCGGTCACGAGCGCGGCTTTTTCGGAACAGAATTCGAGATTCGGCTCCGAAACAAGTTGACCCAGCGAGCCATAGCCAAGGAATGCGCAGATTGGATTCGGCGGAAGGTTCAATTCCGTTCCAATCGTACAGGAGCACCCATGCCGCAGTTCGCTTGTGTGTCTTCGGATGGGCAACATTCCGTCTACCTCCCTTTGCACGGCTTTACTGCCGTGGATCTTGGCTATCAACAAGGAAACGCGGTCTCGAATATCGTGAACCGTATGAACGAACCCTCTGTAACGCAGGTGTACGTTCAGCTTTTCGATCAAATCTGGAAAGACCCCATCAAGGTAGCCGACGTAACAGAACTGATTCGTGAACATATCGCCGAGGTCTACCAGGAAAATTCTCCGCAGCGCATCTATTTCCTGATGCTGTTTCACATCTTCAGCGAATTCCTTGAAGAGGTCAGCGAAGACGTTCTTCCCAAACCGTCTTTGCCGCTCCCCACGACGTTCATTCCGAGGAAGTCGTGTACCGGGAGGATCGGCTCTGGGTTTTGCGGAGTAGACTTGTCGGCATGGGGAATGAAGACTTGGCACTGATGGACCAAGATGCTCTCTTGGCTGAGAAGGAGAGGCTATTGGTTCTCCAGGAAAAGTGTCGTCAGACGATGTTGCCACTTTCCCGCGGCAAGCACCGCGAAGCGTCTCCGGAATTGGCTGAGCAGAAGAGAGAGTACGATCGCATTTTCGCACGCCTCGGTGTGCTGGAAAAACTGCTGGCGAAGGGTCTGTAATTATCTCATCATCGCCTCCGCGGAGTCGGCCGTCAGCAAATCGGGAGTGGGAAGACGTCATCGAACGCCTCGTATGGATGACCGATCGCGCGTGACGTGGACCTCGTGGATGAGGCCGATCGCCTCCATATGACCGGTCTCGAACAGATGCGATCGATCTTCGATCAGGGTACCGCCGGTATGGTGCTGATCGGCATGACGGGCATCGAAAAGCGCATCGCCCGCTTTCCTCAGTTCTATTCCCGCATCGGATTCGTCCACGAATTTCGGCCTCTAGATGCAAACCAGGTTCAGGAACTCCTTGCGCAGCGCTGGGCGCCGGCGGGTATCAAGCTCCCTGATGGGCCGCTCTCCCCAGAAGTTGTCGCATGCCTCATACGCATGACCGGAGGAAACTTCAGGCTGCTGACCCGACTTCTAACGCAGATCGACCGAGTTCTCAGCGTGAATAATCTTCAAGATGTTTCTGTCGAGGTCGTTGAAGTAGCACGGGACAGTCTGGTGATCGGGACAAACTGAGGTGAGCGCTCTGTGAACCACATCTTGCCGGGGCCGAAGCAAGAGCGCCAGTGTTAAGGGATGAGTACAGAAGCGTGGGCAACGTGGCGCGATGTAATTTCCGAACAGCAGCAGAGCGGCAAAAGCGCGGCGGTGTTTTGCCAGGGGCGCGGACTGCGGGTCTGGCAAATCTGTAACTCTACGGTTCACAGAGAGCGCTCGCGAACTATGCGCAGCATGGAAACTGTAAATGTTTTCCTTCCAGGCGGGAGGGTAGTGCTTGCCTTGCCGAGAAAGACTTGTGGAGATACTCGGCTGCCATTCACTGGGAACATCTTAACCGTGCAGGAGACCGTTCCGAAGCCTAAAGCGAAGATGCCTCTTCACGTAGTTTCGCTGCATCTGCTGTCTTGCCCATCTGATCCAACAGTGCTGCGTGTTGCTTCAAAATGGCAGCTAGGTACTGGCTGTACGTCTTCTTCATCTCAGGGAGATGCGTTATAGCTTTCCGGTGCGTCTCCTCAGCAATAGTCAAATCGGCGGATGCAGTCTCTCCGTGTCCGAGCTGCGCCTCTGCTATTGCACGCCAATAGAAAGGCATGGCGTATTCCTGATCAGTATCTTTGAGGTGCGCTTTCGCTACATCGACGGCTTTGTCTTCTGCTGCAAGAGCCTCTTGCAGCCTGCCAGCCGCCAGTAACGCATGTCCATAACTTTGGTACGACTCCAACATAGCCAATTGGTCGCTGGAGCTAAGATCACCAGCCTTGAGCGCCATTTCTAATGCCTGTTTGCAGTAGTCCAACGAATCCTGTGTATTTTGTGCCTTGAGAGCACTTCGGCATTTGTCTGATAAAGGAAACCAGGCCTGCGCTGCCTTCTCTTGGTCTGGGGTTGGGCCACCATCACGCTTTTCAAGATAAAAAGGGATCGTCAGCGCAGTGGTCGTCTGAGTCGCTGTGCCGTTGACTTCAAACGGCGTAAAGCGCCATTTCTTTACTGCATCCAAAGCGGCCTGTTGCAGCATTGGTGGCCCACTGACAACCTTTTCCGAAGCGACCTTCCCAGTACCATCGATGACAACTGATATTTTGACTTCCCCCTGTACCGCTGCAGCTTTTGCGATTGCTGGGTACACAGGATCGACATGTGCTGTTAAGTGCTTTTGTGCCTCAACAGCATCGATGTTGATAGGAGTTTGGGCGGCTACTGACGCCATTGCAATAAAAAGCAGCGCGGAGATGCTAAAGAGATTCCATACGTACCTGAGAATCATTCGCCAATCTTACCCGTAGGGCTTTGTGTTGACCACTCGAGAACGTTGTAGATCAGGCGACTTCGAACCGATGGGATATGGGACCCATCCTGCGGTTCACATAACGCTCACCTTGAATGGGTCACTACACCAAACGTCCAAAATCGCACGTTAAGCCATTCCGCTCTCTGTGCATCCACTCTCAGACCCTGAACTTACTGAAAACCGGGATGAAGACGGTCACTCTGGAGAAGAGAGAGACTAAGCGGATGAAAAAGCATACGCAGGAACTCGTCGCAGAAGTACCCCGGGGCTGCTCTCAGGTTGGGATCACGATCGGCATCGGCTCAACGACAACGATTTGGGCACGGTCATCAGTGTTAATCCCACGCCGCGAATCGAACAAGGCAAAACAAACCCGCGGTAAGAAATTCCGTAAGGTAGCTATTAAAGTGATATCATTTCAATAGCAATGGTTTTTGATGTCAAAGGGAGCACCATGAAGACAAATCAATCAGCAGTCAACCGAGAACACACCATAAAAGTTTTGAACGGCTGGGCAGTCCTGACCCTGCTCATCGCAATTCTGGCAGCCGATTTTGCCTTGATAGTCCTCTACAAAGTGCAAGGACCCCTTCTTGTCCTTTGCTTTGTAGTTCTGGCATGCAGCGTAGTGGCACTCAAAGGCTTTTTCAGCCTGCAACCAAATGAGGCTCGAGTCCTTCTCTTATTTGGCGCTTATAAAGGCACGGTCAGGACAAGCGGATTTCATTGGACCAACCCTTTCTATGCCGACGGACAACAGGCGGCCACCCCCTCTGCAACCAGGTCACAGTCACATGCAGTTGCAAGAGGCCTCTTTGCTCGAAACAAAATCTCCCTCCGCGCCCGCACCTTCAATGGCGAAAAGCTGAAGGTCAACGACAAGCGCGGTAATCCAATCGAAATCGCAGCGGTCATCGTCTGGCGCGTCGAGGACACGGCACAAGCACTCTTTGACGTGGACGACTACGAGAACTACGTACCCATTCAAAGCGAATCTGCGCTGCGCCATCTGGCGAGTATGTATCCCTACGATGAAGGTGAAGGAGACGAGATCACCCTCCGCAGCAATCTCGATGAGGTGGCCAAAGCCCTTCGCGCTGAACTACAGGAGAGGCTAGCCAAGGCGGGCGTCGCAGTAGACGAGGCGCGTCTTACCCATCTCGCCTACGCACCGGAAATCGCCCAGGTCATGCTCCGCCGTCAGCAGGCTGAGGCGGTAATCGCCGCACGGCAGAAGATCGTTCAGGGTGCGGTTAGCATGGTCGATATGGCACTCAAAGAACTTGCCGCCAAGGACGTTGTCCAGCTCGATGACGAGCGACGTGCTGCGATGGTCAGCAATCTCATGGTCGTACTCTGCAGCGAGTCCGAGGTCCATCCCGTTGTCAACACCGGCACTCTATACCACTAAGGTCCCAGAATGGCAGAACGCAAACCTTTTCTCCTGCGCATCGATCCTGTGCTCTGGGCCGAACTCGAAGCCTGGGCACAGGAGGAACTGCGCAGCGTTAACGGCCAGATCGAATTCATTCTTCGCCAGGCTGTCCAGAAGCGAAAAGGACCGGCGACCAAACCAAAATGAGCGGATTGTGGTGTTGGCTTGGCAATAGCACTTCTCAGCTACAGGCACTCGGCAGTATAGGTGCCGTTTTCGTGGCGGTAGCGCTCGGTTTCGTCGCGGTTCGACGACGGCCCGCTGCAGATGCACAGGCCGATGCTGCAACGGCACAGGTAGACGCCGGCAAATCGCCAGACGGAATCAAGTATTCTCATCGCGGACAAACCGACTTCTCCCCACATCTCAAGTGCACCTGCTCGTAACCATGACGGTGTCCTCACAAAGTTTGCAATCGCAATCCTCAACAACGGACACGGAAGAGCACGAAATTTCCAATTACGCTATCGTGCTGCCAACATTCGATGACTTGTCGTTTGTTGGTTCTGACAATCCGCGCTTCCGCGAGTCTGACGTTGAGATCGGTAGCCTGACTCAGAGCGTCGATTTGGTGCTGATGCGCGTGATCAGTTAGGCGGGCGGCAGCCAGATTGAGCCTGCTATTCGAATTTTGATGAGAGGAGAATAGGCCAATGAGAGGTGAAGGAATGGGAAAGTCGATCGTGGGACTCTTGTTTTTGTTGATCTTATCCTCGGCATGCCTTGTCCAGAGCAAAGCGATCGAATCCACTGCGCGCAGGCAGATCGACGCGGGAAACCAGGCATGGATCGACGGTATGAAGCAAGGTAGGGTCGCGTTGATTTCGGCCACGTATTGAGTACGTTTGCTTTTGTACTTCGGCTTCTTAATTGAAAGATTAAGTCCGAGGTCCCGCTGTATGCAGCCTCGGGAAATGGTGATTGGCAATCGCTCGTTCATGGGAAAAACCGGGGGCTTCGGTGGCAGCCTTTCACCCGGCCTAATTAGCGGGAGACGGACGCGTACATTCAATTCCTATACACTTGGACTGTCGTGCGGTCTACTTTATCCCTCAGCTGAGAGGCCGGTGTCGATCCTTCTCCAAGACATTCGATTTTCTTTGCGGCAGTTCTGGAAGCATCCGGGATCTTCACTCGCCGCTGTGGTCTCGCTCGCTCTCGGAATTTCGGCCACAATCGCCGTCTTCAGCGTGCTATACAAGGTGATTCTGCATCCGTTCCCTTACCGCGATGCCGAGCGCATTGTGGAATTCAATTTCCGCGACAAACTTGAGATTGAATACACGCCCCCAATCTACCGGGAACAGATTCATCAATTGCGCCAGACCCGGTCGATCGAAGACGTAGTTGAAATGGATGAGCGGGCATTGCCTGACACGACCGTCGATATCCCCCTGGATACGGACGTAGTTTTTCTTTCAGGAAACGCCTTCCCTTTCTTTGGCGTGCCAGCCTTATTGGGAAGGACCTTCTTACCGTCAGATAACCCTGAAGGCCAGGCCCCGCAGCCAGTTGCTGTTCTCACCTACCAATACTGGAAGAAAAGATTTGGTGGAAATCCGGCGATCGTTGGTAAATCCTTACGCCTTGGCGGCAGCAGCTACACCATTCTTGGAGTCATGCCGCGCAGCTTCACCTGGTGGGATACGGACGTGTATGCCCCGCTCGATACCTCCGACGCCTCCGCGCAGAGCTTCATGACAGTCCTCCGCATCAAGCGCGGCTATACAAAGGCACAGGCCGCAGCCGAGATTCAGCCGATCTTTCAGCAAATGGAACGCGAGCATCCGCTGCTGGAACAGTCAACGGTGGACGTGAATAGCATCAACGAGCGCTTTGCACGTTCTCTTGGTGAGGCTCTTTATATACTTTTCGCTGCGGTTCTGCTGCTGCTTGTGATTGGCTGCGTCAATGTTTCCATTCTCCTGCTCGCACGAGGCACGGCGCGTCAACATGAGTTTGCGGTGAGGACCGCTGTAGGCGCGACCGCGAGACGGATTATCCGTCAATTACTGACAGAATCTCTGGTTCTCGGTTTTGCCGGCGCGCTCCTTGGAGTGCTCGCCACTTACCGGATTACGCCGTTGGCCGTCTCATTGTTGCCCTGGCAGCTCTTTCCCAACGGGCTCGACATTTCTGTCAACGTTCCCGTGCTTGCATTTAGTGTCGCACTCACAATCTTGACCAGTGTTTTCTTCGGAATATTTCCGGCGCTCCAACTTGCGAAGCCTGATGTTCGTGAAATCATGGAGGCCAATTCACGCAAAGCTACAGGTAGCATTTCCGGGCGCACGTTACACTCTGTCCTCATCGCCGCACAGATTGCGCTGGCAATGTTGTTGCTCACCGCTGCAGCTAGCGCCATTGAGAACTTCCGGTTGCTACTCCACACTGACCTTGGCTACGACCCGAATCACATAGCTGATTTTTCCGTTCCGGTTCACACTGAGAGCTATACAACTTGGCAGGAACGAGCCAATTATTTCCATCAATTACGGGAACGGGTCGCACAAACTCCGGGCGTGGTCTCTGCTTCCCTTGGTGTGATTGGGCCACCCTATAGCGATTGGGATTTCAAGACGGAGATCCTTGGGAGAACCGCCGATGGCCCACAGGTTTGCAACGTCAATTTTGTTGACTCGGAATTCTTTCGCTCGCTTCGTATTTCCCTGCTGCAAGGTCGTTTGTGGAATGAAACTGAAACTAGCCGCGGCGCTCATCTTGCCATAGTGAATGAATCTTTCGTAAAACGCTATTTTCCGAACGGTGATGTGCTCGGTCACTCGGTACGTGTGCCGGAACTATTGAATCATCCCCCTGTTGTACTGGCCGTTGCCGGCAGCAATGACTGGGCACCTGTGATCGGCGTTGTAGGCAATGCCCGCAACAATGGATCGGACGATCCGGTCAAGCCAGAGATTTATTTTCCATATTCCTTCCGCATGATTGATTGGGTTCAGCTGTTCGTTCGTGCCTCCGGCGACCCGATGGCGCTCGAATCAACCGTGCGCCGCCAGGTTGCCAGCGTTAATCCAGGCCAGCAGATATCGTCGCCCGTCGTCTCAATGACGGAGCGTATCCGGCAGCAGCCAGAGTGGGCACGTTCACGCCTGATTGCTGTGCTATCCAGCGTTTTTTCTGTGCTTGCGCTAATTTTGGCCAGTATAGGGCTTTACAGCGTTGTTACTTATAGCGTCAGTCAGCGCATCAACGAGTTCGGTATTCGGATGGCTCTCGGGGCGCAACGCCGCCATATTATGCAGAATGTTTTTGCCGCAGCTGGCCTCAGTGTTGGTGCAGGTATTTGCGTCGGATTGGTGTTGAATTTCGTTCTTCAGAAGCTACTCATGCACTGGTTGGGATACACAGTCCACACTACGATGTTGGCTCTGGGTGCATGTGTGTCGCTCGTATTTGTCGCTTTGCTGGCCTGCATCGTTCCCGCCATTCGCGCTTCAATGATTCAACCCATGAAAGCGTTGCGGGTTGAATGAAAGATGTAACGGCGTTGTTATATCGCAGCTTCTACAGCTGTGCGCTGCGGAAACCCTTCGCCCAGGACTCGGACTAAACGAGGATAGAGGCCGGAATGGCTATTTTGGTAGAGCATCAGCAGCCGCTTCGTCATCAAGTGGTATGCAGCCACAGATTCATGCAGGTGAAACGGAATCCGGAGTTGCCCGACGTGCAACAACCTCCGCACGGTTATTTGGAAGATCGCGCGACGGAGCTGCAAAGCATCCCGCCTCATCCGCTCTCTCACGATTACACTTTCCGTAAAGTTCCAGCGTTCCGCGTAGGCGGCTAGCGCGACGAGGATGCGCGCATTCTTGTGCATGCGCTGTATGCCTTCCATACCGCCCAATCCCAACCAGATATCCACAGGTTCCATAGCGATTTGATTAGGCCCTGGATTCAGATAATCATCCCCTACTTGAGCAACTGCCGCTTTCGGAACCACTTCTAGCTTCCGAAGTAGATCATTCCAGTCGCTATTGTGAAGTCTTCGCGCAATAAGGTCGGCATAGCAAATACGACCAAGAATCACCACCGTTAGAGCGCAGAAAACAACAGTAGGCAGCATAGATTATCTTTTACAGGTGCGGCGCAGGCTTTTCCGTTCTGGAAAGATCGTACCCAACCTGGCTATGGAGATCAACAAGATATTTCTGCATTTCCGGCGATAGTGGTAGCCGTTCTTTTTGTGGTCTCCAGAAAATCACTATCCAGTACATGACAGCCGCGATCCATACAATGCTGCGCACGTCTTCGAGGTTGGAATACCACCTATATCTGCCGAGCAAATTGTGCAAGGCATCTATAACCACCGCTACACCTGCCCAGGCGAGCAAACCTTGCCCCAGACCCATCACATGAGTTCCCCACTGGAGTCCAAGACGGTTCGCCGCGCCCATCATCGCAAGAAACACCTCGACGAACATCATGCTGGTAAATAGGTCTGCGCGCAGTTCCCACACTTCAAGGGATGTGTGAGCGGCAGGATGTAGGAGAAAAGTTGCACCCGCCGCCATCAGCGTACCCAACGCCGCAAAGAAGAGAAAGCGGTTACGCGCAGCGTGAATCCAAGTTCCTGTTGGACGAAGGACAATCCGTGCCATCTCGACCACAACGCAAATCTGTAGCAGAAAGTCCAGAATGCCTGTTGACCAATAGACTTGGCTGTACAGCCGAGACGACCCCTCACGATAGATCACAAACAGCGCGATCGTCAGTACTACTTGGAAAGCAATCCAGGCCGTAAAAAAACGAAACTCCCGCCAGCGTTGTTTTGCAACGAGAACGAGCAACAAACAGGCATTCAGCACAAAGCTAGATGCCCACACCACGTTTTCGAGAGTTGTTATCTTCATGCCGCTCTGCGGCTACTATTCTCTCCTAAACATCGGCTCGATAGGCGCGGCGGCTTCCTGCCCTCACATTTTAGCTACTTCTGCACCGACCGGACGCGGATTTCCGCCTCCATGGACGGATTGCGCCGCGATCGATATTTTAACTGCCGCAGCACTGCCACTTGGACGTGGATTTCCGCCTCCATGCACAGAAGCGGAAGCCGACATAGCAATCAGGGAAGCGAGTGCAACAAAAGCACGAACGAGATTTTTCATGGATACCCCTATGCGCAGAAGTGCGCTGATTAAGAGCCTAATCTCTAATTCGGCCCTTTTAAATCAACAAAATGCCAATGTGCTTACTTTTTGTCTCGGATTTCGTGCAACAAATTTTAGTTCGCGATTCAATCAAGCGCTAATGAGCTAGCTGTCCCAATCAGAGGCATGAAATTCTTCTCTTGCCTGCAGAAGCGTAGAACGCACCACGGACGCGAGAAAAAGCGGATGGAACTTCTCAGTCCAGAGCGCAAAGATCTTCTGGCCTTCCTCATGAGCAGTCAAAACGCAATATGGACGCGCAAGCGGTTGGAGTTCTTAGGTCCCCTGATTTTGTCCCCGATGACGATATGCGGCTATCCGCTGACGAAGACGTTGTAGCGCGCTTACAGATCCCCCTTCATTCGCTAAAGCCGACGCTACGCCCATCCAATTCATCGATCCATATTCAGCTTTGACGGCTTCCTTCGTAACATCTGCATTCTTCTTTGCCTCCAACTCGAGAACGCAACCAGTAAACTCCGCAAAACACTCAGAGCAGGAAGCCACATGAAGACACACAGGATTGTCAATTGGAAGGCGACCTTCTGCGAGGGCCATTAGCGTCTCTTCATCCGGACAACCTTCCCGGTTCGGATTCGGAAACGCTTCTAGAAAATACTCTCTGATCAAATCCATTTCTTTGTAAGACCCTTCGTAGTCGACAATCCTGGAGATGTGGCTTTTGGGGATTCGGAGGCAATATCAAGGCATATAGCAATCCGCTCGCGAACACGTTCAATTGCCTTTGTTGCTGCCTTATAGTTAATGCCTAAAGCGGTTGCGACATCTTTGGGAGTGGCGTTCAGTTCCGTGAGCAGGATGAGAATATGACGGTCACGCGCATTCAACTTCGTTTGTAATTGCTGGAAAAGAATGGACCGTTCCACAGCATCCTGAAATGAATTGGTCATTCGAGCGTGTTCGTCCAACTCATAATCTAACCCTATCGGTATCTCATTTGCGGCCTTCTTTCTGAGCCAATCCCGCACCTTACCATGCATCGCTGCATAAGCGTATCGCCGCGGGGAACCCAGATGCTCCTTATTGTTTTCCATCTTGATTGCCAGGCGTTCCGCAGCGTTTGCCAATAGTGCGGAATCAACGTCGGGAAACATGGCCATCGCCCAGCGATACGCAGCTTCTACCGCTGCCGCGATGGCGGGCGACACGGCATTGTGGTTCTCGTCGGTTAGGTGTAGTTCCCGCCTTCTCATAAGACTCAGCCAGAGAAATTGTGAATGAGGGTGTCGCCAATCCCCATTCTGAACCCGCTTTAGTAATAGAAGCAGAAAAAAAGTCAGCCTGACAAAAACCACGCAGGACTGGCAAGAGAATTCTATTCTCTCACCTCGTGGTGAGCTTAATCACTGTTCCCCTAGAACGCAGAGAGCTCTAAACAAAACTTCTCAACGGGAGTTGAAGTACTGGTGTGCTTAAGACCAGAGCGCGGGTCGTAAAAGGAATTCGCCTCGCTCGGTTCTCGGGAAACTAAAAAAATCTTTCTATCCCTATCTTCTTTTTCTCCGGGCTGTGTGTATAGGGATGATTGAGGTGCGATATGAGCGCAATCGATGAAGTGCCTCCTAAGAAACCGAGAAAATACCTGTGGCCGGCGGAGGCGGTGAGCATCGCGCAGAAAAAGCAACATCCGGTCCGGCTCTGCGAAGAACTGACTGCTCTGACCGGTTATGACAAAGCTGCTTGCTGGCGGTTCTTGAAAAAGCATGGAGTCGAGCGACCTGGGTCCGGGTCTAGACGTACATTCGATGCTACGACCGTTGAATCGATCATTGAATATGTATCGGAGCACGGAGTACGGGCCGCGTCCCAACGCTTCCACTGTGAATCCAAGACCCTCTACAACTTGATCCACCGACGGGGCTACACGCACTACGGCAAGGACCAACTCAGCTTGCGTGAGATCTGCTCACATTTTGGCGTGCGATACAGCAAAGTCATGAGTTGGATCGAACAGGGGCTTCTCCAGGCAAAGCGTGAGCAAACGCGCACGGGCAAGCCAGTCTATTCGATAGAGTTTGCTGCGCTGCAGAAGTTCTGCAAAGAACACCGGAGCCTTTTGATCACTCGTCGCTGGCCACCCCATCGGATAAAGTTCCTGGAAGAGTACGTGTTTGCTCCAAAGCATGCGGAATTGCTGCGGACCCGCGAAAGCAAGCGTGAGAATGATGCATTTGATCGTGGCGAATACATAGATCCCGATGAGAGTATTCAGCGCAGAACCTGA
>Ga0206946_1035_pt2 | contig 26616 bp, 28 predicted proteins | sample Alteio_BWOrgHeat_2_FD_152965 | JGI IMG/M metagenome (GOLD analysis project Ga0206946, IMG submission 152965) | Enriched cells from forest soil in Barre Woods Harvard Forest LTER site, Petersham, Massachusetts, United States -... | ecosystem: Environmental > Terrestrial > Soil > Temperate forest > O... | reverse complement strand
AGTTTGCGAAAGCCGGCTCAATTCCGAATCACTATCGTAGTCGCTGCGGTGTGAGGTCTTCGAGCAGCTTGCGAACGAACGATCCCTGCAGCGCGTCGCCGTAAAAATCGCCCTGGAGAAAATCATTTTGCGCCAGCAGCGGCCAGGAAGCGCCCAGGCTCCAACTCCTCGGGTAGGTCGAGGACTGGTGCTCGACGGTGGCTGCGGGTTTGAGTTCCTTCACCGTGCGCGTGCCGACGGCCGCAAAATCGCCAAGCCATTCTTCTCGTTTGCGCGCGAACGCCACCCAGCGCTGGTCGAGCCAATTGACGGTCATGGGCATTTCGTCGCCGATTTCCTCCGCCCAGCGCTTGCGACAGTGCTCGCAGTAGCAGACCCCTGGCCAGAAGGTCATGTCGAAGCGCAGGCCCTCGAATTCGAACCGTTCGCAGATTTCGCGGACCCAGGCGCGGACGTATTCGCGGTAGGGCGAATTCGGACAGACGAGGCCGTGCCGACCCCGGGGATTATTGAGCGGCTTGCCTGCGGCGTTGACCATGCGCCAGTCCGCGTGCTGATCGGACGCCCAGCGATCGAAGATGAGGCTGGCATAGAGCACCACCGCGATATTCCGCTGGTGGCAGCGCTCGATCATCTCGGCGACGATGTCCCGCCCCTTCAGCCCGCGATGTTGCTGGCCGACCTTGGTGGGATAATTGAACAGCCCGACATGCGAATGCGCGTAGCAGACGATGGATTGAGCGCGCGAAGTGACGAGCCGTTGCACGTATTCGTCGGCATTGAATTGCGAGAGGAACCGCTCGTCCCAATCCGAGATATGCATATCGATCACCGCCCGTCGCCAGGCGTGAGCGAACCATCTCGGATTGCCGACGCGATTGGGCTCGTCGGTATCCGCGGGTGTCGCGAAAAGGTGGGCGGGCGATTCGGTCAATGCGCCGAGTGCGGTCAGGCCCCAGGCGGTGCGCACGACAAAATCCCGGCGCGAAACAGGCGCAGGATGGTCGGGAGCAGATTTTTCTTGAGGCTTCATAGGCAACAGTTCAGGTCCGGACAATGACATTGCTGTCCAAAATAATCGGGATTCGCACTGAAGGTTTTGACGTTCCGGGTGGGGGTCTCAACGCCTGAGTGCTACCGGATGCTGTCCAAGACGCGCCTGCGATGCAACCGATGTGATGGTCGGCTCAGACGTGGCCGCAGAGGCTGATTCCGGGGTGGTCTCCTCTGTATGCGAGGCTCTCATTCGCGCCACTTGCCCCAGTTTTGTGTCCGAGAAAAAGCTATTTTGGACAGGCGTGCGTTTACAGTATGATGAGGTATGAAACCGCGCTGGCTTCTCGTTCTGCTGTTGCTCGTTTGTCCGGTGGCCTGGACTTGGGGGGCGGACGACCTCAAGCCGAGCGAGATAAAGACCAAGGGCGAGCTCCATGCGGTGATCGATGGGCAACTCGCCGCCTTTCGCAAGGATGACTACGCCGGGGCGTTCGTCTTTGCCGACAAGGTCTTCAAGCAGCAGCTTTCGCTGGAGCAATTCGAGCGGATGGTGAAGACGGGCTATCCGGCCATCGCGCATTCGACGTCGGCGCGGTGCGGGCTGTCGTTCGACAACGGTGATGAGGCGGTGGTGAATGTGCGCGTCTTCAGCGAGGGGCGCGAGCCGGTGGACTACCAATATACGCTGCGCCGCGATGGCGAGACGTGGCGCATTACCGGCGTGACTTTGCTCAAGGACCAGACGACAGAAGTTTGATGGTGCGCAGTTTTTTAGCGGCCGCCGCCGCGCTTTGTTTCCTCGTCACCTCATCCTCCGCCGATGAGGCCCTCCAAAAATATGTCTACGAGAAGGCGGAGATGGGGCTGCCCTTTCGCATTTCGCTCTATGCCAGGGACGAAGCCGCGGCGAAGGCGGCGGCCGAGGCGGCTTATGATCGCATCGCGGTGCTCAACAGCATTCTCAGCGACTACGATAGTGATTCGGAATTGAGCCGGCTTTCGCAAACTTCGGGACAGGGGAAGGCAGTACCGGTGAGCACCGACCTGTGGCGGGTGCTCGTGCGGGCGCAGGATTTCGCGAAGATGAGCGATGGCGCTTTCGACATCACGGTCGGGCCGCTGGTGAATCTCTGGCGGCGCGCCCGGCACAAGCAGGAAATGCCGAGCCCGGAGCTGATTGCGGAGATGAAAGCACGCGTGGGTTATAAGAATCTGCGCCTCGATCCGGAACACCATACGGCGGAGTTGCTCCTGCCGGAGATGCGGCTCGATCTTGGAGCCATCGCGAAGAACTACGCCATCGACGAAGCGATCGCCGTGCTCCGGCGGCACGGCATTACCCGCGCACTCATTGGCGGCAGTGGCGACATGACGGCTACCGATGCGCCGCCGGACCAGCCTGGCTGGCGGATCGAGGTGGCGCCGCTCGACGTGTCCGGTGCGCCACCGGCGCAGATTATCTATTTGAAAAACCGGAGCATCGCGACGAGCGGCGATATGTTTCAGCGGGTGGAAATCGGCGGGAAGCGCTACTCGCACATTGTCGATCCGCACACGGGAATCGGCCTCACGGATCACAGCCTCGTCACCGTCGTCGCCCCGGATTGCATGACGGCGAATGGCCTGACGACGTCGATCAGCGTGCTTGGTCCGGAACGCGGCCTGAAACTCGTCGAGGCGACTCCGGGCGCCGCGGCGCACGTGGTGCGCATGCCGGATGACAAGATCCAGCTCGTCGAATCGTCCCGGTGGAAGGATGTGCCGAAGGCCGCCCCGCCTCCATGAACCGGGCGCAGCAGCTCGAGCAACTGAAAGGCCGCCGCGAACTTTGGGACATCGCGATTGTCGGTGGCGGAGCGACTGGTTTGGGTGCGGCGGTGGATGCGGCTTCGCGCGGGCACTCGGTAGTCTTGATCGAACAGCACGATTTTGCGAAGGGCACTTCCAGCCGCGCGACCAAACTGGTGCACGGCGGCGTGCGTTACCTCGAGCAGGGCGACCTGGCGCTGGTGCTCGAGGCGTTGCGCGAACGCGGGCGGTTGCTGCGCAATGCGCCGCATCTGACGCATGCGATGCCCTTCGTCATTCCGTGTTATCGCTGGTGGGAGGCGCCATTCTATGGTCTTGGCCTGATGCTCTACGATGCCCTCGCGGGGCGGCGGGGATTGGGCAGGACGCGACTGCTTTCCGCGGGGGAAGTCCGGGACCGGTTGCCGACGGTCCGCGCCGACGGGCTCCAGCGCGGCGTGCTGTATTACGATGGCCAGTTCGATGATGCGCGGCTGGCTTTGGCGCTGGCGCGCACGGCGGTGGTCCAAGGCGCGACCGTGGTCAATTATGTGCGCTGTGGTGGATTTTTGAAGGAGCGCAATGACATCGTGGGCGTGCGGGTGACCGACGTGGAAACAGGCGAAGAACATGATGTGCGCGCTCGGGTGGTGTTGAATGCGACCGGCGTCTTTGTGGATGCACTTCGGCAACAGGACCGATCCGATGTGGTTTCTCTCGTGAAGCCGAGCCAGGGCGTGCATCTGGTGCTGGAGCGGGAGTTTCTTCCCGGAGATACCGCCTTGCTGATTCCCAAGACGACCGATGGCCGCGTGTTGTTTGCCGTGCCGTGGAACGGTCGCGTGATCGTGGGCACCACGGATACGCCAGTGGCGGAGACTTCGCTCGAGCCACGTGCGCTGGAGGAGGAAATCGAATTGATCCTGACCAACGCGGCCCGTTATCTCGCGCGTCCTCCCACTCGTGCGGATGTGCGCTCCGTCTTCGCGGGGCTGCGGCCGCTGGCGCATCGCAGCGCGGTCGCCCACACGGCGGCGTTGTCGCGCAGGCATGTCATCGAGGTGTCGAATTCCGGGCTCATCACCATTACGGGGGGCAAATGGACAACCTATCGCCAGATGGCGGAGGATGTTGTCACGCGCGCCGAAGAGTGGGCTGCGCTGACACCCGGTCTATGTGTGACTGCCACGTTGCCGCTGGACGATGACGCGGACCGGGCGATCGCGGCGCTGGCGGCAGGTGATCCTGCGCTGGCGCGGGCGCTGCATCCGCGGCTGCCGTATCGGCGGGCCGATGTGGTGTGGTCCGTGAGGGAGGCGATGGCGCGCACGGTCGAGGATGTGCTCGCCCGGCGGACGCGTGCGCTCTTTCTCGATGCCCAGGCGAGCATCGATGTCGCGGAGGACGTCGCCGCGCTGATGGCCGGCGAACTTGGCTGGAGCGCTGCACAACAGGCGGCACAGGTGCGGCAGTACTGCAAGTTGGCGGGCGGTTATCTTTTGGAATCCAAGGGAGCTTCCGATGGCGCGCCCCCTTCGTTGTCCTCCTGAGCTTGCGAAGGACCTCTGACTGTCGGCCTTTCTTCAAACGTGACGTACGTTTGGAGCGCTTACGAAATCACTGGCGGTAACGTTTGAAGAAGAAGGATATTGGAGGTCCTTCGACTTCAGTCAGTCGCTTAGGCTCCTTCCTTGCGCTCAGGATGACAACGAAGGCGGAGCGCGGTCTTGTGCATCGCGGCGTTTGATCTGTGTCAACCGCAATTCGTTGCGCGCTTGCCTTCCACGAAAGAGGAAAAGAAGCGCGCCCCGCTCCCTCGGTTTTGGCGAGGAAACGGGGCGCGATGAAGGCAAGCGCGATCGCCCGTTACAGGACTTCGGTCTGGCCGGGAATGGCGCGCTTGTAATTGCCGTCGGGGCCGGGCATCACTTTGGGATCGGCATCGAAGGCGAGATTCTCGGGCATCAGCTCGATCTTCGAGGCGAGCGCCTTATTCCACTCGATCTCCTTGCCGGAATACGCGGCCATGCGGCCGAGGATCGCGGTCATGGTGCTCTCGGCGCCATAGACGGCCTCGCTGTATTCCTTGTTCTGGCGGATGGCGGTGAAGAGATCGTCGTGCTCCTGCTGGTACGGGTCCTTCGCGCCCTCGGCTTTGTAGCGCCAGGCTTCGTCGGCGAAGATTTGGTATTTGTTGATCTCGGCGCGGCCTTTGGTGCCCTGCGCGAACTCACTCACGCTATCCCAGCAGCCAGCTTGATGGCGGCATTCGCTGAACGAGATCGAGCCGTCCTCGTACTCGTACTGGATGGCGAAGTGGTCGAAGATTTCACCGTCGTCCGAGCCGCCGAGATTGATCTCGCGGCCGCCCATGGCGCGCGCTTTCACCGGGTGGCCTTTCTTCAGCCAGTTGATGACGTCGATGTTATGAATGTGCTGCTCGCAGATGTGGTCGCCGCAAGTCCAGACAAAGTAGTACCAGTTGCGGAGCTGGTATTCCATCTCGGTGAGCTTGCGTCCGTAGGTCTTTTCGAGATCAGCGCGCTTCTTTTGCCACGGGCGCCGGCCGTTCCAGTAAGCGCGCATGGAAACGATGTCGCCGATGGCGCCGTCGTGCAGGCGCTTCATGGTCTCGATGTAGCCGGCCTGATGATGCCGCTGGAGGCCGACGGCGACTTTCAGGTTTTTCTTCTTCGCTTCCTCGGCTGCGGCGAGCACCCGGCGGATGCCGAAGGCATCCGTGGATACGGGCTTTTCCATGAAGATGTTTTTTCCCTGCTTCACCGCCTCTTCAAACATCATCGGGCGGAAGCCGGGAGGCGTAGCGAGAATGCAGACGTCGGCGAGTTCGATGGCTTTCTTGTAAGCGTCAAAGCCGAGGAACTGGCGTTCCTTGGGTACGTCGACGCGCTCCGCGTGCGTTTTCTGCAGGTTCGAGAGCGAGCTCTCGAGACGGTCGGGATGAATGTCCGCCATGGCAATGAGCTTGACGGGGCCGATGGGATAAGTGCTGAGCGCCTGGCCGGCCGCGCCGGAACCGCGCCCGCCGCAACCGACGAGGGCGATCTTGATTTCATCGGAAGCGCTGGCGCCGTGGGCGTAGCGCTCGGGCGCAAGCGCGCCGAGCAGCGCGCCCCCGGCCATCGCGGACGAGGTGGTCTTGAGGAAGCTCCGGCGGCTGAAGGCCTCCGGGAGAATGATCTGGGATGGTTTATTCATGTGGAGGTGAGGAGATGGGAGAACGAGCCTAAATGGGCGGGGCGCGCTTGGCTATGACTTCTTAATCACGTGGGTGGAAAAAGCTTTGGCCCGGACTCATTCGCCCCGCTTGAACAGCTTGCGCAGGCGCGCCAGAAGGCTGAAGCGGCCCGGGTCGTTGCGCTGGTTCCATTCGCGCACAACCTCGTCGATGTTATTGGCATACACATTGACTTTGTCGGAATTACAGGTGTTGCAACGGACGAGAAAGTTCTTCCCGCGCATGATGATCTCCGGCATCGAACCGCAAACTTTGCAGTGCCAGAGATCGGTATATGACATGATGGACTCTACTCCGCTTTGCTCAGCTCGGGGTTGTCTTTCTCGACGCCGCTGTTCCAGTAGGCCTGCGCTTCCTCCGGGGTCGGCACTTTCAGCGGGCGGACGATGCGGAAGCCGAGGAATTGCGCGTCGGTGTGGTACCAGATGCTCTTCGGGAGCTGCGGGTCCTGGATTTTCCACGAGGCGTCCGACGCCCGGCGGGCCGCGCAACGCAGCTTGACGACGTCGTCGTCATCCCACGAGCCGCCGCGCGCCACGTGTGGATACGGCTTGGTGGCCTTGTTCCAGGGATTCGCCGCCGGCGAGTTCTTGTAATAGTTCGGATCGTACTGATCGAGCGTCCACTGCACGACGTTGCCGAGCATATCGTAGAGGCCCCACGGATTCGGCTTCTTCTTGCCCACTTTCTGGTACTTGAAGTCCGAGTTCTTTCCGTACCAGCAGTAGTCGCCGATGTCCTTGGGATCGTCGCCCCAGAAATACGCGGTGGTGGTCCCGGCGCGGGCGGCGTATTCCCACTCGGCCTCGGTCGGCAGGCGATAGAACTGGCCGGTCTTGGCGCTCAGCCATTCGCAGTACTTGTTGGCCGCGTGCTGCGTCATCGAGATCGCCGGATAGCCGTCCTTGCCCATGCCGAAGCTCATCTCCACGTAGGGCTGCGTGGGGTGCGTGACGGCGTCGGTCAGCGCATTCAACTCCGGCGAGAGCTTCTTCGTTTCGCGCGCCTTCTTCTCCTCGTTCGGATACATCCAGAGCTCGAATTCGTTCCACGTCACCGTGCACTTCTCCATCCAGAACGGCGCGATCTCCACTTCGTGCTGCGGGCTTTCATCCGGCTTGTGGCCGGGCTCGTTGTCCGAACTGCCCATCTTGAATTTGCCGCCGGGAATCGGTACCATGTCGAAGGTGATTTCCGAGCCGGGAATCGTGGTGGTGTACGGCTTCATGTCCTTCTCCGACGCGACCGCCGATCCCGCCTCGATCGACGTATGAATCTTCACGACGAGTTCCGCTTCCGCTGCCGAACCCTGCGACGCGACTTCCTTCTTTCGCGCGGTGAGCTTCACGGCATCCGGCCAATTGGCGCCCTCGTTGATCCAGGTCTTCAAAAGCTCTGTCTCCGCCTTGGTGAGCCGTTCGAGTTCGTTGGTCACCTTGTTCTTCGGCGGCATCAGCTTCTTGGCGTCGTCCGGCATGACCGTGGTCGTGTAGAGTTTGCTCTTCTCCGCGTTGCCGGCCACAATGGTGGACTTCGATTCGAAAGCGGTTTCTTTCGTCGAGAGGTTCAGGTCCGTATCGCCCTTCTCGAACTCCGTGCCCTTGGGGTTGTGGCAACGCACGCAATTCGTTTCGAGGATCGGCTTGATGTCTTTTTCAAAATCGACAGCCGCGTGCAGGGCGAGGGGAGTGGCCAGGGCGGCGAGGAGGAGGAGACTCGGGGTTTTCATGCAGGGAGGGGAGTTTTGGCTGGTAACGGGCGCGGTGTCAACGGGGTGTGCGCATTTCGACGCAGGCGCCCGGCGGGTAGAGCGATGCCGGCAACTGCGGGCGCCGGAATACTGAGCGATTTGTCATCGAATTATTAGTCGATCTCATGGATAGACGGATGGCTTTGCGAAATTTTTTTCGACCTTGTGGCGCCTTGTGCCGCCTTGTCTGGCCTTGTTTGGCTTGTTTTGGCCTGTGTTGAAGCCAATGCGTATCAATGCATTCGGGCTCCCACACCGGTCAGTCCGGCGGGTTGCTCGATGATACGGATTACTGTCTAAAAACGTTGTCAATTGGCATCACTCCTTTTCATAGACCGGAGTCTTCCCACTCTCGTCCGGGCAACTCTTTTCCTTTTCCAAATTTCCAGTGCCTCTTGTAATTCTTTGACGGGAAATAGTCAAGCGCAATAGTGCCCTGCTTGCAGGTTCGCGCTATGTATGACAGGATGGCGTTGTTCATGAACGCGTTCTCGGTTCTCGATTCGCTTTTCGATCCCGCTCATCCGTCATTCACGGAAGCGGGTGTGCGAGCTTTGCTTGCGCTCAAATCTGGCGATGCCGAGAAGGCCCGCATGGAAGAACTCGCGGAAAAAGCAAATCAGGGCGATCTCGGCCCGGATGAGCGTCGTGAATACGAAACGTGGGTCAGAGCGGGCGCCTTCATCTCGCTGCTTCAGGCCAAGGCGAGGCTTTATCAAAAAGTGCTCGGCGGTTCGGTGTGAAGCAGGCGCTGAGGGCGCAAGTACGGGAGCGTGCCGGGGAGCGCTGCGAGTACTGCCGCTTGAGACAGGAGCACGAACCCGACCGGCCTTTTCACGTCGAGCACATCATCGCGACCAAGCATCGTGGCGGCGATGATCTCGATAATTTGGCGCTCGCTTGTCAGCTCTGCAATTTGCTGAAGGGGCCGAATCTCTCCAGCATTGACCCCGACACCGAGAAGCTCGAGAGGCTCTTTCACCCGAGGAAGGACCAATGGGCAGAGCATTTTCGGCTGGAAGGAGCCTTCATCGTTAGGCTGACGGCCATCGGTCGGACTACGGCCTGGCTGCTGGAGATGAATGGCGACGACCGCGTAGAACTGCGGGCCACGATGATTGCGCTGGGCGAGTGGCCATGATCAAAGACTGCTCGGCAGCTTGACATACGCAAGACCGTAAATGGCGAAAATTGCGTGCTCACGGGTTTTCGAGCATGATTTTGGGTTCAATCCCTTCCAGCCATGAAACTCCCCGAGAATCTTGATGCGACTGTGACGAAAGACACCATTCCCACCGTGCGTTTGGCCGGGCAACACGAGGCGGCGGCGGCGCGCAAGGCGGCATTTCCTTACAAATTTCCGCGCGATACGCGGGCGCTGGGCGGGCGCTTTACGGTGAAGGAAAATGGGCGGCGGTTGCTGCGCTATTTCTATTTTGAGCGGCGGCTCATGCAGGCGCTGGGGGCGTGGACGCTGACGATCCCGGAATTCGAGGTGAAACTGGAGACGGGGCGGCACATTTTCTACCATGCGGATGCGGCGCGGATGCTGCGCGAGCGGCTCACGGAGCAGGAGATGCGTTCGCCGGCGGTGGATGCGTTTCGCGATGCGGAGATCGATCGCTTTATCGAGGAGGTGCTGAGCGCGAACTCGGCGCCGGAGTTTCTCGTGGGAATGCACCAGGTGATCGGGCGGGCGCTGCCGATTGCTTACCGCCATCATATTGACCTGACCGACCCAGTGGCGGACGTGCCGACGATCCGTTGCTTGCGGCGCATCCTGACGGATTACGAGCCGATGCTGGCTTGGGTCGAGGCGGCGATTGGCGCCTATATCGAAGGCGGGGTGGATGAGGCAGGGCTGGCAACGTGGCGCTGGCATCTGGACCGGTTGCTGCGCTCCATCGGCGGAGTGAGCGGCACGGATGAGCGGACGGAAGCGCCGACGCCGCTGCGCATCGATGCCAGGCCTTTCGCGCGTGGGACGGTGCCGATTCGCGATGTGCGTTTCGATACGTTCAAGAACACCGGTGACTATGATGAGGCGGACGGAGGCGAGCGTTTTGCGAAGGATTCGTACGAGGCGCTGCGGTTGCGCTTTATTCGCACGCAACGCGACGAGATTGATGCCATCGAGGCGTTTGGCACTTTCATCTGGGACATTCGCTTCAAGGATTTTGACGCGGAATACGATCTGGCGCGGGTGACGTGGGACGAGGCGCGCCATACGGAGATCGGCCATCGCGCGATGCTCATCGCGGGCTACGATCCCTTCGAATTGCGCAATCGCCTGACCGGTTCGACCTGCCGTGGGCCGATGGACCCAGCTTTTGCGATGGCGGAGATCAATCTCTTCGGCGAGGTCGGCGTGCTCAAGACCATCAACCAACTCATCGACGCCGCGGCGGATCGCAACGACGAGGTGTTGCGTCACGTGGCCGATTACATCCGCTCCGACGAGCGCACGCATGTGCGCAAGGGCAGCCGGATCATCGGCGTGATGACCGATCTCGACGCGAAGGCACTCGAGCTGCGCACGCGCGAGCTTTTCACCGAGTGCCTCGTGAGCCTGGGCGCGGTGAAGATGGACATGGATGTGTTCACCGTGTCGCGGGAGGACATCGAGCGGCTCGTTGGTGAGTAGCGGCCAGACTTTCAGAAACAAAACGACGAAGCGGGGTTTCATCGCCATGAAATCTCCCCACGTTTTTCTTACGGCGAGTGCGGCAATGGCCGTGTCGCTTTCCGGCGTCGGCTGCTTCGACGCATTGGGCGGCGAGCCAGTTGCCTCCGCGCCGCGCGCCAGCATTTGCCTCAATGGCGAATGGGAGACCGCTGCCGGCGATGATGATGCCAAGGTGCCCGCGCAAGGCTGGACGGCGGCGCGCATCCCGGCGGCGCCGATCCTGGACCCGAAAGTGGTCGCCGAGTGGTGCCGGCTGTCCTTTGCCGTGCCGAAGGATTGGGTACAAGAGGGGCGGCGGTTCTTCGTGGAGTTCGAGAAGGTCGGCCATTATGCGGCGGTCTATTGCAATGGGCGGAGAATCGGCGAGCACTACGGGCAGTATTCGCCGTTCGAGTTCGACCTGACCGAAGCGCTTCGTCCCGGCGAACGGAATGAACTCGCGGTCTACGTGCACAATGCCTCCGGCAAATTCGTGCGGCTCGGCGCGGACATTGCGGATGCTTTTACGGGCAACGCGTATCGGCCCGCGGCCAACGATATATCGGAGCGCAATTGGGTGGGCATCGCGGGTGATGTCACCTTTTCGTGGCGGCCCCAGGCTGGAATCGCGGATGTGTTTGTGGATCCGTCGGTGCGCAAGAAGACGCTCACCGTGTCTGTCGAAACGCAAGCGGCGGGTGCGAGGACGATCCGCGCGACGGTGCTCGATGGCGCAATGCCGGTGCCGGGCCTCGCTCCGGCGACGACCGCCGCGGATCACGCGACGACCCTGACTATTCCCTGGGCCGACCCCGTGCTGTGGGGAAGCGCGCCGTACGGCGAACCGAAGCTCTACACTTTGCGCACGGAACTCGTGGCCGATGGCAAGGTCGTGGACCGCGTGTTCACGCGGTTCGGTTTTCGCGAGGTGTGGGTCGAAGGCAAGGACTTGATGTTGAATGGCAAAAAGCTGTGGATGGCGGGCACGTATCTCAGCAAGCACTCGCCGCTGCGCGAACTCAACGACCGCCGGCCCATCGCGGCGATGACGCGCGTGATGCAGAATGGCGGATTGAACACGGTGCACGGCCATTGGGACGACCTGGGCCGCCCGTGGCTCGACCTCTGCGACGAGACCGGGATGTTTGTCTTTGCGGGATTTTTCTGCGATGGCCGGCCGCTAATCCAGTCGAAGGCTGACGAAGGGTGGGCTGCCTGGATGACGGCCACATGCGTGGAATGGGTGCGCGCGCGGCGCAATCATCCATCCATCCTCGTCTGGCGGCCGACCGATGTGCCGCCGCCCCAACTCCAGCGCTTTATTTCTCCGGATGCCTTCCATGCCGCACTCGATGTCGAGGTGCGGAAGTACGATCCGTCGCACCGGCCGATCGCCGACGGCAGCGATATCGAGGCCTGGGGCCAGCCGCCGGACGACAAGGCCACGGGCGAGTTCAATAACTTCACGCAACTCGAGAACGGCCCGCAAAGCGGCAAGCCATTCATGTGCAAGGAAATCTACGGCGGTTTCAATGCGCCGGAAAAATACACGGCGTTTGCGCAGGAGTTCTACCGGCGCTCCTTCCAACTCGGCTCGACCGGCATGCTCGTGCAGCAACTCCCGCTGTTACGTTCCCAAGGCCCGACGCCATTCCGCATTTCGTGGCTGAGCGCGAGCGGCTGGGGAAATCGCGACACCGCGCCGGGTGGCTTTCGTGCCGAATTGCCGAACTGGTGCGATGCGGAAGCCCCAGCGCCCGCCGGGTCGCCCTACGCGAAGCTCTTTCACGATCTCTTCAAGCAATACATGAACGTCGAGCCCAAGGCCGCGCCGGCGGCATCGGTTGATGTGCTCACGACGGGTTTGACGCCGAAGTCACCGGCCTTCCTCACGCTCGAGGACTTCGCGGGCGCGGAGCCACGCGGCCTGATGACTGCCGCGGATGGGAGCGCGTGGCTGGTCGTGCCACCGGCGGGTGCCTGGCGGGTCGTGCAGGACGCGAAGTCAACGAAGATCGAAATGGCGCCGCCGCCGACCGGGGCCCCCAACGGCTATTCGCACGTGCAGCGCATTCCCGCCGCGCCGTAACAGTTCAAGAATTCGTGGCTGTAGGGGAAGCTGTTAGCTTCCCCATTCCGCGAAGCGGAAAGCAGACTGCTTCTCCTACAGCAGGAAGCTAACTGCTTCCCCTACAGGATGCGTGCTCGCTCTCGCTCGGAACTTCGTCAGGAATTCGTGCGGGCGAGGAGCTTTTCCTCGATCTCGGCCAGAATCTGGTGCGTGGCTTCGCGGTCGAATTTGTAATCGTCGAGGAGGAAGCGGCCTTTGCGTCCGTCGATCTGGTAGAGCACGGTAGCGAAGCCCTTGGCCTCCCAATCTTTCTTGCCCAGGCCGGTGATGGCGTCGAAGGGAACGCGCGTGCCGCTGGGCGAATAGACGGCCTCCTCGTCGGTGCGCAGCACGCGGCCCCGGTGGATCAACCAATACGCGAGGACGATGAGACCCACGGCCAGCGCGAACGCACCGCAGACGAATTGTTCGAGATATTTGCCGTGGCCATGGCGGTCTTTCGGAATGAGCCCGTGCTGGTGAGGGTCGTCGAGCCACTCTTTCCACTCGTCGCTTTTCCAGCCGTGTTGCTGGGCAATGGCCGGCCACTCCGTCAATTGGCCGGCGTCGTAGTATTGTTTCCACTCGTGGTAGCGGACGTCGGCGGCGGGGTAGCCAATCGCGCCATCCCAGAAAAAGTAAAAGGCAAAACCAATGAAGCAGACGGCGACGATGAGCTTCTGCTTTTTCCAGACGGGTGTGACGCGGGCTTCGGCGGGCATGAGGAGGGGAAATGTCGAATGCCGAATGACGAATGACGAGCCGATTTCACGGCGACCGTGGGTTTAGACATTCGTCATTCGGCCTTCGTCATTTGCCAGCGCCAGCCGGCGCTGCCCTTCGGGCTGCCTTCGGCAGGCTATCTCGCTCCGCTTGGTTCGCGCGCCCGCAGGCGCGCGATGGCCCATTGCGCGTGCTCGGCGATGAGGGGCTCGGGATCGTGCGCGGCTTTCTCCAGCGCGGGCAGGTCTTCGCGGGCGCCGATATTGCCGAGGGCGACGCACACGTTGCGCAGAAAACCGCGGCGCTTGATGCGCTTGATGGGCGACTTGCGGAAGAGCCGGCGGAAGCCCTCGTCGTCGAGTGCGAGGAAATCGCGCAGGAGCCAGCCGTGGACGTACTCGCGCGCGGCGAAGGCGCTCTCGTGGGAAGTTTGCGCGAAGCGGTTCCACGGGCAGGCGGTGAGGCAATCGTCGCAGCCGTAGATGCGGTCGCCCATCGCGGCGCGGAATTCCTCGGGGATTGCGCCCTTGTTCTCGATGGTGAGATAGGAGATGCAGCGCCGGGCGTCGAGCTGGCGCGGTGCCGTGATGGCGGCCGTGGGGCAGGCGGTGATGCAGCGGGTGCATTTGCCGCAGTGGTCGGCCATGGGTGGGTCGGGCGCGAAATCGAGCGTAGTGAGAATCTCCGCGAGGAAAAGCCACGTGCCGAATTTCGGGTGGATGAGCATGGTGCTTTTGCCCTGCCAGCCCGCGCCCGCGAGCGCGGCCATATCGCGCTCGAGCACCGGCCCGGTATCGACATAGCAGCGCTGCCGCCCGCCACGGGTGACGAGCCATTCATCCAGCGTGCGCAGCTTCTTCTCGATCACCTCGTGATAATCATCCCCCCAGGCGTAATGAGCGATTCGGCCACGTGTTTCGGCCTTCGTCATTCGGCCTTCGTCATTCCAATAGTTCATCCCCAGCACGATCACACTCCGCGCTCCCGGCAGCACCTGCTGCGGATCCGTGCGCCGGGGCTCATTCCTGGCCAGCCATGCCATCTCCCCGGCGCGCCCATCGGCCAGCCACGCGCGAAACTCCGCGGCATGCGGCGGCGCAACGCAGGCCGCGATGCGGCAGACGTCGAAGCCGAGCTGATGGGCGAACCTGGCGAACTCCTCTTTCACGCCACAGTCTGCCACGAAAACGCGCGGCGCGCTTCGGCGATCACGGCCTCCGCCGCGGCCTCATGCGCGAGGCTCGAGGAATCGACGGTGAACTGGGCAGCGCCTTCGTAGAGGGGCCGCCGCCGCTCGAGCAGTTCATGGACGGTGGTGCGCGGGTCGGCCGTTTGCAGCAGTGGTCGCTTCTTGTTGCGCGAGACACGTTCGAAGATCACCTCTTCGCTGGCCGTGAGCCACACGACAAAGCCCAATTCGCGCAAGAGCTCGCGATTCCGGGGATGCAGCACAATGCCGCCGCCGGTCGAGACGACCGCGCGCTGGAGAATGCCCAGCGAGCGCAACGCGGCGCTCTCCTGCTCGCGGAACCACGGTTCGCCATGTTTCGCAAAGATCTCCGCGACCTGCATACCCACGCGCTCGACGACGATGGCATCGGTGTCGACGAATTGAAAACCAAGGCGTTGCGCGACCAGCCGCCCGATGGACGTCTTGCCACTGCCCATAAAGCCGATAAGGACGATATTGTTGCGCATGCCCGCGGATTCTGGCCCAAAATGACGGCGCGTGCCAAAGGCATTCGGCATTGCCTCGCGCCACGGGCCACGCTCCAATGCCGCTCCTATGAGTTCCACCGCCCCTCTCGTTGCCGTCGTCATGGGCAGCACTTCCGATTGGGAAACGCTGTGTCACACCGCGGAGATGCTGGAGAAATTTGGCGTTGCTCACGAGCGGCGGGTGGTTTCGGCGCACCGGACGCCGGAGCTGATGGCGGAGTTTGCGCGCGCTGCGGCGGGGCGGGGGATTCAGGTCATCATCGCGGGCGCCGGCGGCGCGGCGCATCTGCCGGGCATGATCGCGGCCCACACGCCGCTTCCGGTGCTCGGCGTGCCGGTCGAGAGCAAGATCTTGCGCGGCGTGGATTCGCTGCTCTCGATCGTGCAAATGCCCGCGGGGATTCCGGTCGGCACGCTGGCCATCGGGGAAGCCGGGGCGAAGAATGCCGGCCTGCTCGCGATCAGCATTCTGGCCTTGAAAGACCCGGAACTGCGCGGGGCTCTGGATCGTTTTCGCGAGCATCAAACGTCGTCGGTTCTCGCCGCGCGATTGCCGTAGCCGCGTGCCCGGTTCTTGCTCCACTTCCTTCCTTCACCACCATGCCTTCCCATCGTATTTACCTCCCCGGAAGCACCATCGGCGTGATGGGCGGTGGCCAGCTCGGGCGCATGTTTGCCATCGCGGCGCGGCGCATGGGGTACCGCGTGCACACTTTCTCACCGCAGGAAGACACGCCCACCGGCCAGCTTGCGGATCTCGAAGTGGCGGCACGTTACGACGATGCGGAAAAGGTGCGCGAGTTCGCCCGCGGCATCGATGTGCTGACTTTCGAGTTTGAAAATGTGCCGACGCAGACGGTCGAGTGGGCCGCGGAATTCTGCGAAGTGCGCCCGTCGGCGAATGTCCTGCACATCTGCCAGCATCGCCTGCGTGAGAAGCAGTTTCTGGCGGGCGCGGGCCTGCCGCTGCCGCGCTTCATGCCGGTGGCCAATGCCGACGAACTCGGCGAGGCGCTCCAGCACCTTGGGACGCCTGCCGTGCTCAAGACGGCTGCCTTTGGCTACGATGGCAAAGGCCAGCGCAAGATCGAGCGGCGCGAGGACCCCGCGAAAGTATGGGAGTCGTTTGGTGGCAGCCACGCCGTGCTCGAGCAGTTTGTCGATTTCGAGAAGGAAGTTTCCGTCATTGTTGCCCGCGGCGTGGATGGCCGGATGGCGGCCTACCCCGTGTGCGAGAACCTGCACCGCAATCACATCCTGGATGTGACGGTGGTGCCCGCGGGGATTCCCGCCGAGGTGGATATGCAGGCCCGCGTCCTGGCCGGGGAAGTCGCGGAGAAGCTCGATCTGGTGGGCCTCCTCGCCGTCGAAATGTTCCTGCTCAAGGACGGGGCGCTCCTCATCAATGAGCTGGCGCCGCGCCCGCACAACAGCGGCCACTTTTCCTTTGATGCCAGCGTCACGAGCCAGTTCGAGCAGCAGTTGCGCGCCGTGTGCGGCCTGCCGCTCGGCAGCACTGAATCGCTGCGCCCCGCGGCCATGGCCAACCTGCTCGGCGACCTGTGGGCGAAGGGCGAGCCGAATTGGGCCGCCGCAGCGGCGATGCCGCATGTGAAAATCCATCTTTATGGCAAAGCGGAGCCGCGTTCGGGGCGTAAAATGGGGCATCTGGTGGCCTTCGGAAATTCGACGGAGGAAGCCATGCACCGTGCCTTGGAAGCGCGCGCGGCTCTGCTCAAAACGGCCGCGCCCGCCGCAAAACGCCGGGCGACGGCGAAATCCACGCGTTAAGAGGGCGTGCCCTCGGCATGGAAACCCAAACCCTCGCCACGAACACGGCGCGCCGGCTCACGGCGGCGGTGAAGGCGGCGGCCGGTGCGCTGGCGGATGGACAGCCCGTGGCACTGCCCACGGAGACGGTTTATGGGCTGGCGGCCGATGCGCTGAGGCCGGATGCCGTGGTCCACATTTACGAGGCCAAAGAGCGGCCGCTCTTCGATCCGCTCATCGTGCACCTGCCCTCGCGGGACTGGCTCGATCGCGTGGCAAACATCCCGGATGGAAGTCGTGCGATTGTCGAGGCGCTGATGGCCAGATTCTGGCCCGGTCCACTGACGCTGGTGCTGCCGCGCCGGTCGATCGTGCCGGACATTGTGACCTCCGGGCTCGAGACGGTGGCGGTCCGCATGAGCGCGCACCCGGTCTTCCGCGCCGTGATCGAGCATTTCGGGCTGCCTCTGGCGGCGCCGAGCGCGAATCGTTTCGGGCGCATCAGCCCGACCACGGTGGAGCACGTGCAGAGCGAACTCGAAGGGCGCATTCCGCTCATTGTGGACGGCGGTCCGACGGAGCACGGCGTCGAATCGACCATCCTCAAGATTGAGGGTGGCGAATTGCAGATGCTGCGCGCCGGGCCCGTGACGCCCGAGGATCTCGGCGGTGTCTTTCATGCCTTGTGCGAAGCACGGAACTATCGTCCTACCGAGACGGAGGTGGCCTATTTTTTCGAGCGCCTCGGGGTGTCTTTTTCCGCGATGCTGCGTGGCGAAAGCAGCGTGAGCGTCGAGGCGCCAGGTCAGCTCGCCAGCCATTATGCGCCGCAGACGCCCTTGCGGCTCATTGCGCCCGGCGTGAGTGTGCTCATTTACGACCAGGAGAACGAGGTGCCGGCGCGACTCGGCTCGCTCGCGTTCCAGGAGCCGTCCACGGCGGCCGAATTCGTCTGCGAAGAAATTCTCTCGCCTGCGGGCGACCTGCGCGAAGCGGCCGCCACCCTATTTGCCAAGATGCGCCGGCTCGACGAAGCTGGCCTCGACATGATCCTCGCCGAACAAGTGCCTGAACGCGGACTTGGCATTGCCATCATGGACCGTCTTCGCAAGGCTGCGGCGCAACATGTCTGATACGCCTGCCGCCTCCGCGGTGCCCGCTGTGCCCGCCCAGCCTGCCAAGCCCGTCAACAAGATCAGCACCAAAGCCGCTGGCCTCGTGAGCCTCGCGGTGATGTCGAGCCGTGTGCTCGGCCTGATCCGCGATCAACTCTTCGCCGCTCTCATCGGCGCGGGCTGGCAGATGGATGCGTTCGTGACGGCATTTCGCGCGCCGAATTTGCTGCGCGATCTTTTTGCCGAAGGCGCGCTCTCGACGGCGTTCATCACCACCTTCTCCGAGAAAATCACGAGGGAAGGCGACGATTCCGCGTGGCGGCTGGCGAGCAAGGTGGCGACGCTCGCCGCCGTGTTCATGAGTCTGGTGACGCTGCTCGGCATCTGGGGTGCGCCGCTCATCACGCACCTGCTGGCCGGGGGGTTCAACGCGGAAAAGATGGATCTCACCGTCGAACTCACGCGCATCATGTTCCCCTTCATCGCGCTTGTGTCCCTGGCGGCGCTGGTCATGGGCATGCTCAACGCCAAGAACGTCTTCGGCATGCCGGCCATGGCGTCCACCTTTTTCAATCTCGGCTCGATCATCGGCGGTGTGGCCTTCGGCAAAATGCTCGACCCCCATTTCGGTACGAAGCATTACGGCTCGGGTTCGCTGGTGGGAATGGCCATCGGCGTTCTTATCGGTGGCCTGGCGCAATTGGTGGTGCAATTCCCGTCGCTGCGGCGCGTCGGCTTTCATTTCCGGCCGGACTTCGCCTGGCGCGACCCCGGCGTGCGGCGCATCCTGCTACTCATGGGGCCGGCGGTCATCGCCGCGAGCGCGGTACAAGTGAATGTGATGGTCAACGGCAACTTCGCCTCGCACCTCGGCAATGGCGCGGTGAGCTGGCTCAGCTACGCCTTTCGGTTGATGCAATTGCCGATCGGCATTTTCGGCGTGGCCATCGGCACCGTCACGCTGCCGGTGGTATCGCGCAGCGCCGCGGCGGGAAACACGGTGGAATTTCGGAGCATTCTCGCCCGGGGCATGCGGCTGGCGTTTCTGCTTACGGTGCCCTCGACCGTCGGCCTGATGATGCTGGCCCGGCCGATCATCGCGTTGATCTACGAACGGCGCGCGTACACCGCCGAAGATACCACGCACACCGCGGAGGCGCTGCAGTTCTATGCCATCGGTCTTTGCGCCTATTCGGGCATCAAGGTGCTCGCGCCCGCGTTTTATGCGATCGGGAAGCGAAACACGCCGATGATGGTGAGCTTCCTTTCCATCGCCGTGAACTACGGCTTGAACCAGTTCTTCACTTTCCATCTCGGCTGGGGACATCGCGGGCTGGCGCTGTCGACCGGCCTCGTGGCGCTGACGAATTTCGCGCTGCTCTATTGGCTCATGCACACGCAAGTACGACGGCTGGAGACCCGCCAAATGATTGTGACCCTCGCGAAGCTGGCCGTCGCCGGCGGCACGCTCGCCCTAATCTGCTGGGCCGGGCAACGCTGGCTGCTGGCGGGCTGGGTGCATCAGGGCTTCCTCGTTCACGTGGTGTTGCTGTTTCTCCTCATCGGCCTGGCGGCGGCCGCCTTCTTCGCCGTCGCGCTTCTCTTGCGCATCGAGGAACTCGACGACGTGGCGGCGCTGGCGAAACGAAAACTCGGGCGGCTGGCCAAAGGCAGAACATCCAACACCCAACCGCCAACACCCAACATCCAATAAAAGACACGCTTCCGCCGCGCGCTTGCGCCATTGGATGTTCGGTGTTGGATGTTGGATGTTCTGCCTCTAGATTCCCCCCATGCGCCTGCCCTGGTTCAAACTCGTCGCCGTCTTGCTCGTCATCTGGGCCCTCGTGGGGGGCGCCATTTTCTGGGCGCGCAGTGTGAAGCCGACGCCGGCCTCGATCATGCGTTATCTCGAGGAGCACCCGGTGGCGAATGCCTCGGCCGCGGACCGCGACAAGATGTTGGAAAAGATTGCGCAAGAGCTCAACCAGTTGGGCTACGACGATCGTCGCGAGGTGCGCATGAGCCGGAAGCTCGATGCCTTTTTTCGCGCGCTTCAGCCGCCGGAGCAATCGCGGTTCCTCGATCTCACTCTGCCCACGGGGTTCAAGCAAATGATGGACGCGCTCAATAAGATGACGCCCGAGAAGCGCAAACAGTTCGTGGACAAGGCCCTCGCGGACATGAAGAAGCACGAGGGCGACGACGTTCCCGACGGCCAGCGCAACGTCGATGCCAACGCCCAGAAGATGATCGACCAGGGCTTCCGGGCCTTTTACAGCGATGCCAGCGCGGAGACGAAGATGGATGTGGCGCCGCTAATCGAGCAAATCCAGAGAAACCTCCAGAATATCCGATGAACCGCCCGAGCCGCCGCGCCTTCACGCTCGTCGAGCTGCTGGTCGTCATCGCCGTAATCGCGATCCTCGCGGGACTGGCCTACCCGGCGTACGAGCGGTCCGTGGGCGGCGCCAGAGCAACCGCCTGCCTGTCGAATTTACGGCAGCTCGGCGCGGGCTTGAATGCCTATCTCAGCGACAACAATATGATGATGCCCACGCTGCAGCTCGGGCGCGACAGCATCAACCAGGACGTGCCGGTGATCGACAACACGATTGACAAATACGTGACCGACAAGCGCGTCTTTGCCTGCCCGGCGGACAACAAAAACTACGCCACGACCACCGGTACGAGCTATTGCTGGAACGTGGCCCTCAACGGCCAGCCCGTCGCCAATCTCCGTTTCCTGATCTCGACCACGGCCTCGCTCATTCCCATTCTCGGAGACAAGGAGGGCTTTCATCCCTACCTGCAAGACAAGGTAAACATTCTCTACGCCGACGGGCACGTCACGAAGGACCTGAAATTTACCTCCGATAATTAAGGCGGCGGTAGCGCGGATTCAGATGCGACTTGGCGGTTGCCGTGGCGTCGCGGGTGGCCTTCGAGTTGCATTATTTCGCGTATTTGCGCGCGATGTCTGCGGCCGTCTCCTGAGCTGTGGGCGTCCGCTGTGGTTTGAAGATCACATAGGGACGCTGCGTGGGTGTGGCGACGGGGGTCGGCATGGCGGGCGGCGGATATGAGTCGGGATACTCCCCGGCGTCCCGCGCGCGCGCCGCCGCTTCCGTGATCGCGCCACGCCAGCCGTATTTTTCGAAGAACGGACGGAGCGCATCTCCACTCATCAAATCAACGCCGCCGGCGGTCGCGGTGAAGTCGATTCCGTTCTCCGGGTTGTACATCGTCACAAAAACCCAGCGATCGTCCTTCCAATGGAAGATGCAGTTTAGCTTAAGATCGAGCTGATCGGTGAAAGAAAGCGTTCCGACCAGCGGATTCACCAGCGAGTCTGTTTTCTCCACATTGTAGGCTACGCCCGAAAACCGCTGGACGTAGCCGTTGAAATGGGACTCGCGCGGGAACTCCGCAGCGATTGCGGCCATCTCTTTCACCGGGTCTTTTGAGATTCCGGGGACGGCGATGCGATCACAGGCCGCGACCGCAATCGAGAGCAGGATGACCAGCGTCGTCTTCATAGCTTGGTTTTCTTGTCTTTCTTCGAGTCGTATCCCAGCGTATCCTCCATTGAGCGTTATGCTTTGTTGCATGCGTCCGAGGTACTGGTTCAAGAGTTTTATGAGGCAGCAGTGTACATATCAACACTATAATGTCCTTGGTCCAGACACTTCCGCGCAGCCCCGGAGCCTAGTGCGTTGCCGCCGGCTGGCCGTTGCGTTCGGCGATCACTTCGTTGCGGAAGGTCATATAACGGGCGATCTGCGCTTGATAGGCAGCCAGCGCGTCCGGATCGCCGGGTCTCAGGGATTTCTGGCGGGCCGTGAGTTTTTCCTGAAGCGTTCGCACCATCGTCTCGCGCTGCGGCAAGGGCGACCGCGGGCCGATCGGGTGCAGGGCGTCGTCGAGCAGGCGGTCGATTTCATCCGGCGCCTCCTTGCCGATCAACCGATCCATGAACTTTTGCTGCTCCGCCGGCGTCTTGCCAATCGTGGTTTGCAGCTCGGCGATGTCCTTTTGCAAGCCCAGAGTGGTGAATAGGATGAGTTCGAGGAAAAACGCCGCGCCGGAATTGATAAGACCGGCCAGCAGGAGGATCCCCACGGAGCGCAGCAAGCCGATCACGTAGACCTTCATCGGGATGAGAAGTGTCAACATCAGGGAGAGCAGCCCCAGGCCCCCAATCACCAGGAGGACCCGCACGTGCGCTTCCGTTTTCGCGATCGAGGGCACGATGACAAACACGGCGGCGGCGATGACAATCAAGGCCACCCAGTTGAGGAACCACACTTTCACGGCATTCAACAGCGTCGCCGCGTCCTTCTCGGCCACCACCTTCGAGGCCGCCCACAGGCTGAGAATTCCGGTAAGTTGCCCGCACACCAACATCACGAGAAAAAAGAGGATGAAGTGGCGGATTTCTCCGCGCTGCAGAAATTCGGAAATGCGGTTGTGCGCGGGGAGAGAAATCAACCCCGCCAGCAGGGGACCTTGGAAAATGAGTTGCATGCCGGGCAAGGCTACCGGAAATCTGCGCGCGCACCAACCACGGAATATCGCCTCCCCCATGATCGAACTGCGCCATTTGCAAAAGGCCTTCGCAGGCAAGCCGGCGCTGCACGACCTCTCCCTTGAGGTGCGGCGTGGGGAAATCTTCGGCCTGCTCGGCCACAACGGCGCGGGCAAGAGCACCGCGCTGGGCATCCTCCTCGGGCAGGTCTTCCCGAATGCGGGCGAGGCCTTCGTGGACGGCGTCTCCGTGCAGCGCGAACGGGCGCGGGCGCTCGCGCGGACCGGGGCCATTTTTGAGGCGCCGCGCTTTTACGATTATCTGAGCGGCTGGCGGAACCTGGAGATTTACACGAGCTATTCCGCGCGCGTGCCCAAGGAAAAGATCGCCGAGGCCGTGGAGACCGTGGGCCTGACGACACGCATTCGCGACAAGGTCGGCACTTACAGCCAGGGCATGCGGCAACGGCTGGGCCTCGCGCAAGCGCTCCTGCCGGACAACGAACTCGTACTCCTCGACGAGCCGACGAACGGCCTTGATCCCGAGGGGATTCATGAAATGCGCGCGCTGATCCAGCGACTCAATCGTGAGCGCGGCATCACGGTGCTCTTCTGTTCGCATTTGCTCGTGGAAGTGGAGCAATTGTGTGATCGCGTCGCGATTCTGAACCAGGGTCACAAGGTCTTCGACGGGCGCTGGGCGGAACTCGCCACCGATCAGCGCAGCGTCCGACTCGACGTCGACGATTGGGAGAAGGCGGCCGGTCTGTTGCGTGGCATCCCGGCGCTGACCATCATGGAGACTGGGGTCGTCGCCGTCGAAAAGGAATACGACACGGCGGACCTCGTCGCGCGGCTCGTGCAAGGCGGCGTACGGGTCCGTGCCGTCGAGCCCCAACGGCGGAACCTCGAGGAGATTTATCTTACCATTACACACGACGGTGCCGCGCTTCATTCCGCTCTATGAGTCTGTTCTTCCTCCAACTGCGCGGCGAATTGTGGAAGCTCTTTGCCCGCAAGCGCACTTACCTGGGCTTCGGGGCGTTTTTTGCGCTCGAGATGGTCATCCTCCTGCTTTTCCAACTCCCGGGGGTTCGGCGCACCTACCGGCACTTGCTCGAAGACGCAGGCTACGGATTTGAGCAATATTTCTCGGGCATTACCCTGGCGTTTATGGTGGTGCTGGCGACGACTACCCTGGCGTTCCTATTTACCGCTCTCGTGTCGGGTGACATCGTGGCCAAGGAAGTGGAAGATGGCACGCTGCGCATGACGCTTTGCCGGCCGGTCTCGCGCCTGCGTGTGCTCGCGGTGAAATACCTGGTCTGCGTCCTTTACACGTTCGCGCTGGCGATTTTCATCGGCCTCAGTGCGCTCATGGTGGGCATCGCCCGACAGGGCACCGGCGGGTTCTTCGTCTTTCAGCCGATGGAAAAGCTCTTCGTCATTTACGATTTCGGGCCCGGTGTCATCCGCTACCTGGCTTCGCTGCCGGCGCTGGGGTTGAGCCTGCTCAGCGTGACCTCCTTCGGCTTCATGCTTTCCTGCTGTAATATGAAGCCGGCGGCCGCCACCATTGGCACCCTCACCTTTTTTATCGCCGACCTGATTTTTCGCGGCATGCCGTATTTTGAGTCGATCAAGCACTGGTTCATCAGCCAGCACACTGAAACTTGGTACAACGTCCTGCGCTCGCCGCTGCCGTGGCAGAAGATGATCGAGGATTATGCCTATCTTATCGGCGTGGATGCGACGTTTGTGATGATTGGGGTTGTGATTTTCTTGACGCGTGATTTCAAATCGTGACGAACCCGGACTGCCAAGAAGAGTTGAAGGCGGAATCAATCTTGCGTAGATTCGATCGATGAGCGCAGCCGAGATTATTGAAGAACTGCCCAAGCTTACTCCCGAAGAGCGCCTGAGAATTTATCGGCAAATTGCCGCAATGGAACATCTGGATGAGATCGAGCCGAGCCCTGAATTTCGTGCGGCCATCGAGCTGGGGCTGCGCTCTTTGGAAACCGAGCCCGTGGTGCCTTTGGACGAGGTGCGCGACAAGATTTCGCAATGGGCCGGCCGGTCGTCCTAACGCGCCAGGCGTACCGCGATCTCGAGGAAATCGTGCGCTTTATTGCACGGGACAATCCTGCAGCTGCCGAAAAATGCGGGCGGGCGCTCCATGCTCAGGCTCAATCCCTCGGCATATCTCCGGGAATAGGCCCTAAAGTGCGCGGCTGGGAACACATTCGCGCGTTGCTCCATGGAGCCTATTACATCGTCTATCGCTGCCATCCGGAAGCGCAGCGGATTGAAGTGCTGAGGTTCTGGCATTCCGCACGCGATCTCACTAAACTGCGGCTCTCATGAATTACGCGCTCCCCATTTCGTTCTATGGACATCTACGCTGATCCCGCTTACGCGATGGCCACGGAGCAATTCCAGGTCATCGCCGATTACCTCAACATCGACGATTCGATGCGCGCCCGCATGCTCCAGCCCAAGCGCTCCGTCGTCGTCACCCTCCCGATCCGCCGCGACAACGGCCATGTCGAAACCTTCCAGGGCTACCGCGTCCAACACCACCTCACCATGGGCCCCACCAAGGGAGGCACGCGCTTTCATCCCAGCGTCTCGCTCGGCGAAGTCACCGCCCTGGCCATCTGGATGAGCTGGAAGTGCGCGCTCACCGGCCTGCCCTACGGCGGCGCCAAGGGCGGCATCACGGTCGATACGCGCACCCTCAGCGTGCGCGAGCTCGAGGCCCTCAGCCGCCGCTACATGCAGGAGATGATTCCTTTCATTGGAGAGCTCACCGACGTGATGGGCCCCGACGTCGGCACCAACGAGCAGGTCATGGCCTGGCTCATGGACACGTACAGCGTCCACACCGGCCATTCCGTGCCCGGCATCGTCACCGGCAAACCCGTTTCCGTCGGCGGCACTTCCGGCCGGCGCGAATCCACGGGACGCGGTGTCGTCTATCTCATCGAACGCGCGCTCAATGTCATGAAAATGCAGCCCCACGACTGCACCGCCGTGGTCCAGGGGTTTGGCAATGTCGGCGCCGTCGCCGCGCAAGGGCTGGCCTACAAGAACGGCATGAAAATCGTCGGCCTGAGCGATGTCAGTGGCGCCTACCATCGTGCGAGCGGCATCGACCTGGCGCTCGCGGAGAAACACGTTGCGCAGCACGGCAGCCTCGCTGGCTTCACCGAGGCCGATTCCATCCCGCCGGACGATCTTCTCACCCTGCCTTGCGACGTCCTCGTTCCCGCCGCGCTCGAAGGCGTCATCACCGAAAAGAATGCCGGCCAGCTCCGCTGCCGCATCCTCGCCGAGGGGGCCAACGGCCCCACCACTCCCGCCGCCGACCGGATTCTCTTCGAGCGGTGGAACGAGATATTCGTGATCCCCGACATCCTGTGCAACGCCGGTGGCGTGGTCGTATCGTACTTCGAATGGGTGCAGGGCCTGCAGCAGTTCTTTTGGAACGAGAGTGAAGTCATGGACAAACTTTTCCGCATCCTCGAGCAAGCCTTCACCGCTGTGACCAAGCGCGCCCGCGACGCGAAGATCCCGCATCGCGTCGCCGCGATGGCCATCGGCGTCGAGCGCGTCCTCGCCGCCAAGAAAGCGCGCGGCCTCTTCCCGTAAGCGGCGAGAGGCGCGGCCGGACGCGCAACGTTAGGTTAACGCACGAATCGCGCGCAGCCCTGGCACACGGGCAAAGTCGGAGTCAAAGGTCAGCACGGCCGCATCCGCCTCCAGGGCGCAGGTCGCGATCAGCAAGTCCGTCACCTGCATGGTCTTCCCTTCGCGATCCAGCTTCCAAGCCAGGTCTGCCGCACGTTCCCATACGGCGTTTCGCGTCGGCACATACAGCATGCAGCCCATGAATTCCGCCATGCGTTCGTGGGCTTTCTTAAGCTTCAAGCCGCGCAACACTTCGATCTGCACGACGCCACAGGTGAGGAACTCCCAATCATCCGACCAGGCGGCGAGTTCCTCCGCCGGATCGAGGCCAGACCGCAGTCGGTCGATGAAGAACGAGCTATCGACGAGGGCTCTTCCGGGCATACTTCACGGGCGCTTCCGCCGCTTTCAGGCTCTCCTGGGGAAAAGGATCTTCCCACGCGCTCCTGAGTTCCTCCGCCGTGAGGCCAAGGCCCTTCTTGGCGAACTCCTTTAATCTGT
>Ga0206946_1097_pt1 | contig 26689 bp, 28 predicted proteins | sample Alteio_BWOrgHeat_2_FD_152965 | JGI IMG/M metagenome (GOLD analysis project Ga0206946, IMG submission 152965) | Enriched cells from forest soil in Barre Woods Harvard Forest LTER site, Petersham, Massachusetts, United States -... | ecosystem: Environmental > Terrestrial > Soil > Temperate forest > O... | reverse complement strand
TGGACCAGTGAATGTGCAGGCATTCGGCAATGTTGCTGTGGCTCAAGCCGGTGTCAGGAAAAGAGGATCCAGGACGGAAAAGATTATAGCGGTCAATTTGCGTTTGTGGATCTCTTCGAGAAGCGCTCAGGAAAGTGGGTAATCGTGCGCACCTTAAGCAAGAAGGTGAGTTGAGGAATGGAAAGAGCCGGGCGAGAGAGAACTTTTTCTTCGCACGTTCGGCTCTTTGTAGGTGTTTCTACCCAGCTATGCGTCCGCGTTTCGCGACAGGACCAAACCTTACTGTGGACGTATGATAACGAGTTAGCAGAATAGATCCCAATTGCCTTTCAATGTCCCTCCAGAACCTTCGAGTGGACAGTTGAGATCGGGCATCCCTATTGACTGTCTATAAGAGAACGTGTTACGTCTTATAGGCAATCAATAGGAGCATTGATGCCCTCTCCCCAATTCGATCTGCTGCAAGGCACTCTTGATGTCCTGATACTGAAGTCCCTCGCGCTTCAGGAACTGCACGGAATGGGCATCTCCCGCAGAATCTCGCAGATGACGAATGGAGCATTCGAGGTGAAGCCAGGCTCTCTGTTCCCTGCTCTTCATCGTATGGAGGATGCCGGCTGGCTTACCTCCACGTGGGAGAATCGGGAACCAATCGGCGTGCGAAGTTCTATTTGTTGACTAAAAAAGGCAAAAAGCAGCTTCAGAGCGAGACGGAGCGCTGGGAACGGATCTCCCTCGCAATGGCAGCGGCCCTGGAAACCAGCTAGGAGGTCTCTGTGATCAGTCGATTTCGCGCGCTTTGGAGAAACCTGATCCATAGAGATCAGATGGATCAAGATCTGGACGAGGAACTCCACGCCTATGTGGTATCGGCGGAGAAGGTGAGAACAGGAATGTCACCAGAGGAAGCGTACCGCGATACCCGCCGGGAGATAGGAGGAACCGAGCAGATCAAGCAAGGCGTTCGTGACATCCGTGCTGGGGCATTGCTCGATAGGTTCGTTCAGGACATTCGCTTTGCGCTCCGCCAGATGCGGAAATCGCCGGGGTTTTACGCAATCGTGGTCCTTGTGCTGGCGCTTGCGATCGGTGCGAATGCGTCGATATTCAGCATCTTGAATACCGTAATGCTGCGACCTCTGGAATTCCCGAATGCAGATCGCCTCGTACAGATTACGTCGACGAAAAATGAAAAGCCGATAGGAGTGTCAGGGCCGGATTGGCGAGACTTGGCCACCCACAACCAGACCTTCGAGAAGATAGCGATCTACGACCAATGGCGGAAGAACGTGAGCACATCGCCACGCGGGGATGACGCGGCGGAGGTTCTGGTGGGTTTGGCGCCCCAGGAATTCTTCGAGGCGTTGGGCATTCAACCGCTCATGGGACGATTGTTCAAAACAGAAGAAGGAGTAGAAGGCCGAAACCACGTAGCGCTGATCACAGAGGCGTTTTGGAAGACCCACTATCAGCGCGATCCGAAGATATTGGGCCGGACCTTGAGCATCAATGACCAGCCCTACACAATTATCGGAGTTTTGCCCGCCACGATCCCGGGATGGCTGCACGGTGCACAGGCGCAGCTGCCGGTGTTCGAACCGTTTGTGCCTGATCTCGGAACGTTTAGCGAACAGTCGCGAGGTGGGCGCGGAAACGGGGCGATCGGGCTCTTGAAGCCAGGCACGACAATTGGGAAAGCACAGGCAGATCTGGCGAGGACCGCGCAGAATCTTGCCGCGATGCATCCTGTCGATCGCGGAGTTGGAATTTCGGTTGCGCCGCTGGCGACAATGCGGACTGGCGATCTGCGGCCCCTTCTTTTGCTGCTGATGGGGGCTGTCGGCCTGATTCTGCTGATCGCATGCTCGAACCTGGCCGCGCTGCTGCTGGCGCGAAACACAGCCCGGCAAAGAGAATTCGCGATGCGTAAAGCGTTGGGCGCCGGCACCACGGCGCTGGTCCGGCAGGTATTGACGGAGACCTTGGTCCCGTCGCTGATGGGCAGCGCCTGCGGGCTGGCGCTGGCATGTGGAGCGACGCGCGCATTGCGGACGGCTGATCCGGGAAAAATTCCGCAGTTGCTCGCGCTGACGCTGGACTGGAGGGTGGCGCTGTTCACTCTGGTGGTGGGGCTGGGGACGTGCCTGCTCTTCGGAATGGCGCCGGCGCTGCTGAGCGCGCGGCTGGATCCGGCAGACGCATTGAAGGAGGGTGGACGAACGAGCAGCGGAACATCGCGACAGGGGTTCCGGAAACTGCTGGTGATTGCGCAGATTGCGCTGTCCATGATGCTTCTAGTTGGCTCAGGATTGCTGATCCAGACCCTGGAGCGGCTTGAGAATCAGGATCTGGGATTCCGGGTAGATCACCTGATGCGCGGACATTTCTATCTTCCGCCCGCACAATATCCGATGGCAGACATGATTACGCGGTTCTGCGACCGGCTGACGGAGCGAATTCGCGCGCTGCCGGGCGTTCGGGATGTATCGGTGACGACGGTCTATCCGCCGAGTGACCGTTGGCGAATGATGTTTTCCATCGATGGGCGGCCGCTCTCTCGGCTGGAGGATGTCCCGGCGACGATTTTTGGAGTTGTGGACGCAAATTATCTTCCTACGGCAGGGATACCGGTGGTCGCGGGACGTAATTTTTCCGATTCGGACCGGGAGACCACCATGCCAGTGGCTATTGTGAACCAGGCATTTGTGAAGCAGTATTTCCCGGACGTTGATCCGATTGGCCAACGGGTTGAATTGGGCGCACCGGCGAGCTTGATTCCGCAGGATGTGTGGATGGGAACAGAGCGCGAGACAGTAACGATTGCCGGAGTGATGCGCGACAACCACAATCAGGGGCTCGCGTTGCCGGCAGCCCCGCAATTGATCGCGCTATTCCGCCAAGTGCCGAAAGTCAATTTCGGCTTCAAGGACGTGCTGGTCAGATCGGATGTGGCGCCGGAAGCGCTCGAGCAGGCCGTCGCGCAACAGCTCCATGCGCTCGATTCGCGTCTTCCGCTGTCGGAGGTAGAGACGATGAGCGAATATCTCGACGATATGACGGCCGTGAAGCGATTCACGACCGTGATTCTCGCGTGTTTTGCGGGAATCGGGCTGCTGCTGGCCGTAATGGGGATCTATGGAGTGATCGCCTATCTGGTGGCGCAGCGGACTCAGGAGATTGGGATTCGGCTGGCGCTCGGCGCGCCGCAGAGTGCCGTGGTATGGCTGGTGTCATCACAGGGACTGCGCATGGCCCTTGCTGGCGTTGCGATTGGACTCGTAGGAACAGTATTAGCGGCTCGAAGCATGACGAGCCTGCTCTATGGGATCTCCGCGCTCGACCCAGTAACGATGGGATTGGCTTCGATTGTCCTCATCGCGATTGCTCTCGGGGCATGTGTGCTGCCAGCGAGACGCGCGGCAAAGATCGATCCGATTCAAGCACTGCGAACGGAATAACTGATCGCCGGAAATCTAATCAAAGCACCGTTGGTTACGCATAATCCGCCAATGCACTCAATGAGCGCATTGGCCCTGTTCTCGTCAATTCAAACGCAGGCTCGACCATCGAAGAGGTCCGGTGAGCAAGACCTGTTGAGCTGTCGAAGATTTCGGGCACGACGTCAAGAGCGTGAACTAAAACCGCACATCGCCTGTGGAGTGGGAACGAGGAATTCACAATTCGGTAGAGAACGACAGCAGCCTCACACAACGAGCAAGTCCAAATCGACAGGAGCGCGACCAGCGGCTGGTGCCCACATCTGATCCTGCCTGCCCAACTGGGTATGCAGGTCATGATGGGAACGCACCATGACGCATCCAGAACCGATGAGGGGCCACCTGCCCCGGCGTCTCACGCTGAAGCGCAAACGGCCACGCGGTGCCACGGTAGAAACCAACAGCCACCAGAACAGCCACCAATGAAAATTGGCCTATCATTTTTGAGAGGCCAATTTCAATCTAAACTCTTTGTTTTGTTGGTGCCGGGAGGGGGGGTCGAACCCCCACGGGCCGAAGCCCGGCGGATTTTGAGTTTCCCATGAATACCGTAAGTCTATGATAAATAAGCCTAATCGAGCGTAATTTCAAAGCGACCCAAGTGGCCTCTCATCAGTGGTTTAGCGTAATTGAGCGTAAATAAGCCAAACTGATGTCTGTACCCGAACCTGTACCCGAGATGTTGACTACGACGAAGCTTCCTCAGAGAAGAAGTCCTAGTAACCGTTTAGTGAGCGAGGAGGCTCTCGCCTCTCGCAGGTCCCCGCGAGAGCGTGTTCCGCGAATCCTATCCCTGCCAGACGTGCCGGCAATTTCAAGGAGGGGGCACGGACCTGTTGTCGCCGATTGACTTGTGAAGGCACGTGTCCGAAATGCCGACTCTTCGTCCAAGTAGAAGTCCCGCTACTGGAAGCTAATGAACACTAGCGCGTTTTTCATTACTGATCTCTCGCAGAACCCGCAAGCCGATTCTGGATGAGTGATTTGCCTTGTTACCGACAGTTGAGATTCTAGCCCCCAGCCACGTTCCCAAACACCGGCCGACATCCCGGTACTAATTTGGGTCAGTGAGCACATCGGCGATAATGAACTCGTTGAGAGCGGGCGGTTTATATTGAAGCTGTTATCGAACGGTGGTGAGTGTGGCTCGCAAGCAAACTCTTCCTAAGAAACCGTTGTTGACTCATCCAGATCACCTACGGAAGTTCTACGGTGCCAACCTAGCCGAGGTCTTCCGGACGCCGCTCTATGATTGCTCCCTCAAGAATGTGTCTGGCGTGCCCGACTTCGCCCTCACCAGGCTCAAGGGTGGATCGATGGAGATGCAGCGGGCGCCGGCCTATCCTGAGGACCGCGCCATGCTCATCTGCGTGGCTTTAGCTCCGACTCCAGTTGACCGGTGGCGCGCACGAATCGACGGACAAGAAGTCAGCGTCTCTCATTCGATCGCATTCGCAACAACGGTAATCGATCTTATGAAGCCGATGGAGATGTGGGCGGCAGGTCCGTTCGACTATCTTCACTATTATGTATCCCGCGATCTGCTGGACAGAGTTGCAGCAGACAATAGGATTGCACCAGTTGATTCGTTTCGGATGGTCTTCTTTGAAAGGGACCTCGTCATTGCTCAATTGACCAAGACCATCCTCAGTCAGGTGCGCAACCGTGAACCGCTCAACATGCTTGCATTAGAAGATGTCTCGCTTCTTGTGAGCACACATCTTCTGCAACACTATGGAAACGGTAAGGGAATACTCCGGGTACAGCCGAGCCTGGAGATCTGGCAAAAAATTCGCACCGAGGAGATGTTGCGTGCGCATCTTGAAGGCGAGATCAGAATTGCGGACCTTGCAACCGCCTGTCAGCTCTCCCCGAGTCACTTCTCTCGTTGCTTTCGCCAGAGCTTTGGCACTTCAGTTCATCAATGGCTCATCAAGCTTCGAATCGACACGGCGAAGAATCTGCTTCGCGAACCCGAACTGAGTCTGGCGGAGGTGGGATTTCGGTCGGGATTCTGCGATCAGGCTGCCTTCACACGCGTGTTTACCACGCTTGAAGGGACAACGCCGTTTCGCTGGCGCAAACTGAATGGTCGTGGCGCGGTTGCTACTGACCACCTTGTCTATGGTGACCTGCGCTCTCGCTAGTGGCTTCCATAGTAGCAACGAGCCGCTTCACCGAGAACTGTGCTTTTCTGTCCGCGTCCGGGTCCCGAAGAGAATGGCTGGAGACATGGTGGCTCAGGTAGATCCCGAGCAAGTCCCACGCCAGCTGGGTGACGTCGGTATCCTGTAATAAGTGTCTTTTGTCGATCGCATCACGGATCAACATAATGAGGGTCTGCCGCCAGACAGATTCCGCCGCAGCGGCAGCCTCTCGAACCGGTCCCGGCAGAAAGCTTAGCTCAACAATGGCTTGAGCGATCGGACAGCTGCCAGGCAGTCCTGCCCTCCTCGTCCATCCAACCCATACATTTAGGTAGCGAATCAGCGACGGCAACCCGCCACCAACGCCAGTTTCGACTCCGAGGCAGATTCGGCTCCAAAGGTCCAATGCAACATCGAGAATGGACCGCTTTAGGTCGCCCAAATGTGGAAAATGCGCAACAACGCCACCCTTTGACAGGTTCGCGCGGTCGGCAACCGAACCAAAGGTAATCTTGCATAGTCCCTCTGCGCTTGCCAAATCAAGCCCCACCCGAAGGACGCGGGTTCTGGTTTCTTGACCGGACACTGATCGTCCTCTACTTGTTCTCTACAAAAGCTCTTTTCATTCTGCCGTGGTAAGCGACGCAGCCAGGCGACTCCGAGACGCATGGTACGCGGTACACCATCTTGGAAGATTGCCGATATCGGTCCTATTTGTCGATTCAGACCGCAATTTTCGGGCCTAAGCCCAGCGCGTTAATCGGCGAAAGGACCATGAATCCTTCTCGGAACCAGCGATTCAGAAAGCTGTCTCATTCAACCAAGGTCATTTTGTACAAGAATGACCGTTCTTTTTGACGTTACGCTCCGGAAGGTGCTTCCAACTCAGGAACGCCTCGTCCGTGCTCTCTGGGTCTTGGTCGGAGAGTTTTCTTAAAAATCGCTTGCCGCAACAGAGCTATCCATGACCACATCATCGAACCCAGCAAACGCTTACGGTGCGCAGATGGCGAAGTATTTCACCATGAACCAACCGCCCAATGTTGCGATCGATTCTGCGGTTTCCGTCGTCCGGCCGCAACTGGCGATTACCCGGCTGATCGCACGGAGCGGCATCCCGGAACGAACTGCGTCCATCCCTTCTGAAAAGGCTTACGTTGTCTCGGTTCATCTTAATCATGCGAATTCCGGAGAATGGGAACTTTGGACCGATGAGAAGTACACAAAGACGGGGACGTGGCCGGTTGGCGGAGTCGCAATGTGCGACCTAGAGTCAAATTCGAGTATTCGAAATCCAGGCCCGATCGACTGGATCCACTACCATGTTCCGCGCGCAACCCTGGATTCCCTCACGGACGATGCAGGAGTGCCCGGCGTTAAACGCCTCTACTGTGTTTACGGAACCTCCGACCCGGTCCTCCATCACCTGACGCAATCGATCCTGCCTTGCTTGAACAGACCGGAGATGTTCTCCCAATTGTTCATGGATTCTTTCACTATGATGGTTTGTTCGCACCTTGTTGGTCGGTATGGTCAGCTTCGCGAAGCATTCCCGATGCACAAAGGCGGTCTGGCACCGTGGCAAAGGCGGCGCGTTGTGGAATTGCTTCGCGAGCATCTGGACGGTGAGATAAAACTAGCGACACTTGCCGATGAATGTAGGCTCTCAGTCAGTCATTTTGCGCGGTCATTCAGGGTATCGTTTGGGGCCTCCGCGCATCGCTATCTGACTCTGCAGCGCGTTGAAGTCGCGAAGGTCCTCTTGTCGGAAACGACTAACTCGCTGGTGGAAGTTGCCGCGCAGACTGGGTTCTCCGATCAAGCCGCGCTTACAAGGATGTTTGCAAACGTCGTTGGCACAACACCGGCGAAGTGGAGACGAGAACACTCGCGTCGCGGGAGCTTTATCGAAATACCCAAACACCAATTCCCTCAACCACACGAATAGATCTCATCCCCAAGTTCAGCGGCCCAGGGTCTGTTTTGGCCGGAATCGTCTCTGGATGCCGCATTGTCGCGGATTTGAGAGTCGGCTAGAGTTCTCGCGTTGAACACGAGTTGGGAGTGGTCTTTTCAGTCGCTCACTCCGCATTTGAGCAGGAATCGACAAAAAGGGTTCATGTCTTCAATAACGCTGAGCTAGTCCATGACTATGGTAGGTCGCAAGTCCGAGGCTCGACGCCGTCTGACATCGACAATTAACTGATCCGAGTGGATCTCTACCGCAAAAGGAGAAATGGTCATGAGTCAGCATATTAATAATGTAGTTCTGGTGCATGGAGCTTTCGCAGATGGTTCCGGCTGGAAGAGGGTCGCCGACATCCTCAAGCATGATGGCTACAAGGTGTCGGTGGTGCAGCACCCAGAGACTTCCTACGCCGACGACCAAAAGTACACGAAGGCTGCCATCGACGCGATGGGCGGCCCGGTCGTCCTAGTCGGACACAGCTACGGTGGATCTGTTATCACCGAGGCCGGCAATCATCCCAACGTTGCGGCGCTTGTTTATATCGCCGCATTTGCGCTCGATGAAGGTGAGAGCTGTGCGTCGATCGAGCAGGCCGTACCACAAGCCTCAAAAGCGTTCGCGCCGGACAGCAATGGGCTTTGGTGGATAGACCAGGCGCATTTCGTGGCCGACTTTGCAGCGGACATCCCACGGGATGAGGCAGAGTTCATGGCTATAGCACAGGTTCCGATTTCTACTGAGGCTTTCACCCATCAGGTCAAGAATCCCGCCTGGAAGCACAAGCCCACCTTTTACATGGTTGCAACCGAAGACCGGTCGATTAACCCGGAACAGGAGCGCATGATGGCAAAGCGCGCGAAGGCCAAGACGGTCGAAGTGAAGTCGAGCCATGTGGCCTATATGGCTTTCCCGAAGGAAGCAGCCAAGCTCATCGAAGAGGCCGCCGCCTCCGTCACTGTGTAGCCATATTTTTCGGGCAAAATGATCTCCGCCGAACCGGTCACGGTCGGCGGAGATTCTGTCAGGAGATAGTCGTCCCTAGGAGGGTGAAACAATGGATCACATCAATGTAAAAGGGCAGGGCGGCACATTCTCCGCCTATATCGCAAGACCGAAGACCTCGCCTGCCTCGGCAGTTGTAGTTCTGCAGGAATTGTTCGGTGTGAACGCCGACATTCGCAAGCACTGTGATGAATTGGCGGAACAAGGCTACCTCGCGGTTGCTCCAGACCTGTATTGGCGACAGGAGCCAGGCGTCGATTTGAACGTCACCTCCCAAGCCGACTGGGACCATGGCCTTCGCCTCTATCAGGCCTATGACAGAGATGCAGGCGTCAAGGACATCAAGGACACCATCGACGCAGTTCGCAACCTCCCGGAATGCAATGGCAAGGTAGCCTTACTCGGCTATTGCCTCGGCGCGCTAATGGTCTTTATGACAGCCGTGCGCAATGAGGGCATCGACGCCGCGGTCTGGTATCACGGCGCCGATACCGATAAATATCTGGGAGAGGTCGATGGGCTTCATGCGCCCATTCTCATGCATCTAGCCGAGGAGGATGAGTTCATCTCCAAAGCTGCGCAAGCGGCGATTAGGGCGGCGGTTGCTAAGAAGCCAAATGCGTCGGTATACAGCTATCGGGGGCAGTGTCATGCTTTCTCCCGCCATAACGGAAAACACTACAACGCCGCCGCGGCTCACCTTGCCAACGGTCGGACGAGCGAATTCCTGAGTCGCCAATTGCGGTGACTGCCGGACGCTCTTTGGGAGGCTACCCCAAAACGCCGTCGCTTGCCATTGCAAACGAAGGCTAAGGAGTCACCATGATCAGAAAAGTTGAGATGGAACGGTTTTCAGTGACCTCTTCGAAGCCAATCGACGCGGTTGTTGCAGCCATCAAGGCATCGATTGGTCACCCGAATATGGCAGAGCTCTGGCAAGCAACGCAGCGAGCGACGACTGCTGCCGAGCTAGAGGCCGCCATACAACCCGCCGTAGGCGAGAGCGGTCTGATGCAATTTGTCGAGTTCGATCACGGGATGATTATTCGCAAGGGGACCGAGAATCACTCATCCAGAATCATTCGTCTCGTCATTGGAAATCCTCTCATCATGAAGGAAATGGCAAAGCACGTTCCGGACGCCGGCTCGTATGCTCCGGTTACCGTCCTAGTTGATGAGCGCGCTGATGGCGTGCATATTTCGTATGACAGGATGGCCAGCCTCCTGGCCCCGTATGGGGATGGCGATGCGCTGCGCGTGGCTCGCGACTTGGACGCTAAAGTCGAAAATGTGTTAAGACAAGCTGCAGCGTGAGTCGGATTCAGCATGACGTCTTGGAGGTTGTCATGGACGGGCATCTCGTTCCCGCCAGTTCCAATTCAGGTACCCGCTGCTTTTTGGAGAACTTCACATTGGACGCGGAACGCTGGCTCTCAGCTCTCTACCGCTGTGTACGGACGGGTTATGGCGACGATGCAGCCCACGCTGTGGCAGACTGCTGGCTGCGAGTCTTTGAAGAACGATTCGAAGGATCAAGCGACCTTCCAGAACTGACAAGAATCACTGCGGCAGCAATCGCCCTCTTCGTTTCAAATCATCGCCAAGCCGTTTACTAGCCTATGCTCGACGCTTTGCAAAATGATCCACATTCGTAGTTAGGACTCCGGCCGTTTAGGAATGACTTGTTGATCGAATCAGGCGATCGTAACAATGTTGCTAACGGGCCTTAGGACTCATTGACCAAAAACTTGTCGTAAACTCCCAACCGCGCTTGCCTCTCGTGTTGCGCTCATTTTGTAAGAGCTGCCTGCCCCGCGTGGTACGAAGCGTGGCTGGTGCGATTCATCACGACGGCAAGCCGGTTACGCATAGGATCCTTCATGAAATCCTCATCGGAAACTGCTGTGTGCTTTTGCAGCTAGTCTTCCAATGTGAACCCTGCGAAGGCTCTAGTGAGTTTGTCATTGACCTCGGCCCATGCTCTCATAAGTTCGGTTGCCGAGAGTGGATCGACAAGCACGCGGTCCCGGATTCGCGATATACGGCTCGTCCAGCTCAGTGTGAAGTCTCTCCCCAATGCCAAGTAAGGGGAACATGCGATCATGCATCGCGGTCAGGTGGCCGAGAAGATAGAACACGCGGTTCCTCCCTGGAGCGACCTGTTGCTGAAGTTGCTCATCGCTCAGCTCAGATAGAGTCTTACCGAAACGTGATGTGCGACACGCGGAGGTATGGATTGTTGGATGGAAACGCACTTGTCGGCAGGAGTCGATATGAGCAAAGTAGCATTTCTCGATCTCGGAGCTATGGGCTCGCGTATGGCCGCCAACCTTTTGAAGGCAGGACACACGGTCACCGTGTGGAACCGGAGTCCGGCGGCAGCGGAGGCGCTCGTCGCCTCCGGAGCCAGGAAAGCTTCCTCTCCGAAGGAGGCGGCTAAGGGCGCCGACTTTGTCTTCGCGATAGTACGCGATGATGATGCGTCGCAAAATGTATGGCTTGATTCAGCCAACGGGGCCCTCGCGGGCATGCACCCTGGAGCCGTTGCAATCGAGAGTTCAACCTTGACCCCTGAATGGATCCGCGAACTGAGCGAACACTTCAGAGCGAAGGGGATCTCACTGCTCGATGCGCCGGTGTCCGGCAGTCGTCCGCAGGCGGAGTCCGCGCAACTGGTTTACCTCATTGGGGCGATGCCAAAGCGCTGTCGGCAGCCGAGCCTCTGTTGAAGGTTCTTGGTTCCAGCATCCAGCATGTCGGGCCTATCGGGGCCGGCTCCCTTGCAAAGCTCACGACGAACACGCTGCTTGGGGTCCAGGTCGACACGATCGCCGAGCTGATCGGGATGCTTCAGCGGCAAGGCGTCGATCCCAAGCAAATCCTTGATGCGGTTGCGTCCACTCCGGTCTGGAGTACGGTTGCCGGACGTATCGCTGCCTCCATGTTGAGCGGGACGTTCGCTCCGCAGTTTCCAATCGAACTCATCGAAAAGGATTTCAGCTATACGGTTCATACCGCGGGAGGGGAGGAGAACGCGCCCGCCATCACTGCGGTCCGAAATATCTTTCGCAAAGCCATCAGCGAGGGTCTGGGTGAGCTGAACATGACTGCGATCGTGAAACTGTTCGAGGGGCACAAAAACTGAACTGCCGATTACGGCCGGCCGTTATGAGTGCCCTTCACGATCTGAGATAGCAGCCCTGCGAAGACCAGGCTGCCCGCAGGGAGTCACCCCTGAGAGCTCCGGCGGCTTCCCAAACCGTCGCTCGAGGCTAGTCCACCGCGGAGGTGTTGTCAGGCGAGTGCCCTCTTTTAGCGGACCATTTATCCGCTGCGCACTTCGTAATTTAGGCATATATAAGGTTAGCGAGGCTTCAGCACCCTCGCCAGCACCCTCGGCGACCTCTGCTTTCTGGGTACAGACCTCTGCCGCTTCGACAGCGATTATCGGAAGTTCCGAGCCAATTCCCCTCAGAAAAACAACTATGGCCCCCCCTTGGTTCAACCTGGACTGGATTCTTTCTTCGTCTCACTTGACGATCAGATTGCGCGAATCAGCCGCATGAAGCTGTCGATCTTCTTCGTAATTCGCGCCCGGTCGGGGCCGAGGTTCTGCTCCAGGCAAATTCCGCTAAAGAACGTGACGATCAAGCCAGCGAGGGAATCATTATCGTCACGAGATCCACGCGCTGCAGCTAGATTGTCAATGAGCAGTTGATGGGCTTTCATTACGCTCGCGACCATGATTTGGCGGGCTCTTGGGGGGAGGTCTGCGAACTCGCGCATAGAGTTCACCGAGAAGCAGCCCTTCTGTCCCCAACTGCCATAGCAGACCTTCAGAAAACTCTCAACATTGGTCCAACCCAGAGGCTGTTTCGTCAGGTGTCCGCGTGCCATCAGGACGTCGAAATACCTGCGCAGGCTCTCCACGAACAGGTCTTCTTTGTCCTTGAATTCCGTATACAAGCCAGATTTGCGCACACCGGTGGCCTGTTCAAGGTCCTGAACACTCGTCTCAGCCAGGCCATGCTTCCAGAAGATGGGGATTGCTTTATCGAGGACATCCTCTCGGGTGAACAGTTTTCGTCGTCCCATTGCAACATTATCGGTCAGTTCACTTGAGGACTTGCAAATAAAGGACCAAATGGTCCACTATTTCAGAGGATGAACTTGTCCTTGGAGGACCCATGCCCCCTAGCCGTAAACGGCAGGTCGTCGATCTCTTGAAGTCGCTTGAGACTAAAAATCCAGTCCCGCTCGCGTATGTCAACCCAAACAAATACATCCAGCACAACCTACAGGTGGGACCTGGCCCTGAAGGTGTAGCCGCCCTCATTCAGAACATGCCGCCCGATGCGTCAGTCAACACCATGCGTGTCTTTGAGGACGACGATTATGTGTTCGCCCACACCGAGTACAACTTCTTCGGGCCAAAGGTTGGCTTCGACATCTTTCGCTTCGAAGACGGCCTGATCGTCGAGCACTGGGACAACTTGCAGGAAACCGCAACCGAACCCAGCCCCAGCGGACACACGATGATCGACGGCCCCACCGCGGTGTCTGATCTCGACCAGACACAGGCGAATAAGGCGCTCATGCAACGCTACATGGACGATCTTCTCGCAGGCCGGCGCGAGACCTTTCCGAGCTACTTCAACGGAATCGCATACATTCAGCACAATCCATGGGTCGCCGACACCATACCTGGCCTGATTGCCGGTCTACAGGCTCTTGCCGCCAAGGGGCAGACGGTCGTCTACAAGCGTGTACATATGGTGCTTGGCGAAGGTAATTTCGTCCTTGTCGTTGCGGATGCTACGTTTGGTGGCGTACCCACCGCCATCTACGATCTATTCCGCATTGAAAACGGCAAGATCGCGGAGCACTGGGACACGCTCGAAGCGATTCCACCTCGCGATCAATGGAAGAATAGCAACGGCAAATTCTAGCTCGGGAGAGGCAGGACGTATGCTCTCGGTCGATTCCCAAAAGTCGGAGGATACTCTTAGGCAGGTCATCGACACGCTTCCCACTTTGGTTTGGTGCACTCGACCTGATGGTTCTACAGAGTTCCTGAACAAGCGCTGGCATGATTTCACAGGTTGTTCTCCGGAGGAGTCGCGTGTCCGTGGATGGCAACCTACAGTTCATCCGGAGGACCTGCCCCGCGTCGTAGCCAAAGGACAAGAGTTGTTGGCATCGGGACAACCAGGCGAAGTTGAAGGACGTATTCGCCGCCATGATGGAGTATTTCGCTGGTTTCTTATGCGTGTCGAGCCCCTGCGGGACGAGACTGGCAAAATCGTCAGATGGTACGGAGTTCAAACCGACATCAACGACCTTAAGCAGATTGAAGAGAAGCTGCGAGAAGAGGATCGCGAACTGCGCCGGATCACCGACGCCATTCCGCAGACAATTGTCGTCCTAGACCCCAGCGGCGTTCCTATCTATGCAAACCAGGCGATGCTCAACTACACGGGACTCTCGGCCGAAGATGTTCTCACATCCGGCTTCCGTGAACGTTTCTCTCATCCCGACGGTCTCGAAAAGCTCAAAGAACAACGGGCGGCGGGTCTGTTGCGTGGACTTCCGTTCGAACTAGAGCATCGAGCGCGGCGGAAGGACGGAGAGTATCGTTGGTCGCTGGTTCGATTCAACCCATTCCGCGATGAGATGGGTCGCGTCGTTCGCTGGTATGCGACGGGAACTGACATCGATGATCGAGTTAAAGCTGAAGAGAGGACACGCAACGAGAACCAAGCATTGCGAGAGCAGATCGATCGGGACTCGATGTTTGAGGATATTGTGGGTTCCTCCGAAGTCCTTCGCAAGATCCTCCGCCAAGTGACGAAGGTGGCGCTTTCCGACTCCACAGTTCTTATTCTGGGTGAAACCGGCACAGGAAAAGAATTAATTGCGCGTGCTATTCACAAGCGATCCAAGCGGGCGTCACGGGCATTTATCGGGGTCAATTGTGCTGCCATCCCGCCATCACTGATAGCTTCCGAGCTTTTTGGCTATGAAAAGGGAGCCTTCACCGGCGCGACACAACGTCGCTTGGGTCGGTTCGAGTCGGCGAGTGGCGGAACCCTTTTTCTGGACGAAGTAGGCGACCTGCCCTTGGATATCCAAATCGCTCTCCTAAGAGTGCTGCAGGAACGCGAAATCCAACGCATCGGCGGTAACACCGCAATTTCTGTTGACGTGAGAGTATTGGCGGCAACTCATCGAGATCTGGATGTGCTCGTGGCCCAAGGCAAGTTCCGTGAAGACCTCCTGTATCGCCTGAACGTCGTACCCATTGTCGTGCCTTCGCTGCGTGAACGTGCAGATGACCTTCCTCTACTCGTCGAGTACTTTATTACGCGTTTCGGAAAAAACGCCGGCAAGAAGTTCAGGGCAATCGATGACAAGACACTCAATTTGTTCCGAGCTTATGGCTGGCCCGGAAATGTCCGTGAGCTACAGAACGTAATCGAGCGAGCCGTGATCTTGAGTGAAGGCGATATCTGTGCTGTGGACGAGACCTGGCTCAAGCGGCCTTCCTCCCACACGGCAGCTAGCCCGACGTTTGTGCTTAGTGGCGTTCTGCATAAGAGGGAAAAAGAGATGATCGAAGCCGCGCTTGCGGCAAGTAACGGACGCGTCTCCGGCCCAACGGGCGCAGCAACGAAGCTCGGCATCCCAACCAAGACGCTCGATTCGAAGATAAAGCGATTGGGAATCAATAAATACCAGTTCAGGGCTTTCGGCGCCGAGCCGGTCGCGCAAGACTAAACTCCTAACGAAGTCCGCCGGACGAAATTTGGTCCGAATGCAAATAGGCTGCCGAAGTTCTCTCGCTTTCCTATCCTCCCTCAACAGAAAATTCTGAAATTTCAGGATTTTTGCTGCTCAAATGCCCAATCGTTTCAGGCATTTGGGAATGGTCCCTTGCTTGCCATTAGAACAGCAGACCTGGTGGTCAAACAGCCGCTACTCCCTAGATTCCTGTGAAGGAACACGAGACAGTTTGTGCAGATCGATAGGAGACGAAGATGGGAAAAACGTATAGGGCAGTCGAAATAACGAAGCCCGGGACTTTTCACCTCGTAGAAAGGCCCGTTGTTGCGCCGGGTGCAGGACAGGTACGCATCCGTGTCGAGGCCTGCGGTGTATGTCATTCAGACGCAGGTACGGTTGAAGGGCAGTTGCCGGGCGTAGTGTATCCTCGCGTGCCGGGCCACGAAGCAATCGGTCGTATCGAAGAGGTTGGGCGGGGCGTCACAACTTGGCAGGTCGGCCAGCGCGTCGGTGTCGGATTCTTTGGTGGCGAAGACGGAACCTGCGAGACCTGCCGTCGTGGCGACACGGCATATTGCCAGAACCCCATTATCACCGGCGTGACGAGCGATGGTGGCTATGCGGAAATGATGATCGCAGAGGCACGCGCACTAGCCCTCATCCCGGATGAACTCAAATCAGAAGACGCGGCGCCTTTGGTTTGCGCCGGCATAACGACGTTCAACGCGCTCCGCAACGCCGGACGTGCAGGCGATACCGTTGCTATCCAGGGCATTGGTGGGTTAGGACATCTTGGCGTGCAGTACGCCAAGAAGATGGGTTTTCGCACCGTTGCAATCGGCTTCGGTCCAGACAAAGAACATCTTGCGCCCAAACTGGGAGCTCGCATTTACATCGACGCCAAAGCTGAGGATGCGGTGGCCGCGCTGCAGAAACTTGGAGGCGCCGACGTGATCCTGGCAACCGCACCCAGCGGAGCAGCAATCGCCAGCCTGCTTCCCGGCCTCTCAGTTCGCGGAAAGCTCGTGGTAGTTGGTGTTTCGGGTGATCCGATTCCCGTCAACGGAGTTCCGCTCATCTTTGGTGGCCGCTCGGTTATTGGAAGCCTGACAGGAAGAGCGATCGAGACACAGGACACCCTTGACTTCAGCGTCCTCACCGACGTTCGCCCCATGATCGAAACGCTTCCTTTGGAAAAAGCCGAAGAAGCGTATCGACGCATGATGTCTGGGGATGCGCGATTCCGCATGGTTCTCACAATGGCCTGAAAATCACGACGGCTCTGAAAAGTGGCATCGACACACCGATGTGCGAAGGAGACTCAGATGAATCAGTTCCAGGAAATCTTCGACAAGCAGAAAGCATATTTCGATTCGGACGCGACCAAGTCTTACGAGTGGCGCATCGATGAGCTGACACGCCTAGAGAACTTGTGTAATGAGAACGCCGAGGCCCTTGAGGCTGCGATGAGCAGCGACTTCAAAACCGCCAGTCAGGAAAAGATTTTCGAGATCATGGCCCCCGTAGGAACCGCGGCTTTCGCAAAGTCGGAATTGAAAGAATGGATGAAGCCCGTGGATGTAGTCGTTCCCAAGGCTCTTCGGGAGAGCGGACATACTGCCAAGGTCTATCGAGAGCCGTATGGTGTCACCTTGGTGATTGGTCCGTTCAATGGGCCATTGACCCTGCTTTTCGACCCGGCGTGCCAAGTTCTTGCGGCGGGCAATCCATGCATTCTCAAACTCTCCGAGGGTTTGCCCGCCACCAGCAAGGTCTTACTGGATCTCATCCCGAAATACTTCGATCCTCGGGCCGTTACTGCCGTCACGGGAAGCAAAGACGAGGTCACAGAACTTCTGAAGCTGCCGTTCGACTTCATTTTCTTCACCGGCAGCGTCAAGGTTGGCAAGATCGTCATGGAAGCGGCCGCAAAAAATCTGACTCCGGTTCTTCTGGAACTCGGGGGCCAGAACCCAGCCTTTGTTGATGCGACCGCCAATATCCCGGACGCAGCCAAAAAGATTGTCTGGGGGGCTACGGCCTGGGGTGGCCAATGGTGCACTTCGCCCGGATACGCCTACGTGCACGAATCCATCGCGGAGGAGTTTGTTGCTGAGTGCAAGAAGGCGATGGTCGAGTTGTACGGGGCCGACCCCAAGAGCAGACCGGACGACTACTCCCGCATTATCAGCCCCAAGGCCACCGAACGTTTGGCAGGCCTGATCGACCAGAAGAAAGTCGTTATAGGCGGGGCATCTGACCCGGATGCACGCTATCTCGATCCCACGGTTATCTACCCAGTGACATGGGACGACCCGATCATGGAGGACGAGATCTTCGGACCGCTTCTCCCAATCCTCACCTACAAGGACATGGACGCTGCCATTCGCGAGGTGAAAAAGCATCCGAAGCCCCTTTCCGGTTTCCTCTTCAGCCGGGACCGGAAGGCAATCGATCATTTCCTCGCGAGCCTGTCATTCGGCGGCGGCGCGATCAATCAGGTGAACATTCATTTGTTTATCGAAACGATGCCCTTCGGCGGTGTTGGATACTCCGGCATCGGTCATTACTACGGCAAGGCCGGCTTTGACTCCCTCACGCATGCAAAATCGGTTCTGATTTCGCCGCCTGACGTGGCCATCGAGCATTTGTTCCCGCCATATACGGAGGAGAAGGTCAAAGCCCTCAGCCAGTGGTTTGAGTATTAATACGAACGCTCGCGCGGCAAGAAGAGCGGGGAGGAAATTCATTCATGAATGTGTTTCGCGCAGCTCTCGGTCGCGACTTCTGGATCACGGGCATCGCGATTGCCCGCTATATCCCTCGGGCATTCCGCGCGAAGCAAGTTGATGGCAACCAATTCTTCACAGAGGAGAAGCGGCGAGAGTATCGCCGGCGCGTGGAAAGTGTGACACCCAACTCGCAGCGTCAGTGGGGAACGATGGAAGTTGATCAGATGCTTCATCATCTCAACCTAGCGTGTGGAGGGTCGCAGGGTTTCTACGATCTTCCAGACGAAAGCTATCTGATTTCGAGGACGCTTTTCAAATGGATTCTCGTGGATTGTTATCCAGAACAGCCGGTCGGGTTACGGCTCCCGAACGGCTTCAAAATCCCACATTCACAGAGATTTGAATTTGCTTATGAGAAGTCACAGTTGCTGAAAATCCTGGAGGTTGATTGGAATGCAAGAACTGAGGACGCCTGGAAACCCCACCCTATGTTTGGCAAGATGACTCCGAAAGAGTGGGGCAAGCTTCTGCAGATTCACGTGGACTATCACCTGAGACAGTTTGCTGCCTGATGGAGTGATCGACGATGGCTTCGAATCTCGTACACAGTGCGCTTGCAACTCACACTCAGGTTTTTCCCGTTCTGACTTCGGTGCAGATCAACCGCATCCGGCCGTTCGCTTAGGAGTCAGGAGCCCATGATTCTAAAGATCGAACGGATTCGGGATTTACGCAAAGTTCGACTTCGGCTGAGCGGAGAGTTTCGATCTCACCATCTCGATCAGGTTAAGGCCGAGATCAGCCGCGGAGAGCCGATCGCGTTGGATTTGGAGGAGGTCGATCTCGTGGACATCGAAGCAATTCGGTTCCTCAATGCCCGCGAGGACGAAGGTATCTCGGTGTTGCACTGCTCGCCTTATATCCAGGAGTGGATGTCTAGGGAGCGGCAAGAAGAGAAAGCTCGAACGGATTGGCGGTGACGACATGGTTGAAAGAGGCAAAGAATGACGACCGACGAGGGAGATAGGGAATGGTTTTAGCAGGAATCAAAGTACCCGACACAGTTCTGGTTCGCGATGCGATTGATTTGTCACGGAGCGCGTCAGAGCCATTTCTCTTCAACCATGCGATACGCTCGTGGCTATTCGGCGTATCGCTTTCAGAAAGCGCTGAACGTGCTCCGGATGCCGAGTTGTTGGCAGTAGCCACGATTCTGCATGATCTGGGCTTGACTGACCGCTATACGGCGGAAAATCGTTTCGAGGTGGATGGCGCCAATGCGGCGCGCTCGTTTCTGAAGGGGCGAGGTATCTCGACGCAGCAGATGCAAGTTGTTTGGGATGCCATCGCGCTTCACACCACACGATCTATCGCTCTTCACAAAGAGCCCGAAGTGGTTATGACCCATTCGGGAATAACGGCGGATGTTCTGGGGGCAGGCCTTGATCGAATTCCACAGGACAAACAAGGCGCAATCCTAGCCGAATTTCCGCGCCTGGCACTTAAGAACGGACTCAAAGAGTGCCTTTGCAATATCGCTCGTCGGAAGCCGGAGTCCACCTTTGACAACATCGTTCGGGACTTCGGCGTTCGATATGTCGAGGGGTACACCTCCCCCAACTTTGCCGATGTCGTCGCGAATGCACCATTTTCAGAATAGACGACCTCCGGATCGTCGAATTGCGCACCAGTCTGCCATCCGTCGCGAGTAAATGTTGTGCACGCGCACTGATTATCCGCCGCGCACTCCGTAAACAAGCGTACGTTGGGGCAATCTATATATAGATGGCAGTTCCCGAACCACATTTCGAATAGGGTAAACAGTTGAAAATAGGCTGGATACGCAGTGTACTGGATTTGTACCGGAGAGATTGTCTTCCAACACTTCCCTCCCCTGCAACATATTGCAAATGAACAAGTTAGATGGTGCCGGGAGGGGGAATCGAACCCCCATGAAGTTGCCTTCGCCGGATTTTGAGTTTCCCGAGAACACCGTAAGTCTATGATAAATAGGCGTAATTTAGCGTAATTGGCGAACCAGATAAACCCATTCCCACCTGTAATTTAGCGTAGGTTGCCGAAATTAGGGCGAACTGACGTCTGTACCCGAACCTGTACCCGAAATCGTTAGGTGTTCTGCTCTTGTTTACTCGGGGAACGAGTCACCAAACATCGGATTTCCGTTTTTGGACTGTTGCTCAGTAGCCTCGTCCTGAAATGACATCCCCTGTTCGGCAACAATCGCTTCAAGCTAACGACGTCCGTTGCTATCTAGTTCACCGGCGAATCCAATATTGGAGACCAGCATGAGGAGCACCATGGCCTGGGTCCGCTACTGCGAGTACCCAGCCGCCCGTTCGAGCAGTGGCACGCTTACCAGTGCGCCGCCAACGACGAAGAGCCCACTGAGCGCACCGGCCAGGGATCCGATATCGATTTGCACCGGAGCTGAAAGCGGCGAATCCCGGTCGCCCTCACCGAGGTGTCCGAACCAGACGAGCACAGCGAGCACGATCAAGAACGCCCCGAAGCCGCGCTGCAACACTCGGTCGTTAACGTACCGCACTATTTGGGAGGACGCGAGCCCCAGTGCCGTACTGCAGGCCGTCATGATTAGGCCATCGCGAACGCGCAAGAGCTTCTTTCGCGCACAGATCAGCAAGGTCACACTCGCGCTGGCAAGAGCCATCACCAACGCCGTTCCCTGCGACTCGTGTTGGGTGAAGCCGAACCCGGCGGTTAGCAACCGGGATCGCAATCAAAGCGCCTTCGATCGCGAACAATCCGCCGGCGAAGCCCACCACCCCTCCGAGACCGACGAAGAGAACAATCTCCGAGAAGCTCATGCCGATTACCTGTCATCCACCACGAAATGTTAGCTAACCTCGATAAAGCTAGAACTTGTCTTTGTGCTCGAAACAAGCTCTCAAAACTTATAGCCGGACCACAACGCCCAGTAGTTGAGATTGCGCCCGGGCTGCGTCTGCTTGAGGAAGGAACCTGCATAAAAAATCGCGTAGTCACCCTGAAACCAGAGATGACGGTTCGCCTGCCATTGAACCTCCGTGCCAGGCCGGTTTCCAACGAATCGTGCACGACTGTCGTCTGCGGCCCTGATCAGAAATCCCGGTATAGCGTACACGCCATCTTCAAGACTCTGCCGCCACTGAAAAATCCAATCGGCAAAGACAGAAACACCGTGGGGGCCTTCGAGCTGCACTTTAGGGTGAATGTCCATAAAATTCAGAGGTCCGGAACCGGTGGATGCCAAGACGCCGAAGTAACGTCCGGATGGGTAGAGTGGGTTGAATGTTCCGAGCGTCTTGCTACCGGGGTGATCTCCACTTGCAATGTCAGCATCCACGCTGAACCGCGGTTTAAGAGGGGCTGTCGGGAATCGATATCCGGTATTGGAAGCGATGGTCCATGCCTCGATGTTTCCCGAACCGAAAGTGCCGAACTGCCAGGTACCCTCATAGTCAAAGTCCAATCCGGGCCGTTCAGTAGCGGCGGGCTGAAAAATCCTCGCCCCCAAGGAGTGGCGCACCTCCTGGGCTGTGCCTCGTTCGAACGTCGCTTCCTCACGATTCAGACCCAGGTAGTACACGTCCAAGGTATGTTTGCGAGGCAAGGGCCGTGTGGCGTATACGCCCCAAAAGCCAACGGTGTGGTCGGGCGCGTTGTCGAAAAATCCGAACTTATCCAAGTCGGGACGCATCGCAAATCCGTCGACTTGCCCAGAGTCGATTTTGCTTTTTACCATAAAGCCATCGAAGCTTAGACGGCTGTTCGGGCCTTCGCGCACGTCGATCAAGCGGCCGGAGCCGTAGTCCATCTCCTGTCTACCGACTCGGAGCTTGATCCAGTTCCGATCACCCGATGTGCCCAGCTCCAAGAACGCCACCTGGAAGTCGAGCTTCTTTTCATCGATGGTTCGCGGCCCGCCTATGCGGAACGAATTCAACGCACTCTTTAATTCGACGAAAGTCCGAACGTGTTTGCCGTAGTGAACGTCGAAGTGGATCATATATCTTTCATTGAAGTAGCCGTTCATATAGGGCTGCTGGCCCCAACTGTCATTCCCGATCTGCTCCCAGACCTCTCGCGCCTCGCCACCGATTGTGAGGTACCAATCTTCCCTGCCGCCGCGCAACGCGATGTACTTGATCGGATCCCAAAAGTCTTCACGGAGGTTCGGATCCCTCAGGAAACTCCAATCCTCGTCCTCACTCAGTAACTTGTAGCTGCGATCCGGCTTTAGCGGGTTTGTTTGATCCGACTGGGCACACGCGGGCAGCACGCCTACGAGTAACACCAATACGAAGATTGGAAAGATTCGCATCGGATATTGTTCCTGAAGCGCCTGCTGCCGCTGAGCGTCGCTGATCTATTTGCTGACGGGCGAATGGATCTCGGCAATATAGCCTCCGGGGAATTGCACTACGGCCGAATTTCGCTGCTCGGCCGTATAGGGAGCAACCAAAATCGTGACTCCCGCCGTCTTGGCCTTAGCGAGAGTGTCCGTTAGGTTCCGGACCTCATAGCCAGTCGTCTCTAGTCCGTAGGGGTAAGGAAGATGGCCATCCGTCACAAACACGGTCATTTTGCCGAAGTTCGATTCGATCCGGATTCGCCGATAGGTGTCAGTGGCCCGCCCGATCTCCAGGCCGGGAGCGTCCGCGTCATCGGAGGTGACTTTGCCGAGAGAAAAGGCGAGGAAGCTGCGAGTGAATGCGTCCACCCTGTCGGCGGAAACATAGACGCGGTTTTCCGGAATAGTCTGAAGTGGCGCTGAGGACGACGGTGTAGTATGCCGGTAGAACTGCATATTCACGCCGCCGGGCCATTGGATTATTACATCCCGCCCGACCGGATCGTTAAATGGGCTCACAAGCACATCTGCGTCATCAGCTCGGGCGGCTCGGATCGCCGCATCCATGTCGGTTACCAGATAACCCGTCCGCTCCGATCCGAAAGGATATGGGGCCGGTGTCGTGAAACCTAAAACTGAAAGGACCCCCACTGGTGTAGACACCGCCTGCCACATGGTTCGGCTCGGAGTTGGGGTCACGATCGTGGCGGCTTTCTTGGAAGCAGTGCCGCCGAAAGTGGCGAGCAGGCTAGCGACTAAGCGATCGAAATCTTCTGGCGCGACATAGACGTGCGTCGTATCGTATTGCGACCCCACGGCGAAGTTCGGCGTTGCCACAGCAGCTTGGGCGGCTGCAGGTGCAGTACCCGACAACAGCAATAGACGGGCGCTTCCGAGAGTGAGAACGGCCACGACAGCGGTGACCGCAAGAGCTCTGCTTATACGCATCTGATTCTCCTTTCTAAATGTGAATCAAGATTTCAGCTGAGGGATAGGCTTGCCGTCAGCACCAAACTGCTCCATCTTCACATTGTTGTCAGATCCGACCAGGACGGCGAAACGTCGCATGCCGTTCGAGTCGACAAGTACGACCCCCGATGCACCGGCATTGTTGAGGAAGAGATAGCTAGATGCCCCACCTGGACGATCGAACAGCACATGGGTACCCTTGTCGTCCACCTCGAGCACTGCCGTCGGACCTTTCAAGTCGGGGTTGGCCAACTTCACCGCCGGACGCCCGCTGGAGTCGAGCAGAACCTCCATGCCAATTGCGCCATTCGTTACAAGCAATTGAATGACCGGGTTTCCCGACCTTGCAGACATTATGATTCGGGGATGGCCTTGGCTATCGACAATCTTGATCTCATCCGTGATCACCGGTACGGGCGATGCGTGCATGTTGGCCTCCGATACCTCCCCGTGTTTAGAACGCAAAACAATCGCAACCCAACTCCCATAGCCCAAACTCGCCCAGCACCGGTAGGTGCCAGCTGTTGCTTTCCTTTGTGTGACTCGCTGCATGGGAACACGCAGCAGAATGGGAAGCGCCAAGCGATTGCTTCGAAGCCTTCGCGTACCCGCCATACTCTTTGACAGGCGACCAGTCCGGACTCACTGGAAGCGCCGGAGGCGCCAGTTTTGAGAATTCGGCGGTGGCATATACGATTTTCCCGCCGACAATGGTGAGCACCGATCCGAGCTGTTTGATCTCTTCTTCCGGAATGGAGAAATAATCTGCCGACAAAACGGCGAGGTCTGCCAGTTGTCCGGGGGCGAGCGCTCCCTTCGTTCCGTCCTCGGTTGAAAACCAACTGCTCCCCATTGTGTAAAGCTTCAGGGCTTCCGCGCGATCCAATCGGTTTTCCTTCGGATACAGTCTAAGGCCGCCTATCGTCTTGCCTGTAATAAGCCAGTGGAGCGAGACAAACGGATTGTAACTGGACACTCTGGTTGCGTCCGTGCCGGCCCCAACCGGAATGCCCATCTCGAGCATCCGTCGGATTGGCGGAGTGCGCTTGGCCTGCTGCGCGCCGTAGCGTTCGACGAAGTATTCTCCCTGGAAAGCCATGCGATTCTGTACGGCAATGCCGCCGCCCAACTTCTTGATGCGTTCCAGGTTGCGATCCGTAATTGTCTCGCAGTGATCGAAAAACCAGTGGAGGCCGTCAAGCGGAATCTCGCGGTTCACTTTCTCATACACGTCGAGCGCCCGGGAAATCGTTTCGTTGTATGTCGCATGCATGCGAAACGGCCATCGGTTTTCCGCCAGATATCGGATCACCGCCATCAATTCACTCTCCATCACGGCAGGCATGTCTGGCCGCGGCTGGAGCATATCCTCGAAATCCGATGCCGAAGCCACCAGCAGCTCTCCGCCGCCATTCACACGATAAAAGTCATCGCCCTGGCCGGGTTTCGTCATCTTTGTCCACCGCTGAAAATCCGTGAGTTCTTGCCCCGGTTTCTGCGGATAAAGGTTTGCCGCCAGGCGAACCGTGAGCTGGTTCGTCTGGTGAAGTTCATTCACCACTTCGTAGTCATCTGGATAGTTTTGGAACCCGCCGCCCGCATCCACCACGCTCGTGATGCCGAAGCGATTCAACTCACGGAAAAATAGACGCGAGGAATTGAGCTGATCTTCCCGCGAAAGCTTTGGCCCCTTGAAGATGCTCGAGTAAAGGATGTAGGAGCTCGGTTTGGCTATCAGAATTCCCGTCGGATTGCCTTGCTTGTCCCGCTGGATTTCGCCCGCCTGCGGATCCGGCGTGTCTTTTGTATAGCCCACCGCGCGCAAGGCAGCTCCGTTCAGCAATGCACGGTCATACAAGTGCAGCACAAAGACGGGCGTGTCCGGAGCCACGGCATTGATCTCATCGAGCGTCGGCATGCGTCGCTCGGCGAACTGAAACTCGGTCCAGCCTCCTACGACTCTTACCCACTGTGGCGCAGGCGTACGTGCAGCTTGCTCCTTCAACATGCGGAGAGCGTCTGCAAGCGATGGCACACCGTCCCAACGCAGCTCCATGTTGAAGTTTAGGCCGCCGCGGATGGGGTGCATGTGCGAATCGTTGAGGCCGGGGATAACCGACCGGCCCTTGGCGTCAATGACCGTGGTCGCTGGATCACCCAGGCGCAGCATCTCGTCGCTGTTTCCTGCTGCGGTGACCTTTCCGCCCTCGATGGCTATCGCTTCGACAAAAGATGGAACACCGTTTGTCGCGATCTTCGCGTTGTAAATGATGGTTTCTGCTGACATCGGACCCCTCCGTCGATTGATTTAGTTTGCGCAAACTCGGGGAAAGGGCAAGGGTGCTCCCTGCCCCGCCCGATTACTTGTGTGCCGCCGCGGCGAGAGGAACCTTGTATTCCGGGTACTTGGTGGGCGGGGCTCCGTACACCATCGTGTCGGCGTACTCCACCCCCATGCCGTAAGCCCCAAAATGATTCTTCACAATATCCATCACCGCGTCGTAGGTCGCGACGTTTGCCCAATCGCGTTGCCACTCCAACATCACCATTAGCGCCGTGACGGGCTTCGCGCCTGCTTGGATCACCCGTTTCATCGCGTTGTCGTGAGCGAGTTGGTTCACATCGCCACAGCAGTCCTCCACGACATAGACCTCGTACCCATCGTGAATTGCTTGCACCGTCGGAAGCGTAACGCAGGTTTCCGTCCAAAGCCCGGCCAGCACGATCTTTTTCCGCCCTGTCTTTTCGATCGCTGCGACGAAGTTCTTGTCGTCCCAAGAGTTCATCGAAGTACGCTCGATGGGGACCTTGCCTGGGAACACCGCCTGGATCTGTGGCCAGAGATTGCCGCTGAAGCTACTCTCAACCGTGCTGAGCACCACAGGAAGATCAAAGACTCTGGCTGCTTTCGAGAGAGCAACGACATTGTTGATGACTCCTTGACGATCAAAATTTGCGACCCCGAATAGCATTTGGGGCTGATGATCAATCAATGCCACGACGCTGTTGTCCGGAGTCAGAAGTCCCTTTTCACTGAGCTTGGGACGATTTCCATTTGCTGCTTGTTGACTCATACGATTTCTCCTTTTTGCGTGTGAATCACTGCTACAAAAGCAACATTCTTACCACTTGGCCCGCGCTTCATTCTTTGATCGCGGATTTTCTTTTCTCATCGACAGGTTCGCTCTTGGCTTGCATCGACTTCACGAGGTCCGCCG